>Ga0265797_10000385_pt1 | contig 81315 bp, 97 predicted proteins | sample P2T30metagenome_FD_192433 | JGI IMG/M metagenome (GOLD analysis project Ga0265797, IMG submission 192433) | Plant litter microbial communities from East Loma Ridge, Irvine, California - P2 T30 | ecosystem: Environmental > Terrestrial > Plant litter > Unclassified | place: USA: California... | reverse complement strand
ACCTGGTGCTCGGCTCCCGCTGGGTCAAGGGCGGCAAGGTCGAGAACTGGCCCTGGTACCGGCTCCTGCTGTCCCGCGGCGGCAACCTGTACACCCGCCTCGCACTCGGCATCGCGGTGCGCGACGCGACCGGCGGCTTCCGGGTGTTCACCTCGAAGGCGTTCGAGCGGATCGACCTCGCCGGCGTCGCGTCGAAGGGGTACTGCTTCCAGGTGGACCTCTGTTGGCGCGCCCTCGAGGCTGGTCTGCGGGTCGTGGAGACCCCGATCACGTTCACCGAGCGGGAGTTCGGTGTCTCGAAGATGAGCGGCAACATCGTCCGCGAGAGCCTGGCGCTCGTGACGAAGTGGGGCATCGACCGTCGCATCCGTGAGACCCGCTCCCTGGTCAAGGACCACCGCAAGCTGCCCTCCGTGCGGAACAACACCCGCTCGTAGCCGGCGACGTGCGGCAGGCCCACGGCTGGGCGCTCGACCACTCGCCGACATCAGAGTCGGGGCTCGAGTGCGCCTGCCCATACGCTGGGACGTGTGCATGCTGACGTGAAGCGGGACACCCGCAGGAACGCCCGATGGGTCATCGCCGGCGGAGCCACCCTCTTCGGCACCCTCATCACCCTGATCGCGATCACCCACCGGACGATCTGGCTCGACGAGACCGCGACCATCGCAGCGTCAACCCGGTCCTGGGACGCACTGCAGGACCTGATCGGCCGGATCGACCTGGTGCACGCGGCGTACTACGTCGGCATGCACCTCTGGTTCGACCTCGTCGGCTACAGCCCCTTCACGCTCCGGTTCCCGTCCGCCGTCGCGATCGGACTGGCAGGCGGGCTCGTCGTCCTCCTCGCCGAGCGACTGTTCTCCCTCGCCACGGCGACGATCTCCGCGATCATCCTGCCCCTACTACCCGTCGTCGCATCGGCCGGCACATCCGGACGGTCCCCGGCGTTCGAGCTCCTGCTAGCGGTACTCACAACGGTGCTGCTCGTCCACGCTTTGGACGCCACCGACAGCCGGAAACCGCCACTGCTGATCACCCTGTGGTGGCTGCTGTACGCGGTCTTCGCCTACGTGTCGGTGCTGGTGTTCCTGTGGGCGGCACTCATCGTCGCCGCGCACGCCCTGACGGTGTTCCTCCGCTTCCTCTTCGCACCGAAGCAGCGCTGGATTGGTCTCGCGGCCGCAGCGTGGACGATCGCCATCCTCGGCGTCGCCGTCGTGCCGTTCGTTCGCGCAACGATCCCGCAGTCCCGACAGATCGGATGGCTGCAGGCACCCACCTGGCACAGCGCCATCGAAAACGGATGGCGGCTGCAGTTCTTCGACTTCGCGCTCGTCACCACCACCAGGTCCTTCGTGACCGCAGTCGCCGTCGTGTCCTGGTTGCTGGTCCTCGTCGGTGTCGCGTTCGCGCTCCGAAAGCGCAGGGAAGCGCTGGTGGTGATGCTGCCGTGGCTGATCGTGCCCACCGTGGCGCTGCTCGCCGCATCGCACTTCTACAAGCCCGTCTACAACGCCCGCTACGTCACGTACTCCGCGCCGGCACTCGCGATCCTCATCGCCACCGGCATCGTCGCCCTCCTCCCCTACGCGAAGGGCATCATCAGTGGCCTGCTCCTCATCGCGTTCCTCATCCCCGCCGGACAGGTGTGGTGGAGCATCCGGTACGCATCACCGAAGAGCACCGATCTCGCCACCGCCGCACGGGAGCTCACCGAGGCACGCCAGGACGAGCGGGGCCCCGCCGGACTCATCCTCGGCAAGATGCACCGGCCAGCCGACCAACTGACCATCGCCTACCCGTCATCCGTCGAGGGGTTGAAGGACCTCTGGACGAAGACGAGCGCGGCGGACATGAACTACTTCTTCGCGCGCATGCACGGCGCCGTCAACGCAGCGAACGACACCAACGGTCTCCGCACTGTCTGGTACATCGGCGACAACCCAGCCGAACTTGACCAAGTCAGCACCATCCTCCGCGGCGACGGCTTCCAGGAGCACGCACCGCTCACTTACAGCGGCGCCGGCGAACGCAACTTCATCATTGAGTTCACGCGCTAGCAACTAGACCGGTCCGCGGACTCGAACGCAGATCCTTGGGGGCGCCGCCTTGAGAGTCATGACCATTGATTGAGGGCGCGCCAGCATTCCCCACGCAATTGCCCCCGCATGGGATGCACGAGGAGAGGAAAAAATTTGCCCTTCCCGCTGCAAATTGCGGGAAGGGCAAACCTAATGCTTGGGTCGAGCTATTAGCTCAACACAGGATCGAGCAGTGCACTCACGAAGCTAAATGCGATGAGAGCAGTGAAGATGATGCCGATCCACAACCCCCATGTCGCAAGAGTGAAGCCGCGCGTGTTTGATCGGCGCGCATCGTTCCGACCCAATGCACTGACGACGATGCCTGCGACTGGTACCACGAAGGCGAGTACGAAGCCGACGATGCTGAGCGTGCTGTACGGGCGCGTTTGCTGATTGTTCGTCATGAGAATGATGCCCTATCTGTAGTACTGGCGGTAAGTGATTTTGCCGTTTTTGGCCATGCCCATCGAATGCCCCTTAGTACCCTGGGAAACCAGGACACCCATGACGTAGTTGGTGACCACGAAACGCTCGCCCTCCGCGACGCCGGCACCGTACTTGTACTCGTCACATTCCGACGGGTCGATCGTTGCCTGGATGGTCGACCGATTAACACCGCAGTGGTGATATCCGGTCTTGCCGCGATGCTTCTTCCCGACCCAAGCGTTCTTACCATCCCAATACATACGGCCGGCGTGACCCTCCTTCCAGTGCCAATCCCAGGCGTGCGAAGATTGGTAGAACTCCTTGGTGTGGATCTTCCTGGCCGCGGCACGCGAGACAGCAAGGGGCGTGGTCGAGTCAGCATCGACCTCTTCCTCTTCGCTTACCGTAGTGGTCGTGGTCATGGAACAGCCATTCACGATGTCATCGCGCGTCTGGGTGCCGCCTTGTTCGGCGTTGACTGCGGTCCGGTCCGCGATGCACTGCTGATCGGTCGAGTCGACGCTGGTGTCCTCACTACCAGTAAGGGCGTTAGACGCGGTGAACTTCCAGTCCGCGGAAGTCCGCGTTTCGGTGGTCGTTCCGAGTTCGTTCTCGCCGGTGACCGTCATTCGCCACGTATAAGTCGTTCCGTCAGCGAGCAGCCCCTCCGGGATTGTCCACTGGGTGCCGGTGTCACCCGAAGTAGCAACCACGGCACCATCGGGACCGTTCACCGTGAAGGTGGCGGTTGCATCGTCGGGGAAGTCTTCTGATTCGGGGACGGCGCCGAGCTCGGGAGCGAGGCTCACCTGCGCTTCCGTGGGTGGCGTTGGGCTCCAGGAGTCATCTGCCCAGGACCCAAGGGTGAATTCGTAAGCCGTTCGCAGCGGAGTAGCCCCGCCATCGATAGTGGCAACGATGGCGTGTGTGCCACCGAAGGCAGAAACGTCTACCGGGATGTTCGAGGCAGTTGCCGCCTGAGTGCCGGACTCAACTTCATCGTCATCAACGAGGACGCTGAAAGTGCGACCCGACGCATCAGCAGCCGGAATGACCGCGTTGCAGGAAATATCGTCTGCAGGCACGGCCTTTACCCAAGTACCGGCCGAGTAGGGAGCGGCACATGTAATACGAGGGCTGAGCTGTGATGAATACCAACCCTGAACATCGATGACGTAGTTGGTGGCGTCAGCGACGTTGTTGAGGTTGATTTTTCCATTTGCGCCGAGGGCAACAGTGACGGTGTTGGTGCGGATCTCGTCGGTCTGGAAGTTGAGCGACGTTGTGTCAGGCTGCGCCGTTCCGTTCGCCCACACGGACGCGCGGCCGGCACTGCCGCCGTGAACGGCGGTAAGAGTGAGGACGACTGCACTGATGCCGGATCCCATGACGGGTATGCCGGCCTGGCCTGCGACCGGGATCGCCCGGGTCTCGTTCTTCGCGAGGATCGTGTTTGCCGCCGCACGGGAGTCGAAGACACGACCGACCCCGGGGGTGAAGGTCGCGCCAGCGGTGCCTGCGGCGGTGAAGTAGCCCTGCAAGTCGATGACGAGGCTGATGGTCGACGAGCCGTTGTAGATCGTCATCTTGCCGCCCGAGGACAGCCGAACCTGCGCCTGGATCGACGTGTTCACCGACGGCGCGTAGTGCAGCGCGTTGTCGGGACGAGCCGCGCCCGTGGCGTAAGGGGTGAGGAACCCGTCCGACGCCGTGGTGTTGATCGGCAGCAGGTTCACCACCGCGCCCGAAGCGTCGGCCGGAACGCCATTGGTGCCAGCGACCTGGATGTCGACAGTCTTTCCCGGCGCCAGGAGCGCCTTCGGAGCGCCGAGCCCGGAGCGGGTGTCGACGATGCGCTTGCCAGCCACGGAGACAAATCCACCGGCCGCGGTGCCGTCAGTGTTGGCGGTGTAATACCCCTGTACGTCAAGGATCAACCGTGCAGCCGTCTCGGTTGAGACCTGGATGGTGCCGGCTGCGCTGACAGCGACGATCGCGGTGTTGGAGACGTATTCACCCGCGTTGGCGTTGTAGATCAGCATCGTCGTGCGAGAGGTGTTCGCATCAGGGCGACCGAAGAGGGTGCCGTTGTCTGCCGAGCCGCTAACCGTCGCGTTCAGGGACACGGCGCCAACAGTGCCGTCATCGGGGATACCCCCGACGCCGGCGATCTTGATAGTGCGGTACTTCCCTGCCTCCATCGGCGTACTGAACCCGCCCGTACCAACCTTCGTGTCCAGGACACGGCCAGATGCGGGTACGAACACGCCACCGGTGCCGGTGTCGTTGATTGCCTGCGCCGGCGTAGCCACAAGCAGTGATCCAACAAGTGCGAGCGCACCGAAGGTAGCGGCAGCGATGCTGCGCCTCCTCGTGCGCGGAGCGTGCAGCAATGAGCGCACGAAACCCCCTAGTTCAGAGTGACGGCACCAATTGCTGTCAGCGCCCGAAGCATATGAGGAAGCTGAACGCGTGTACCCCCCACCCGTTTGGGGGTGTCATGAAAAATCCCAGATGAGAAGGGGTAGTACCGCATCGGTCTTAACGTATCTTCAGCCAATGAGGGGGATGAGCATCCGGACTCGTTCGGCGCGTAGCAGGGCTTAGTCGTACGACACTGTCACCTCGGCGGCCGAAGTTGATGCCCAATCAGGATGGCCGCGCAGCGCGCCGGCGTACGGGGACCCGTGTCGAAACCGTCACCAGCCGTCCTCATCGTCGTCGTCGGGCATCGGCAGCAACAGGTCGTCGATCGCCAGGCCGAGCCTGTGGGCTTCTGCGAGCACTTCAGTGGATCGTGCGAACGCTGCGGCTGCTCGCACCTCGAGTTCGCCGGCCTCCTTGTAGGTCTCGGCTGCGCTCAGAGCGTCGAAGCGGCTCGGCTTCCGAGCGTGCGGTCCGACGTCCTCGACGAACCCGGACGAGCTGCGCCTGGCCGGGACGATGGACGTGATCGACCGCTTCGACAGCGGCACGTCTGTCCTGGTCCAGCCGTAGGTGTCGAGCGACAGCAGCATCTTGGCTGCACGGCGCCACGGTTCGGTGACGGGGCGGCCGCAGTCGTGCTCGGAGAGATCGGCCTTCGTTGAGTCCAGGAGCGCCCGGGTCTCGTGCTGATGGCCGAGGTAGGCGTTCCCGACCACCCGGAGCCAGCGTGTGACGGCGCACGCGAGGCACGTGACTGGGTCGTCGTTGCTGGGGATGACGCGGCCGTGGATCTTCACGATGCTGCCGAGTTCGATCAGCCCGGGCGTGATGTTCCGGGCCTCTTGGCGGCTCAGCTGCAGGAAGCCGACGAGGACCACGAGGAAGGCGTCGCGCCGGCCCCGGAGGCCGACTGGGTGGCGGTACTTCGGGATCTCCGCCAGCGCCCGTTCGACGTCCGAGACCGTCGCCTCTCCCTTCCAGACACGATCTGCCGGCGGCACGATGATCGGGGACGGCTCCCCCGCGGCGAGGTGCTGGACGGCGATCGCCCGGCGTCGGATGCGCTGCTGCGTCTTCGAACCGGGGAACAGCGCGAGGAACTCCTCGACTGTCTCGGGTGTCGCCGGAAGGGCAGCCCTCCCCGACGCCGTGCACCAGGCCTCGAAGCGTGCCCAGTGCCGCTCGAGCTGCGGCGTCGTGGTCACAGCTTGATCCGGGTCGAGGCGTTGCGCACCAGCGGTGCATACTCGCGGTCGTAGATGCGCAGCGTCGCCGAGGAGGTGTGGCCGGTCTGGTTCATGATCTCGACGTCGGTCGCGCCGGCGTTGCGAGCCTCGGTGATGAAGCCGGCACGCATCGAGTGCCCGCTGAAGCCGGCGGCGTTGAGGCCGGCCTTCCGGATCCGGGACTGGACGACCTTGCCGACTGCCGTCGGGGTGAGCCGGGTCTCGCGGAAGAAGCCCCACTTGCTCACCGGGGGGAAGAACGGGGCGGCAGGGTCGAGACGTTCCTCGTGCGGTGGCAGTCCCTCATCGCAGATGTGGACGTCGGTTGCGGCGTCCTTGAGCGCAGCGAACATCCCGGCCTCTCCGCGCTGGTGCTGCTCGACCTGCAGCCGGTACACCCGCACGAACGCGCAGGGCCCACACGTGAGCGGGTTCGACCCGAAGCGGATCACCTTCGGCGGCCCGTCGCCCTCATGGTGGGTCTTCGATCGACGCATCCGTATGCGGACGCCTTCGTCGGGCACGAGCTGGTAGTCGCTGACGTCGGTCGCGACGAGCTCGCTCTCGCGGAACGCACCGACGAAGCCGAACAGGATCAGGGCGTAGTCGCGGGTGTTGATGGCCCCGCGCTCGAAGGTGGTCAGGTCGATCGCGCGCAGGGTGCGCTGCAGCAGCTTCAGCGTCAGCGGAGCTGCGCGCCGGACGGGTGGTGGGTCATCGCGACGGATGCCCCGCATCGTGTCGCGGACGCGCGGGTGCTTCCCGGGTGGATCGAAGTGGCGGCGCTCGTGCTCCCAGTTGATCGCGGCGAGGTACCGCGCGATCGTCGACGGCGCGTAGCGCCGGACCCCTGGTGCCACCTCCGAGGCAGCCTTGGCGGCCAGGAAGTCAGCAACCTCCTTGGGCGTCCGCGGTGCCGTGCGCACGCCGGCGACGTCCGCGGGGTCATGCACCTCGTCGTCCTTGAAGCCCGCGAGCCAGCGCGCGAACTGACGGAGGTCACTCTGGTAGGCGCGCACCGTGCTCTCGGACTTCGCCTCGAGGGCGAGCTGCTCAGCCGTCTTCGCCACGACCGGCGGCCGCGGCCCCCGAGCCGCAGCACGACGAACGGCCGCCGCGGTGCGACTGCGCTCGGCAGCCGCACGCTGCTCCGCGGTCATCGATTTGCCGGACACCGCCCGCAGCGGCCGGCGCGTAAGTCGGTCATCGCCGACTAGTTCCGGGACGAGATCCTCGCGTGTGTCGTCGGCGAGGACGAGTTCCTCCCCCGGCTCGTCACTCACCAGACACCTCGTTCGCGCGACGAGCCTTTGCCCGGTCGACGATGCGCAGCAGCAGGTCCGCGAGGTGGATGATGCTCGCTGCCTCGATCGGGCTGTCGAACTCCACGCTGCGGTGGCTGGTGGGGTTCTTGAACGCGCCGATCGCTCCCGTGAACAAGTCCCTGACGGCTTCCTGTTCGGGCACGACCTCGCTGGCGTCTGCTAACGGTCCTCCCACCTTGAAGGCGTCCCGCATCATCTGGACGCCGAGCTGCCGCGTCTCGAAGCCGGCGGCCTCGCGCACGGGATCTCCACCTGTCGGGTCGCCTCGAAGACCGCAGTCGCGTACGCACCGCTCGCGAAGTTCGGTCGCGCAATCTCATTCAACGCGGGGTGCAGGTCGGCGTGTAGCCGCATCGACGCCTCGATGTGCGTTGCGGAGCCCTGCTCGGCAGCCGCCCTACCGTCCGACGTCAACATCCAGTGAGGGCCGTACTGCGCGTCCGCGGTGGGTCCGACCAGGCCGCGCGCAAGCAGCCAACCGATCGCGTCGGCCACGAACTGCTCAACGGTGGGGGACTGCAGTGACGTCAGTGCACGCGTGCTGTGCACGTTGTGCATGCGTGCTCGAGCTCGCGCTGTGCCGACAATGTCCGCTGCGCTCCAGCCCCGGCCCTCCTTCGAGGCCATGGCCTTCAGGACGAACATGCCACCAATCGCCGGGCTGGCGTCGTCGATGTCGCCGAGTGAGATCCACTCCCCCAGGATCGGCACTTCGATCGGTCGGTCCACCTGGGCGACCTTCGGCTTCGCGTACACAGCTCTCCCCTCGGCAACACCACGTTCTGTCCAGAAGCGCTGCCAAATTACGTGTCCAGAACGGCCCTGTGGCCCAGACCGCATCAGTTCCGATAATAGTCATTCTCGGAACGTGTTGGCGGGGGTAGAAGCGACCAGGCACCTCTTGTCGCCGCGCACACAACTTGTCTCCTTCGCGTACAACTTGTCGCCGGAGCGCGTTCCTCGGTGCTGCCTCAGTCAGGGGTCGTCAGGAGCAGCGTGCCGTGCGCGCTAGGTTGTTGTCGCGTGGACATGGGGTTCTGCGGGGTCGTGCTCGAGCGGGACGCGCAGCGATCTGGCCTCCGCGCTGGCGTCACCCGACTGGAAGTGCCGCGCCCTTCCGCGGGCGCGTGAACGGTGTTGCGTTTAGCGCCCCTTCACCGGGCATTTTCGCGGGACAGTCATGCGGGAATCCCCAGGTCAGACAAGACACGGGGAAGTTGTCGTGGTTGTCGCCGCCAGCGGTGTGCCGGTGGACGACCGGCTATCGGACACAGCCTCGACCCTTGTGCGATCCTTCGGGTGTGCGCTATCGGCTGATGAATGAGTACAGCGTCGACTGGCCGCTGTGGGACGACGACGGCCCCTGCGCTGCGGGCACGCCGTCGTTCTCGTCACGGCTTGAGCGCGAGATCCTTGAGTGGGCCCGCGACTTCACCGAGAACTACGGCGTTGAAAGCGGCTGGCCGACTGAGGCGGCTGCCCGCTCCCACGAACGCCAAGGACGTCGTCTGTTGGTTCTCGTCGAACGAGAGCTGCCGGATGGAGACGACGTTGTGCTCGGCTACTGGGAGACCAACAAGCGCAAGGGGCTGTAGATCCCAGAGTTATCCGGTGGAGCATCCCCCTACCGGGCGTGCGCTGCCCCGTGGTGGTCTGACTCGTCGTCTCGAGCGTCTGCTCTCGGCCGTCGGAGAACAAGACCTGCGCATCCCGCGGCAAGGCAACCGCAGACGGCAGCCGCCGGCAGGACAAGTTGCCAACCGCCCACCGTCAACAGCAGACCGCCAACAACGGCAGCGACGAACGCCAGCACTCCCACAACGGTCGATGCACGGCGGACCGGATGCTCCACGAGATCGTCTTCCGCGCGGTTCCTCACGACCACTCCGACACGCGCGACGGCAGCGGCCACCACGACTCCCAACGGAATCGCGACCTCCGAGGCGACAGCCACCGATTCCCAGCTCACGTAGCTGTACCTGATCTTCCCGAGGCTGAACATCCCGACCGCGAAGACCGCTCCAGCGAGGACGACTACAGCAGGAAGCGCAGCTCGACGCGGACAACTCATTGCCGACTCGTCCCGAGATGCCACCATGCCGACAGGGTAGATCGCGGCGCGCGAAAATGCTGCCAGCGTCAATGAACGCGCCCACCGGTAGCCGATCGGCTACCGGACACGCCGGGCCAGCAAAGGACTGCGTGCAGCGCAACTCGACGGGAATGCACCGGTCGAACTCACCTGATCGGAACGCGGCGCGGGCGTCAGCGGATGGTAACGAACGCCTCTCGTGCTGACTGAAGCGTCTGCACAGTGAACACGTCGAACGGGTCCACTGCGCGGATGACCTGGAGCGAATGTTCACGGCGCAACAGGTACCCCAGCAGGTCGGGTTGATCCTGCGTTCGCGGGCTGTGCTCGATGCGCCACACCCCATCCACGACCGACACCAAGACCACCTCCCCCAGCTCTTCGGCTGGGCACGCTCGCGTGGTGGTCATCGCTGCAGCCGTGGCGTGACATCCGTGAAGAAGTCCTCGTACCGCGCGGGCGATTCGTCCGCGACGATCTCCCACCCGCGTCGTCGGGCCTTCGCGATCTGCCGGAGTGTGATGATTCGCATCGGCGTGACGTGTGAATCTGACTGGTACGTGCTCATGCGAGCACCTCTGTCGCTGACTGGTCCGGCCGTCATCCCCGGTTGGGGCGGTTGCGATTCGAACGATGCAAGCGGTCCCGCGAGACTACGTGCCCCAAACGAGGGCCACAAGAGCAGCACGATGCTCAATCGGCCGAGGGGCGGCACCATGTCTCATCCGCGAAGAGCTCCGAGTCGCGTCTCGTACAAGGAGCGGTGAGTGAGGCAGCGGAAATGCCGTACGGTGCTGCTCGATGCAGAAGCAGTGTTCAAGCACGTTCGACCACTGGCGGTGCGCTCGGGCCGCTGACCACGGCGGTGATCATGAGCGCATCACTCCCCGCGAGCAGACCCGGTGGAACGACAACGGAGCCGGGAAGCGATTGCGCGATCTGTAGTCGACACCGGAGCGTCCGGTAGTCGATCGGCTACCGGACTGCCGGCAGAGCCGTGATGTGTTCGATTAGACCGGCCGCGTCAGCAGGCATCGCTTCGAAGATCCGATACAGAGTCTCGGATCGGTCGACAGGACCCACGGCCCAGCACCGCTTGCCGAGGCCGAAGGCAATCCCTGCTTCGATGTGCGCCGCTGCGCCAGCCGGAAGCACGAGAACGAAGTGCTCGGATGCTCGAAGCTCAGCGAGGTCTTGCTCGAAGAGCTTCCGCACCCCCATCGAGTCCAACGCAGCGTTATCTGCTCCCCCTGGAGCTGCCAGTGCTGCCGCGTCCTCGTCGTACTTAGTCCGAACGAAGGAGTAGGACGACACCCCGATGCTGTCTAACGCTTCCACGACGGTCAGGACCGCTGCTTGATTCCGCCAGCTGCCCGCGACGAAGAACTCGCTCATGATGCGACGCTAGACCACACCGCGCTCCTGCAACGTCCGGTGACCGATCTGCCACCGGACGCATTAGCTGAGACGATGGGGTGTGCCCGATACGACTGCGCTTCTCGTCATCGACCTTCAGCGTGGCGTCGTCCAGGGCTGCTTCGACGTCGCCGGTGTGCTCGGTCGTACTGCGCAGCTCGTCGAGCGCGCGCGATCGACAAGCGTGCCTGTGGTCTGGGTGCAGGATCACGGCAGCTTCGCAGAAGGCACTGATGAGTGGGCACTCGCGGCACCGCTCGAAAGAGCGGGGAACGAGCCGCTCGTCCGGAAGGAGTACCGCGACTCCTTTGCAGACACTGACCTCGCCGACGTCCTGGACTCCTTGGGCGTGGAACACCTCGTCGTTGCCGGCGCCCAGAGCGACTACTGCATCCGGACGACCACGCAAGCAGCGGCCGCGCGTGGGTTTGATGTCACGCTGGTGTCCGACGCGCACACGACGACGGACGCCGAGCACGACGGCGTCCTCATTACCGGCGAGCAGATCATCGCGCACACGAACATGTTCTTCGACAGCCTGCGCTACCCCGGCCACAGGTATTCGGCCGAGCGGTATGACCAGGTGCAGCTGCAGCCCGATCGGTGAGCGATCGTCTACTGTCGCATGATCGTCAAGGGCGCGCCCATCTGTACTCGTCGTCCGTACCGGTCGAGGCCATGCTCGGCCTCGACTGCGAGTAGTGACCGATGGAACGAGGTGACTGGGTCTTCCTCAGCGAAGCCGGCTGTTGCGTAGAACGGCGCGTTCCAAGGCACTCCTGCGTACGTGCGGAGAGAGATGTGCTCGTAGCCACGCTCGCGCGATTGGTCCTTTGCAGCTTCGACGAGCGCTCGACCCAGGCCCTGCCGCGCCAGCCCCGGCGCTACCGACAGCTGCTCGAGGTGGCAGATGCCGTCCACCTCGAGCACGTGCACGAATCCAGCGACTTCGGCGTCGACGTCGACGTCGACGGCGAGCAGGAAGCCGGGCTCGGAGAGTCGCGTGATCCCGGGAGGGGCTGGAGACCACACGTCGGCGTGCAGGAAATCAATCAGCAGCTGGTCCGCGTCGTTCTCAATCCGCTCGACAGCATGCGCGTCGCTTGCCTGGGCGAATCGGATCAGTCGTGCCATGCCGCAAGCGTAGGAGTCCCGAAGGACGTCTCGGTGAACGATGGTCTAGCGGACGTCCCCGCGGCGAGAGCTAGTGGACGGGCGAGTGGTCTTGCGCCGGTCATCCGACAACAACGGTTTGCCTAGGCGACTCGCCTAGGGCCTGTGATTTCGGTGTGTCAACGTCGAAGTGCGCCGTCGCTGTCGCTCTGCTCGCGGCCGCGCCTAACCCATGCGCGCAGAAACGGTAGGCCCACCGCCACGGCCAAACCGATTGCGTACACGATGATCGCGGACCCGCTGTCGTGGTTATTGGAGTAGTTCGACCACCGGATTCCCAACAGGACCTGAACCAACGGGCCCAGCGCTGCGATGATAGCGCCCGGTAACACGGTCAGGAGCCATGTTCTGCGCCATGGTCGTTCCGTCCCCGCCCGGATCATGATCGCGCAAGTTGTCGCGCCTATCGCGACCCCACCCCAGAACCATGACGCCCCAGACATTCGCCAACCGTCGTGGGACCACCATGCTTCGATGAGGGCGGTCGTCCGTTCCCACGCGTCGGTCCGCACGTATCTTCCCGGGAGCACCGGGAGCGGCCACCCGATGATCGCAAGAGCACCAGTGACGGCGGCCACCAGTCCGAGCAGCCATCGAACCAATCTGCGATGGTCGATCGGTTCAACGTCGAAAGACTGGATGCTCACCGTCACACAGCCCAGGAAGTCATGAGGCTCATGGTCGGAGCGTATCGGCCACTAGCTCCTCTCGGTGGTGCGATCGCCAACCACCGTCGTTCGTCTCGCTTGCCGATCCTTCACCGGGCGCATTCGCCAGCTGCACGCTTCCGGCGGTCGAGAGGTCGGGTCGCGTTCAGGCCGATGCGGGCGTCGCTGGAGCCTCGACCCATCTTCGGTATGCGGCGTCGACGCGTTGTTTCACCCGTGCATCAGGCGAGTTGTCAGTGATCTTGGAGGCACTCATAGCGATCGGGATCGTGATGCGGCGATCACGACCCTGCTTCCTCATCACGACGACAGCCCCCTCCTCGACCCGGAGCACGTTCATCCGCGGTACCCGTCGGACAGACACCAGGCCAATGAGGACGAGCTCGTCCGAAGCGAACACGACCTTCAGGGCGAAGAGCCTCCACCAGAGCAAGACCAGGAACGCCACCAGCACCAACATCCGAGGGTCAACAAACAAGGCGAGGAGGGCGGTGCCGATGATAAGCAATGACAGCAGTCCAGACAGCAGATACTTCGTAGCCCGGGAGAACTGCACTACCTCGTTCACCTTTTCCGCCGCTGCGCTACGACGGCATACACGATGGCAGTGAAGATCAGCGGGGACGCCACCCACGGCACCCGGGGGAGCACTCCAGCACCCATCGTCATACCTCCCGCTCGCCACGTCGGCAGTACCGAACTGCAATCAACCTATCGAGTAACGCCGTGCGGGCGGTTCGACATGGTGCCCGTAAGCCGATCGTCTTTCGGGCAGGTCGGCGGCGCGGTTGAGGCTCAATCCACTTACTCGTCCGAGCACCGATCCGCCGGCTGCTGCAAAGGTCATCCTTGCGGGGGACTGCGCACCCTGAGTGTTCCCATAGGATGCCGTTCGGGGGCGTAGGGCTCTCTATAGATGATCAAGGGGGAGACAGTGTCTCGATCGGGAAGAACCGTAGGCATGGCGGGAGCGGGACTGCTGTGTGCGGTTGCGATGCTGGGGACGTCGGCGGTGGCGCACGCTGAGGAACAGCCTGCAGATGCACTCGCAGCTGTCGCCGCTGTCGCGCCGGATGTGCTCGACGCGGCCGCGAACATGGCCGAATCCGAGTCTGGTGCTGAAGCTGCAAACTTCACCGGGGGCGATGTTGAGGTCAGCGTTCCGACAGATGCTGCTGACGGAGCTGTGCTGCGCACCAGCGATCGCGAGTTGACGGTATCGCTGCCATTTGCGGATCAGGCAGCGGATGCGGTCGTTGAGAGCGCGGGGGTGGCGACTTTTGACAATAACAACTCGTCGACCACAGCTTCAGTCGTGCGGGAGGATGGCAGTCTGCAGATCCTCACTGTCGTCGAAAGCGCTGCAGCGCCGACCCGGTACGACTACGACTTGTCCGTGCCGTCAGGCGGCGCCATTACGGTCCGTGATGATGGCGTGGTCATCATCACCGACGAGAGTGGCGATTTTGCTGGCACCGTTGCGCCCGCGTGGGCGAAGGATGCAACCGGAGTGCCGGTGGCGACCCGGTACGAGGTGCACGGGAACACGTTGACGCAGGTCGTTGAGCACGGCGCGGCGACGCAGTACCCGGTAGTGGCCGACCCGTGGCTGGGGATCACCTTGTTCAAGAGCTTCAAACGCGACAAATATCACGGGGACTACCGCTACAGCGCCTGGGTCACCGGGCCTGGCGCGGTCGTTCTTAGCGGTGGCGGTGGCGTCGGAGGGTACGCGGCTGGACAGGCTGTGTTCCGAGGTTCTGGGTGGGACGAATGGAAGAAGAAGTGGCCCGCGATCACGAACAAGGCCACCCTCCAGCAGCAGTACAACTGCCACGTCGCTGCGGGCCTTTACGGGCTGCCGTTCACCCAGGACTACAACCTCGAACGGTACCGCGCGAACCGCGCGAACTGGGTCTCCGGTGTCGCATCGCATCGCTGCAACTGGTGACCACCGAACATCCTCTTCGACAGGAGACTGAGCACATGAAAAAGTTCATCATCGGGTCCGCCATCGCTGCCAGTCTCGGCGCGCTAACCACCATCGGGTTCCTCATAGCAATCGGCGTCGACTACCGCATGCAAGAAGACCGCGGTATCGAGCCGGGCTACACGCCCGACGTCATCGTTGGCGGCTTCGAAGCCGGACTGTGGTTGCTCGGCGTTGGCATCGCTGCGCTCATCGTCAGTAGCATCGTCGCGATCCTGCAGCGCCGTAACGAGCGTGCTGCCTCATCTGCACCCTCGCACTGACTCAGCGTTGCAAGCCGCGCAGTGCCCCGGTCGGAAACGGCCGGGGCGCTGCCGTGTCCAGCGGCCTGCCTGTCTCGGCCAGGGATCGGCTATCGAGACGCGGTTGGGGGGCGTCTGGGTCAGCGGAGGATGAGTGCCGCGACGGTCAGGCCGAGGGTGACAGCGACCAGCGTGCCGAGGCCTGACCATTCCCACCAGGTCATCCGCCGGGTTCCGCGCGGTGGCCGTTGCCGGCGTCGCATGCGCCGACGACGGGATCGTGCCGCTGTCATCGCCCGCACGTTACCCGGCCTCAGACGGAGGATGCTGGAGAAAGCAGCAGGGTGGTTCCCGCTGTCAGCGGGGCGTGCTGCCACCTGATCGGAGCGGCACGCCCCGCGCTTCACCGAGGGGTCAGGCGCGGGCAAAGGCGTGCTCGAGCACGACGCGCCAGTCCGGGTCGGACACGGCGCCAGTTGAGGTGTCGGTGGTGAAGGCGCCGTGGTCGTAGTGCAGCGCAGGGTGGCCGACGGTGACGGAGCTGAAGTGCTCGGTGATGGTCCAGGTGCGGTGCGCCGTGTTGCTCGGCACGTAGTCGATGTGGAGCTCGTGGCGGTTCACAGTGGTTGTTGGCGGCAGCTTCGGGATGCGCGGCGTCATGACCCAATAGACACCGAAACGACCCTGAGTGGTACGGATTGCCCGCGCGGTTCTTGTCGAACGGACACCAGCGCGGGCTCGTCCGCTGGGCGATCGGCTACCGGACGGTCATGGCTCCGCCAGCGAGCTCGCCCCGACCGCCGCTCCGCGGCGCGGTCGTCCTACGACGCAGTGATCCCGAGCTGTGCGAGAACGGGTTGATCGCCGATGGTCTGCAGGTTCCACTTCGGGCGCTTGAAGGCACCGCGGGAGAGTCGCACGCGCTGTTCGTCGACCGGCTGCCCGGCCCGAGGCGATACCTGCGTGACCCCGTTTGGCTCGTAGCCGAGCTTGTACGAAACGGTCAGCGACGGGGTATTCCAGGCCGCAGCACTTGACTCTGCCCATTCGGCACCCAGAGTGTCGAAGGCGAACAGCAGCAGGGCGGCGCGCATCTCGGTGCCGACGCCCTTGCCTTGGGCGCGTCGGGTCAGCCAGGAACCGGAGTTCACAGTCCGGCGGTCCGCGAAGTTGAACGCGGCGAGGTCCTGCGCCCCGATCACCTCGTCGTCAAGGATGACGGCGAATTGGATCGTCCAGTTTTGCGGCGAGACCTGGCGGAGGCTCCACTGGTATGTCGCGAGGTTCCGCGGCAGCTCCTCCGGTGACGCATCGGTCCATGGGAAGCCAAACGGCATGCGGTCCGAGTTGTGGATGCCATCAAGAGCAGCCTGCGCCAGGGCAGGGAGGTCCTGGTCCCGCACCGGACGCAACACCAGCCGTGGGGTTCGGAGTTCGAGTCCGAACAACGGCCACAGCTTCTCCAGTTCCATACCGGGACGCTACCTGCGCCGGTCACCGCAGCGAGGCGTGTTACGCGCCCGGCCGCTGAGTAGCGGCCCTCGCATCTGTTCTCTCGCAGCGCCCGGTGATCGATCGGCTAACGAGGCAGCCACGCGTCGGCGACAAGACTCGTGAGCGGAGTGGGAGACAAGTAGCGAGCCTGTCGACAACCTCGCACGCACGCAGCACCACGCTCGCCCGAGATCCCTCCGGCGCCGGGCTACACCCCATTCACTCACGTGCGGTGTAGCCCCACCCGGCACGCGACGCTGCCATCTGCAACGCCAACAGCGAGGCCTCGCCCGCCACGCGGACGCCGGACCGGAGTCGTCCCTGAAGCGGTCGTTTGTGACCGCCGGGCGGTTAGCTGCCGAACGGTCGGCCGGTGCGGAACCCGCCGGCGTTCGGCTCGAACGGAACGCTCCCGTTGTGTTCGTCCGCGAGTCGTTCAAGCTCTCGCTCAAGCGCCCCGTCGACCAGCGCCGCGAAGGAGCGGTAGCCGCCGGGCAAGGCAGCTGTGTGTAGGACCGCTGTCTGGGCACGACGCTTGAGCCCTTCCCGCAGCGCCACGGTCGTGGGGATCGTCGCTTCCTTCGTTGGTTCAGCGGGCGTGGACTCCCGCCTCGGCGACTCAGGCGTAACAGGTGCCTCGACGCCCGTTCGAACCGGTTCAACGTTGGCGGTGAGTCTGATTGGGCTGTTCGCACCGGGGCGGCGGCGTTCTGGTGCACTCATACGGCGTTCTTCTCCTTCTCCAGGATGCGCTGTGCGTACATCTGACCGAGTGCGTCGTAGAGCGCGACCGCCTTCCGGCCGTCCACCCCGGGCCATGCGCCGAGGGATGTTGCGGCGGCATCAGCCTCAGCGAAGCGAGACCACTCGGGAAGGTATTTCGGGTTCAAAAGGTCGGTCCCGTCGTCGAACTTGACCACTCCCCCAAGCTTCCAGACGAGCTCGCCAAAGGCGTCGACGAGGCCTTCGATCTGGAAATCATGTTCCTTGGTTCGCTTCCGCCGCGTGACGACAACGCCAGCCACACGCAGATTCGGGTTCATCAGGTCGGCGGCGTGAAGTGAGACGAAGTCTCGAACCCGGATGGCGGCTTCGACAGAGTCGTAGTTCGGGTCAGAGGGGATGAGCACGGTGTCTGCAGCGGCGAACGCCATTTGCACGAGGTGGCCAAGATCAGGCCGGGTGTCGATCAGGACAACGTCGTACACGTCCGTCCAACCGGACAGTGCTTTGGTGAGACGACGCACGGCGCCGACGACGCCAGCCTCGGATTCACGATTGATGAGATCAAAGCGGGCCGGCAGAACGTCGATCCGTTCCCCTTCTGGTGCCGCTTCTGTATCCCAGCCACAGGCAACTACAGCCGCCTCCCCTGCGCCATCCTGGGCGGCCGCGATGACCTCGGACATAGTAGGGATCGGTGCGGAAGGATCCCACTCGATCCCTAGACGTCGAGTGGCGTTCGCCTGGGGATCCATGTCGACAACAAGAACGCGGCGGCCAGCTCGCGCAAGCGCAGCAGCCAGCTGGCAAGTCACCTGCGTCTTGGAGACACCACCCTTGTTGTTGGCGATCGCTGTGATGTGCGTCATCAGCCCTCCGAGGCAATCGTTTCAAGGCTTGTTTTGGTTGTAAGCCATGCAATCCAATGTACCCAAGTCTTACCATAAAGGCAAGGGTTGCAAGCCACGTAACCCAATAAACCCTTGCGTTCATTGGGTTCGCTTGGCCAACTATACAAGTATTACAATCAAAGCAAGGGATGCAAGCCACGTAACCCAATAAACCCTTGCGTTACGTGGCTTGACGAGCGCAGAGCGCCTACCCGCTCAAGCTGCCAACTCAAAGTCCCGGAGCTCTTGCAGGAGCCCACGGCGTACAAACCTCATGGCCTCTTGGTGGTCTGCTCGGCCGTCGCTCGAACACGGGTATGCCGGGTATGCCTCGGGTCCGCCGTGGTCGTCGACGGATCGGAACATGACGACCTGAGTGGTGGGGGTGCGATCGCGGCCGCGTCGGCCGGCCTTGCGGATGAGGTGGTTCTGCCACCAGGCCCAGAGCTCTCGCTCGTCGACGTACTGCTGTTCGCGTCGCCGGAGGATCCCGTCGACGCCGAGCTGCTTGGCCACGTGGGTTCGGAAGTCCTGGAGCCGTCGCCGCCAGCCCGTGGGTGTGGCGATGGCGAGGGTCCAGCGGCGCATGCGTGCGAGGGCTGCGCGTGCGCGGCCGCGGGGGAGTCCTGCACGGTCAGCGATGGCTTCAAGTGCGTGCTCGTCGGTGGTCAGGCTCTCGTAGACGCGGCGCGCCGTGGGTCCCAGTCCTGCCCGGGTGAAGACGTCGTGTCGTCCGGCGTCGAGCCGGTCTTCTAGAGCATCGAGGAGGGTGACTCTCACGTCGAAGAGCTCGGCCGGGGGGCGGGCGGTCACATCGTGAAGTGGCCCGACGTGTACGGAGGGTGTGGAAAACCGGTCGGTGAGCCGCCAGACGGCTGCGTTGGGTCCGTCTGCCTGGCGCCGGCGGGTGATCCATCCGGCGGCGTGGAGGCGGCGAAGTGAGCGGTCGGCGGTGCTCGAGGGGATCCCGGTGGCGATCGCAACGGACCGGAGTGCGGCGCCTACGTCGCGGGAGCCGGAGCGCAGGGAGATCCAGGCGAGGTAGGTCAGGACGGTGCTGTCGTGCAGGTCTGCCTCGGTGCGGGTCCAGCGGCCGGGGGAGGCGGTGAACGCTTGCAGCATGGCCTCGACGACGTCGACAATGCCGATCAGCTGGGTCAGGTCGCGTTGTTGCCGTTCCTCGGGCGCGTACCGGTACAGCACCGCCCGCTCCTGCGCCTTCGCCCACTGCCGTTCAAGCCGCGCGGCTGCCTCGGCCGCGGTGCGGGGCTCGCGGCCGCCGGTGGGACGGTTGCGGGTGCGGTAGTGCTCCATGCCGGGTGCGGTCTTCGCTGCGTGCTCGACGTCGGCGAGGGTCCACCCGGACACCGCGGCCGCGAGCAGGCACAGGTACCCGGTGCGGGACGGGTCGCGGCCGCCGGCAACGGTTCCCATGTGCGCCTCACCCCACGCCGGCAGGGACCGGTGCACCCGGTGGTGGGCGTCGACGCGGCCGGTGGGGGAGGAGTCCGCGGGATCCACGGTCGGGCGGAGCTCACGGAACGCGGCCGTGACGCGGAGGAGATCGCCGGCAGTGACGGTCGGGGTGCGGAGGACGTCGACGTCGTCGGCGCCCGCCATCACCTCGGACGCGCCACCACGTGCGTGCGGAGTCAGCGGCGGGCGAACGGCACCCGTGCGGTCGTTGCAGAGCAGCCCATGGTCAAGGGACGGCAGGACAGCGCGTGCTGCACCGGCGAGCTGGACCATCGTGGCCTTGTCGACGCCGGCGAGGGGCACCCACACATGGAACCCACCCGTGGGGCTCGAGCGGCACACTACGTGCGGCACCTGCGCGTCGCGGAGGATCCGCACCAGCACGCCGAGGTCCTCGGCCGCCTGGTCGAAGTCCTCCGGGGTCTTCGCGTCGAGGTCGAACGCGGCGAACCAGAACCGTCCGTCAAGGTCGGTGAGATCGATCGTCCACGGTGTCGACGGGGGAGTATGCCCTGCAGTCGGGAACTTCGACGGGTAGCTGTTCGACCGGATCGTCCCGTCCGCCTCCGCGATCATGCGGTTCACGTACCGACGAGGCGCGATGGCACGCGTCAAATCCCAGGCACTATCCGAAGAGGACACGCCGATGAATTCACCCGTGCCGGGCGCAGCAATGTGCGTTACGATGGCGACACCTCCTCCTCTCGGGGTGGTGGTACGACGAAGGCTCCCGGCTCCAACCGGGCTTCTTCTCTCGGAAGCTCACAACCTGACCTGATTGGCGTCTGAGCAGGTAGTGAGAAACATGACTTGGGGCCTAGCCCCGAACCCCCGCCTCTGGCGGGGGTTTTGTCGTTAAGCGGCCGGGATAGGCAACTCCACTCGGTTGAGTCGGCGCGGGTCCTCGACGAGCGGCATCGCGCCGTTTTCGGCGACAAGCGTCCGCGCTAGCGCGTCGAGGTAGTAGGCGACTGAGACGCCGCTCTCTTCAGCGGCGTCCTTGAACGCCTGGCGGGTCTCAGGAAGCACACGGCCCTGCAGAAGGACCGTCGGGGCGTTCTGCGCTCGGCTGGCGCGTCGTCCAAAGTCGCTCATAGTCACACCATGGCGGGAACATGCATGCGCACGGTCATCTGGGGCGGCGTGTCGCGAGACTGCATCGATGCTCCTTCTCCTTGCGGGTAGGCGACTCAAGCGACTGGCGAGCGCGACTCCGTGGTACTCGATGCCGCAGCCCGACAAAAACGCTAGACATGACCAAAGTACCCTATTCGTGCACCTGCGCAGCCTCGGATAGGGCCTGAGCCGAAGAGAGGAAGCGCGCAATCGAGCTGTGGAACAGCTCGGGCTCACGGTTGAGCTCCATGCCGTGGGGGCATGGCGCGATCTCCACGAGCGTTGCTGCGACGCCGGGCTTGGCGGCGAAGCGCCTGGACACCTCAAGGGGCACGTCTCGGTCACCGGAGCTGTGGACTAGGAGGATCGGCAGCCCAGCGGGCGGGGTGGGACGCATCCACCGCCTTGGAATAGCTTTCCGGAGGCCGGCGAAGCGAGCGAGACCAGGGATCGTGAGCGTGAGGGCACCCAGGGTCCCAAGGAACCCCGGGAAACCTGCCTTGGCTGCGCCGGCGCGCAGGGCCGCGAACCAATCGAGAGCTGGGCAGACCAGGATCATCGCGTCAATCCGAGTGCGGAGGGTGGAGCGCGCGGCCGCGTGGAGAGCAATCGTCGCGCCCATCGACCAGCCGACAAGCACTAGGCGCTCTGCTCCGTGGTCGGCGGCATGGCGCATCGCTGCGTCAAGGTCGTGCCACTCGTCGGTGCCGAAGGTCGCCGGCAGGCCGCGGCCGTCTTCGACATCGCCGCGGTATCCGATGACGAGGGAACTCATTCCAGCGGAGAGGGTGTCGGGTACGGCGCGGAGGATGGCTTGCCGGCCCGAGTGAATCCCGTGCACGTGGATGGCCCAGGTGGTGGCGCCGTCGACAGGGAAGTACCACGCCTTCCGGGTATCGCCGTCTGCGGTGATCGCGACCTCTTCGAAAGATGCTGACACAGCTGCTGGTGTGTCCAGGAGGTATCCGCTCCAGACAAGCTTGTCGCCCGTTTCGGGGACGATCGCGGGTTCGCCGAGGATCTTCCGTCGGACGTCACGGCCGTCGTCGTCGAGCACATCCCCGACGAGGATGCTGCGCTGGCCGTCGTGGAAGTAGACGCGATACTCACCGGGGCACCGTGTCTGCTCTTCCGATGGGACGGTGATGCTGACCGAGTCGACGTCAACGACGGTGACGGCTCGCTTCGGGCGCGGGTGGATCGCCTTCTTCGCGACCACCACGCCCGCAGCGGTCGCGCCCGCGACGACGACGACCGTCAGGGCGGCTGCCCCTGCTGCTACACCGATAGCGCCCATGCGGTAACTCCCTTCGCGAGCCGTTCGTCTACTCGCTGTAAATAGCGCTGCTCTTGTTGTGTGACCTCGAGGCGGCCGGCGACGATTTTGTCGCGGAGCTCGATGTACCGCTGCGCGACAACCACCTCAGCGCTGCCATGGAGGCGCAGCGGCGGCATGCCGGCGCTCTGGTCACGGGCAGACATGACGAACAGGCGGAGCGAGACCAGACGCCACCGGAGCACAGTGACGAGCCGGCGCAAGGTCCGCCATCCGTGTGCGACACCGATGGCGACGAGGCCGGGGTAGAAGAGACTGTTGAACACGACGAGCATCGCCCGGGAGAAGGGGGTTTGCTGCCCGTCAATGAACACTCTGGTGATGTCGACGAGCTCAGCGATGATCGAGAGCACCACGAGCGCAAAGCCGATGATGAACAGGATGTTCACACCTCGGGGCTGCGGCAGGAGCACACCGATGGAGTCGGCGGCGAACCATCCCATAGCGACCATGTAGATGACGATGTGCACCCACGTGGCCGGGTACTGCAGGTGCTCGTGGATGTACGTCGTCGGCTCACCGTTGTGATCTGGGATCACCATGAAGGTGAACGTCTCAGCGAGGAGCACGGTGACCAAGATGGGCAGGCGCGATCGAGCGGCTGAGCCGGCGTGAGCGCGTGTGGCGTCCCGCAGAAACCAGAACGCCGCAGTAGCTGCGAGAACCTGGATCAGATCGATCGCGTTGACGTCACCCAAGAGCGCATCGATGTGCTCGACGGGCCAGACGACGCCCACCGTGGCGATGCCGACTACCGCAAGCGCTGCGGCGAGGAAGGCAGGACGTCGCGCTGCGTTACCGATCGCATTGACCCGCAGGAGCAAGAGTCCAACGGCAGCCCAGAAGGCAGCTGGGATCACGCGAAAGCTTCCTCGCTTGCAGACAGCGTGGACTTCTGGAGGCGTTCGAGCAAGAGCATCGCTCCGCGTTCGGCCACGAGCTCTTCGACGTCGACGGCGCCAGCGTCTTCGAGCGAGGTCCGCACCGGGACGCGTGCCCGTGCCGCGGTGATCTCCGCGGTCACGCCGGCGTAGCCCCGCTCCATAACCTCGACAGGTACGTGGCACCCTCCGTGGCCGGCGGCGATGTGCATGAACTCGTGGAGGATCACGAAAAGCTGGTAGAGGCGGGGGTCGTCAGGATGGAAGTACACCCGTCCGGCGTCTGCGGTGTCGAGGTACAGTCCCGTCACGCTCGCGGGGTGATCGCGCGGGGGGAGCGTGTTCAGCGGGTCGATGATGAGCGGCTTGCCGAGCCAGCTAGATACGGCCGTTCGCAGCGTCTCGAAGGTGAGAGGGCCAGCGGGCAAAGACAGCCGGGCGATGGCGTCCTCAGCAAGCTGGGTGGTGAGTCGTTGCGTTCGGATCGTCTTCATTTAGTACCTCCCCGCTCATTCGGCGCTGCGGCGCGGATGGCTTCGGCGATCGCCAGGAGCTCGTCTGGGGACGCTGCGTTGACAGAGCGAGCTGCGATCCCCACACCAGTCTCCGCCAGGGCGATTTCCACTTCCAGCCGTGCGTCGACGAGGTCGACGACGCCGGGCAATGCGATGCGCAGCAGGTACTCGGACGGCACGTCGAAGAAGTCCGCGATCGCGCGGAGATCGTCGCTGGTGACATCTGTCGGCTCGCCGGCGAGGAGTCGTTCCCAGTCCGCACCGGCCAGAAGCCGTCCGCGCTTCGCCAGTGCAGCGCGGACCGCGCGGTCGACCGGGGGAGCGGGTGTGCGGGCGACATGCAGAGCGACGAGCTTCCGGAGCCGGTAACCGAGTAGCGCGGGTTCGAGGTGTTCGTCCCGAGGCGCGTGCAGCCGTTCCATCTCGGTGATCGCTGGTGCGAGAAGCTCGCCGACCGACACGCCGAGCGCTTCTGCGATCGTCTGCACGTCGTTCGTGTTGAAGGAGGTCTCGCCGCGGGTGCGCTTGTAGTAGTAGCCGCGGCTGAATCCAGCCTGGGTGATGAGAGCAGGCGTCGTGATGCCTCTCCGAATGCGGATGTCGTCGACCGCGTCGACGAACGCCCTAGAGAACTCGTTCGGCTCACCGCTGCCCTGTCTACCCACCCGATGACTCTATTGGCGTACTGAAAGAACTCTGTGAGCCTCATTTAGAGCACGAAGCAACACTTACGTCTCTAAATAGAGCATAGTGGTTTCAGTACTGGGATCAGCGGAGCAGGGGCAGCACTCGACCCTGCCGAGGATCCCGCAACTTATTAAGTTGGAGGGCTCTCTTGGAGACTCAGCACCAGACCAGCGGGCACCACGCCCCCGATCCGGCACACACGCTGTTCCGTTCAGCGGAGGTTGAAAGGGATGCCGACGGGATCGCAAAGACCGGGCTCAGAGGTGAGCTGAACCGGCTCGGCTTCAAGCTGCAGCCAAGCGCCGCCGAGCGGCAGGCGCGGGCGCGCGACGCTGCCCTCGAGAGCGCCCGGGCGGTGATCCTGCATAGTGCGTTCACTCGACCCGTCGGCGTCTTGATCGCGAACCCGAAGGGCACGTCCGGGAAGACGCCCGCGACCTTGGGCCTTGCATCCGCGTTCGCAGCGGTGAAGGGCAACGGGATCTGCGCGCTCGAGGTCGCAGATGACGCCGGCACGCTTGCGCTGCGCGCGGAGGGTGTGCCGCAGCTCGATCTCGGTGACCTGGTGCGCGACATCACGTCGATCCGATCGTCCGGGCAGCTGGCCGGCTACGCCGTGCAGCAGTCCTCGTTCGTCGACGTGTTCGGTTCACGGCCGGGGGAGTCCCGCCCGGCCCTCACGGCGGATGACGTTGTGGCTGTCTCTCGGGTGATCGACGAGTACTACCGGTTCCGGTTCATGGACTCCGGCAACGTCGTCACCACGGGGCCGTTCCTCGGCGCGATCGACGTCGCGGACGTCCTGGTCGTGCCGGTGATGATGGCCCGCGACTCCGGGTTGAAGGCGATCGAGATGCTCGACGGCCTGATCACAGCCGGCGGGCACGCTGCCGAGCTCGCTCGGAACGCCGTGATCCTCCGCATGACAGACGGACGTCCCGAGAACAGCGTCGACCGCGGCGACGTCGTCCGCTACCTCGAGGAGCGCGGCGGCGCTCGCCAGTTCGACATCCCGTTCGACGCGCACATCGCGGAGCGTCGCGACATCACCTGGGCGAAGGTCTCGAAGGCGACCCAGGACGCGTTCACGTTCGCGGCCGCGGAGATCGTTCGCGTGGTTCGCGGCGAACAGCCGAGCACGACAAGCCCACGGCAGAGCGCCGCTGCGGCGCAGGACGGCGAGGACCCCGATGGGGCCGGCTCGGCTCAGGACGGCGACCCGGTCACCCCGGCGCCCGTTCCCGCCGCTGCCGCGCCGCAACCGCCGGTGGTGCCGGAGGTTGCGCCCGATCCGCGTGAGGACTGGGTGACGTGCCCGAATTGCCGCAAGCAGACCCCGCCCTTCACGTACTGCTCGTTCTGCAAGCACCAGCTGACCGACACGGTCAACCTGCAGCGCTTCTACGGCCGTGCCCGGCGCGCGTCCGGGTACGCAGAGCCCGCGGAAGACCTCCCCGAGCAGTTGCGCGCCCTCCCCAAGCCCTCTTCCGACACCGACACCGGTCGGGCGTCGGCATAACTCACGAAAGGTCCACCCATGTCTCTGCTGCCCATCCCCACTGCCCTGGCAACCACCGCCACGTCGGTCGTCGCGAAGGGCGACAACCCGTTCGAGGGTGTGACGCCGAACTTCGACTGGCTCGGCGACGGGTTCCGGAACGTGTGGGTTCCGGCCCTCGGCGGGTTCCTCGCGATCGCGTTGATCGTCCTGGCGTTCTTCTTCATCAAGGCCCTCATGGGCCTCCGGAAGGCGATGGACGCGAAGAAGCCCAACGACGCCGAGCACGCCCGCAACACCATGCTCGGCACCGGGATCGCGATCGCCGGTGTGATCCTCGCACCGACGCTGTTCGTCGCGATCACCACCGCCGCTCAGAACGGCGCATCATGACCGGCGCCGAGGAGCGGGAGGGCACCCCCCGCCCGCGGAAGCGGATCAGTGTCGGGAAGACAACCGCGATCGTCTTCGCCGCCGTGGTCGCCGCGTCTCTGGTGGTGCTGATCGTCGTGGCGTTCCTGCCGCGTGCGTCCACGTCGCCGACCGGATCGGCGACGTCGCCCGCGGCGTCGGCAACGCCGGGGTCGGCTCCGACGATCGACAGCCTGGGCGACTCGAAACGGCGCACCGTGTCCGGGTGCGTCGCGGGGGTCGGGATCACCGGGACGGATCTGCTGCAGCTGCGGCGAACGAAGGACTTCACCGTCGAGGGGGCGGCGGAGTTCCTGGGCGGGTTCTTGCAGGTCACGTCCGCCGCGGATCCGGAGTGGCGGCCGGGCATCGACCAGGTGGTGAACATCGCGACCACCGGCACAGCCCACGATCTGCTGAAGACGCAGGTCGCCGAGGGCACCCCCTACGCCGATGCGCAGAAGCACACCGTGGACCTGTCCAAGGGTGCGTTCAAGGTCATCGACCTGACCACGCACACGGTGACGATCGATATCGCTGCCCCATCGACCACGGATGGCAAGACCGACGTCCGCGCCGGGAAGGTCAACTACACCGGCGGCGAGTTCACCCTCACCGCCACCGACGGCGGCTGGGTGATCTCCGGTGCATCCGGGGATGGTGACTGGCGTGTCAACGCCACGCAGTCCGGGACCACGTTCACGGGGGGTTGCTGATGTCGTGGTGGCAGGACGCTGGCGCGAACGTCGCGTCGGGGCTGACCGGAATCGTTTCCGGGATCGTCGGATCCACGGCGAAGGCGGCAACCGACGTCGTGAAGGCGGTGGACTTCGCGAAGGATCCCGCCGGGTACATCACCTCGCTGCTGCAGCAGGGCGTGTACGTGGTGGCGACGAAGCTGATCCCGCCGATGATCGACGCGTTGCACCCTGACTACTCGGCGAAGTGGTGGATCGACTCGTACCGGGTGTCGTTCGCGATGGCGTTCCTGTTGGCCGCGGTGCTGCTCATCGTCGCGACCATCCAGACCCAGAAGGGGAAGAACTCCGGCAAGGAACTCGCCGAATCCCTGTTCGTCGCTCTGCCGGGGTTCGTCGTCGCAGCATCGTTCGGGCCGCTCGTGGGACAGCTGATCGGGAAGGTGTTCGTCCAGCTCGAGGAATCGCTCGCGTTGTGGTCGGTGGGCACGTCGACGAAGGACTACTTCACCCACCTCGGCGACGCCGCAGCGTCGAAGAACGCGCAGGCGTTGTGGGGCACTGCGCTGATCTCGCAGATCACCCTCGAGGGGCTGCTGCTCGGGATGATCGTCGTGGTCTTCTTGCTGCTGATCCAGCTCGCCACGATGTACCTCACCGGCGCCCTGATGGCCCTGTTCCTGGCATGGGCAGTCAACCCGAAGACCCGGCACCTGGCGAAGATCGGCCCGACGGTGTGGATCGCGTTGAACTTCGCGCAAGCGCTGCTGATCTTCCTCGTTGGGGTCGTCTTCCGCGCCGTCGGTGGCCTGCAGATGAAGGCCGTGGACGGCGACGCCGGCGACTTCGCCACGTTCGTCAACCTCGCCCTGCCCGCGGTGCTGATCTGCATGATCGTGTTCGCGCCGATGGCGCTGATGAAGATCGGCTCCCCAGCGACCGCCCCGCTCGGTGGCGGCGGGCAATCCCGGGACGGCGGACTCAACAGCCCCAATCCTGGCTCCGTCCCGCAGGTCCCAACCGGGGGAGGAGGCGGGGGTCGCTCGGGGCCGCAGAACCCCAACGAGGCCGCCGGCACCACATCCGGGTCCGGCAGCGGATCCGGGTGGACGCCATCGACGCAGCCCGTCCAGGCCGGCGGCGGTGGCAGCACCACCATCGACGCCTCCAGCACCGGAGGCGGAGGCAGCGCTGCGAACCAGGCGGCGCAGGCGGGGAGCCGGAAGACCGCACAGGCGGCCGCGCAGAAGGGTGCCACGTCCGCTGCAGGGAAGACCGCGACCGCGGGAACCGCCGCGACCGGGGTTGGCGCACCGATCGCCGTCGGCGCATTGCTCGCGAACGCCGCGTTGAAGGCCGCCGCGTCCGCGGTTCGCGCTGGCCACCAGGCCGCCGAGCAGGCGGGCGACGCCGGCTCTCACGACTGAACCGTCTGTCCGAAGGGGACTCAGCATGCGTACGTCATTGATCGGTGGGGATGTCACTCACCGCGGCTTGTTCGGTGGCCGGATCTCGAAGGTCCGCATCTGGACGCTGTCGATCGCCCTGATTGTCGGCCTCATCGCGGCCGCGCTCTGGCAGATCACCGGGTTGGTCCTCCTCGCCGTGCTGCCCCTGGTGGCGTGGTTCGTGACCATCGACACCGTCAATAACACCGTCCTGCAGCGGAGCATCGACAAACGCTCCTACCGGGACCGCGACAAGTGCGGCCTGACCACGTTCGTCCCGTACGACAAGGACGGCTGGGATGCGCTGACCGACGCGTGGGCGAACGCTGACGGTCGGGCCGCCCGGAAGGAAGCAGAGCGGCAGGTGCACGCGATGCGTCTCACACCTGACGGGGTTGAGGGGATGCTGTGGCTGCGGGAACGCAACCGCACCCCGGGCATTCAGTGGCACCGTCCGTCGTTCGGGGAGGAGTACCTCGCCGTGGTGTTCAGCACCACCGGGCAGGTCGAGGGCATCGAATCCGACGCCGTCTTCGACGCCTCCGCGGCCGGGTACGAGCAGGTGCTCGCCCAGTTCGGTGCCGCGCTGACGCTCCCGAATCGGGTGCAGACGATCTCCCGGATTCTGCCCTCCGATCCGGCACCGCACGAGGCGTGGCTCGCGGAGAACGGCGACAACTCGATCCCGGATGAGATCCACGAGTCCTACCGGGAAGTCGTCGACGACATCTCCGCCGCGCAGCTGGTGAACCGGCCCATGTTCGTCGTCTGCTGGCCCGTCACTGACCGGTTCGTCGCCCGCGCCGAACGGGCAGGGGAAGGCATCGACGGGTGGCTCGCGGTCATGGACCGTGAGATCCGCTCCGTCACCGCAGCGTTCACCGCGGCCAGGTTCCGGAACGTGCACGCCATGACAGCGCGGCAGACCGCCGCCGTGCTGCGGCACCTGCAGCACCCCGGGTTCCCGATGGACCAGGCCGGAGACATCACCCCGGACCGGGCGTGGCTGCCCTCGCAAGAGGACTGGTCCTACATGACCTACGTCGGCGCCCCAGAGGGCCAGCTCTCACAGTCCCTCTCCCGCACCTGCCGGGTGACGGCGAAGGACGTGAAGATCTCACACCGGACGTCGCTGTGGATGGCACCGATGCTCGGCGAGATGGAACACCAGGTCGTGCGAACGATCAGCTTCCACCTCGAGCTGACCCCGCAGGATCACGCCCTGTTCCTGGCGGAGAAGGACCGCGTGTCCGACATCGCCGACGCGAACCGCCGAGCCCGCGGCGGCGGCATCGAGGACACCACCCTCACCGTCGAGCAGGAAGCCGCGAAGCGGCGCATCGCCGACCTCACCCCCGGGACCGGGTACACCGGCGCGAACTGGGTCGGCTACATCACCGTCACCGCCGGAAGCCGTCAGGAGCTCTCCGACGCCGTCGAGGAGATCACCGCCGCCGCCTCGAACGCCGGGATCAGCAAGCTGACCTGGCTCGACCCGCACCAGCAGACCGCCGCCGCGTACACGTGGCCCGTTGGGCGCGGAATCGCCCCGTCGAACGGCTCGATCGGTACCCGCGTCGAGAAGCTCGCCGCGGGCAAGGAAGCGAAGGAAGCGCTGTGACGGTCATCGGTTGGGCGCTGATCGTCGCCGTGCAAAGAACGTTCGCTCTCGCGATCATCACCATGTTCCGCGGCGCTGTCCGGCGCTCGAATCGGCACGCCTGGGCCGGGATCGGTTGGGGCGTGCTCGGCATCGTCGGCCTGGCACTGGGCTCCGCGATCACCCCGTTCGCAGGCCTCCTCCTGATCGCCGCGGCCGCTGTTGCTGCATGGCGGCTCCGGGACCGCATCCGCCGGCTCGACGCAGACACCACCCCCGAACAGACAGGACCGACCCGATGAGCGTCACCACGAACGGCCAGACCGAGACGGCCGAGCCGTACGAGCCGACCCGCAGGGCACGGCGCGCGGTCATGGTGTCGGCGAAGCAGCAGGTCAAGCGGAGCATCCGGTCCGCGCCGACTGCCGTCGACGATGTCACTGACGAGCTCGCGCCGGGCAAGGACGCGAACGGCTTCCCGGTGCCGGCGGAGGGCGGTTACCAGCCGAAGCGGCGGAAGCTGCTGACCCGGATCGGCTACTACGGTCCGCTGGTCACGGGTGCCCCGTCGACGACGCGGCAGGTGGAGATCCTGAACCCTGCACCGATCGCGTCCCCGATGGAGTTCCAGGGGCTGCTGTCGGGCATCGAGACGCTGTCGTCGACGCCGGCGACGAACGATCAGTTCGCGGCGTTCCGTGCCGGGAAGGTGACGTCGGCGAACGTGTGCACGATCGGTGACGTCGGGGTGGGGAAGTCGACGCTGATGAAGTGCGACTACGTGCTCCGTCCGCTGGTGTTGAAGGGTCGCCGGGTCGTGGTCATCGACATCAAGCCGTTCACCGGCGACTCGAAGTTCGGCGAGTACACGCCTGTCGCTGCTGCGATCGGGGTCGAGCCCATCCGGTTCATCATCGCCGACACGTCGACGTCGGCCGCGCGTGAGGGCGTGACGCTGAACCTCCTCGACCCGCGGCTGCTGCAGACGCAGCTCGTCCCCGGGCCGACGGGGATGGTGCAGATGGTGCAGCAGGCCGCCGCGGTCCTCAACGACAACATCGAGCTGAACCGGTTCGAGAAGAAGGCGGTCCGCGTGGCCGTCCTCCACGCACTCCGCTCGGCGGAGGACACGGGGCGCGCGGCGAACATCCTCGACGTGCTCGATCGGATCGGGGACATGGACGTGCCCGAGTACGCGGGCCTGAGTTCGTTCGTGAAGGACCACCAGGAGCTCGCCGGCTACGGCGCCCGGATCCTGCTCGAGCGGATCCCGGAAGAGATGCCCGGCCTGTTTGACGGCGACACCTCCAAGAGCGTGGCGCTGGATCAGAAGGCGACGTTCTTCGACTTCAGCCAGCTGCCCGAGGACGGCCCCGCTCGGTCGATCGGGATGATGCTCGCCAACGCGTGGACTATCGGCGCGATCCGCACCTCGAAGGAGCAGCAGCAGACGAACTTCTGCGTCGACGAGGGCTGGTTCCTCGTCGGCGGCCCGATGGGCGCCGTGATCCGGTCGAACTCGAAGCTGTCTCGCGCGCTGGGGCTGTCGAACGTGGTCAACATCCACCACGTCGCCGACATCCCCACGGATGACCCCGCGATCTCCTTCATCAAGGAAGCCGGCACGCTGCACCTGTTCCGGCAGGCCCGGCAGGACGACGCGCAGCAGGCGGCCGCGATCGCGGGCCTGCGGACGGGGGCGTCGGACTACCTGATGACGCTGCCGCAGGGGCACCACTTCAAGAAGGTCGGCATCGACGCCGAGACCCGGGTCGCGCACATCCGCTCGAGCTTGGAGAAGAAGATCACCGAGACGAACTACGCGATGGGCATGCTCGAGCACGAAGACACCCAGCAGCCCGGGCTGGTGGCGGCATGAGCGCCCGGCAGGAGCGGGGCCTTCCTCGGTGGGTGGTCTTCGCGGCAGCGTCCGGTGCCGTCGTGGTCATCCTCGGCGTAGGGCTCGCCCTCGGGCTGGCACGGCAGACGTCGCCCGCAGCACCTGAACGCGCCGCAGTGGCGCCGACGACGTCGGAAGCGTCGGTGCCGGCTCCGACGTCGACGCCGTCGAACACGCCGGAGACAGCTGCAGCTGGGTTCGTCGCGGCGTTCACGAACCACCAGGTCCCCGTCGACGTGTGGCAGAAGACCTACAGCGGATACCTCACGAAGCAGGCGAAGACCGCCTACGCCGGCACCGACCGCGAGCAGGTCCCCGGAACCCGGGTCACCGGGAAGGCGATCGTCACCGCCGGTGCCTCCGCAGCGCCCGTGCCCGGCAGCGCGGATGACGACGGCGACACCGACCCGGTGCCGGCGATCGTCGCCGTTCCCACCGACGCCGGCCGGTACATCGTGAACCTGCAGCAGCAGGACGGTCGGTGGCTGGTGGTCTCCGCGCAGCTGCCCGGGAGCGGGCAGTGAAGGGCTGGATCCTCGGGGTGATCGCGCTGATCCTCGCCCCGATTCTCCTGCTGGTCGGCGGGATCTACTTCGCGATCGCCGCATCATCGAACCCGCCCGCCGCGGCCGCGGCAGCGTGTGGGACCGCGTCGGGATCAACCGGGGCAGTCAGCGGGAAGGTGCCGGCGAAGGTCGGCCAGTGGGACCGCGACCAGCTGCAGGTCGCAGCCAAGCTGATCGCCGCGGCCAAGCAGATGAAGGTCAACCAGCAGGCCACGACGATTCTCGTGATGACCGCGATGGGTGAGTCGTCGCTGTCGAACCCGAACCACGGTGACGCCGTCGACAACACCACGATCGGGGTGCTGCAGCAGAACGCCGCCTACGGCAGCCGCGACCAGCGCCTCGACATCCCCACCGCAGCGAAGGCGTTCCTGACGAAGCTGCTGCAGGTCGACGGGTGGGAGTCGATGGAGCCGACCCTCGCCGCGCACGCCGTGCAGGGCAACGCCGACCCGTACCACTACGCGAAGTACTTCACCCAGGCGCAGGAGGTCATCAAGGCCCTCACCGGGACGACGGTGACGTCCGGCTGTGACGTGTCCGGGGACCAGAAGGAGCTCGCCTCGGTCCTGGCCGCGGCGTGGAAGAAGGGCACCTTCACCGACACGTACCACCCGCAGATGGTGGAGCAGGAGATCCTCCCGATCGTCTCTGGCACCACCAAGCCCGGCTGCCAGGTCGATACCCGCATCCTGCAGATCCTCGTCGCCGCGCTCAACAAGTACGGCTCGGTGCAGATCAGCGACATGAACCGTCCCTGCGTCGGCATCACCACACACTGCCCGGGATCGCTGCACTGCAAGAACCCGGCCGTCGCGGTCGACTTCAACGCCGTCGGTGGGAAACCGCTCCTCGGCTCGGGCCCGCAGGACATCGAGTTCCTGACCTGGCTCAACACGGTCATGCCGAAGGGGTCCCAAGTCGGGCAGGTGCAGTGCCGGCCGAACACGCCGCTGTCGAACCTGCGCCAGTTCGAGGACCCGTGCTCGCACCAGCACGTCGACCTCGGCGCCACCACGGAGGCGTTGACCCTCCCGGCCGGGAAGGAGAAGTGACCCGATGACCTCTACCACCGACCGGGGGACCGATCCGATCGACCAGGTGCGCCGCGCGGTCGAGGCATACCACCAGTCCCGACAAGAGCGGGATGACGCCATCGCGGCCGCCGCGATCACGGTCGGCCGGGAGGCCGCCGCCGAAGCGTCCGGCCTGTCTCTGTCCCGCATCCAGCAGCTCGTCGCAGACCGAAACCGGACTCCGCGTCAGACGACGTCGACGTCCATCCGCTGAACCGAAGGAGAACCCATCATGGCTGTCAAGACGATCTGGCCCGTGGAGTACACGTGCGGGCATATCGAGAACCGTGACCTGTCTGACAAGCCCGCCGGCAAGCGGGCCGGGTCCGCGAAGTGGTTCGGTGAGCACCTGGTGTGCAGCCGCTGCTTCAAGAAGCAGAGCGGGTCGGGGGAGTCCGACGCTGAGCGCGACGCCCGGCACGCCGCGGAAGCGAAGCAGATCCGCGAGGACGCCGAACGCGACGGACTGCCGATCGACCTGGTCGGCACCGAGAAGCAGGTGCCGTGGGCGCTCCGGATCCGCGCGGAGCTGATCCGCGGCGCCTACGAAGCACTCGTCGAAGGCGGGGAGCTCAGCGACGTCGACTTCGAGGAACAGGTCCTCGTCCCTGCCCGGCCGATCGACCGGGCCCGCTGGTGGATCGACAACAAGGACGCCGCCGCCGAAGACCTCCCTGAACTTCTCGCCGACCCGGGCACCATCGACGCCGGCGCATCGACGGAGAACGTCGCATGACCGTCCCAACCGGCTTCCAGACCAGGACTGGCAACAAGCCGGGCGCGATCGCGTCCGGGAAGTAGGAGCAGGAAGGGACACAGATCATGGCCAACGAACCGATGAACCTTGACCAGGCGCTTCGCGCCTCCTACGCCGATGCCCTCACCCTCGGGGTGCGCGGCATCGGTGCCGACGCGCTGGCACGTCGCGCGGAAGTTGCACGCGCGGTCCTCGCGGAGCAGTCCCGACGCGTCGACGCCGCCTACCGTGGAGTGGCCGGCGCGGAGCCGGACGTTCCCGCACTGTTTGGGGCAACGCTCGTGCTGCGGCACGGTGGAGATCTGAACGGAGTGCTCGGGGACCCGATGTTCGCTGCCACGCTGCAGCAGCAGATGGGCCTCGGGTACGGGGCCGAGTACGTCAACGACGAAGACGGTGCCCGGTGGGAATCCATCGAACCGACCGCCGAGGACAACGGGCAGTCGGCCGCGGAAGTGACGCGCATCCGCTCGGCCCTGGCTGAGTTGGGCTCGCTCGACCCGGGCGCACTGCAGGCGGAGACCGCCGCTGACCGGCTGCCCCTGCAGGAGCGGATGGAGCAGGCGTTCCTCGAGGGATACGGCGCCCGACTCCAGGTCGGCCTCGCTTACGCCGCCGCGGACGACGCCGCACGTGCGGAGATCGGCTCGAGTGTCCTCGCGGACAAGGTCTCGACCTACGACGACCTCGACAGGATCACGACGACAGTGCTGCGGGAACTGCCGGACGTGACGTTCTTCTACGAGGAACTCCTGAACGAACCGCTGTCGCAGAACATGGAGCGGGCGCTGCTGGAAGCAGCGGGGATCGCGGGTCGGTGGTCCGACCTCGATCCCGCGGTCGACCAGCAGCTCGAGGTCATCGACAGCCGGGCCAAGGAAGTGACCCGTGCGCCCTCCGTGCATGCCGGCGACCCCGCCGAGGCGGAGATGCGGTACCTCGACCCGGACCTGCAGCGCGCGACGCAGGCGCTGCCGCGGATCGAGCGGGATAACACGGTCCGCGCCGTACGGGCTCAGAGCGCCATCGCGGCAGAGTCGGGAGCGGAACGCGGCGGCGTTCGCGAACGGATCCAGGGGTGGCGGGACGCCCGCCGCGAGGAAGGCGAGCGCACTGGCGACGACGCACAACGGCGCCGAGAGGCATGGGAGCGCGGAAACGGTCGCAGCATGCATGTGACGGGGACGCCGTCGGCCGCGGCGACTGCGGATGTGGTGCCGGCGCCTGCGCCAGAACGAGGTCTCGGCCGATGAACGAGATCCGATCGACGTTCGAAACGGCGCTGCTGTTCACCGTCGTGCTGGTCGCGGCGTACCTCAGCATCCACGTCGGCGCCGTGTTCACCCCGACGGGGACGGATTACTCCTGGAACGTCGTGCAGCTCGTCGGGCAGTTCTTCGACGGTGCGCGTGTGCCTGGAGCCGCGGTCCCGATCCTGATCGTCGGCGTCGCGGCCGTCGTGTCGGCGGCGATCGTCGTAGGACGGCTCGGCCGAATCCGCCGCGAGGAGCGGCAGACCGTCCGACGGATGGCGCCGCCGTCCGAGTACAAGGCCCTGCTGGAGAAGGCCCGCCTTGAGCAGGCCCGCAACGACCTGCACGAGGAAGAACCAGAGATCGGTCCCGGCCTGCCGATCGGGTCGGTCGCGACGCGCGGCCGGCACAAGGTGTTCCAGTCGTGGGAGGACGCCGGCGTGCACCTGCACGGCACCCGACGGGGCAAAACCACCTCCGAGGTCGTCCCGCACTGCGCCGTCGCCCCCGGCGGCGTCCTGGTGACCTCGAACAAGCCGGACGGCATCCGCGAGATCCTCGCCGCCCGCCACGGCGCCGGCGAGTGCTACGTCCTCGACCCGAACCAGGTCGTGCGACGCTCCTCGACCCCGGACTTCACCTTCGACCTGCTCGCGGACATCCACACCGATGACGACGCGTACGAACTCGCCGAGATCTTCGAGGCATCGACACGGAAAGCATCCGACCGGGGCGGCGATGCCCAGTTCGACGAGTCAGGCCGGAAGATGCTCGCCGGCTGCTTCCTCGCTGCGGCCCTAGAGCGGCGGCAGCTGCGGGACGTGTACGAGTGGTTGACCCGGGAGAAGGTGACCACGGTCGCCGACATCCTCCGCAAGCACGACGTCGTCGGGCTCGCAGCGACACTCGACGGGTTCGCCGAGTGGACGGAGAAGACCCGTTCCGGCATGTACGCCACCGCGCAGCGCATGGCCGGTGCCCTGTCGAACGAAGCGATGATGGCGTGGACAGTTCCCACGCCAGGCATCCGGCAGTTCGACCCGGCCACCCTGGCGCAGGGCAAGGACACCCTGGTGCTGCTGTCGAAGAAGGGCGGATCCGCGGCCGCGTTCGTGACCGCACTCGTCCGTGCGGTCTGCAAGGCCGCCGAGCAGCAGGCGCACGCCAACGGTGGACGGCTGCGGGTGCCGCTCGTGAACGAGCTCGACGAGTGCGCGAACGTCGTGAAGTGGCCGGAGCTGCCGGAGGTGTACTCGTACTACGGGTCCCTCGGGATCGTGATGAACGCGTACTTCCAGTCCCCGGCACAGGCGATCGCCGCATACGGGAAGGAAGGGTGGGAGGCGATCTGGTCCGCCGCCCCGATCCGCGTCTTCGGCGGGGGAGTGGTCGACCAGCCGCGCCTGCAGGAGCTCTCCGCACTCATCGGTGAGTACGAAGAGGTCATCGACAGCACCACCGGTGCCACCCGGTTCCGGCCCATCCTCACCGCCGGCGCGCTGGGATCCCTCCGGAAGTGGCGGGCGGTGGTCTTCGCCAGCGGCGTCGACCCGATCCTGATCCGCACGAAACCGTGGTTCCGGAACCTCCGACTCCGCCGCCGCATCAACGGTGGGAAGAAGGCCCTGAATGTCTGAGATCGAGGCAGTCGACGTCGACGTCGACGGGGCGGACGACGTCGACACCGGAGCGCCGGAAGCGGGCGGAAACCCGTTCCAGTCGATGTTCTACGACTGGGTGCAGGAACGATTCGCGCGGGTGGAAGTCACCGGGTCAGCGCAGCGGGCAACCTGGTGCCCGGAGTGGTGGAAGCACCCCGAGGTCATCGATCGGCTGCAGGCGCTGTGGACCGCGTACATCGCCGCCGAGGCGGAGCAGGAGGACGAGAACGGGAACATGGCAGCGCTCTCGGACTGGTGGATTCGGCACTGGGACCCGCACCGTGCCGTGCTGTTCGACGCGGCAACCGGACCGTTCCGGGACTGCAGCATGCAACGCGGTCACCTCTACGACGGCGACCGCGACCGGGTGAACGCGATCGCGCCGGCGAGACCGCCGGAACAGTAGCCACACCATGAGGACGGGCTCACACATCCGCGTGGGCCCGTTCTCATGTGTCATCGGTCGCGATCGACCTCACGACCCGGGGCCGGCGACGGGGGCAGATCACGTGCCGGCGTCGACGGCCCGGTGCCGGACCGCATCGGTCGTCCGTGGGCCTGCTCCCAGGAGTCACGCCGTGCCTGCACCTCGGGCTCACGGTGGCCACGGATCGCAGCGAGCGTCGTTGTCCGCGTTGCTGCCGGCAGCGACGTCGGCGCGGGCGGCTCGCCACCCTCGGCAAGCTCTGCCGCCCACTGAGTGGTGCGTGCCCGCATGGCGGCCGCTGCGTCGCTGTCGAGGCCGTACACGGCGAACCGGTCATCCCGGATCCGGTCGACCTGCTGCAGCTGCTGGGCGAACATCGCACGGTTAAATCCGTCGTCCCGGTCGGCGACGAGTCGCAGCAGTTCCTCGTCGGAGTAACGACCGGAGGACCGGATCGCGTCGAGGTCAATGAAGTCACGCGCCTCGAGGCGCGTGTACACAGCGTTGATCTTCGACGCCACGGCGTCATCCACCGACAAGACCGGGCCCACCTGCAACCGTGCCGGTTCCGCACCGCGCCAGTCGTACGCGAAGTCGACGTCGACCTGGCGGCCATCCGCCGCCGTGACGTTCAGATGCGCGAAGTACTCCGCCCGACGGCGCTCTTCCACCACGTAGCCGACGTCCGCGAGGACAGTGCTGGCCTCGGAGACGGCGCGGTCGAACTCGGCCGCGTCGTAGCGGTTGGTGAACAGATCAACGTCACGGGTGAGGCGGTCTACGATGCCGTGCTCACGGATCGCTCCCGACCCGGCGAGCACGAACCCGTGCTGATCGGCGCCGAGGAGGATCGTCTGCGCTACCTCAAACTGAAGATCGCGGTCGTCGCTCACGCGGTGAGCTCCGGGAACCGGGACTCCCAGAGCAACCGCACGCGAACGGGCAGGAGCAGCTCATCCCAGGTCCGCAGCAGGACGTCGCGGTTCAGCAGCGCCTCCTGCACCTCCGAAGCCCCCTCGCGGAGGATCGCCTGGTACGCCTTCGTCACGCCCGAGAGCGTGTCGAGGTCGGCGTCAGGGTCGGGACCCCAGTACACGTCCAGCGGGAGCGCCAGCATGCCGCTGGCCGGGCCGTGGAGGGCGACAAGGGAAACGGGCACGTCGTAGGGCTTGATGTCCTGGTACAGCACGCGTGATCCCATCGGTTCCTCCTTCCGATACTGCACATTGTCCCTCGCCTTCGATGAGACCGCCACGGCGGGGAAGGACCGTGTCGGTCGTCGTGTCTAACGTTCACACATGAGTTATGTAGCGACTGTCCTCACCCTGATGATCGCATCTCCCTCCGATGTGCAGGAGGATCGTGATGCCGTGGAACACGCGATCTACAGCTGGAACGATGCGAATGCACGTCGGCGGGGCGTCGTTCTCCAACCGTGGCGTTGGGAGACCTCGGCCGTGCCGGTCCTCGGGGCTGGCCCGCAGCGGCTGATCAACGCGCAGGGAGTCGACAGGTCCGACATCGTCATCTCGATGTTCGCCGGCCGGCTCGGCTCCGCTACCCCCGATGCGATCTCCGGTACCGCCGAGGAGATCGACCGAGCACTCGAGGCAGGCAAGCCGGTTCATCTGTACTTCTCCACGGCTCCGCTCCCGGCCGACGTCAATACCGAACAGCTCGATGCCCTGCGAGCGTTCCGCGCCGACATGCAGTCCAAGGGACTGCTGGGGGAGTACAGCAACACCAGTCAGCTCGAGCACGAAGTGTGGAAGGCGATCGAACATGACATCGCCGAGGTGAACCCATTCGCGCAGGCCACTCCGCCAAGTCCTGAGCCGATGATTCGTTTCCACGTGCAACCGCAACGCGAACGTGAAATGACTGGCGTGGACAATAACGGAAAGCCGAAGTACACCACTCGTCGTTGGCTGGAAGTGACGAACACCGGGTCAGAGGACGCTCAAGATGTCACCTTCGAGTCGGTCGGTGAACGCTCGCCAATGCTCATCGGAGGTACCGGCGCACCAACGACGGTGCATGCGGGTCAGACCCGGATCGTGAACACCCAGTATGTGATGAGCGGGGGAGAAGGCATCCTCCGCGTCAGCTGGCGCGGGACCGGGGGCGACGAGTCGAAAGACTTTCACGTCGGTTGATCTGATATCTGACATAACGGCGGTTATCGGCGCAGCCATCTCCGCGGAGGAGGGGGTTCGGTATGGGCCTTCTCGACTTCTAGGTACGCCTCGAGCCAAGCAGTCGCGATGGCTTGGGACGCGGCGTGATCGCGAGCGATGATCCAGGCGGTGAAGATCCCAGCGAGGACGGCTACGCCGATCTGAACAAGAAGTTCACCGCCGCTGTTCAGCAGGCCGTCCATGCCACGGAGTGCTGCACTGAGCGACGTTTTTGCTTCGTCGAGCTTGCCGGCATCGTTCAAAGCGTCGGCTCGCACCTGGGCATCGCGCGCAGCAGCAACGCCGGATTGCATGAGGAAGATCGTGTACGTGCCGATGAGACTGACGAGGGCCACAAGCGCTGCGAGTCCCGCCCCGAGGACCGCCCCCGGCAAGGAGCTGCCGTATTCCGCAGCGCGTCTCCGCAGGACCGCCCGGGCTTCGGCCCGGGCGGGCTCGCTTGCGCCTCGGTACGCCGCAAGGCGCTCCTCGAAATCCCGAAGGTTCGCGTGCACGTGAGCCGGCGTCTTTGGAAAAGCTCGACGCCACCAACCCCGCCCGTGGAACCCGGTCCCCTTCGGCTTCGAGCGCGACGCGTTCATCTGAGCAGTCCGCCTCAGGTGCTGGGTTCAGGTCTGTCGACTCAGCGTTCGCGGTCGTTGTCCCGCGCCGGCGTCGGCGGCAGGTCTCGTCTGCTGCCGGCGCGCCCGTAGGCCGCACTGACCTTCTTACCGACCGCTTCTTCCACGCTCGGGACTGGCTCGACGGAGAGCGTCAGCGGGTCTTGCGCACGCCAGTCGACCGCGAGGTCCACGTCGACCGATTCGCCGGCGTCCTTCTCAATGGTCATGTAGATTCCGCGGCAACATGGCAGCGCCTTCGCAACGTCCGTCCTGGGGCGCCGGGGTGTCTGCTGCTTTCCAGATTCGTGGCAGCGTTGCAGGGCTATTTATCCCGATCTTTATCCCACTCGATCGTCAAGTGCGAGTTTAGAATGCCGGAGTCGGAATCGCTGCGGGACGATTCAACATATCCAGCGGTGGTGACCCGGGTTGCTTGAGCGGCGTAGGGCGGATGTTCCACGTCCTCCCAATCGACAGCGACCGTCTCTCCAATTGCAAGAACGCCGAAATCTCGTCCTTCAATAGCGCTGAAGTGCACCCAAATGCCGCCATCAATCTGGTCGACGTCAACGACGCCCCAGCCCTCGTCGGGCTTCCATATGCGGACTATCCCGTTGTCTGACATCACGATCGCGTCAGCAGGAAGTTGCGGAGCCGCAGCGGTTGCCCGTTGCGGTGAAGGAGCCGTAAACCTGCAGCGTCGCGGTGCCGTCACCGGCGACGCGCCAGGTGAGGACGTCCGAGTAGGCGATGTGCGTACCGTCTGGCGAGTTGCTGTAGTTGCCGTGAAATTGGTACGAGCAGACGACGTTATGCCCGGCCTGCTTCGGCTGCGTCTTGCCGTTCCGTGCCCAAATCTGTCCTGCTTCGGTGACGTTACTCGTGGCCGCGGCGCACAGGGCCGGCGAAAGTTTGATGCCCCACGGGATGGTTTTGCCACCACACTGGTGCTGCACGGTGTAGCTGACGTTGGAGTCCGAGTACTTGTAGAACTTGTTGCACAACAGCTTCGCTCCCTTAGGCCCAGCAACAGCCGAACTGGTAACTGCCTGCGGGGATGGCGTTGCCTGCGAAGCTCCGGCATCCTCGACCTGTGCTGGCTCAGCGGAGTCGGCTGAGTCGGCGGGCGTGACGTCCTGAACTGACTGAAGGGTGCCCGTGGACGAGCTTGTCGTCGACGCGCCCTGACTGTTCGTGATTGTCAGCGTTGACGACAGGACCGGCTGATCCGAGTCAATCGGAACTGTAGCGGCGTGAGCCGGACCGGCCATCGCAAGTGAAAGAAGGACCGCACCAAACGGCAGGCTCCACAGCGCAGAACGCTTATTAATTTGCATCAATATCCCCTCATGCGGGCCCCTGCCGCCTGTAGGCAGGAGCAAAGCACACTGGGGTGGACTGCCACAAGAGAGATCCGCGCAACTTCACGCCAAAGGTGCCCCTCAAGCCCGCAATCTGAAAACGGTTTCAGGAATGCGCGAGCGGTACTGGCCCGGTGGGCATGGCCCGCCAAACCCGTCGGTCTCGGTGGACATGTCCCGTTCCGGGACGACGAGCCATCGATGCAAGCCTGATTCACAGTTCACGATCGATACCGCGGGCCGGCGTCGGCGGCAGGTCGCGGGCGGTGCCGGCGTCCTTCGACTGTCCCGTGGACACCTGACGGCCGTGCGCACGCTCCCAAGCCTCGCGGCGTCGGCGGGTGGCGTCGGAGTCGCGGCCTCGGACCGCGGCGAGGCGGTCTTTCCGTTCTGCGGCCTGCTCACGGAGGATCTGCGACTTATGGGACGCGACGACGCGTACCTGGAGATCCCTACCGATGCCGTCGGTGCGGCGGTCGGCCGGGATCGCGTTGATTTCTTCGACGGGTACGTTATAGCGATCGCGGAAGGTGTCGACCTCGGCCGCGAGGCGAACCCATGCGGCTCGGCGGTCCGGCTCGGTGGGGACCGAGCCGAGCTGCAGGGTCCAGGCCGGCTGCTCCGCCGCGATCGCTTCGCCGCGTTCTGTGAGGCGAGCACGGAGGTGCTCGTGGCGTTCCTGGAGCTCGTCTCGCCAAGCCGCCGGCAGGTGCCGGGACCGCAGAGGCGCGGCATCGGCGATCCACCTCGGCACCTCCGGCGCCGCTGCCGGGTGCGGATGCTCCTGCTCCCACTGTTTCGTCAGCGCGGTGATCCGCGCGCCGAGTACAGCTGGGACGTTATCGATGTCGTCGACGGGTCGTTCGGTCCATGCCCGGTAAAGCACGTCGGCGGGGTCGAGGCCGGCCCGCTCGGCACGGCGCATCGCGGCGACGGTGACACCCCAGGTGTCCTCACCGCCGAGCCTGTTGGTGACGTCGATGCCGAGGGCCTGTTCCGCGGCCGCGGTGAAGCGGATCCGGTCGGCCTGCTGGGTGAGGTCCGCGTACTGGTCTGCGAGGGTCACGATGCGGTCCGCGTCGCGCTGGGCGATGCGGAGTTGCTCGTGGGCGGTGAGGTTCGGGTCGACGTTGCCGGCGATCTTCGCCAGGACGTCGCGCATGTCCTGGCCGGGTTCGGTGATCACCGCGAACGTGTTGCGGTGACGGCCGCGGGTCCCGCCGACGTAGGCGGCGTTCCGGGACGTGGACACGTCGACCATCTGCCACATCGTGTCGCCAGTGTTGCCCTGCTCCCCGTGGGTGGTGCGGGCGTAGCCGAGCTGCGTGTGGTCCTTGACGTACTCAGCGGAGAGGCGAAGCTTGCCGCCGTGGCCGGCGTGCACGACATCGAGGGAGCCGTCGTCGTGGACACGCTTCACGGTCCACCGGTCGCCGTTCTTCACAAACTCTCGTCCCCGGTGCATGCGCTGCTTGTAGTCGTTCTTCCGCGTCACGATCCGGTCGCCGACGTGCGCGTCAAAGCCGTCCATGAGGGCTGCGCTGCGGCGCCCGTGGACCTCACCGGTCGTGAATCGGTACGCCTGCGCGCGGGCGTTGAGTTCGGCGATCTGGGCGCGGGTGGGGGCGGCCATCAGGGCATCGAGACCTTGGTCGATGTCCTGCTGCCAGCCGTTGAAGACGTGGTCGGCCATCTTGTCCGCGTCGCCACCGACAACGCGCCCGTTGGCAAGGTGCCAGACCCACGGGTCCTGCACCGTCGGGTCGCGCAGGAGGAGGGTCGCGGCGGCTTCGTCGGGGTTGCTGAACCGGTGGAGCTCGTCGAGGTAGGTAGCCCCGACTTCGTGCTCGAGGAGGCGGAGCATGCCGCCGGAGGCGACGGCGTCGAGCTGCTTGTCGTCACCGATGAACCGCACGTGCGCGCCGGTGAGCTCCGCGATCCGGACGACCTTGGCGAGGTTCACGGTGCCGGCCATGCCGGCTTCGTCGACAACGATCACATCACCACGGCGGAGGTCGATGTCACCCGTGATCGACTTCGCCTCGAGCAGCTGTTCAAGGTCACTGCCGACGAGGAACTTGTCGAGGGTGACGGCCTTGATGCCGACGGCGTCGGACATCACCGCGGCCGCCGCAGCGGACGGGGTCAGCCCGATCATGCGCCCACCCTCCGCTTCAATCGCGCGTGCGGCGACCTTCAATGCGGTCGTCTTCCCGGTACCGGCAGGTCCGACCCCGACCATGACGCGGACCGGGTCGCACGCGAACGCCGCGGCGAGAGCAGCCTGTCCGGCGTCCAGATGCGCACCGTGCTCGGCTCGCGCGGCGGCGAACGTTTCGGCGCGGACGGGGCCGAGGGTGCGGTCTTTCGCGGCGTCGAGGATGATCCGCTCCGCGTCGAACACGGCCTGCGATGAGAACACCACGGCGCCCTTGGAGGCGTACGGGGAGGACCCGTCGCGCATCGCGACGGGCTGGAACGTGCCGTGCGCCGGCGGCGGGGTGAGGCGGATGGAGTGGCCGTCGATGACGGTCTTCGTGATGACCGCGGCGCCGGTCTTGCTGTCCAAGCCCGGCATCCCGCGGTGCTCGTTCACCCACTGCTCCGCGGCGATCTGCACGTTGTTGACACCCCACGTGGACCGGTCCTCGGACACCTTCGCAAGGATCGTCCGTGCGGCGTCCTCCGGGTCGAACGGAGTGTCATAGTCGGAGTTGAGCCCGCGGCCGAGGAGCGCGCCGACCTCGAGGTCCTGACGCCGGGTGGTCTTCCGCGCGGCCTCGAACCAAGTCTTTGCCACCTCAGCGACGGGGCGGATGTGCTCCTTCTTCGGCCGGGTCGCGAGGACCGCCTGCTGTGCGATCTTCCGCCTCGTGGCCCGGTCCGGGGAGCGTCCGTGGTCGCGTCGGTAGTCCCGCTCGAGCTCCGCCGCGACCTTCCGGGAGTCACGGGAACGGGTCGACGATTCGGCGATCAGGTCATCGCTGACGCCAGCGAGCTCCACCACGGGCGGGTCCCCGGCACGGAGGACACGGGCGCGCGTGGTGGCGCCAGTGAGCTCGCAGACGTAGTCCATGACGGCACGGTTGTGGATCGCCGCGGCGGCCATCGCCTGCCGGTGCAGCAGCTTCGAATCCAGCGTCCGCCACTTCCCGTCCGAGCCCAGGACACGGTTCGCGACGACCACGTGATCGTGGAGCTGCGGATCCCCGGAGCGGGAATCGTGGTGGCGGAACTTCGTCGCGATCAACCCGCCCTCGACGTCGAGCTGACGGACACCGTTCACGCCGGCACGGGTCGCGATCGCGTTCTCCTCCAGCCACGCAATCGAGTCCGCAATGGCACGTTCCTGCGCCTGCTCGATCAGCCGCGCGGTCACGTGATCGTCCTGCGCGATCGCCGCAGCCCACGCGATCGACACCGACTTCGGCGGGGAGAACGTCAGGTCGATACCCGACACGGTGTTCCGCTCCGAGCGGGTCGCGGCGGTGATGAACTTCCCCAGTTCCTCACCGTCCGCAGGCGGCCGGCCGTTCGCCTCACGGAACGCCTGCGACCCGACAGCGGTCCGCAGCTGCGAGCGTTCCGACGCGTCCGGCTCACGGTGGCGGGTGCGCTCGAAGCGGTCCTCAGCCTCCATGATCGCGACCGCAAGCTTCGTCGACGACGCCGACATACGGTGCGGCGCCCGACCCAGCCGGGCGTCCTTCTCCGCGTCCTCGTAGCTCTTCCCGGCCTCCATTGACGCAGCGATCATCGCCTCAGCGTCAGGGTGCAGACCCTCACCGAAGAGGGCCTTCATCTGCGCCTCGGTCACCTCACCGGCCATGCCGAGCAGGCCGATCCCACCGCCGACCCACTGCCCCGGAGGGTTCCCCTCGACCGTGTAGTAGTCGCCAATCTCGCGGCCCTGCGCACGACGCACATCGCCCGTGGCGACCTCCGACGTGTAGTACGTGTACCCGTCACCCGTGGACAGCACATGCAAGCTCATCGTCATCAGCAGACCCCCAGAGCGGGACGGTCAGCGGCGGCGAACATGCGGCAAGAGTACCCCACTCATTCATAATGCCAATGGTGTGACAGCTAGTGGACCGAAGGATGAGGGGAACTGGCACGCGAGCTAGAGTGAGCGCGGATGCTGGTTGAGACCACGAAGACCAGAGGCTTCGACGACTGAGGAACGAAGGATGTCGTTGCATCTGGTTGGGAGTGCGTCGAAGGCAGCATCCGCGCCAGAGCCGGACACGGCTCTGGCTCGGATAAACACGGCCCGGCTCGCCCGGTCCGTTCCCGAACCGCCCCGCGTTCGGGGTTGTAGCCGTTAGGTCGCATGAGCGGCCAAGCACGATCGGGAGGGATCGAGATGGCAGAGAACCGGAAGTCCGCAACGCAGGCCGCCGCCCGGAAGGCCGCACGTGAACGCGCCGCGGAACGAGCGGCGGAGTTCCGCCGCCGGCAGGACCAGCTCGAAGAACTCGCCGCCGAGTACTTCATCGCCATCGACGCCGTCGAGAGCATCGAGACGGCCGCGGAAGAGCGCATCGCGGCAATCCGTTCCGAAACCGAGCGGAAGGTCGAAGCATCCCGTGCAGAGGCGGCCGGGATCGTCGGGCGGATGCTTGACACGAAGGTCAGCCGCGACGAAGTCGCGGCACGCCTCGGGATCCCACTCAAGGACGTCAAGCGTGTCAAGCGCGCCGCGGACGCCGACGCTCAGCCCACCCCGGAGGGCACCACGAGCGAACAGCGGAACGAGAACCAGTCAGGTGACATCAGCGAGCACGCTGACGCCCACTACGACGAGCACGCGGCCGCGTGATCCCGTCCCACCGCCGGGCCGCCTAGCTCCCGTCATGGCCGCCCGTTCAGCGTTCATCGTCAGCTGCGATGCGTTCGGCTGTGATCGGGTCATCATCCCGGTCGCAGTCGCCGACGACAACAGCACCCGCGCCGAGGCGCGCACCTTCGCGCGCGAGCACGGGTGGACAACCGCAGACACGTCCCGCAGCTACACCGACCTGTGTCCGGCCCACACGGAGACACCTGGCATCACCTAGCCGACGCTGTTCGGCGGGTTCCTCACCAGAGCGTTGGCGTGTCCGGATCGATGCCGGCCTTGTGTGCTGCGATCGCAGCGGGATCCCACCCATGATCGCGGAACACCTCCCGGAGCTCACGCGACAACCGCACACGCTCGGCACGCGCAAGCCCTGCGGTACGAATTGCTGTCGACCCGTTCCGGTGCCGGCCACGCTGCACCCGCTCGAGCATGTTCCCCCGGTGTGACCCGGTTGCCAGATGCGACCGGGACTCGTCGACGTCGACGTGCACACACAACGGCACATCGCACGCGTGCAGCAACAACACGTCGGGCAGGAGCGCGACACCGGTCAGGTGCTCGTACAGCCAGCGTTGCGGACGCATCGCGCGTTGCCCACCGTCCGGCTGCGGCACCCAGAAGCGGCCGTACCCGTCGTCACCGATCGCACCCGTCCAGATCCAACAGTCCGTCAGCGCCGGTCCCTTCACGACGTGGGACCAGAAGCGCTCCGAGGCGGTCGACGTCGACGGGACGGTCACGTGTCGGTCCTTCCTGCCAGGATCAGCCCATGCAATTCGTACTGGGGGCATGGATCAATCGACGGTACACACGGCTGCCGTCGAGCATCGTGCTCGGACTGCTGCCCGGCATCTTCTTCATCTACCTCGCGACCCGCGCGGCCGCCGGCGGCGACTGGTTCGCCTTCGCGGCGGCGATCGTGTTCGTGATGGTGCAGGCTCTCGCGTACCCGCTGGCACGGGAGAGTTACTTCCGAGTGACGCAGCCGATGCGTGAGGGCATGGGCGGTTGGATCCTGATGGGTCCGCTCGCACTGTTCGTGTTGCTCGTGCGGTTCAACGTGTACGTCTACCTGTGGGTGCTGTCGATCCCGATCGGCATCGCCGGGTTCTGCTACCTCGCACTCACGGAGCGTGCCGGCAACGGCTGGCGGTTGGTCTAGCCCTCTCACCGCTGGGGTCCACGCTGTGGGCCGCTACGGCCATCGTCAGTGCTGAACCCACCGGTACGAAACTGGTCCCGCCGGCGTGCACGTTGTTCGTCGACGCGCTGCTGCAGCCGTTCGATGCTGGAGCCCCCCCGGTCGCGCAGTCGGCCGCACGTCACGCCGAGTGACCGCCTGGTTCAGCACCTCAGCGAGACGGTCGGAGCGACCGGTGGCCTGGTTGTAGAAGCGGGCAGCGACGAACGCGTCGCGCAGCGGAGCGCCGACGTGGAATTGGCCGGCGTCGAGGCGGTAGCCGGCGTTGTCGGTGAGCTCGGAGAAGAACACGAACTGCGCCCGGGTGTTGCCCTCTCGGAACGCATGGATCGTGTTCAGCTCTCCCCAGTGCTCGGCGAGGCGTTCGACGAACTGTTCGCGCGGTAGTCCGGTGAGGTGCTGCTCTCGCTCGAGGAGCCGGTACTGGTGCTCGGCCGCCGACGTGATGCCCGGCCCCGGGTAGTAGCCGTATGCCACGGTCGGGGCGGCCGGGTCACCGAGGGCGTAGTTGACGACGTCGGGGCCGTCCTTCGTCATCCGGGTGTCGGGGCCGACGCGCTCGTGCCCGGCCCACTCGTAGACGTCTTGGAAGATCCGCCGGTGGATCTCCTTCATGTGGTCGTAATCGAACCGGCCGTCGACGGGATCCGCGGCGAGCTCGACGAGTCGCACCTGCGCGGCGAACTCTTCCCGCGCTGCGAGGTCCGCCGCGGTGGTGGCGCCGAGCTTGTTCCGGAGAACAGTCGTGCCCGGGATGAAGTAGTCATCCCAGGCACGGAAGGTGGTTGGCACGGCTCAGCGTGCGTCGAGGTGCGCCATCCCGGCAGCGATCGCGTCTTCCGCGGTCATGGTGCCCTCGGCGACGCGGCGGCTGTACTCGCGGAGGATCGGGTCGGTGACCTGGTGCCCGGCCGCGCCGAGCGCAGCGTCAGCGAAGTCCACGCGGCGGTCTGCTTCAGCCGGGGACACCTGTCCGGTGCGCGGTGTCGTGATGCTCATAGTCGCGTTCCTCCTGGGTCAATTCTACCGCGGATCGGTCTGCTCAACAGGGTCTACCGATTCGTCATCGTCGGGGTCGTCCCAGTGCAGCAGCCGGGTCGACGAGCCTTGGTAGCGGCCCTTGTTCGCATGGATGGCGCAGTCGTGGTTGTCGTGGTCGTACGCAGCCCGGTAGTACCGGTCGGCGTCGAAGTCAGCGGCGTTGTACGCGTTCCACGCCGCGTCGACCTCCGCTTGCCGCTCGGCCAAGCGCATCCGCATCCGGGAAGTGCCCACCCAACTGCTGACACTTCTCGATCATCGCCATCGCCTGCTCGACGTCAACGCCTTGCCCCTCACCGATCATCCCCTGATGCTCCCCGGTCCCGATCTGAACTCACCGGGCGCCGGCGTACTGGGGGAACATGCGATCCATCGTCGCTTCGTGGCGGGCGGCACGGTCGTCCTCGCCGCGGGTCCGGGAGATCTCCGCGAACGTCGGACCCGATGCGGTCGGTTCGGCGGGAGCGGGTCGGCGGCACATCTCGGCGTAGTACCGGGTTCCCCGACCACGAAAGAGCCTGACGCTGAACCGCCACTGAGGTCGCCCCAGCCATTCCACACGGCTGCGACCAGGTCGTTCGGCGTGGTCGTGGCTCGTCCGAGGTGCTCCGTGAGTGTCGCGAGGATCGCCGAGTCGAGCTGCCCTCTTCTGGAGGACCGACAGTCCACCCGTCGTCGAGTTCGATGCCCTGAGGTGGCTCCGCTCCGGACAGACGCACCCACTGCACACGGGGGTGCACATGACGACCGTTCCGAGCTGCGAGCTCTGCCCACGCCAATCCGCTCTTGCGCCGGGACGCGGACGCGCGTACGTTGTTGAATGCAATGACGCAAATGCGCCATTCGCGAATCGATGAGATTGGGGAAATCATGGAATCGACCGTCAAGGTGGCCCTGCTGCAGGAGAGCACGTGCAATCTGCAGACGCAGATGGTTCCGTCAGATCGCATCATGGTCTCGAAGCCAGTGCACATCTGACACCAATGTGATCGAGCCGGGGGGCTCCGGTCCCCCGGCTCTTCAAGAATGCGAGAGCCGTGCATAATCCAGCAGCAATGATGATCTCCCGGGACGGCGAGGATGTCTCCCTGGAGTGGTCGACGGGGGTCGCTGCCCGCTCAATCGACAACACAGACTCGCACCTTCGGGACGCGGCGAGGCTTCAAGCTCTGCTTGTGGCGAGCGAAGTCGAAGTACCGGCTCCCCCCGTGATTCCGCAGTCGGGGTATCACCTTGCGACGGCGGATCATCCGTTTCTTGACATGTCACGGGGTGTTGTGGCTCGAGTTGAGGATGCCCACATCATGGCTGGCTATGCGGCATCGGACGATTATCCCGCTGTTGAACTCTCGCTCGTGCATGATCGTGTCGTGGACATCGAGGATGCTGCTGACCTGACTCTTGACGAACTCCGCAACTCAGATTTATACCGTTTCTCCGCGATTGTATCGGGCACGTTTGGCGTCCGGCGCCATCAACCGGCGTACTTCGATCCAATCACGGGGTATCACCAGGTTGAGATCGTGAAGAAATCGATCCCGTCTGGTGGTTCGCGACACCCGTCGGAGCTGTTCCTGGAAGTGCTGAGGTCGCCGAAGATGGCCACCGGCACTTGGCACTACAACGCGACCAGGCGACAGCTGCAGCGAATCTCATCGAGCACGGCTACAGAGGAAGTGGAAAGCAGCGCCGACTGGGTGGTGCGGACGCACATCGTCTCAGTCGTGCGGCGTGCGATGTTCCGGTATCGCGACCCCCGGAGCTTCCGCGCGATCCTCGTCGATGCAGGTCATGCGGATGCGCAGTTTGAGGCGATCGCGAAGTTCTGTAACTGGCGATATCGCTCGTCGGCGTCGATCGATTTCACGTTCGGCCCCACGGTCGGATTGGCGGGAGACGAGATCCCGCGGTTGGTCACTGGGACCTTGGAGGGGTGGGTATGACGACCGTCGTCGATCAGCGGGGGTGGAGCGAGGTTCCGGACTTCTGGGATGAGAAGAACTGGGCCAGGCCGTACCATTTTCTCCAGACAGTCAGCAAGGCGCAAGACGACCAGCCCGCAGTCCCAGAGGAACGCCCGTACCTCACCGATAAAGTCACGTCCGGATTTGCGTACCGTCGAGCGGTCGAGCGGTCGAGCCTCACCCGGTTAGCCGAGGGAAGCTTCGCTGGAGATGACCTGCAGGCGCTGTTGCGGTGTCTCTACCAAGCGCTCGCCGTTGAGGGGCACTTCGTCGCCGGTGTTGTCACGGACACGGTTGAAGGGTGGGCTGACGGCTACTGGACCGTCGAGCACGAGCCGCGCCACATCCGAAACTCCCTCGTCGCCGTGGATCCCGATCAGACCGCACGGATGATTCAAGGTCAGGAGTGGGCGACCGGCCCCGGCGTGATGATCGTCCTGGCGCTGGATTGGGCGCAGGTCCAATCGGCGAACCAGGACGTCGATCAAGCGTATGCGGCTGCGCTCATCGCCTGCGGTCGCATCGGGCACGCACTGGTGTTGGAAGGTCAGCACCACGCTCTCCGAGCAAGGATGACTCCAGCTGTCCACGAAAGTACAGCGGCCGGTTTGTTCCGTTTTCCGGAACACGTCTCGCCGCTCTACGCGATTCGCCTCGCCAAGCCGAACGGGTGACAACGGCGAGGGCCGTTCCCGGCATCACGAAACTCTTCATCAACCGTTCGTTCGGGTTGCTCTGGAGTGCGCAGGCGTTCTCCTCGTTCGGCGAGTACGTGATGGCCTCCACCGTGACGGTGTGGCTTGCGACGAGCCTTGCCGCCACGGACCCGCTGCTGCCCGTGTACATCGGCGCTGTGGTCGCTGCCGCTGCGGTTCCGCGGGTGATCCTCGCCCCGTTCGCCGGCGTTCTCGTCGACCGCTGGACGGCACGAACAGTCATGCTCACCGCTGATGTGGTCCGCGCGGCACTGTACGTTCCGCTCCTGGCTGCGATAGCCCTGCTGGAGACCACGGCGCTGCCTGTGGCGCTCATACTCATGCAATTGCTCGTGAGCACTGTGTCGCAGTTCTTCGACCCGGCACGGAGCGCCTTGATCCAGGCTGTCGTCCCGACTGAGCAGCGGGCAGGAGCAGCCGGGCGGTCAACGTTCTCGAGCATGGGGGCTGGAATCATCGCGACCATGGCCGGCCCGGCATTGTTCGCGGCTGTTGGCCCCCGTCCGGCACTCATCATCGATGCGTCGTCGTTCTTGGTCTCGGCCATGCTTGTCGGTCTGGTTCGAGAACGAAAAGTGCACAGCTCGATGGCGCGCACCCACTACTGGCGCGAGCTCACCGCGGGCATCCTCATCGCGTGGCGGTCCCGCAAGCTGCGGCTCCTGCTGGTCGGGATGGCTGCGTACGGAGTGTCTCTCGGCGTCAACAACTCGACGTTGTCGCTCTTCGCGCTGAAGACGGTACGTCTCTCCGCCGAGCAGTACGGAATCGTGTCAGCGATGTTCTCCGTCGGCGGGCTCCTCGGCGCGTTCGTCGCACCATCGATCGTCCGTCGCCTGCGTCCCGAGCGTGCGCTTGCCATCGCGCTCCTGCTTCTCGCCACGACCTACTTCACGTACTCGACGGTACGATCGTTCACCCCCGCGATCCTGCTCATGCTCCTCGCCGGACTGCTCTTCTCGGTCTACATCGTGGCGCAGGGGCCGATCCTGCAAGCCGAAGTGCCATCCGGGGCGATGGGGCGCGTGTCATCGCTGACCGCACCAGTCCTCGCGATCTCGTCCCTCGTCGCCACCGCAGTAACGTCCAACACGCTCAGCGCCGTTCAGGCATCTACCGCGTCCGCTATGGGCTTCCCCGCGGCGATCGCAATAGCCGCCATCGTCATGGGGGCAGCGAGCGTTGTCCTCGTCATCGGCACGCGGCGCAGCATCTGATAGGCCACGTCACGATCATCGACCAAGTCTGCGCGGCGGGACCGGTTGAAAAGCTGCGACGCGTCCGCCGCGCGTCGGGCGTCACCCTCTCTAGTCGGGTGGAACGCCCCTGCTTCGTAGCTCTGGAGAGCCCCTGCCATGACATCGAGGAGCTGGAAGCCACGGCCCCCGACCTGCTCCCCGCCAGCGGTTGATCGGATGCCGGGCCTGTTCGGTATGCAACGCTGCTGCTGTCACATCGCGCTTCCACGCCGCAAGCTCAAGCCCTCGTGCGACTGCCAGCCACTGCTGGCCGATGTCCTCCCGAAGCTTCCTTCGTTCGAGAAACCATGCGCCTCGCTCGGCCAAGCGCATCCGCATCCGGGAAGTGCCCACCCAACTGCTGACACTTCTCGATCATCGCCATCGCCTGCTCGACGTCAACGCCTTGCCCCTCACCGATCATCCCCTGATGCTCCCCGGTCCCGATCTGAACTCACCGGGCGCCGGCGTACTGGGGGAACATGCGGTCCATCGTCGCTTCGTGGCGGGTGGCGCGGTCGTCCTCGCCGCGGGTCCGGGAGATCTCCGCGAACGTCGGACCCGATGCGGTCGGTTCGGCGGGAGCGGGTCGGCGGCTCATCTCGGCGTAGTACCGGTCGGCGTCGTGCTCGGCCTGCTCGAGGCGGGCGCGCAGTTCGAGGACCTCGGTCATGAGCTCCGGCGCGGCCGCGGCGAACCCGACCAGGTAGCCGGCCTCCCAGACCTGCCGCTGCTCGTCGGTGAGTTCCCACTCGCGGACGTGCTCGGTCGGGTCGGCGGTGGCGGCGTCGATGGCTCGGAACGCTGCGACGGTGTCGCCGGCGTAGAGCTCGTCGATGGCAGCGCGGGTCTCGGGCTGGATGACGTCGGGGCGGATGGTGGTCGGACGCTCGAGGGTCATCGTCATCACGCGGCCGTGCTCGAGGCGAGTTCGCCGATCTTGTCGGGGCGGAACCCGCTCCAGGAGCCGGTCTCCGTGTCGGTGACGACGATGGGGGCGTTCATGCCGAGGGTGGTCTTCCACTCCTCGATCTGCGCCTGGTCGACGTCGTCGAGGATCGCCTCGGTGTACTCGATGCCGGCGGAGGTGAGGGCACGCTCGGTGGCGAGGCACATGCCGCAGAAACCGGACTTGGTGTAAACCGTGATGCTCATCGAAATCACCTTCCGAAAGATTGTGATGCGGTGGGGGCCCCTCCCCCGTTGCATGCTTCTATTCTATAGTGCGCGGGCCGATATGGGTAGCCTTTTCCGCACATTCTTTGAACCTTTTTCTGCCGGTCGGCACACCTGTTGCCGGCCTATGCATCTGCATTGTTTGGCACCAGGGCATGACGTTTACGAACGTGCGGCTGGGGCATCGATAACAGCGGGAGGGCTGGGAATCCCCAGGAGCATTAAGGCCGGGTTCCTATTGCCGTCACCCGATAGGAATAGTGGGCTGCGCATTCCTGAACTGTGTCGTCCCGGCGCTTTTGACCATGTCGGAGACAGGCGCCGCCTTCCGCGGCTCAGCCCGTGACGGGGTGCGGGGTGCTGGTCGCGGTGGTGGCCACGGTGATGTCGTCGTGGTCGCACTCCCAGAACACGGAGCGGATCTCGTCGGCGATCGCGTCGGGCAGCTGCTCGTTCGTCCATGCCGTCGACGGGAACGACACGGTGACGGTGACCGTGGTCATGGGTGCGGTGGAAGACGGGCCGTGCCCGGCCCCGCCCCACTCGTACTGCCAGGCGAACGCGACTTCGCCGGCGGGTCCGCCGCCGTGGACGTCGAATGCGGCGCGGTGTTCGTCGTCGGTGTGGTTCGGGCGGCGGGTGCAGTGCCACTCGAGGCCACCGACGTCGTACGTCGTCGCGGCGCACTCGGCGCCGGTCGGGTCGAGGTCCGCGGCGGGTGCTGCCGGGTCGATCTGCTCGCCAATCGTGGTCGGGCGTTCGTAGGTGATGTGCATGAGGGGTGCGGCTCTCTAGGCTCCGGGATGGGTGTGCCCGCTCTGGTCTGTGGTCACCCCCGTGGGTAAGGGGGCCGCGTCGCCGTCGCTATCGGCGGCGCGGCCTGCCCGCTACTGACGTGCCGGTTCCGGGGTGAGGTCGGTGTGCTGCAGCAGGAACCGGACCGCGGACCAGGCCGAGAGTTGCGGCCGGTCCCAGGCGTGCTGTCCGTCGTTGAACTCGCAGCCCTGCCCGCCTGTGATGTCGCGACCCTCGACGAGGACGCCGGCCTCGTCGCAAAGGACCAGGTGCGGCATGTTGCTGCGTTCGCGGATGATCCGCTGGGCTTCGAGGTTCCCTGCCGGGGTGAAGTCGCGGGAAGTGTTGATGCCGTCGCAGCCGTACTGCACTTCGGTCGGCATCTCCCCCGGTTTCCCGGCAACCAGGGTGGTGCCGTGGTCGGTGTAGGTGTCGGTCATGCCGTCGAACGAGCGGCCCTCGAACTGACGGCACACGTCATCGACCTGCGCGGACGTGGGGCCGTCCTCGTGGTGGACGTTGATCCACGCCGAAGCGGTCCCGGTCGAGCAGCGCACCGAGAACTTCACGCCCGGGAACCGGGTGCGGAGCTCCTTGCGGAGCAGGGCGGCCACCTGCTTGGTGGGGACAATGGTGGTAGTCATGGCGGGGTCGGTTCCTTCCGAGGGATCGTGCGTGGGAGAGTGAGGGGGGCGGCCGGGACCAAATACGGATTGGTCCCGGCCGCTTCTTGTCGGGTTAGTCCTCGTCGCGGACGAACGTGTCCACAAACGTCGTGAACTGCGGGCCGGGGATCGTCGCCGTGTGGGTGAGGCGGTATCCCTGCTTGGTGCGCGATCGAAGGTCCGTGTCTCGTTCGCCGATCTTGCTCAACTGGCGGGGAATGTGGTCCTCGTCCACGACCGGAACAATGGTGGTGACTGTGTCGATGTGCTGCATTGGGTTTTCCTCTCCCTCTCGTTTTTTGCCGTGAAGGCGACTTGTCGCCGCTAGGACGGGAGGGTGTAGTGCAACCCGAAGGGCGGAGGGGGAGAGAATTTCGGCGCGAAATAAGGGAGCGAAGCGACCGCGTGCCGAAAATCTCGGAGGAGCCCGCGGCTTGCCGCTTGCGCGGAGCCCGGACGTCCGTACGCTGCCGAAGGCTTCACGGCAAAGAAACGGGCCGCAGGCCCAGCAGTGCCGGCGAAGCCGGTTCCACCCGGAGCGAAGCGACTCCCGGCCTCCGGCCGGAAGCTCTGGACGCACCTGTCTCCGGCGGGTCCGGCAGGGCGGGTACCGGTGCTGCTGGCAGCATCCGGGGCATGAGATCTCGCCGCGGCGCCCGGAAGGGCCGGCCCAGGAACCAGGACAACCCGATTGACGTCCTGCTCGAGCAGGACGACACCACTCCCCCGGCATCCGCACCCGCCGACGTCGACCACGTCCTGGGTCGGTCGATCGAGGTGCTGCACTCGTTCTGGGTGCAGCCGGCGGACCTGGTGCCCTGCGACGTTGCCGGGTGCACCGATCCGGCGGAACCGGAGGCGTGGGAACCGGTCGACCTCGACACGGGCGATGAGCTGCCCGGCCGGTTCTGCGACGAGCATCAGCTTGCCTGGATCACCCGCCCCCGTGAGACGACGTCGACCACCGGGGATCTCGTCTCCCCCTGAGCGGCCTTGATCGCGGCGCCGCTCTGCGGTGTCGTCGCGCTGCGAGCTCCGTCGAGCAGCGCCGAGGTCGGGAGGAGGCGGAGCCTCTTGCCGCGGCGGCGGAGCCGTCGCGCAGCCCACGGACACCAGGACGGCCCGGGATGGGACACAAACCGGTGCCGGGTGGGCGTGGGGGCCGCTGGCTGCGACCCCCACGCCGGTTCACCTACTCGGCAGCCGTGTCCCCTTCGGCGTCCTGGTCGGCGTTCTCGGTGGCCTCGGTGGCCTCGGTGGCCTCGGTGGCCTCGGCTACGGCCGGGGTCTCGTCGTCGGCTGATGCTGCGCCGGTGACGATCTGCTCGACATGGGAGAGCGTGTAGCCCCAAGCGACCAACTGGGTGAGGTACGGCACCGTTTCGGCGGCGGGCGTGCTCCACCCGTACCGACCCACGGCCGACTCGACTTCGGCCAAGGCGAACGCGAACGCGACGTGTCCGGCCTTCCCGGGCCGCTTCCGCGCCCACTCGGCCGCGTCGGCGTCGTCCGGGACGCCGAGCAGGTCGGCCGCGGTGAGGCGCTGGCCGTAGTAGTCCCGCATCGGCGTCAGCAGCGCCGCAGCGGTCCACCGGGCCGCGTCCTTCGGGAGCGTCTTCGACCCGACGAGTCCGGCGAGCCAGACCCGACGAACCTCCCGTGCGGCAGTCCACTCGTCCTGCAGGCGGGCGTCCCGCTCACGGCGGGCCTTCGCGGCCTCGGCCTCGGCGGCACGCTCGGCTTCTTCCTCCGGCGTCAACTCGGGTGCGGGGCGGTCGTAGAAGTGCCGCGCCGTGTGCTGCTCCGGGGTGATGCACACCGCCGTCACGGACGCTGCGCCGCCGATGGGCTGCACCAGCACCGCGTGGCCCTCGCAGGCGGTGTGGGCCTCCGGGTCGATGGGAGCGAGCATGGCTCGCGGGTCGTCCTCGGGGACCGGCTCGTCGGAGAGGCTGTCCAGCCGCTTCCACCCGAGCGCGGTGCCGTCGTCCACGACGGCGACACCCTGCTCCCGGTACTGGTCTGCCACCTTCACGGCTTCCGCTTCCGCGATCTTCCGGTTCCGGTGCTGCTGGGCGACGAACGGCAGTTCGTCGTCGTAGCCCTCGCTGATGTACTCGTTCAGTTCCGCCGTCGCGTCCTCGTCGCCCTCGAACTCGGCCAGCAGCAGGGCCGCGTCGAACGACACCTGCCGGTCCACCACCGCGGCGGTCGCGGCCTCCGACTTCGCCACGGTGAGGGTCGCCTGCACCTGCTCCTTGTCGGTGCCGGTTTCGCGGGCGATCCCGGCGACGGAGAGTCCGGCGAGTTCCAACTGCCGGTAAGCGTTCAGCCGGTCCCCGTCCGTCAGCGCAGTACGGCGCTCGTTGGCGACCAACTGCTCCGCGATCCGCTGGGCGGGGGTGTCGCCACGCTCGGTGACGAACACGGGAACGGTCGTTCCCGCCTCGCGGGCGGCGAGGACGCGCATCTGCCCGTCACGGACCACCACGGCCCCGTCCGAGTTCCGGTAGCCGATGGTCGGCAGGAGCACCCCGTGGCGCTTCACGGATGCGAGGAACGCGGGGTCGAGGTCGGCCGCGGTGCGGACGTTGTCCTCGATCACGGCCTCAGCGGCCGGGATGGTGACCAGGTCCACGCCGACCGCGTCAGCGGTGTCAGCGTGGTCGGTGATGGTGGTCTGGGTGTTCTCGGTCATGGTCATGTTGTTTGCTACGCTTTCCGGTAGTGACCGGGTGCGGGTCCTGGCAATTAAGGGTTGTCGGGAACTCCGCACCCGGTCTTTCCTTATGGGTGGGACTACTGGGTGTTACTGCTGGCGGAACACTGCGGACAGTGCTTCCGCCCGGGTGAGCGCCGCACGGGCGTGCCGGAAGGCGCGCATGACGGCCGTGTACTGATCCGGCGACAGCGACCGGGTGTCCCCGGCTTCGTCGTAGGTCAGGAACAGGACCGTCCCGAACAGCGGCGACGCCGCCCGGGAACGGCCGAGGGCGACCGCTGCGACGGTGGCGAGGTCGTTGCGCTCCCCCGCGTACAAGCCCTCGTCATCGATCCACGCATCGATCCGGCCGTCAAGGCGAACCACGTCCACCAGGCGGCACCCGATCTGCTCCCGCGTGCCCTGCAGGGTCGACTGCGCCGCGTTCACGACGACGCCTTCAACCGCACCGCCTGCGGTCGCTCGAATACCCATCAACTTCATTTCCTTCTTCCTCTCCCTTTCGTTGTTTGCCCGGGAAGGCACGTAGTGCCGATAGGACGAGGAGCCGGGGTGCAAGCCCAAAGCGGCGACGCTCCGAGAAGTTTCGACCGGCGCCGTCCATTGACGGAGGAGATGAGCACGACGGCGCCGGTCGAAAGTTCTCGCGTGCGGCGGTGGCGACGGCTTGCGGCCCGGAACCTCGTCCGTACAATCGCCGAAGGCTTCCCGGGCAAACAACGAACCCCTTGGGGTTCGACAAGCACTGGCCGGCTTGCCGGCTCCCCTCAGATAAGGACAGCCCGCCGAAGGCGGCCCGCCCAGACAGAACAGGCCGCCGCCGGCGGTCCGCTGAGATCTCCCGTGTTCGAGGAGCTCGCCGGCGCGCAGAGGCCAGCGAACGTGAAGCGGCCCCGGCCTGTTGGGGGGAACAGACCGGGGCCGGCTGCAGCTCGAGCGAATTGGGGGGCTGCTCGAGCTGCGGGCGCCCGAAGCCACTGGGGGGAATGGTCCGGACGCAGACCACCACGGTACGCACGGTGCGCGGACGTCGGCAACCGGCCCGGCTATGACGTCGCTGAGACCGCCACGCGGTGCTTCACAGCCGCCCGCCACACCCACGCCGCGGTCGCAGCCTGACCACTCCCCCACTCAATCAGCACAGCGTCGCCGGTCGCGGCGATCGCTTTCGCTTCCACGCGGCGATCGACACCACGGTAGGTGCGAATCCACGCGTGCACGGGCGCCGGCGGCCTGACGTCGCTCACGGGGCCTCCACGGACGTCCGCGGGCAGCGACACGGCTTCCTCGGGCACCCAGCGGCCACGCCGGCGCTGACCCATCAGCGGCGCCCCTGCGGCCGCAGAGACCGCTTCTTGATCCGGTCGATGGGCAGCCACACGTGGTGCACGAAGCCCATGTGCACGAGCTGCACGTAAACGACGTCGCCGTCCGCCTGCTCAACGAACCCGGGGCAGGTCTGCGGGCCCGACCGGGTGAACTCGACCCGCACCCACACCGCCGGGTAGCCGGACACGCGATCCGGTGCCGGCGGTGCGTCAATGCCGAGCGGCTGGTCCTCGGGCGGATCGGGGTGGATCGGTGGCGCCCACCGGTGTTCGGGCATGCCACCGATGATGACCGCGGCCGCCGACACCGCAGCCTCAGCGGTCGCGGCGGCGGCCGTCCTGCACGTCGCCAATCTGCTGCATCACACGCTGCAGGACCGCTTCCCGCTGTTCCACGTCCGGCTGTGAACGGTCGAGCCGGTTCAGCCGGCGGATCACGCTCCGCCGCGCGGCCGCGAGCTCGTCGACGGACATCCACTGCAACCGCTCGAGCTCATCGTCCACACCCAGCAGGGTAAACATTCGAGCCGATCATCCATCCACCATGACCGGCCACCTCAAGCAAAGGCAGCAGGCGTCGAGGAACCGACAACGACCCCTCCGATGGCCTGCGCAGCGCAGCGGAAACAGGGCGCACTCCTGCGGAGCAGGTCTCACTTAGGGGCGGAATAGGGCACCCGTCGGGATCTCTCCCAACGCCGCCCTACATCACCGGTGCCGGTTTTGCACGATTGTGATGCTGCGGGAGCTCATCCCGAAACGGGCATTCGGAGAGTCGCTCTCGGCGCGGTAGGGGTATCCGCAGATGATCGCGGCTGCAATGAACTCACCGTTGGACAGGTACCAGCCAAGGTCTCGTTCAGCGAGATCCTTTAGCCCGTAGCTACCAGCAGAAGGGTCGATGGTCTTTCGAGACGCAATATTTGCTTCAAGCCACTCACAGATTCGATTGACGCGATCGGCTTTGCCGCGTAGTTCCGCCCGCGCGTTCGCGAATGCAACGCGTCGTTCCTGGGGTGTCCTAGTGAAGTACCCAGCACCAAACCCTTCCCAGGTGAGCCTTGGTTCACTAGTCATCACAGCGGCAAGCTGACGATCGGCGTCGTCGGCGGAGAGAAGCTTGCCCCAGGAGGCATAGCCGGCATCAGCCGCGACCTGGTGCTGCACCTGCTGCAGCGTTCGATCAGCGTCACCGACAGCTCGAAGGGCTACAAGCTCACGCTTGGCGACGGTCTTGAAGTAACGGACAGTGTCCATGTTGTTTCACATCTCCGGCTCAGATCCGCGCTCGCATGACGGGTGAGCCGACGCTATGAACCAACTGGCCGGTCTCGTTTACTACTTGGACTGGCGAAGCCTTCGCGCGAGCTGCGGGCACGTCCGGTGCCTTCCAAGAGCCTAGCACGCGCGCTCGTTCATCCGAGCGGATCTGCCATTTCGTAAACCGCTCGGCTAGCGGCGCGACCTGTCAATCTCAGGCCACAAGCGACGGGACTGACCAGATTGTTGGTACCAAGTTCGCGACAAGACCGAAGAACAGGCCAGTGATGACCCAGAAGGCGTCGATCTTCGCGACCTGCACAGCGGACGCAAGAGCGAGCAGGTTCGATCGACCGTTGGTCAAGAGCGAGATGTCCATGTCGCCGTAGGTCTTCGTCGTTAGGCGAGCTGCTGAGACTCGCGCCGCGTACTCAGCCGCCAGATGCTCTTCCCCCAATTCTCGCTCGGTCGAGCCGTAATCGATCTCAGCTAATCGGTTCCGCTCCGCCTCATGCCAGTCGAGAACAGCTACAGCGGCCGCGGTTGCTTGGCGAGCGTCGTCGAGCTGGCGTTGGGCACGCTTGTAGATGCCGCGTACGCCGATGAGCGGTACGACGAAAGCGGCAACGTGCAGTACCAGAACCACCCACGCAAGCCACATGAGGTGATCGTATCGATCGTTCAAAGCGTCCTACGCCGCTGACTGCGGACTGCAGGAGGGATCGGCGATCATCCTTTCCGCGGCCGACACGGAGTGCTCGAGACGGTCGAACACCACGGCGCACCGCACCTGGACTATCACCGAGCACCTCAGCACTGCCACCGTCGGCCTCCCTCGTTGCACTACGAAGTCAGTCTCCGGGGAGCTGCCAGGTCCGGCTGTGAACGGTCGAGCCGGTTCAACCGGCGGATCACGCTCCGCCGCGCGGCCGCGAGCTCGTCGACGGACATCCACTGCAACCGCTCGAGCTCATCGTCCACACCCAGCAGGCTAGACACGCGAACCGATCACCCATCCACCATCACCCCACCACCCCGCGCAGCTGGAACCGACGCCGCCGAACCGGCCACGACCCCTCCGATGGCCTGCGCAGCGCAGCGAAGACAGGGCGCACGCGCGCAGCGCGAATCTGGTGTCGGCACGATCGGTGAAGATGGATCCATGAGCACCGTCCGCGGCACGATCCGCTCCACGAACACCATCACCGCTGACGGCCACGCAGACGACCAGAGCACCGCCCGGGCCCGCGCCGTCGACGGCCTGGAGACCACCGGGTACGACGTCGTGCAGACGAACACGCTGAGCTCGACCGCGGCCGGGAACATCACCGTCCGCGCTGTTGCCCGGTCGACGGAGATCCAGCCGCACGAGGCGTCCGGGCTGAACTACGCCGCCGCCCTGGCGACGTACCTGCAGTCGATCCCCGACGGGTGGATCAGCCTGGGCATCACCGTCGACGTCTAACGCCCGACGAGAGACAAGACCGCCGGTTGCTCCGGCCCTGTTTAGAGGACATGAGTGCGAGCATCACCTCATGCCGATCAAGCGCACGCCAGAGGAGATAGCCAAGCAAGGACCTGTGCTCCTCGCTCGACTGGGTCGGTCATTGACTGCCGTTGAGGGCCGGGAGCTAGGTGCGAGTGAGGAGCTCGCGACAGTGCTCCGCATTTTGCTCGACTCGACAAACCAGGGGAACCGGGGCATGGCGCGGTTGGCCGCTGCCGCTGGAGTCCAGCTGCCGGCGGTGCTCGTCTCGGGCGAGCCAGCCGGAGTTTCTGCTGCGCCTCGAGACCTCGTCTTCTCGTTCGGAAATCTCCCCACAAGTGACACACCAGGACCAGGACAGCCTCAAGCTCCCCGGCGGCTGCCGTTCGCAGCGTGGGTTGATGCTGTGTCGGTTGTCGCACCCGGATCGCAAAAGCGACGGCAGTCGTGGAGCCAGTTTGTAACACTGATGGCAAATACCGGCGGCGCTCACCTCAGCACGGAGTATCACGACTTCCTTGTCACGAACGACCGGTTCAGCACGATCGGGATGCCGCTGCAGGAGTACTTCCTGCGTCAGATTGGCTGGCAGGTCGAGGACGTTCTCGCTCGGGTTGTTGCGCAGTCCGGTCACCCCGTCTTGCCGCGTACCCGCCAGTTGGAGCTTCTTCCGCGTGTGCCGACCTGGATGGAGTTCCGGGACAAGCCTGGCAAGTTTCTCGAGGTAGCTGTTGCTGTCCATGTCTCGGACGACGCTGTCGGCGAGGTGGAAGTCATGCGCTTCACAGGCCGAGGCCGCGTGCACCGCATTCTGCACAACGGCGGGAGGCCGGACGTCGATCTGCAGGTCCGGCTCGTGATCGACGACCCCACCACCGGGCGGCAGTACGAACAAGACGCTGAGGTGGGTTCGGAGATGCCCGACTGGTACGGCAAGTAGAACCAGTCACGTTTGAGCGTCTCGATAGCCGATCGGCTACCGCACGCATGGCGGCCGATTCGGGAGCCCGAGAAGATCCGGGGATCTCGATGTCTCATGTGAGCAGCTTCGCTCGGTGTCGTCGTTTTCGCGGTACTCGTTGTCGTGTGCTGCGGACGCTAAAGGATGAACTGCCCGAGAATGCCGGCACCGATGACGACGGCCCAGGGTGGGGCTGCCCAGCGGGTTAGGGCGATGAGGGCGGCGATCGCGACGGCGAGGGCGGTAGCTGATTTGATGCCTTCGGTGAAGACGGGGTTGTAGAGGGCTGCGGCGAGGAGCCCGACGACGCCGGCGTTCAGTCCCATGAGCGCTCGTTGCGCGCCGGGAAGGTTCCGGAGTGCCTGCCAGAACGGGAGCGCCCCGATGACGAGGAGGGCGGCGGGGAGGAAGATCCCGATGGTCGCGATGCTCGCGCCGAGAACTCCCGTCGGGCTGCCGTTGTTGACCGCGCCGAGGAAGGCAGCGAATGTGAACAGCGGGCCGGGGACGGCTTGGGCGGCCCCGTACCCGGCGAGGAAGTCGTCGTGTCCGACCAGGTGGGTGGGGACGGTTTGGGTTTCGAGGAGTGGCAGGACGACGTGGCCGCCGCCGAAGACGAGGGCGCCGGCTTGGTAGAAGATCCCGAACAGGCGCACGCTGCCGTCACTGGTGAGCGCGGCGACGGCTGGAAGTCCCGCGAGCAGTGCCCCGTAGGTGACGAGCGCGCTGACGGCGAGTGGTCTTGGGATGCGGACGGTGAAGCTGGTGTCGTTCCGAGGTGTGTCAGCAGGTCGGAGCCAGAAGTAGCCGACGATCCCGGCCGCGGCGATGACGGCGACTTGCAGAGCTGGGTTCGTCGCGAGGAGCACGGCGATCGCTGCGGCGCCGGCAATGGTCGCGCGGCGGCGGTCGGGAGTGAGGGTGCGGGCCATACCGAGCACGGCTTGTGCGACGACGGCCACGGCTGCTGCTTTCAACCCCAGCACCCACCCGGCCTCCGACAGGTCACCGAGCGCGGTGACCGTGTAGGCGAAGGCGACGAGGAGCAGCGCGGATGGCAGCGTGAACGCGCACCATGCGGCGAGCATGCCGAGCAGTCCGGCGCGTTGCAGCCCGATCGCCATGCCGACCTGACTTGACGCGGGACCCGGGAGGAACTGACACAGGGCGACGAGGTCCGCATACGCCGTCTCGGTGAGCCACCGCCGGCGGGTGACGAACGCTGTGCGGAAGTACCCGAGGTGCGCGATCGGTCCGCCGAAGGACGTCAGTCCGAGGCGGAGGAACACCAGGAACACCTCTGCGACTGAGCCGGGGTGTTTCGTCGGGGTGGACTGTTCCGCGATCACGTGGGACATCTTCTTGGATTCTGGGTGCGCTGGCGATCGACTCAGGCCAGCAGGTCCTGCTGCATTCGGTTTGAGACAGCGTCGCGCAGGGGACGGACGTCATCGGGTGACCAGGAGCTGGGGTCGGGGAAGGACCACTGGAGGACCTTCCCGCGGGGTGCGGCAGGGAGCTCGAGGCCCGGCTTCATGAGGACGACGACGTCTGCCGCGTCGAGGAGTTCCGGCGTCACGTTCCGCGGCACCCGGTCGGTGATGTCGAGGCCAAGTTCCGCGACGGTCGCAGCGATCGACGGGTTGACTTCCGCAGCGGGAGCGATGCCGGCAGAGACCGCGGTGAACTGGTCCGCGGCGGTGAGTTCGAGCAGGGCAGCGCCGAGTTGTGAGCGGCCAGCGTTGTGCTTGCAGATGAACAAGACGATGGGCTTGTCGGTCATCGGTTTCTTCCCGTCAGGTGGTGCAGCACGCGTTGGTGTCGGTGGTGGATGTCGGTTCTGGCGTCGAGCAGCATGGCGCGGCGATGTGAACGGTTGTGGTCGGAGCCGTGGTCGTCGTGGCGTCGTCGGGTGACGTTGTGCAGCAGGACGTTCCGCCGAGGTCGGTGGAGCACACACCGGTTTCCGGGAGGACGAGTTCGACGAGTCGGGCAGCGGCGTGGTCGCCAGCGAGGTCTGCGGCGATGGAGCGGACCTGCTCGTAGCCCGTGAGGAGCAGGAACGTGGGTGCGCGGCCGTAGGACTTCATCCCGGCGATGAAGAAGTCCGGCTCCGGGTGGGCAAGCTCTGCAACACCGTGGGGTGGCACGGAGCCGCAGGAGTGCAGGTTCGGGTCGATCAGCGGTGCGAGCGCACGGGGCGCTTCGACGATGTCGTCCAGGCCAAGCCGTATCTCTCGGAGCATGTCGAGGTCGGGCCGGAACCCGGTTGCGTTCACGATCACGTCGACGGTCACCGCGAACGGCTCACCGGCGCGCCGGCCGGTGACGGTGACCTGGTCGCCGTCGGGGCGGACGTCGTCGATCTCGAACGACGCGATCTGCTGCACCCGCTCCGATTCGACGAGCCCGTGCACGGTGGAACCAAGCTGACCGCGGGCAGCGAGCCCGTCCGCGGCGTCAGCGCCGAGCCGGGCGGTGCCGGCGTTCCGGACAGCCCACAGCACGTCGGTACCCGGCGCGGTCTTCGCAAGGCTTGCGAGTTTGATGAGGGTGTTCGCGGCGGAGTGGCCTGCACCGACGACGAGGACCCGCTTCCCCGTGAACCGGTCACGGTCGGCGCCGAGGACGTCAGGCAGTGCGTGGACGACCCGGTCGCCGAGGTCCGCGGCGGGTGCGAGCCCAGCGGCAGTGAGGGGGTTCGGGGACGTGTAGGTGCCCGAGGTGTCAATGACGGCGCGCGCGGTCACGTCAGTGACGCCGGTGTCGGTGTGCAGGCGGAGCAGGAACGGGGTGTCGGCGCGGCCGATGGAACGCGTGCGGTCCATGCCCTGCCGTGACACCGCTTCCACGCGGGTGCCGTACTGGATCGCCGGTGCGAGCTGCGGGGTCGCTGCCAGGGGTGCCAGGTACGTGTCGACGAGGTCGTGGCCGGTGGGCAGCGACGACGCCCGGGGTGCTTCCCACCCGGTGGCTTCCAGGAGTCGCTGGGCGGCAGGGTCGATGACGTACTGCCACGGGGAGAACAGACGGGTGTGCCCCCAGGCGCGGACGCTCGTCCCGACCGTCGGGCCAGCTTCGTACACGACGACGGGGAGGCCCTGTTCGACCAGGTGCGCGGCGGCGGCAAGTCCGACGGGGCCGGCGCCGATGACGGCGACGGGGAGTCCGGTGAGGCGGTCCGCGTCGGTCCGGGGTGGGACGGTGAGGGTGAGCGTCATGGTCTGCGGCTTCCTGGTCGTTACGCGGTTGCTTCGGTGGGCAGTAGCTCGGCGAGGAGTGTCTGGACGCGGTGCTTGATGTCGTCCCGGATGGGGCGGACGTCCTCGATGCCGCGGCCGGCGGGGTCGGTGAGTTCCCAGTCCTCGTACCGCTTGCCGGGGAAGATCGGGCACGCGTCGCCGCAGCCCATCGTGATGACGGCGTCGGAGTCGCGGACGGCGTCGGTGGTGAGGATCTTCGGCTGGTTGCCGGCGATGTCGATGCCGTCCTCTGCCATCGCCTGGATCGCGATCGGGTTGATCTGGTCCTTCGGCTCACTGCCGGCGGAGCGGACCTCGACGCGGTCGCCACCGAGGGCCTGGGCGTAGCCGGCGGCCATCTGGGAGCGTCCGGCGTTGTGGACGCAGACGAACAGGATCGTGGGCTTGTCACTCATGGGTGTGTGTCTTTCCGGGTTCAGTGGATGAGGGTGAGCCAGCCGGCGAGGGCGGCGAGGGTGACGGCGAGGACGGGGACGGTGAGGACGATGCCGGTGCGGAAGTACTGCCCCCACCCGATGTGGATGCCCTTCTTCTCCAGCACGTGCAACCACAGCAGGGTCGCGAGGGAGCCGATGGGGGTGATCTTCGGGCCGAGGTCGGAGCCGATGACGTTGGCGTAGACCATCACCTCGTGTGTCAGTCCGGTCGCGCCGGCACCGCCGATGGCGAGGGCAGCGATGAGGACGGTGGGCATGTTGTTCATCAGGGACGCGAGGATCGCGATGGTGAACCCGACGCCGAGCGCCGTGACGAGCACCCCGTGGTCGCCGAACACGTCGAACAGCGTCGCGAGGTGGTCGGTCAGGCCCTGGTTCTGAAGGCCGTAGACGACGAGGTACATGCCGATCGAGAACAGCACGATCTGCCACGGCGCCTCCCGGATCGTCTTCCACACCGGAATCACCCGCCCCGACGGCGCACCCGCACCGCTACCGGCGGCACGGACGGTGGCGGTGCCGCCGGTGGTGACCAGGACCGGTGCGGCCTGGGCGCGGGCGAAGAGGAACGCGGGCTGCCGGGCGGCAACGAGCACGATCACGACCGCCCCGACACCAGCGACGGCCGCGAGCGGCACACCGAGTGGGTCGGCGGCGAAGTAGCCGACGAGCAGCAGGGCGAGGACGACCCAACCGGCGCGGAACGTCGCCCTGTCCGTGATCGCGGCGGTGGGGCTGGTGAGGGCGAGGACGTCGTACCGCTTCGGGATGCTCTTGCCGAAGTAGGTCAGCAGCATGCCGAGGGAGGCGAGGACGGAGACGATGCCGACGGGGATCATGACGGTGGCGTACTCGGCGAAGCCGAGGTGGAAGTAGTCGGCGGAGACGATGTTGACCAGGTTCGATACCACGAGCGGCAGGCTGCCGGTGTCGGCGATGAACCCGGTGGCGAGGATGAACCCGAGCGCTGCCTTTTGCGGCATGTTCAGTGCTCGGAGCATCCCGACGACGATCGGGGTGAGGATCAGCGCGGCTCCGTCGTTGGCGAACACCGCGGCGATGACGGCACCAAGGCCGACGATGAGGACGAACAGCAGCCGCCCGTTGCCGCGGCCCCAGCGGGCGACGTGGAGGGCTGCCCACTCGAAGAACCCGGCCTCGTCGAGGATCAACGAGATCAGCACCACCGCGACGAACGTCAGTGTCGCGTTCCAGACAATCCCGACAACGGTCGGGATGTCGGAGAGGCCGACGACGGTGGTGGCGAGGGCGATGACGGCGCCGATGAGCGCGGTGTAGCCGATCGGGAAGCCCTTGGGCTGCCAGATCACCACCACGAGCGTCGCAACGAAGATCGCCGCAGCGACCACAGCCATCACCATCAGCCGATCACCGCGGCCTGGTTCACTGCAGCCTGGTTCGCGGCGGCGGCGCGTTCCCAGCCCTGCGCGGCGACCTGCACAGCGTCCCACGGGGACCCGAGCGGCGGCGTGTAGCTGAGGTCGAGATCGATGACGTCGTCCACGGTGAGCTCCGCGTGGAGGGCGGTGGCGAACGTGTCGATGCGCTTGCTGATCTCCGCCGTCCGCTGCCCGACGATCTGCGCACCGAGGAGCCGACCGGTGGACTGGTCGCCGGTGACGCTGATGGTCAGCGGGACGGCGCCCGGGTAGTACCGCTTGTGGTCATCCGCCACCGTCACCCGCGTCAGCGGAGACGCATCCAGTGGGCCGGTCTCGTGCTGGCGAAGGCCGCTGCGGGCGGCGACCAGGTCGAACACCTTCACCACCTGCGTCCCCACCGAACCGGCGAACGTCTTCGAGCCGCCGAGCATGTTCTCTCCAGCGACACGACCCTGCTTGTGCGCCGTCGTCCCGAGCGGCAGCCACGTCGTGCCGAGTAGGCGGTGGTGCGTCACGACGCAGTCACCGGCAGCCCACACGTGCGGCACCCCGGTGCGCATGCTCTCGTCGACGACGATCGCGCCGGCCTGCCCGAGCTGCGCGCCGGCGGCGACCGCGAGGTCCGTGACCGGACGGACGCCGACACAGACGACGACGAGCGCGAACGTGCCCTCGGCGATGCCGGACGCGGAGCTGGTGGCGACGCGCCACTGCCCGCCGGCGGCCGGGGTGATCCCGGTGACGGTGGCGCCGGTGAGGACCGTCGCGCCGTGGCGGCGGACCTCGGTGGTGACGAGGGAGCCGAGCTCGGGGTCGAGGGTGGAGAGCACTTCCGGGCCGCGCTGGATCAGTGTCGTGTCGAACCTGCGGGCAACGAGCCCTTCGGTCATCTCCAGGCCGATGTAGCCAGCACCGACGACCGCGACGCGGCTGCCCGCGGGCAGCAGCTCGAGGGCGTCGACGACCTGCTCGGCATCAGTCATCGAGTGCAGCAGGTGGATCCCGGGCTCACCGAACGGAACCCCAGCCGGACGGACCGGCTCAGCGCCAGTCCCGATCAGCAGCTCGTCATAGGAGATCTCCTCCTCGCCGGCGGGACCGGTGACGGTCAGTCGTCGACGGTCGACGTCGACGGCCGAGGCCAACGTCGAAGAACGCACAGTCATGCCGGCGGCCTCGAGGTCGGCGCGAGTGCGGTGCGCGAGTGACGCTTCCGTCGTGACGTCGCCGGAGACCCAGTACGGGATGCCGCAGATGGAGAAGTTCGGGAACTCGTCCGCGAGGACCACGGTCACGTCGGTGGTCGGGTCGAGTTCGCGGGCGCGGAGCGCTGCGGCGATGCCGGCGTCGCTGCCGCCGACGGCGAGGAGGTGAGTCATCAGGCTGGTCCTTCACGGATCGAGCGGGAGCCGGAACCCGGCGAGTACATCGAAACACGTCGATATCGACGAACGCAAATATAGACGCGTGTCGAAGTCCGTGGGATGATGAGCCCATGACGATCGAGCTGCTTCCCATTCAGGACGTCACCGCGTGCTGCTCGCCCGTCACCACCGAGGCGATGGACCAGGCATCCGCCGAGGTCCTCGCGAAGTCGCTCAAGGCGATCGCCGACCCGGCACGGCTCCGGCTGATCTCGATGGTCGCTGCGCACGAGGGCGCCGAGGCCTGCGTGTGTGACCTGCAGGAACCGCTCGGCCTGTCGCAGCCGACCGTGTCACACCATCTGAAGGTCCTCGTTGACGCCGGGATCCTGCACCGCGAGAAGCGCGGCACCTGGGCGTACTTCTCCCTCGTCCCCGGTGCGCTCGACACCCTCGCCGGCCTCATCACCGCGCCGGCGAAGTAGCCACCGCGATCTGGTGGCACGAAGTGCTTGCCGAATGTCCGCCGGTCGTGTCAGAATCCTCCTGCGTTCATAGTGCGCGCCTACGGCCGGTCTTCTGGATCGGCTTTTTTCATGCCCGCTTGCTCCGCTACCCTGAGGTTGCTCGGCACGCGTCTGCCCGGAATCTCGCGGGTGTCGCATAGGCGCTTTACGCTGACGCTCAAGACGGCACCATGCTGTCTCCGGCCGGCCCTCTCGGGACCGGCCTTTTTCATGCCCTGATCTGACTCGGGCATCCGCAGGAAGCTCTCGCCGTTCCTGCCGTCCGCCGAGCGCGCTTCGACGCGCGCCGGCGCCCCCGTACCCCCACCCGAGGACGGGTGGGTTCTGGCCACACCTGGCCAACCCCGAAGGTGGCATCATGCCCATCACCGACACGGTGGACATGCTGACGGCCTCCGGTGGTACTGCTGCCCTGACTGGCGTCATCGCCGTCGTCGGCGGCGTGCTCAGCGCGTTCCTGTCCAAGCAGGTCGTCGCGCTGATCCAGCACGTCATCGACGTCATCGACGATCGCACGCTGGCCAAGGATCCCGAGCGCGCTCGCGTCGTCGCAGAACTGCGTCGAGCCCGCCGCGGGCAGCAGTAACCACCGGTTAAGAAAGCCGCCCCTCATTCGGTCAGGAGAGCTCTGTCTGCTTGTTGTAGCGAAAACGAAGGTTTCTGGTGGCACGTCATCCTGATCAGGACTCGAGTCTGTCGGTCTCTGTCGCCAGTGCGGCTGCGAGGTCGGCCTCTGAAGGCAGAGCTGCGCGGACCGCGGGTGGGAGGAGGTCGTAGCTGGCAACACCGATCGGGTTCTGCTGTCCCGCGAGGGAGTAGCGGACGACGGCGTCGTTCTTGTCGGCGACCAGCAGCAGGCCGACGGTGTCCGCGTGCTGGGGTCGGCGGAGCTTGTCGTCGACGAGTGCGACGTAGAAGCCGAGCTGGCCGAGGTACTCCGGCTTGAACTTCCCGGTCTTGAGCTCGATGACGACGTACCGGAGCTGCTCGACGTGGAAGAAGAGTAGGTCAACGTAGAAGTCGTCGCCGTCGACGTCGAAGTGCATCTGCCGGCCGACGAACGCGAAGCCCTCGCCGAGCTCGCGGAGGGTGTCGATGATCCGGTCCACGAGTGCCTGCTCGAGGTGGCGTTCCTTCGCGTCCCCGTCGAGGGCGAGGAAGTCCAGCACGTACGGGTCCTTCGTGATCTGCTGCGCCAGATCCGAGTCGCCCGGTGGAAGGATCTCGGCGAAGTTCGTCGGTGCCGCCTGCAGGCGGGTGTGCGATGCGGTACGGATCTGGTGCTCGAGGACGTTCCGTGACCACCCGTTCGCGGCCGCCTGGGCGGCGTACCAGTCGCGGAGCTCGTGGTCATCGAGCCGGTCGAGGAGGACAGTGATGTGCCCCCAGGGCAGTTGTCCAACAGCCTGTTGGACAACTGCATCCGCCGACCACTCCCCCGCGAACCGGCGCATGTAGAACAGATTCGCCCGCGAGAAGCCCTTCATCTCCGGGAACTCAGCACGCAGATCCGTCGCGAGCCGGCCGATGACGTTGCTCCCCCACCCCTCGTCGCCCTGGCGCTGCAGGATCGTTGCACCGATCCCCCAGTACAGACGGATGAGTTCCGTATTCACGCGGCGCTGCGCAGTGAACCGGGCAGCGCGCACTTGCTGCTTCAGCTCGGCAAGAGCAGCGGCATACCCGGATACGGCTGGCGACGAATCAGACATCACGCTCAGTCTGCCCGACCAGCCGATCGGGAGAAGAACAATCGCAGCGTTCTAGGGGATCAGCTATGACAGGGTGGAGAGGATCCCCGAGCGAAAGGCGACCTCCCATGGCGCAGAAAGTCACCACGCACCTCGTCGACGACCTCACCGGCGACACCATCGAAGACGGCAAAGGCCGCACCGTCACGTTCGGCTTCGACGGCAGCAACTACGAGATTGACCTCACCGACGACAACGCCGACGCGCTCCGCGAAGCGTTCTCCGACTACATCGCCGCCGCCCGCAAGGTCACCAGCCGCGCCGGCCGCACCAGTGCCGGCAGCGCGCCGAAGCGCGGCAACTCGGAAGAGCTCGCGAAGATCCGCGAATGGGCCAACGCGAACGGCCACGAAGTCTCCTCCCGCGGCCGCATCAGCCAGGCCGTCCGCGACGCATACGACGCCGCACACTGACGCCACTCCCCCACGAAAAGAGCCGGGCGCCCTCGAGGGCGGCCGGCTCTTCTCATTGGCACCGATACGGCGCTCTAATGTCAGTTGCGCCGACTTACTGGAAGCTGCGCCACTCTACCTACGCCCCCGCTACCGCGGGGGTTTCGAACCTGAAGTTCAGATTGAGATCGTCGACCTCACTCGGTTCCACTTCCTGCGTATTTGGATTGAAGGAAAGCCAACCGGTAAACTTTCCACTCGCCCAGACCGCTCCACCAACAGTATCTACAAGCGTTACGTCCGCCGATACTAACATTAACCCACCTGCGTCGATGACGTAAGCAGGCCCAAACCCGGCTTTATCCACTGCAACACTCGACGAGAGCGCTTTCTCCACCGTGTAATCTGCGGATTCAACCTCCTCTAGAAGCGCAATGCACTGACCTCGAATTGAATCAGCGAACGCCTCCTTCAGATCATCTGAAGAGATCGGCGGGGATGCGACTTTTGCCGCGATCGTCGACAGATACTCGTTAGCACTGTGGTAATAATGAATTTGCCCAGCTGCATCCAATAACTCAACCTCAAGATCAGGATGAAGTCCGTTTTTTCCGAAGTCTTTCGTGTTGTTAGTAACAAAATGAACCTCGTGTCCATCCTTGACAAGCGAAGCAATCGTCAACCAGATCGCACTATCGCGACCCCCCACGCCATTGCGTGCTGGTGTAATCCTCAAAGCCTCGCGGCGAAAAGCTTCCACGGCATGCGAGCCCTCAAGCGGAAGGATTTTCAGCCTCGACCTCAAAGCCTTCTCGTAGCTTTTGGCTACTTCCTCTGCTGTTGGCACATAGGAGAGCGCTAGGGTAGTGAAATTCGAAAGACGAGAGTGAGCGGCAAATAGATCCGCAACGGCTTCCCCTGCTGTCTCTCGGCGAAGATTCACCGCCTCGTCGACCGAAACTTCACTTGCTACCGCCTCGACGCCGGTCGTGCGACACAGGTGGAACAAGGCGGCCCAAAACGAGCTTTCGAAATTGCCTTTCACCGGAAGGGCGTTGGTGTCGAAGACTAGGTATGACGTCATCGGTACACCTATGCCAAGTCCTCCATGGTCACGCTGTTGAGGCGCTCCACGATCGTCAATGCCAGTCGCTCAAAGTCTATCTGCGTGTCCTTGGCGCGAGTATATTGGGACCCGCGAGCTTCAGTCCCGCTGAGCTCGAAGATGGCTGAATTAGACTCCTGAGCTAGCGGAACAAGGCTGGATAAGTTTCTTACTCGTCCAATTTGCCCCGGCCCATGCGGCGTCGCAATCCCGGCCTCTTTCAAGCGGGCCACGATCTCTTCCTCGTAAGCACTAGGGATCTGGTCGAGCCATCGCTTGAAGGCAGCAGCTGGGGCACTTCTATAAGAAGCGAACTGCTGGCTGATATAGCCCAGTGGCACTGGCACGCCTGGGAAAAATCCTTCAGGGAGCTGCGAGCGCACATCGGAGCGCTCAGCGGATTTGACAGCTACGCGCCAGTCCTCAACCCAGTTAGCAAGGCTGTTGCCGACGCTGGGCAGAGCGGTGAGAGAGAACAAGTCCGGGGCAAGCGGAACTACGAACCCGTCGGAACCGAGCAAGACCACCCTATTTAAGGCACCGACGCTCGGACCCAAATCGATGAAGACGAAGTCAGCCTGAATGCTTCTGGCTGCATCTTTAACGAGGCGGAAAAGAGCCGACGATCGCTGGAACCCCTGATACCGTCCAGCCAAACTATCCACCCAAGCGTCCGGGAGAATCTCCTCGTATTCACTTAGGCGAATATTCCCAGGAATAAGCCAGGCATTATCGCGGATTCGCACAGGGTCGATGTTCAGCGGCTCTCCAACCGCCCGAATAACAGGGACCAACGCGTCATAGATCGTCGCTTTTGCTTCGATCGCCTCTTGAAAGCGATCAGCGTCGAGCGCCGTTCCGGTGAGATTTGCTTGCGCATCAGCATCAACAAAGAGCACTCGTCTCCCAGTCTCCGCCAGAGCGAGGCCGACATTGAATACGAGAGTCGTCTTTCCGACTCCACCCTTGTGGTTGAAAAACGAGACGATCTTCATGCGTACCTTTCAGCTCGACTCGCGCAAGCCTACAGATCGAGGTCGCCGCGTAACAGAGCAAGCGGCTCGTAGGGGTCTCTTCAAGCGCCACCACGACTCCGGGGGGATTGGTCGTCCCGCAGCTTCCCGCGCCATCAGGCTCACCCCGAAGCGGTCTTGGAAACCGGGACGGCGCGGAGACCCCAAGGCGGTAGGCCTCGCCCCTCGATGCACAGAACCCACGAGCGGACCCAGCGCCGTCCTGATGGGCAATGAAGGGTTTCTGCCGTGTTGCTTTGCGGTATACCCCGTCGCGTCACCGCCGACGAGCGACGACCCCGTGGTTCTGAAGCGCCGTGTCCGCTTTGTGCCACAGGTGCGCACGGGGGTCTAGAGGTGGTGCAGCATCTGACCGAGGGCAGCGCACACGTCTGCGTGACTTCGAGCTGGACAAGGCCCGGGCCCGGGCCGTTGGTGCACTCAGCGAGACTCCGGCTGGATCGATCAGAGCGCTCGGCGGAGGGCCTGCAGGAACGTCCGGATGCTGTCCCCCAGGTTGTCGTCGCCGATGGCGACTAAGGCTACGCCGGCGACGATGCAGGTGATGAGCAGCAGGACTGCCCCGTACCGTAAGACCCACGGCCGGCTGGTGACCGCCCGGTCGAGGCGAGATCGCCGACGCACAACACCGCTACCAGGCGGTTGCGTGCCAGGGAGAGTCCTCCGCGGACAGTAGGGAGTCTCGGGCGCTGGTGAACTTGTCGAGTTCCTGATCAACCGGGTTCCGGACGTCGGTGGCGCTCCAGAACGCTCGGCCGGTGACGAATGCGTCACCGAACTCTGCCCAGGAGTGGTGGTGCTCCCGGGAGATGGCGACGAAGTCCCCCAGCAGAGCGAATGCCTCCGAGTCGTTGGTGAAGCCAGCGTCGACGGCGAGACGTGACAGTTGAACCGCGCGTGCGCAGTCCCACGCGGCAATCGAGGTCGGCAGCGGTTCTGGCAGCGCCGCGTGACCGCCGAGCATCGCGGAATTGAACCATCCTTCGCACAGCAGCGCCGCCTGCGGTGGGTCGAGTTCCAGCCGTTGCGCGTCAGCAGCCGCCTTCGCTGTCAGTCCGCGCGTTTCTTTGCGATTCATGCGTTGCGCGAACGCGGACTCGACCAGCGGCGCGATGACTGGGTACATGCTCCGGTGGCCGCTCTCACGCAACCACGTCATCGTCGACAGGTAGGAGTCGTTGTCGTGGACGTCCCATGCGCTCGCGAGGAGCTTCGCGGCAGTGCGGGCGTCTGCTTCCATCGTCAGCGCGTTGATCGGCAGGCTCCCCTCTGCCGCGTAAACGTGCCCCATCGCAAGAGCGCGCTGTTCGCGGGGCGTCAGCGCACGAGCACCCTCGAGGACGTTGAAGACGGAACCGCTGAACATGGCCTTGAACACGGAGAAGAGTCCCACGAGATGCCTTTCGTGTCGTTGCGAGTTGCGACGAACTCGCCGCGCGGATGACCGTAGCGGCGCAGCATTTCTGTGTGGAAGCGCTTACAAAAAGGAGCTCGCAGCAGCCTGCCGTCGGTCCGCTCCCCATGACCGGCTTCTCACGACCCAGCGGACAAGCGATTTTTGAGACAGTTCTCGCAATAAATAGATGTGAGATACGGTCCTCCACCGTGACTTCTCAGCAGCCCAACGCCCCATACCCCTCCAGCGCCCCCCACTCTCCGGCGAAGCGGACCAACACCCTGGCGGTCGTGTCGCTCGTGCTGGCTTTCGTCGCTCCGCTGATCGGGTTCATCCTCGGGTTTGTCGCACTGTCACAGGTGAAGTCCCGTGGGGAAAACGGCCGGGGGCTCGCGTTGAGCGCGGTGATTGTGGGAGGCGCCATCACCGCGCTGTACGTGGTCCTGATCATCGCCGTCGCCGTGGCCGGTTCCTCGACGTCAACCACGTACTGATCACCGACGATGAGCACGACTGATCCGTCCGCGGCACGACGCGACCGCGCTGCACACTTGCAAGGCAGCAGCAGTGCCCTGGTGATGACACTGGTGGGTGCGGTCCTCGTCGTCGTGGCGGGGTCAGTTTCCGGTTACGCGATCGGATCGTTCACGGGGGTGTTCCGGGAGATGAACCTCAATAGCGTCTTCTCGCACTCCTCCGACCCTGACCATCCGTGGTGGGCGCCACCGACGGCCATCTTCGGATCCCTGGCCGCCACCGGGGTGTACTCGAGATGGAACCACCACTTCACGGGCAGGTCGGCGGACTTCGCCGGTATCGGGCCAGGGAGCCTGTGGCTGATTGGCGCGGCTGCTGGCCTGTGGTGGACGACCGCCGCCCTATGGCCCGCCCCCGATAAGGTCGGTACCGCCGTCGACCCGGTATTCGGCCGCGACACGGCGTGGGGGCTCGGCGACTGGGTCTGGTACGCATCGGCGTGGTGGCTTCCAGGCCTGTTCACCGTGCTGGCACTCGTCGCTGTGCTTTTGGGTGTCATCGGCCGGCGCGGCCGGCGTGACCGTCGCGGCCGCATCAGCGAGCTCCTCTCGACCGGACACCGGGTGCAGGGAACTGTGACGGCTGTGAGCGGTGCAACGAGCCCGGACGCAGCCCTCACGCTGTTGCGGTGGACTTTCACCTTCAACGACATCAACGGCCAAGCGCGATGGGTTGAGCGCACCAATGGGTTCCGGCACGGAGCAGCGCCAACGATCGGCGCGACCATCACCGTCCTCTACGACCCCGCACGCCCGGCGGACAAACGGTCGATCTTCGCGGCAGTCACTGGCGGCGACTCCCCCGAGGACTACATCCGGCCCGGGATGTAGCCAGACGAGCATGCACCGCGTAGTGATTGCCGATCATCAGATTCCGAAACGAGCCCCGCTCAAGCTCACCGCCGGCGACATTGTCACGGTGGGCGAGAGAGATACCGAATGGCCCGCGTTCGTGTTCGTGACCGCCCTCCACGGAACCGGGTGGGTACCATCACGCCATATCGACATGGCCGAAGCGACGGCCACCATGCGAACCGCGTACGACACCCGCGAGTTGCCTGCATCCAGAGGGGAAACCGTCGAGCTGATCCGAGACGATCCGGAGAGTGGTTGGTCATGGTGTCGGAACGCTGACGGTCGCGAGGGCTGGATCCCCCACCGGTCCCTCGAACCCAGTAACCCATCTGCCCGCGATGATCTCCGCTGAGCGAGCATCCCTGCGTGTGCGGCCGACCAATGGCACCTCGTAGCGAACCAGATGGTCCGTACCACCGCCGCACCGACAACCTGCAGCATCGAACCTTGATTCCGCCAGAGCGGATGCTGCGAGGAACCGAAACGCTCAGGGGCGGTGAGAAGCTGCCATGGTGAACACTGCCGATTCTATCTTCTCCCCAGTGGTCCAAGGCACGTTCTACCGCGCGATCGACCCCCGTTTTCACCAGTTCGCGATCGCCGGCTCGCGCACAGCGGGACGCTATTCACGGGCACACGAACCCACGCTGTATCTGAGCTCTTCAGTCGAAGGAGTGGAAGCAGCGTTACTTGCCCACAGGGGCGCGAGGTCGCGCGTCCTCGAGGTCATCGAGATTGACGTCGAAGCCTCCGGCATCGTTGACCTCCGCGATCCGGGCACGGTCGCGAAGGTCGGGATCGAAATCGCTGATGCAGCCTCGGCATGGCAGGAGATTGCTGCCTCCGGTGGCACGCCACCATCTTGGTCGGTTCGGGACCGTCTTCTCGAAGTCGGCGCGAGCGGTCTGATCGACCCCTCGCGGAAACGTCCCGGTCTCTGGCACCTCGTGCTCTTCCACTGGAACGAGCCCGGCGCCCCCTCTGCGCGCCTTCGAGAGTCCCCTCGCTCCTAACCCGCTCCTTCCGAGATCTAGATGTACCCAGCCGACTGTCACGCCGACTTCCGCGGCACGTTCCGCGCTGCGCAGACTCTGATCACTCGAGGACCTTCCGAGCCCGTGCTCGATGCTCGACGAGCTCCGGCACCCGCGTGCGAATTGTCCGCACTCAGCGAGCTGTGCTGTCTCAGTTGTCGACTCCGAGGGCGCAGTCGAGCCGGCTCTCATGTCGAGAAACAGCTAGCGAGCGGCCCGGCCCGGCCCGTAACGAGACTGGCTCGGAACCCGCGACCGCCGCGAAGCCCGACAGAGAGCCGAGCACCACAGGCCCATCGAAATGAGGCCACGTGCGACGCTTGACCTCAACTCTTGTTGAGATTTTAGTGTGGCGCCATGACCACGCCCCACTGCCATGAGAGCGCCACATCTGACCTGACACCATCGGTTTCCGACGGGCATCGGCGGGACGCGGGGGTGCTCAGCCCACGGTATCGATGGGTAACCATGGGCATATTCTTGCTGGTGATGCTTGACGCCTTCGTGGCGTTAGCTGTATCGACAATCATGCCGCCGATCAGCGCGGAGCTGCACGGCGCCGGACTGTACGCGTTCGCGTTCGCCGGCCCCGTGGCGGTGAGCGTGATCGGGATGGCCCTCGCCGGTATTTGGTCCGATCGGGGCAACCCGCGTAGTGCGCTCTTCGTCTCGGTGGTCGTGTTCGCGTCGGGACTCATCGTTGTGGCATTGGCACCCAGCATGGTTGCCTTTGTCAGCGGGAGGTTGGTGCATGGCTTGGCGGGCGGGGCGATCACCGTGGCCCTGTACGTTATCGTGGCCCGCGTCTACCCGCAGGCGCTGCACGCGAGAGTCTTTGCGGCATTCGCAACCGCCTGGGTCATCCCTTCGCTCGTCGGTCCGGCCATCGCTGGTGTGCTTGCCGAGACGGTTGGATGGCGTTGGGTCTTTATCGGGGTGGTGGCGTTTGTGTCGCTGGCGACCCCGATGGTCGTCCCGGCGATGCGCGACCTCCACGCGCCCGCGGATCCGACTGCGCTCGGGTTGTCCAGGCGCGTAGCCGACGACGATCCCGACGACCACGAAACTGATCTTCCCGATCACGGTTGTGATGCGCATACGCCTGGCCCTATCGGCCGGGCTAACGTCGCCTCGTTCGCCGGTCGTCCGGCGAGACGTCCTCGTCAAGCCTGGCCGTTCTGTTCGGGAAAGAACAGGTCCTCGATCGGCAGTCCGAACACCGACGCGAGACGAAACGCCAAGGGCAGCGAGGGGTCAAACCTGCCTCTCTCGATTGAGATGACCGTCTGCCGCGAGACACCGAGCTCGTCCGCGAGCCGCTGCTGCGACCATTCGAGAGACTTGCGCGTGTCCGCGATGATGTTCCGCACCTCACCCCCTCCGACGAAGGACCTGGTACCGGAGTGAGAAGCTGAGGAATGACGCGGCGACCACCCCGAGGAGCGCCAGCCGTGCATCGATCACCTCACCTCCGGGGATCAGGGTGAGGACCAGAGCGCTGACGGACGCGACGAAGATGACGTCGGTCTGCGCGCCCGCGGCAGCACGTGCGTACCAACGCGCTTCGATTGACTCCTCCGACCGTTCGGCCGCTCCCTGCAGCGTCGACCGGTCAACGACCAGGACCCACACGAGCATCACGACCGGCATCGCCAGGCAGACCGCCAACGCTGCGACACCCAGCAGCGACACTGGCTCGGCCAGTCCGCTCCACACGCCGGCAACCCCCACCGCGACGCCCACCAGCAACCCGCTGGGGATGGCTACTGCCATCGCTGCCAATCGGCCCGACCCGAACTTCACACGCCCCCACTTGGTGCGTTCGGTGCTGTCGCTCATTCCCAACTCCCCTACGTACAGTCCGCTTTACATGTCAAGGAGACTGTACACCGACCGTTCGCGAGCGGATAGCGTCCGGGGACTGCTTTGACCAATTCGTATCCCTGACGTCGGTCCAAGCCGACCGCGTCACAGGCCGCCGTGCGGCCAAGTTGCGCAACAGCCTGTTGCAGAATCCGCTCGTCCTGTCAGGCCGTCTGCCACGCAGCAGGCTGACGTCACTCACGACGAAAACAGCCGGCAACACTTCCTCGGCAACGCTTGATGTAGCCAGCACGATCTGCCAGGTTGAGTGCACGTTTCAAAGGAGATACGTATGCAGTACAAAATCGTCCTCGCGCTGAGCGCTTTGACCGTCGTCGGGTTTGCCGCCGTCTCAGGAGTCCAGGCTGCGCCAGCACAAGCGCTGACCACCATCAATCCAGCTTGTCTGTCTGTGCCGAAGACTTCGACAGAGACAGATGGCGCCCCGGGTCCGATCTTCTACAAGCGTCTGCAGTGCCTGGGCAGCATGGCTGGCTACTACGGCTACCACGGACCGATCGATGGGGTGATGGGGCCAAACTCCTGGCGAGGAGTTTCGGAGCAACTCGCCAAGGGCGGCTACTACCAGTCAGGCGACCTGGCAACTTCGGAGAGTCCCGAGGTCGTGAAGGCGTTGCAGCGCTGGGCTGCGGACCATCAGCAGTACGGCGGACTCATCGACGGCGAGTGGGGTCCGAACAGCTACCGCGGAGCGGCCTGGGCCCTGAACCGAGCCTTCTGACGCCGCTGCGCACAGGAGCTGAGGAACACGCCGCAGCAGTGAGCGGAGCCCCGAAGAGCGAGGCACAAGATCGGCCGCTCCGCTCACTGCTGTGGACTGCTCACTGACGCCGGGCGCCGGGCGCCGGTAGGCGAGGAAGCGAATCCGACGGCTCCGACGGCTCCGACGGCTCCGAACCAGTCTTGATCGCCGATACCCATCAAGGACGCCGCCGAAACACGTGGTAGTCGAGGCGGCTACTCAACCGACCGCACCTGTCGGCGGCTTCGACGGTTCGGTTCTCGTAGGCTGCTGCCGTCGGAGCTCAGCGATCAGCAGCTCCTGCTCCCCTCTGTGTGAAGGATGACCGCGAACGTGTCTGCCCTGGTCATCATCCCGACCTACGACGAAGCCGAGAACGTCCGGCCCATCGTCGAACGCACGCTGGCCGCGACGGACGACTCCGTGCACGTGCTCGTCGTCGACGACAACTCACCCGACGGCACCGGCGACATCGCGGACGCCATCGCGACCGAGACCGACCGTGTGCACGTGCTGCACCGCACCGTCAAGGACGGCCTGGGCGGGGCGT
>Ga0265797_10000383_pt1 | contig 81395 bp, 84 predicted proteins | sample P2T30metagenome_FD_192433 | JGI IMG/M metagenome (GOLD analysis project Ga0265797, IMG submission 192433) | Plant litter microbial communities from East Loma Ridge, Irvine, California - P2 T30 | ecosystem: Environmental > Terrestrial > Plant litter > Unclassified | place: USA: California... | reverse complement strand
TTATTACAAACAGGTAGCAATTCTCGTTGCAAACAGCAGTTCAAGGCTTTGACCACTGCTCTCGAACTGTGGTCTGAACAGTGAGCATATAGTAGGTCTCTCGCATGAGACCCATCGACAGCATTGCTCAATACCAGGTATATATTAGAACGCAGCCATGACTTGCGGTTTCTGTCCTCGATATACTGTGCATATCGTACAGGTCCGATCCCGGTCTGTGAATTGGATATGTGCATAGCTCTCCTAAACCACTATGAGCGCGGCGCAAGCTGATCTTGTGCATGCTCATAGGCACACTATAAACCATGCCTTGTTTTGTAGAACGGTCCGTCACCACGAGCAGCCAGAACATGGGGCTTTCTATCCATAATGCTCATATGCTGTCCTAAAATCACACTAGAAATAAGGTCTCCACGTCTTGCACAGCCTGGCCGTAGTTGTACCTTGCCTTTTCAGAATCACCTTGCGTCACCACCGATTCACTATGAACATCCTCCAACAGGCCAATCCTGCGGTACGTACGAATAGGATCGTGTTTTGTGGCTGCGGCAATTGTCGAGGGCAGCTTTTTAACAATGATCGCGGGGTGAGAGGTGTGGGATAACGGATTTTTGAAACGTTGGAAATAACGAAAAGGGATGATTTGGTACTGCTCCTCCTCTGTAGAGTCTTCTTGTAACTCATCCCAATAGACTGAACGCAAAATTGATACGCGCTTGTTTTGAACATCTTCTTTGAGCTGGCGAGATTTTGCATTCTTTGTCCATATCATAACATCAAGAATTTGCGCAACGAGCTCAAGTCTCCCTACAAGGACGTTTCCATACAAACTATCGCGGGGCGTAGGTATTGAGCGTACGCTCAAGACTCGTGCTGGTGGGACCACAGGCTGGGGGTATGGCTTTCCCCGATTGCTTTCCTCCAGATAACCAATGGCTCCCGTCACCGAGGCCCAGCTCCAAGTGGGAGCTAAGTTGGATCTTTGGTCTGTTTCGGAATCCGGCGGGTATCTTCTGTGCCAGAGTAGATCTTGTTTCAAGGAGCTGCACCACATTCCCGCGCAGTATGCATTTTTATGACCAAGTCTGGAATGAAAGAACCTAGCCAGTGATGAAAGAGCGATCAATCGGTCCTCTGCATTAGTAAAGCTAGTGTGTGAATATCGACTGACGATCTTCATCCAAGCTTTCGTGTTCAGATTCTTACGAAAGACCGAATCGAAGAGATCAGGGGCCTCAATATTGAGTACGATCATCCGTGATACAGCGCTGCTACCATGCTCCTTGCTTTTGGAACATTCCCAGATAATGCCTTGAACCGTAAAGTGAAGCACACGTCGTGAAAGAAACCGCTCTTGAGTGACCCAACCACGCTTGTTGAGAGCCGAATCATCGATGACATGATCATAATTCATGCCGCATGTCTTCGCAAGACTGGATTGTACCTCTCCATTACTTGCACGGTAAGTGACTTTGCAAGGGATTGCGCGTATCCTCGTGCTATCTACTTTCGAGAGAAACCCGTCCGTAACACTATCAGCACAGGTCGCAGCGATGGTGAATATAGCGTTATGATATATGGAACCCATACGAGGGCCCTCTGCATTCCAATCTGTGTAATCGCCACAAGCTTCAGGCTGAACGATACACAGAGCGTCTATCCACAGGAATCGAATACCAAGTCGCCGTGTTATCTCGATGGCGTCCTTGAAAGTCTGAGGCATATCTGCCATGCCAATACTGATCTGGCTAGAAAAAGGCGCTCTAAGGATGCAACTTTGAGTTACAACTCCCCATCGATAGCTCAAAGTACAGTACTGTGACAGCTCAGCTACCGAGGAGATACCGTCAGCTATCCACGATTCCACGTCGATGACGAGGATATCAGACTCCTGGGATAAGTCCAACAGTCGACGTGGCAAGGACTTCAGCTCAGGGCAACGATCGGCAGATTCTGAGTCATTCTCGCCACTCCTTTTAGGATCCAGGACGGCTATCTCGCTACATTTTTCATGAGAGGAGAGGCACTTTTCGAGAAGTCGTCGAGCTTGTGTTATCACATCGTCATCTGCCACAATCGTGTGTGAGCGATCCTGAACCTCGAGATTGATCACGAGTTTCGTCAGACGAAGCTCCAAGCGCTCAGCTCCATTGTCATTGTTTGAACCCTTGCCCCAACAAAGCCAGATTGGTCCACTGTCGTCTTCGAAGTTGAAGTCGTGAACGTACTGCCAACACAGCGTACAGAGATCACAGCCAGACCGTGCTGACGCAATCAAATCACTCAAGGACGACCACTTCCGTGCAGGGTGAGGGACCGGTGGTAGCTCTGCGAAATCGGCGAACGTTGAGCAAGGAGCGCAATAAGGCATGTCGGCAATGAAGCTAGGTTCGACAATATGATTTCACTTTGGTTTGTGGATTTCCCTCATTCGTGGTGGAGTGTCGTTGATGACGCGAAAGTCGTGAATGGCTTGCCTATCTAAATAACAAAAGATGCTGAAAGTTGAGGGAAGAGCCCAAAGATAAGGACAAGAATATTTTCAGGGTTTTACCAAAAGGCCAAGTCCTTGACTGAAGGCATGTGTAGAAGGTAAGCAGGTTGAAGTTGGCAATGAAGCCATGGCGCAGTCTTGGAGGGAGGGGCAGCGGTCGCCTGAAGGCGTCACAACCTTTACGCGACAGCGCGAATCATAATCGAGGCTCTCCAATCTGGACGCATCGGGTGCTAGAGGTTGATCTGAGTTAGGACTACAGTTACTACAGTTGACAACCATACGTGGGAGTAGTTGTATCACTTCTGAGATGCGCGAGAACCAGACCGGTCCGGCTAAGATGTCAATGTTGTACATTTCTATGCTTTTACCTCTTCACTCCACCTTCAGCACCACCATATATACACCTCATCACCAGTTGATAGCTTTACACCCCACCATCACCCCTGCGATCCATGCCCGAGCCACCAACATTCACAAACTCCTTCTTCACATACGCCATCTCGCTAGCAGGCACAACCGTCCACTCCCTCTCATCCATAACCCTATCCAATCCGCAACTTCTTCCTTTCCAGCCCTCTCCCCTCAATCCTCTTGATACCTGCCACGCCGCGGTGATGATATCATTTACACCGACACCATTGAATTGGGCGCCTACAACACGTAACCGCCCCTTGAATTCACTGGACATGCCTTCCGCGAATTCTTTAATGCGGTCAGCGTAGCCAAGTGTGTATTGAGGAATGCAGTCGCGGGAGAGGTTGGCAATGTGTGCAGTGGGCTCTTCTGTAATGCCAATGTGCCTCTTCAGGACGCTCTTTGCCATTTCCAGACCCTCCTCCTCGCTGGGGAATTCTGTCCAGCCGTCCCACCAGTGTCCGCCCATCATGACTGTAAGTTTTGTGCCGTTGGCTGTGTCCTGACCCTTGACAGCAGATGAATCAAAGATTACGCCTAGGGCGCGCTCAGGGTTTTGCTCGAATGGAATGGATTGTGGGATGAGGTAGCCGAAACCTTCAACAGGGAGAAGGTTCGCGTTGGGGTAGTAGAGATTCACCGTCATGACTGTGACGTAGGGGGTTATCTCATCGTTCTTGAGGGTGGATATGGCAAGATCGAACGATTCTGTTGATGTCGAGCCTTCGTTCTGTATACTGTCAGTACTCGCGTAGCTTCCATTCAAGACGATGGACTTACCCCAGAGACAATATCGACGCCCAGCTTCCCATTCTCGTTCAGGGGCTTGAAGCTCTGAATGGGCGCCTCTGTCCGGATCTCAACATTGCCCTTGCTTTCCACAGTATCCAGCAATGCCCTGACCATCTGTTGCAACCCGTTCCTGAATGAGAACATAGCAGAGTCTTTTAGGTTCTTTGCAAAATCCAGGTCCAGGTCAATCTCTTCATTCATGGCCTTCGCTATTTCCCGGTCGTATGGGTGAACGAGGGTGACCTGCTCCGGTCGTGGGTCTTCGTTTTGCATACGGAAGAAGCCTCCAAGGGCATTGCCGTATCGTCCTTCCAACTGCCATGCCATGCTCAACAGTGTCTTGGCACTCAATTGGTTGATGTCTCCCGCATAGATGCCGTGGAATACCGCCGAGACAATGTTGTCTGCTACCCTCTTGTCCACCCTCCGTGCGAGGAACGAGCCAACTGTCTCATCGGACATGGAGTCTGGCCGCTTTGGCTTCATTGGTTCTGTGATCATACCAAAGGCACCACTCATTATGCCAGTCCGCCATAGCGAGAAGAAGTCTGCGAGGGAGGGACGCTCGGAGGGCAGGCGGTTGAGTTGGTCGGGATAGTAGATGAAGCGGTTCTTTGCGCCAGGTTCGGTGCGCTTCGTGAACGTGATATCGTCAACGAGACCGAGGTCTTGAATCTATACACACGCTATTAGCAGAGCTACTGCTGTAGACATGCTCAAACATACCAACCCCGCAGTGACAGTAGCATTTCGCAACGTCCTGGGTCCCAGCTCAAATAGTACGTTGCCCTTCTTCCCCTCGGAATCTACAACGTCGACTCTGCGACTCTTGATCCATCCACCTTTGTCTTTCCCCGCCTCAAACACAACCACTTTACTGTTGGGGAATTCCCGAGCAACATAGTAGGCGCTTGACAAGCCCGCTATACCCCCACCTAGAATAGCTATGCGCTCCGGGTACGAGGATTGGTAGCGAACGGCATACTGTGCTGTGGCGCGGAGAAGTAGGCGTTGTGATGATGCGAGTTGTGGCCGATGCGGATGCAATGGGGACGGCGCGTGGCATGCAAGCGCGGGGCGCGCGGCAACGGTCTTCAACGTCTTCTGCGAGACATTCTGGAGCCGCATTGCCGGTTCAATTGGTCGCAAGATCTATTGGAAGGGCGTTGCGACGACGACCAAGAAGTTACATTCGGAGGGTTCAATTGATGTTCCTGCGGGAAAATGTCCGAGCTTGGACCGCTTGCTCTCCGCAATCGATGGCTACTGCCGTCATTGATTCAGCCCTATGCACCTGCGATGTCATGCACGGAGCGTTGACTGTAAGTAGCGGGCAAACATTACGACAAACTCAGATAGAGGTGCATGAAAAGTCACGCATGTGATTGACGCGCGCAATGTTCAGGGAATGTATTTCACAGGCTACAATATACATACAAGGTCACGATCACGAAGGAACAAGGCTATCTACTATGCGCACAATATACAAACCTTGGATATCGAATATTTCGCATCGGGATGGGGGCGTCGGGGAAGTAGCGTGGACGTGACATCGAAACGGGGATCGAAGGGGGAAAGTGAGGTTGAAAGAGTTCGAGGTGCTACGGACCGACCGAATAGTGTACAGGAGGCAAGGAACTCGAACCGCATCGATATCGACCGATCGACCGAAACAAGGCGAGAAGTCCGAATCGAATGGTAATCGCCGTAACCGTTCGCCAAAGAAGATCCGAATCGAGCTTTTCGACTGCTGAATGCATTAATGTCGTGGCAGGACATAGAAGTAAATCTAGCCTCCACTTGTGAAAATAACAAATCCCAAAAACCATTTTCCCATCAACAAAACACCGTGCTTGAATCAATTTGAGCACTCGTGTCAATACTAGCCTTGTGCAGACAGTGACAATAGTCCAGATGCTGCCTGCTAGACGCAACGCAGCTCAGTTCTACTCAGCCACGTCCAGGTCTTCGTGAGCAGGAGGAGGAGGGGAGTCAACTAGATGGCTAATCAGAGCGATTCGTTATAAGAGGGTTCGGTTGACTTACTCTTGCGGGGCTCACCAGCCGGTTCAGCCTCGCGGTCACGCTCGCGCCTATCATCGCGATCGACACGGTCACGGTCGCCACGGTCATCCTCACGATCGCGGACATCCTTCATCTCGCGGTCGCCGTCAACAGGGCTCCTTGACCTATCACGGTCACGGCGGTCATAGTCGCGCTCGCGACGGTCATCCTTTCGGGGAGAAGCTCCACGCTCGCGACGAGGAGAGGTGCTACGACGGCGAGGAGAGCGAACACCTCGGTCTGCACGATCACCACGGTCGGAGCGGTCGCCGCGGTCACCGCCACGCTCAGAGCGCTCACCACGGGGACGGTCACGGCCAGAGTCGAATCGCCATGATGCCGAAGGAGGCGTACGGGCCCACTATAGCTTGTTAGACAGACCCACGTCATTATTGTTATTCTGACATACCTCAATCTTCAACAAGTCATCGCGACCGATGCGCTTGTTGTGCATCTCGTGGTACGCGTCATCGGCGTCACGACGAGACTCGTATTCGACGAAGGCGAAGCTGCTGGCCTGTTAGAGCCTGGGTCTCTTGCTGCTGGGGAGGGCCAACTCACAGTCTAGAAGAAGCTGAACGGGGGGCTGGGATGTCACATCGGACGAGGCGGCCGTAGCTTTAGAATTGTCAGATCGTTGTCTCGAAGGAGCGTGTGTGCAATGTAGGAAGGTGCAGGTCGTCATCGACGCGCACGGGTGTGGCAGCAAAGGAGGAAGTAGCGTCGCGCAACGTCTTGTGTGACCGCCATGGCGAGGAAGGGGCAGAGAGAGTATGCGGGATCGGGGTTTAGGATGGAGGACGACGATGCGCGTGCGATCGGGCTGGGGCGAGGCGTTGGAAGACATACCGTTCGAACTCGTAGGCAAGGTCGCGAGCGCGTGTGCCGTGGCCGAAGCCGGTGACGTAGAGCGTGGTGCCGCCGCCGCGAGACATGTTTGTCTTCTAGTTACGTGAATCGGGTATGTAAAGTGATACGAAACTTGCGGTCGAGACAAGTTGGGGGTGACGGTGACGGATGTGGTTGATGATAGAAGGTCGCAAGCGGACAAGAAAGTACTGGAGGCAGCTCAGCAAACGCTTGGACTAGCGCCTTGGCACGCTCCCTCGGACGTCAGCGTTCACCGACACCTGGGAGATCCTTGCGATCAGTGCTAGACAAGGAAACACTGATCCTCATGGTGTACCTGTTGCCAAAAGGGTTGTTTGTTTGAATGCTCCTCTCGGAAACCTATGGCAAGGGCACTTCAGTCCGACCGATCGGGAAAGGGCCCACGAGACAGGCACGTGAAAGGATAGCTAGTTGTCCGCCATGATCAATTTTATATTTCACGGAACCATACTACTATATAAATTACGCTGGAAACGCTCCGTACGGTGCTCCCTCAAGCTTGAAGTAGCCGGGCTGAAGTTTTTGGAAGACGCCAGTAGGGTCGTAAACGCCAGAGATGCTCTTCAGCTCCTGCTTGTTGGCAGCCCCATAGCTAGCGACTACATCTTGGTACGGTGATGCGTAGTTCATGTAAATGAAGTCGGAGTTCAGATCCTTCTTTGCCGCCTCCTCGACAAGTCGCTCATACAGGCTGTTGCTGAAAGACATGATACGGGAGTTGTCCGCGACATCCGTCCAGAGAATGGCGAGGTTACAGATGAAGATGGGACCATCATTGGGATCAAGTCCAAGTGCATTTCCGCCATTCTGTTGCATATGTTGCATTGCAGGGACAGTGATTGCTTGAAAAGACAGGACAGGTAGGATTCCAGCAGCGTCTTGGATTGCGGGCAGCATATCGAAGAAGATGTCGATGAAGGCCTTGAAGATGTCTTTGTCTACCTTGAAGGTGCGGTCCCAATATGTCTCTTGGACGCCATCCGGAGCTCCCGCACCAAGCTGGTTGGCCAAAGTCGACATGTTTGCAATAGCAGTTTGGTCGATGATGGCTGGAATGGCTTTCCATTCGTCGAATACAGGAGGCCATGGCGTAGGGTCGGAGTACTCAAGATCTTCGGCCGCAATTTTCATGCCGGCCTGGAGTGCGAATGACACGATCTGAGCTTGCTTCAAATCCTTCTCTGCGTTGACGGCATAGTTGTAGTAGGCCGCATAGACTTTGTCCCATTGATCCTCAGTGTGAGCACGTTGCCCGCCCCACATTTCACCTTGGACGAAGGTCCTCATGTTGAACTTGGTGACAATGCCAAAATTGTTGCCACCTCCACGAAGAGCCCAATAAAGATCGGAGTATTTGGCGGCACTCGCATTCACGATGATGCCCGAGGCTGTCACAACCTCGAATGAGTCGATGTTGTCGCAAGCCCATCCGTAAGCATTCGCGTAGTGGGAGATACCTCCTCCAAGAGTCAATCCAGAAACACCAACCGAAGAGATCTGCATGTGGTTAGAAAAGCCGCTCGACGTGAAAACTGGGGCATAGGAACAAGTAGGGAAGGTAACGTACTCGGCCGCCAATGACTTCAAGTCCGTACTGCTCTATCCAAGGATACACATCGGCCCACCGGTTACCTGGACCGACGGAAGCGATCTTCTTGTCTGACGATAGGCTCCTCTCGTTGAGCTTTTCCAGGGCGATAGTAATGCCTCCCTCGATGCTGGATCCTCCTGCGAATGCAGCATGTCCGCCTCCTTTCACAGCGAAGGGACACTGCGTAAATCGAGACAAGAGCACAACAGTTGAGACTTGTTTGGCATTGCTGGGCTTGAACACGCAAAATGGGTCTACAGCGGCTTGCTGAGCTGCCCAATAGTCGCCGGTGAAGTTGTCGTACGCTGCACTTCCTTCTGACAGCACAGTCCCGTTGCCGAACGTAAATCGAAGAGCTGCGCACTAGATCCAGGGTTAGCAATGACCCCAGGTCAATCGCGACGATCGTGTAGACTTACAGCTGTGGAGCAAGCCCCAGACGAAGATCTTTCCGCCAGACCTGCCAGGCCAGGAATAGCAGTTACATCGAGACCGTTGGCGAGTAGCGCTTCCGTTACATTGAAGTCGACAGGCTCGAATGTGCTTCCAAGCACACCAGCCGCGAAGGCGCTTATCGAAGCAGCGAACATAAGCTTCGTGATCCCCATTTGCGCGTCAACGGAATATGCCGGATGATGGAGAAAGCTGGTACCGAGTGTGTGGGCCAGTGACTGAGGTGCAGGGAGCCACTGCAATTAATGTAGGTTGTGCCCCTAGGGGCGTGCTGTCCATACTCGTCCGACGGGGCCTATAGGTGTAGACCTTAGCGGACGGAGAAGGCAGCTTGGTCGCATTCTTAGTGGATAGCAAAGGCCAAAGTTTGTGGGGTATGAGCTAGTCTCTTGTCGCGAGTCGAGCCGTGGCAAAAGTTTAGCATGGTAGTGACATCCGGGACCTGATGTGGCTGCATGGCAATTTCAAGATGGTCCAACATCGGTGGGAGCTGAAAAGACGTCTTGCTTATGTACACATGGCTCTGCGGATAGACGCGTCGCTTCCAATGACTTGGATTACTGTGCCTCAATCATGCAGCTGTTCACTACTCCACACCTAAGCGCGTGTTGTGATGCAAAAGAATTCCATGCCAAGTGAGAGTCCGAGGGTGGGTGTTCAGAGTGGACAAGGGAAGAGCCAGCCGTGCCGCTCCTGCGTCTTTGCCAATGCCGCATGAACGCCACCACGCCAGCTGTACACTACTATCCGCCAACCGCAAGACACCTTTTTCGCACCCGCCACCTGCATCTATGTATACGAGCGATGGCTGAATCTATTTATCCGGCATACCACTACGTGCAATTCCTCGAGAGTATACCTGTTGCCGTGGACAAACTTATCGAAGTCCTGACCGTTTAGGTCTACAACGCAGTAGAGTCCGTTAGGCCTACCTATGGGCGATATGCTAGGCTCGCTGTGGCTTACCTCGCCGAGGCCTAGACGAAGTTTGCTCCACACCCGCGCTGCAAGGCGATAGCCTGGGGTTATGGCCTTTACAACACGTCTTGGAAAGGAGAAAGGATATTGACAGAAAAAGCATGTCAGCCGCTACGTTCATTTTAGCTAAAATATCAGGCACCGTGCAGCTCCCGACCCTATAGCGCCGATACGCATGTCACCACCTCGAAAAGCGTGAGCGGAGAAGTTCGCCCCCAAGCTAGGCTGTTAAGGTTTATTTAGCCAGGAGGCGTTCTTGGGGGCTTACTGGCCTTTGTCCGCTACAGGATACTCATGAACACTTCGATAAGGCCATCCCGACTCCCTGAGAGTTTCTCACCGAGAGTGTGCAACGTCGCGAGAAAGCAGACGATCGGAATACCAGATTCCAGGAACCAGGAACCGTGTACTGGGTAAATCGAGGTCGCTATCTGTGTATCCCCTTACTCAGACACGCGTTGGACCCCATGTAATCCAATATACCTATGCGTCTCATAGGCTTCCACACCCCTACACGCACCTTAACCCGGAAATCTAGCAAGTTCCAGTTCCGAAGTGTTTAATCCAGAGTGTCGGGCTTCGAAGACCAAGGAATCCAGAATTTTTCCATCTTGATAGCTACAGCGCAGTCCTGTTGCGACACAACATCCGTCCCGAGAAACATGCCCTGTTGGGGTTTGTCCTTGTCTACTCGAATCTAACAGAATCCCTGAAAACCTGCAGTCTTCGTTCGCGATGTCGACAGGCGCCGACTGGATCTCGCAGCATGATCTGCTCCGGATAGACTACGCTATGCTGGCCATGACATCGACAGTCTTTGTTGCACGGATTGGTGTGCAAGCGTGGCGGCGCAAACCCATCGAAGCGCAGGACATCTTGCTCTACATTGCTTTCGCGGCCTACTTGGCTTTCACTATCCTCTACATCGTCATCACGCCTATCTTCTTCAAAATCCAGGAATTACAACTCGGTCGCATTGTGCCATGGCCTACTATGATGAAAGACGTCATTCTCGCATCGAGAGTCATGTGGCAGAGCGGAATCGAGTACTGGACATGTCTCTGGTTCGTCAAGTTCTCACTGTTGGCGTTGTACAAAAAGCTGCTTTCTGGAATGCCCAAGAAGTATCTATACATCTGGTGGGGTACACTGATCTTCTGCGTCGTGGTATGTAAGGGTTCATTCCGTTGGGTCTTTACACGCATAGCCCCCGAAAAACCTTGACTGATTTGGTATAGACATGGTCTACCTGTATCATCACAGGCCCTGGGCTAGCATGTAACGACACCAAAGCGTTCTTCGACAAGGGCGCTGTGTGCTCGTCGCCCGAAGAAACTCGCCGACAAACAGCAAATCTCTACTACGCGTACGCAGTAGACACTGTAACGAACATGATGGGTATGCTCAGTTGACGTCGAAATGCTGGTTTCTTGTAATAACGGAATTTGCAGTCATGTTTCTCCCAATCCGGCTCATTTGGAATCTGCAAATGGAGAAGCCCAAGAAGATTGGTTGCGGGTTACTGTTCGCCTCCGGTCTTGTATGCATACTTTTTTCGACTATACGCATCGTGCAGGTTGGTCAGGACGGAAAGCCTCGATCGCCAGACCCGAAATGGCTGACTATGTGGACTATCATCGAATGTTCAACAGGTAAAGTCGCCAGACTTACTCTTGCTTATCAAACTGACACTTTACCAGCTGTCATCATCGGCTGCTGTCCAGTACTTGCATCCGTCGTACCCAAACGCCGTACACGGCCATCAGATACCGTCTCCTATGATACCCAAGGGTACATTCGACAGTCACCCAACCGGTCTGGCGAAGGTGCGCCAAGAAGTCACGGCTTGAGAAACATACTCAGCTCTAAAAACCGGGAGAAGAGCAGTGAGAAGAACTCGGGCAACATTAGCATATCGAGAACTGGGCACGAGAGTGAAGAAGAGCTCCCACCACGTCGCACAGAAGGCGCTGGTATTCTTATCACAGACGAGATACGAGAGCAGTATAGGCTACGTATGAAAGAGGACCAACGCATGGAAGAAGCGCGCCTAAAGCTTGAGCAGTCGCAGGTGTGATCTTATATAGTTGAATGTATGAACGCTGTTACGGAACTATACTTCGTCTTGCAATCTTGCTGAACAAACTTGAATGGATGACAGCAAGAGTCTATGCCGTGTGCGACTAACTATGAGACGTCGAACAGTAGGAGACGGCAGTTGTTGGCTTAAGACATCACAATACATGATGAAGAATTGTCGCATTTGTGAGTGAGCCAGAAGCGCCACCTAGGTTATAGCATCTTCTAGACCGATATACTGTACTCATGTAGAGCTTGTTTTGTGATATATAATCCGGGTGGCGAAAGCATACTGCTGTGGATGAGACGGGCGCTAGTGGGTGCGGCAAGTGCCGAGCTTGATTGCGCAGAACTTGAGCAGGCGCTCCCAGACAATTACTGCGTACTTCCTTCTCCACACCCACCCACGCCCCAACCCGCTGCATCTAACGCGCAACCACTTTCACGACTGACGAAACACCTGTTACGACCGTCTGAACACGCACTCGCGATAGCCTTACGTCATACGTTACGGAAGTCGCGTTCCTCGTCGCTCCCTTAGTTTCGCACCCACCGCTCAATCTCGAATCCACGCGACAGCTCTCCCATCAACGTCCGCCCTCACTATGGCTGTGGATTTTTCGAGCGACTCGCCTCTGGCGATGCAGCTGCAACAGGTAGTCCAGCCGAAGCTCGCTGAGTTTGGATGGACGACTGGCGGCGAAGACACGACGCTTTTCGAGTACATTCTCCTTATGCTGGCCAACGACAAGAACGAAGCGCAGGTCGCATCAGAACTCTCAAATGATTTGCTCGACCTGGGTCCGGAGAACACAGAGACACAGCAGTTTGCGCAGTGGTTATTCGAGCAAATCGAGCACCTGAAGCAGTCGAGCGGCGGCAATGCACAAGTCTCGCAGTCAATCGAAAACCAGATGGACGGCTCATCAAACGACAACATGGCAGCAGCGCAAGATACAGACATGGAAGGCGCGTCAGAAGGTCAAGGCAATATGTATGATACCACCCCAATTCCCCGCCGCTTTGGCGCAGCCACTTGTGCGAGAAATCGCTCGAAGGAGACCACGCAAGCGCGCGAACGCCGATCCGAGGCGAACGCAAAGCATGCGATGGCTCTTCTGCGCTTACAATCCTTTGCGTGCTACAATGAACAAATTCTAACCGTGAACAGTCCTACAGGTCCCAAGGCTATGCGTAACGGTAGCGGCGCCCAAGCAGCACGTCCAGCGCGCGGCGGTCGGATGCTTAACCAGCTTAACAAGAACATGGACCGCAACAACGACTCAGTATTACATCGCGTACGTGGCGCCGGCGGCGGCGTTGGAAGAGTGAACGCACACGCCCGTGATCCACCGAAAGGCCCACGAGGCCAGAACATTGGTCGCGGAATGGAAGCCATGGCCAACGGTCGTGGTATGGGCAATGCCAACATGAACATGGGGCAAACCAACGCTGGTATGAATGGTATGGGAATGGGCGGTATGCCAGGAATGCCCATGCCGGGAATGGGCGGTCAGAACAACATGCCAGGCATTGGCCTGAACCCGCAACAGCAAATGGCGCTCATGCAGATGTACGAGCAACAGGCGCAGATGATGCAACAGATCTTCTCCGGCGGCCAGCCAGCTGGCTTCGTCAACCCCAACTTCCACAACAACCGCAATGGACCTAAGAAGCCATTACACCAACGCATAGATCGGTCACACCAGGGCGGCAGAGGCATGAACCCGAACGCCAAAACTTTCCAGAAGAAGGAGGGCGAGGACGAGACTATGGCCGATGGCCCAGCTGGAGAGAACGGCAGCGGTATGGACGTCGAAATGCCTTCTGGGCGCCCAGATCCCTCTTCCACCATGTGCAAGTTCAACCTGCGATGCAGCAACCCCGACTGCCACTTTGTCCACCAGTCGCCCGCCGCGACACCTGGCACACCTGTCGACATGAACGATACGTGTGATTTTGGAGCGGCGTGTAAGAACAAGAAGTGTGTTGGCAAGCACCCATCGCCCGCACAGCGTCAAAAGTTCCAGTCAGAGCAGGAGTGTGCGTTCTGGCCCAACTGCCGCGATCCCTCATCCTGCCCTTACAAGCACCCTACTGCGAAGCCATGCCACAACGGCGCCGACTGCACAGTGGAGGGTTGCAAATTTGGCCACAGTGCCATCATGTGCAAGTTCAACCCGTGTTTGAACCCCCGCTGCTTGTATAAGCACGAGCCCGGTCAAAAGAAGAACACAACTAATGTCTGGGTTGCTCCTAAAGAGGGTGAACATGTTAGCGAGAGGAAATTTGTTGACGATGAGCAAAAAGAGGAGCTTATCATCCCTAACAAGGACCAGGAGATGCAACAGGCCCCGGCGAACGAGAGTGTGGATGTGCAGTCATAGAAGGACTTGTTGGAACGGCTGAAATGGGACAAGGGCGGTGGATATGATACCATTGAGACGCGGATGGAAGGTGCCGTTGGCTGGGAATGTAGAGCATTGTACATTAAGTCTGGCGTTAGGGTTGGTGGCATTGCCCCGACTTGGAGGAGAGAACTACTGGTTTCTGGCGGCCCTCTGGGGCTGCGCTCTTCTTCTTACAAATTCGCGTCCTCATGCGTGACATCCGAGACTTTCTAACATGTACCCTGGAGATTACCCACTATTTTACGTTCATGTGATAATGGAGAAAAAGACCGTGTATGTCTTAAGTACATGGCGAGGACCTAGGAGCACATGCTTCAACTAAGAGCAAGAACAAATCCAGCCACGATGCAGAGTATATGCATGGTGCCGGATAACACGGTAATACGAGTCTTGGAAGTATAGCGATGCGCGCTCGCGGGTGACTATGGGAAGAAACTATGACGAATGAGGCATAGCCGATCCGCCACGCCTGCTCAGCCACCCTCTTTCGTACGCCGCGACATCTGGTGTGTGATCAACTCCGCATTCTACCTATACTCTGACCATCTGTCGCTCCTTCCTTCTACCTGTTCATACTCTGCTTTCTATACACACTCCGTTCGTTCTTTCCTTCTTCACCTTTCTTCTCGGAGGATCGCCATCTACTTCGGAAGCAAACGCCCAACAAAGTTCGATCGACAGCTGAGGAGAGATTGCCCAGCTTCGCCGCCCAGCAATACGACGTGACAGTCTTTTTGTCCTCCGAGGAACCCATCTTTCTTACACCACACTCTTTGTGACCTACACAAATCGCCACCATGTCTAAACCATATGTACGTTTCCACAACTGTCAGCACCTCTTGTCGCATTGCGCGACATCAACCCATCTCTTTACTGTCGCAAACCCATTACAGTACTAATGATTCCTTAGGACCAAGGCGCACCACCCGCCTACCCTCCGCCAACCCACCAAGATGCCGGCCCAGCCCCCGGTGGCATGCAGCCCTCATATTACAACCAGGGCGGCGGCGCGCCAGACTACTACGGCGGCAGCCCGAACCCCTACCAACAAGGCCCGCCCCAAGGCCAGTACGGACCGCCACAGGGCCAATACGGTCCTCCTCAAGGACAATACGGATACGGAGGCCAGCAGATGCAATACCAGCAGGGACCGCCACCCCCAGGCGGCTACTACCAAGATGACAGGAGGGCCGATGGCGGCGGCGGAGGCTTGTTCGCTGGATTGTGCGCTGGTCTGGCGTGCTGTTGTTGCTTGGACTGCTTGTTCTAGACAGGTCGCTGTGGACAAACAGTGTTGGAGGGATTGATAGAAATGGAATGCGCAAGAGGCGGCATGTTACATGGGGCAATCTGGCTTTTCGACCACGGTAAATCCGTATACCATGCGAACATGGAGTGACGGGAAGAGGATTCGGCGTACAGACTATAGACCGATGGGCTTTCTTTTGTTCTATTTCAATTGGGGTCTCTATGGATATGACTGGTTATCGATCCGAGGGCATATTAAAGAGTACTGCCAGCTACCAACTTACCTAATTCGACGATTTCATTTTCACAATCTCTGCCGCATTGACCTTTTCCAGAACTTGTTGGCTGACAATCCAGAGACCTGCGATCGAAGACCATTTGCCACGACCCGAAAAGCAGCAGCTCGAAGCTAGGCGTTTGCCCTGCTACACCGTCACAATTCGCAGTGCAATCATTCACAGCAATGCGCAACCTGGGCATTAAGTGGAACGTACATGACTATGCATGTCTAGCCAGCGATTCGGACGTACTGTCAGACTTCACTTCGTCGATCATAACCTCGCAGTCTCCCACGCTTCTCGCGGTTCTTTGAACATCACTTACCTGGGTATATAAGACAACTTCCAAGATTGTTTGCTGGTACCGACCTCGGTCCGCTTAACGGACGGTCTCTCACCGTGACATAGCGACGTTCGAGCAAGGACGGCGTCTAGTGCGAAGCAATCGATATTCCCCGTCACATCTCCAGGACTTCACTGTTATTGAAGTCAATCATGGCGAGTAATAACAATCCACCGGGGTACACCCCTCCTGTCATTCTTGATACCTCGACTATGGATGTTCCAAGTTCGACTGGGTCGAGCTCTGTGCTTCTCCCTATGGAGACGGCACCGGGTTACTTCTGCGAAGTAAGTCGTTATGAGACTCAGCGCAGACGCGTGATAGCTAACGAGGTCAGATCTCCTCAAAGTGCCAGTCGGAAAACACGTCCGACGCTCCCAAATGGCTCTACTGTCAACAGTATGATTACGATATCGCTGCTTATTTTTCTTGCGTCTGCAAATACACAAACACACTGTCCAACAACGAATACTTCTCCGCCTCTTGTGTACTGCAAGAGTGCAACGGCGCGGATGCGAGAAAGCGTGAGTACCGTGCTCCGCCACCAAGTGAGGGAAATGGCGAGTGAGTGAGAGTACTAATCGACAATTGTTTAGAGTTTCTCGCTATGTATCGAGCAGCCTGCCAGCAACGTGGTACGAGCTTAATAGACATTTCTCCGGGTTGGACTCCGTACGATCAACCACTACCCCCACAGTCTACCGCTACTGTCAGCTTTCAATCTCTTACGTCTACTCAACCGGGTACATTGACTCAGGCCACAAGTGCAACTAGCTCTCCAGCATCGCTAGACGTATCCACAACGCAGTCTACGAAGACTACCACCAATACAATCTCCTCTGCAATGCCAACACCGACGGGCCCTGCTGATGGGCAAATCCCCATTTGCGGCGTATGTTCCCTAAGCTTCTAACATAAGTTCACCCACTAATGGCCATCAGATTTCCGACAAATGCATGACCAAGAAGCCACAGGGCGAACCGTCATGTAACACTGGTGATCTTGACTGCATCTGCAAAGTCAGCAACTCGCTCGAGAAAAACACCGAGTTCGACCAGCAATGCGTCCTAGACGCTTGTTATGGCGATATCGGAAGAGAAGGTGAATCACTCTTTCCAAGCATAAATCCGCACACAGCCTAATGCTAATTTCCTTCCAGAGTTCCTAGACAGCCTTTTCTACCACTGCAAGAAGGTTAACAAGGAACTAATTGACATTCCGAAGCGGTGGGAACCGTATCTTCCAGCTACCTTCCCTTCTGCAACGCCTGCCTCAGTCCCACCCGTCGACTCCAATGGCTCTGTCTCTGAGAGTGCCCGCCAGCCCTTTAAGCTCACTGGTGGAGCCATCGGAGGCATTGTCACCGCAGCCGTCGTCGTCCTCATTATCGTCGCTGGTTTGATAAAGCTTTGGTGGGATTCCAGGAAGAAGGCCAACACGCTTAAGAAGGACAATGCGAAACTACAAGACGCTACGAATCCAGAAGGTATGTCGATGAGAATCAATACCTTGATCAGCGATTCGTCGATACCTGAGTTCGCGTCGCGTCGTGACACTGCAAGCGCAGGCCGCGGCGCAGACACTTCCACGTACCACGCGTCGGTCTACGATGCCACACTCATTGGTTCGCCGCGGAGTATGGACGTACACCCCGTTCATGGTTACGGCACTGCACCTCGCGAATATGGCACAAAGACCGAGGACTATAACATGTCGGAGTATGGCGACGACAAGTTCACTGGACATGGGCGGCAATACAGTCGTGATCACAGTCGATACGAGCTTCCTGACAACGAGAATCGAGGTTACCAGACAGCGCCGAATCAGGAAAATTCTGATGACGACTCGATGAGTAGATATAGTGCCCGCCGGAACAGCTACGGCGACGAGACGGTAGATTTGCAGCGGCAGCGAGGACAAGACGCAACAAGCGATTGGGGGATTGCGCAGTCTCGTGAGTGGACAAGGGAGCATGAAGAAGACTGCATTCGGAGGAGTGCACGTTATTGAGACTGCATGTTTTGGAGTTCTCAACGTTATCTCCCGTTTCCCACTGGTCACTTGTCTCAACTAAGTAGCTCAGAGACTTGTGAGATTGGTCCTGCGGATGCCCGTTGGGTGACGAACCTGGTTTAGACATACATTTGTCAACCAAGTCGTACACTTGAGGCAGTGCATGCGAACTGGTAGTACGAAAATAGCATTACGTGCGCGTTCATGTGGTTGGCCGTTTGTGAAGTGGTGTTAAGATTGCTCCGCCGGTGCTTGTGTAAGGTGTAGCAGGGGACGAGTGTTCGTTGGGCTGGGGCAGTCGGTAGTCGGTGGAAGAGCAAACATGGGGCGTTTGCACTTAAGAAGTCGTGAGTCCGAATCTTTTACCGTCTTGTTTGGTCGGTTTCTTGATCCAGATCTCCAGCGATCTGCAATGATCTTCGATATGTACTTCTCCATCTTGTTGCTCTTATTCGGCAGCGTCGCTGCTCAAGAGCGTGACAAGTTCTGCATCGCTGCGAAGCCACCATTAGCGCTTCCTGGTTGCACTGTAAGTACGGCCCAAGAGCCACACGATCGTTCCAATGGACTCTTCTACTGACCCTAATGTTAGAAGCAATGTCTCATTGGAGAAGGAAAGGTCCTCGATGGCAATTGTGCCGATAACCTCGAAGGCTTTTGTGAGCTTTCCGACGTTGTTCACATACACTTCAATATGTATGGTGTATGTCTTCTCAACGCTTGTCCAAGTGTGACAGACCGACAAGGCAAGCCTTTGATTTATACACAACACGGAATCAGGATTTACTAACCATAGGCCATAGACTACGTAAACATGTTCAAGGCGGCGTGCAAAGGAACACACGAAGATTACTTCGAAAATGAGTTTAACTATGGGGGTAATGAGTTCAACTATAAAGATTTGCTCACGGGAAAGCCATCAGGTAGTATTGCAGCGAGTACTAAGGATTCGGCGACTAGCTTTGAGGCGATGTCAACGTATGAGACCACTATTGAGATACTTACGTCGAATACTCCATCACCATCGACCAGCACTTCGGCATCGTCAAGTTCGGAGACGGAGAAGTCATCAGAAGCGCCATCGCCGCCACCCGCGACTTCGACGCCAGCTGCAGCACCTAGCTCTACGAACGAAGGAAAACCTACATCCGTTGTTGCAGCTCCTGCTCCAAGCAATACTATCCCTCCGAACGACGTCACTATCCAGTCGCATGTTCACATCACGATCTCCAACTCTGAGCTGCCAGCCCCCACAAATACTCATGCTGCAGAACCGACTCTAAGTACGACTTCCATTGCCGGCATAGCAGCGGGCGGCACTGTAGCTATTGCTCTGATCATCGGCCTTGTGTTCTTCTTCCTGCGTCGCCGTAAGCACCGAGCCTCTCTCGCTTCATCCGCAGACATTTGGGAGCCCTCTCGCAATACTAGTCCAAACCCCAAACTTCCAGTTATCGAGAATGATTCAAGCTTTGGTCGTCACTCAAAAGTCGAAGCCGGTCCACAAATGCATCAGCACTCGAAAGCCGAACTACATAGCGAAAGCGCACCGCCACCGCCACGCCCCCAAACTGCACACAATGGCTATCCGAACCCACCGGAGATGCGCGGCGGAAGTGGTAATGAGAGCTCGCGATTCTACCGCCCAGCACAACAGTCACATCTGCACCGTCATGGTAGTAACATGGATTCTCGATATCCCGAACTGGGATCTCACACGGCACCGAGCATACCGTCGCCGGCCTCACCTGTTTCGGCTTCTTCAACAATGCAAGGCTGGCATGCTAACACCCCATCTGGAGTACCTACCAGCCGGATGAGTAGTGCTGATCTCCGCACCGAAGGAATGAGAAGTCCAGTCAGCGAACTTGGTACGAATACACCACTCCGCTCAACACGCTCGGCAGAGCTACACGGCGCTGAGATTACGAGCCCGATAAGTGAGCTTGGAAGCGACACCTTTTCCAGTGGTGGTAATGGGGTGGCCGAACTGCATACTGATCCTGTACTGCCGTCGAAGCTTGGACCGGGCAATAGAGGAGATATGACGGCTGTTATCGCTGAGATGGAGGGCTCTCACATACAGAAAGGACACCGTCATGGGTTGTCAACAAACTCGTAGTTCGTCTGGGTAGTCATGGGCATTTGAATATCTAGTTTGTACGATAGACATGTAGATCTAATACGGTGCGAAATAATACAACTAACCTTTCGTCACTGACTCACATCAACATTATGAATTTCACCCTTAGCACTTTTTCTTTGAACACGCTGTTTCATCAGAACTATCGTCTCAATATTATGTTCTGAGTATTTGAAAGACGAGTTTCACAAGCGCGGCGCACGAACATGTATCGTCGATGCGCCATGCTTGTGCGACGCTGTGCGAAGTGACAGCCGTTCTATTGGAACGCAAAAAACGGATACTACAAGGCAGTACTTACAGAACCTTATATAGAAGTAAGATAACGAGGAGTGAGAATCGCGTCAGTGAGACTGAGAAACAGCTCTCTTGAGTTGACGAGAAACCAATTATCAGCCGCTTCATCACCTCTCTCCACGCTCACACACCTATCAACGAAGCCCAGTCGTGCGAAGATATTCAAGAGTCTACCAGAACGTGTTCTATACTTTCATGCAGGGTCCCGCTTGTGTAAGTATCGACGGGCCGGCTATCAAGTCCTTTTTAGCAAGTCTTTACGCATTGAGAAGTCGAATAATGCTAAGAGAGGCCTCCTTGTTGCTATGAACAGGCTCCCACATCAAGATCAGCCACTGTTACAGGACTAGGTCACGTTGCAGCAATGGAAGACCTTTTGTGGCATACCACTGTACTCTCAGTAAGCTTGATTTGGCGGGTTCAACACGTTATAGATGAGCACATGGAGTATTAAGGAGACATTGTATAACGTCGAGTGAAGGTAAGGTGTAGAGATGATACGCGCAAGTGTTCTAATGTGCGATTAAAAGCATGCGATAGCCTCCTCTATACTAAGGCTGAGTTCGCATACTTACATTGCCCACTAGCACCAAGCAAGGCTACAGCTCAAATTACCATATTGAGGTCAAAAACATGTATGTGATTTCGCCTCTAGTGATCTTGAACAGAGACTCATAATATTCTAGCAACCATCTTACATCAGAGACACCATGGCAGATACAACGCTCACAACATCCATTCTCCCAATCTCCACACTGGAGGTAGGGAGCGATTATACCGCTGGCAACAACGAATTTATCTACTATGGCAGCCACGGAAAAGCCATTTTGATAGGTCTCGCAGCCACCGTTGCGATTCTCTTCTCCATCGTCTTATGCATGGCATGCTGCTGGCCGAAAGAAAAAAAGAAGAATGAGCGAGGAGGATACGTGACTACGACTTACTGGAATGGGACTGGAAACAAAGGGAGGTGCTGTTGAGTGTTGTGATGAAGCAAGTGTGGTAGGAATCTAGTAAGGTCAGGTGATTGATAAGGCAGTTGCAGTGGAAAAGATAGTTGAATTGGGCCGCTAAGGTCGTTAAGCCGTCAGCCTCGGTACGCGCCCCCTTACGGCGGTCATCGGAGCTACCGGCTGCTCCCCACCTTTTCAATGTAGGTGCTAGCACCACGTCACTCCTGTCTCATCTGCCAATAACAACCCTATACATGTCAAATCATTTGCAATCCATGTCTCACAAGTCACAATCCATCGGCAGCTTCAGGGCTTATAGTACACGCCAACAGCGAGCGGGAAAGAAAGAGCCTGTCAAGCGCCAAAGACCAACATTAGTTTGCGATCATTGCAAAGCCTCTAAACTCCGATGCGACAGGAACCGGCCCTGTAGTAGGTGTGTCAGGCGAGATGGCGGCACATCCTGCTCTTACAATGGATTGTCACGCGCACGTGGTCAGCCGGCCATTGAGGAAAGACTGCAACATCTTGAAGCTAAGGTCATTCAATTGCTGGATGCAACAGATGCGTCAGAGCCAGTACATAGCTCGAGATTGCCTTCCAACTCCACTGGTCAACAGGCCCATGTGTCCAGTGGTCGTGAGCTGGGGTTGCCGAAGAACCAATTTCCTACTGTCGTGGAAGAAGTTATGGAAAGCATCCACCAGCTGCGCTTGGAACTACCTGCGACGGTTGATGAGCCCGGCCTTGAAGAGTCGATCGCCGACGGAAACGACGTTGTCAGTAAGAGCATTCTCGGCTTACCAAGTGCATCCTCGCAAGGCGCCATCTTGTCACAATATATGCCATTGCAGAAGGACGCTGATCACCTTCTGGAAACCTACTTCGGAAGTGGCACGTTTGTGCAACCCTTCATTCATACAAGACAGTTCCAACGAGAATACCATACTTTTCAAGTTGAACACTTTCAAGCAGCCTCAGCATTTTGGCTGAGTACCCTTTTCTCTATCTTCTCAATCGCTGCGTTAGTTCACGAAGGAGCAGCAGGAGAGAAGACAGCGCAGACACCTAGCTGCGAGTTTTACAATGCTGCAGGAAAGCTTTTGGCGCTTGGCGATTATCATGAAACGCAGCGAGACGCTCCGGAAGCATTGTTACTGTACGCCCATTGCAAAAGCCTCAGAAGTCTGGATCCCAACCACGAATGTGGCGCCATCATCTGTATGGCTGTACGGCATGCATACGAACTAGGATACCATCGCGATCCCGATACCTTCGGCAGGTTCACAGTTTTCGAAGGCGAGATGAGAAGACGCTTCTGGGCTTGTTGCAAGCAGGTGGATATCATGGTGTCTTTCCAACTTGGGCTTCCCAATAACATTATCCTCGAAAATTGCGATACCAAGTCTCCTTCAAACTTACTGGACTCTGATTTCGACTTCGACACTCAAATTCTTCCCCAAGCTCGACCAGAGAGTGAGCCAACCCCAATTCTATGGTTCATTGTTAAAGATAGGTTGATGCCTGTATTCGCCAGAATATGTCAAGCCGCGCTGTCTTTGCGTGTCAAGAGTGAGATGGAAATCATGGAGTTGGAAACGGAGGCGAGAAAAGCATATGCGACAATCCCGAACATCCTACGATGGCGTTCAGTATCTGAATCCACCTCTGACCCACCCTTCTTGGTCATGTGTCGATTCTTTCTCGAGCTTCTGTTTTTGAAAAGCTTATGCATCCTGCACTTGAAGTACATGGTACGTGGCAGTACTCATAGCATTGTGCAATGCACCCAGGCCGCCAGTAGCATCGTAAGGAGTGTTGCCGACATTCACTGTGAAATTCGACCTGGAGGCCGTCTCCAAGCAGTAAGCTGGATGTTTAACAACTTCGTGATGACTGATTTCTTACTTGGCGGGAGCACTCTTTGTCTTTATATCAACTTGGATCGTCGAAGAAGTATCCCTCAGGGTTCGATGATGGTTACGTTGGAAGAAACCCTTTTGCTCCTCAAGACAGCTCACTCTATTTGCGTGGATAGATCCTTGTCCAGTATCGACGCGAGAAGATTGGGACGAGCGATAAATTTTACATTAGAATCAACAGACGTCAAGCAATCTGCTTTCACACAGCCAACACTAGGATCAGCAACAGGATGCCAGCCGCAAACAACACCGGAGACCATAGTACTTGGAATCCCAGACTGGCCTGTTGACTCCACTAATCACAATACATACTCAGAGGACCAGTTCACTTTCAGTACGCTCGATCCGTTCGACTTCATAAGCAACGGGTTGATAGATATCGAGCAATTCTGTGATACGACCACGTATGCTAATGATTTCAACATTACATGATGAGCTGGAGCGCAAAGCTGTGGCCCGTTTCAATTCGAATACACAGCCAAAACATCTGATGCTCTGGAGCTACCATGGCTGAACGTTATTCTTGCGCACCACCTTCCCGACATCCTCGTCCCGGCGACCTTCGACGACATCGCGAACGAGTTCCGCTCCAATCTTCGGATCAATTGCTCCCATCTTCTTCATAGCCTCGGGATCACCACCCAAACCTGTAGCTAGCATGCCAGGGCTGACTGCGAACACCTTGACGCCATCCTCCTTGAGCATTCGGGCCCATTCCAGCACCATCATATTCATACCAGTCTTGGCTGCTCGATACGCCGTGACTGCAAAGGATTCCTTGGGCCAGCCTTTGGGAGGGGAGCGGTTTATGGGCATCGCTAAGTTGTCGTGCTCTGTGAGGGTGCTTGTGCCACTGGTGATGAAGACCAGTCGTGGGTGAGACGATTTGAGAAGCAACGGAGCAAAGACTTCGGTCACTATATATGTACCAGTCACGTTGACGTCCCAAGATTTGTTCCACATGTCTCTTATTGTCATGTTGCCCTTGGGTACCTGCTGGTCGAATTGCGCTCCTGTGCGAAGTCAGTCTGGGTACAAGTCTATCGAGGTTTTCACATTCGTACCCGCATTGTTGAGAAGAACATCAATCTTGCCATGTTTTCTGGAGACTGTTTCGAACGCTTGAGCGATCGAAGCGTCATCCTGAAGGTCGATTTGGATTCCCTCAATGCTGTTCGTAGAGTTGGGGTACTCTTGTTTGATTTCGTCGATAGCAGCTGAAGCCTTGTTCGAGTCTCGAGCACCAAGCAAGATGTCGTATATGTTTGTTGATCTGTATAGAGCCTTCACGGTGTGAAGCCCGAGGCCGGTGTTGGCTCCAGTAATGAAGATAGTAGTTCGAGAGGCCATGGTTTCGATGCCGTTATTTTGATGAACTGTTGATCTGGCAGTGTCTTTACTCAAATACGGTATATGGCGTTTATATATCTGCGCAGGCTTGTGAGACTACTGACTGTCAAGACCCTGTCGGGTTCCTGGAGAGGCGACGCTAACCAGAAAAGGAAATCTCTATCGGCCGATAAGTTGTATCGCCGGAGCGTTGAGTTCCTAACGCCGGTGCCAGCGTTTAGACAGCTCGGTGCTATTCTCATTTCACGCCTTATGAGGAGGTAGTACCCGGCTAACGCAAAGATGGGTAAGTAGGATGTTGAGATAAATAAGGAAGGACGCGCCCGAGAAACTTGAAATATGCTGGATGCTGTAACGTGCACGGGAAGATGGCAAGCTACCGAGCTTGTAGAATTACTCAATACTAAGTGTGTATCCATCACCTACACTTAACACGTGATCATTCTACAGCTGTCTAAGACAGGTCTGTGGACGAGCTTTGCCAAGACCCCACTGAGCTCTGCCCTAGGTACTCTTGGTTAAGTTGCAATGTCCGAAAATGCACTTCGCAAACCGTAGATTTCCGACCTGGAATAAGTATGATGCACTCTGTCGCGACAAGTAGCATGTGACGGATTTTCCCGTGCCCTTTTGCCTTCAAGCAATAACATGTGGATGGTTTGGAGTTCCAAGGGTGCGACAAGAGGCTAGACATGTCAATAGCACCCTGTAGTTCGAGCCGATCCAGCGTGACACGATCAAGTTGATCCATGCCCTTCATTAGAACAAGTATGTTCTTCCAGGATGTTGCGCTCATACCAGTAGTCGTGACGCATGACAAACTTACATCTTCCAGAGTTGAACGATGACGAAGGAACATTCCGAGCAAATCGCGGCTATGGGCTTTACATCGGAAGAGATGCAGCGTTCGAAGACTTGCCCAAGAGGATTGCGCGAAGACTTTTCGCAATACAAAGTGCCCGAAGAAGAGATTGCGGCAGAAAAAGTGTTCGACCGCACGGGTGGGTTGTACCATCTCGGCTATCCATGTTAACAGTGGGGGAACTTGGTAGATCTTCATGTCGCTCATTGCGAAGTCGAACGTGAGGCTTCGTACACGGGGGGCCATGGCTGTCCAAGTTCTGTGACTGATGTCAAAGACCTTGCCATTAGATAGAAGGTTCGCTGCGGTGATCGTCAGATCAACAGTAAACTTGCCCAAGTCAACCGAGCTCAAGACATTGAAGAGGTTTTCCAGCATGTTGATCTCTGCGTAATACTCCATGAAGAGAAGACCGTCAAGGCTGAACTCCAAGATGGACTCTGAACCGTACGGAGCGGTGTCGGTCGTTAATTCGAGCTCATGTGCTCCAAGTTCGCGGAAGAGCGGCGTGGTACCCCTACTCCGTTTTATGATTTCAGCAAAGCGCTGCTCGTAGTAATTACCTACTGGACGAGGATTGATCTTGATGCTGTTCAGTGCCGGGAACTTTATAATGGCTTCTCGGAGATATCCGGTTCCAGCTCGAAAGTGGTTTTGGCGTTCAACTAATCTTTTCAGTGTATCTCCGTATCTTTGAAGCCAGCGACCATAACTACCTCGCTTGTTCCATCGAACAACCATTGCTGACTCTGAGTCTCTGCTGGTAACACCTTCACGCAGCGGTCTTGGAAGCTTGACTATCGGCCAAATTGGGCGGGCAGAATCCACGTAAATGTAGCTCTCAGGATGTGGATAACCGGTAGAAGGCTCCTCCCCTTGCTCCTTGATGTATTGAAGGTCCACTTCCAGATTCGTGTTCAATATCTCTGGGCCAAACTCCAGCTCTCGAACGTATCTATGAAGCTGCTCGTCTTCCGACAACCTCTTTAGGTCTTGCAGACTCTGTGGCATTAGGCTGAACTTGGAAGATGCGAAATGCCGTTGAAGGAATGCATCCCAGATTTTCCGATTTAGCGCTCGACTAGTGAGGCGGAGATTAGAAAGACCAAGGAAGTCAATGATGAACTCCTCTCCGTCTGAATATGAAGACCTCGAGTGGCATATAAGCGTCCAAAGCTCGATCGGTAGACCTTCGGCTGCAGCTTTTGGCTTCTTGGGAAGCGGCGACGATAACATCGAAATTGCGGAGAGCAAAGTGGCAGCAGGGGAAGGGACCTAGCAATGCATGAGCGGTGTATGACCTGGAAGAGTGTGTCGGTCTGTTTGTGATTGCTTTGTCGCAGACGAGTGATCAGTATGAGAGACAATAATATTTCTGTCCCATAGCACCGTCTAGAGCGTGACTACCAGAAAGTACCATAGACCGAAGCTAGAAAGATATGGCTTTTTGTCGCATATGGCGCGATGTCTGCGATAGCAGTACTCGAATGATTTTGATAGCCATGCTTACGCAATTCCCGAATCACATCTGCACTTATGGGTGACGAAATTTCTAGAAGATTACCGTACTTGCTGCACCGCACTAGGCAGACATCTTCTTCTTGAGCGTCGTCGAGCGCCGGCATCGTTGCAGTGACACCATCCGCAATAGCTAGAAATCGAATAAACCATGCGCGGCATATGTGACTGAGGAATAGATGCTACAGCATACTTGGACCTGCTCAGGCGAACAGATTTTGCCACGAAACAAATACTGTTCGTGCCCTTCCTCTGACATCGCATTCGGTCCGATCGTTGGTTAACAAGCCGACGCCAATAGGCCACGTGTTACTGGAAAGATGTGCGCGGCAGAGGATGTGGTAGGCTGTGTTTGTTGCATCAAGTTGTGAGGCATCCAGTTTGGTGGGGTGGCGGTTCTTCTAGCTCAACCTTCGTCAGATCTCCTCCAATTGGTCATTGAGCAGATCGCTCCACTTAAGTCGACGCGATCCCCAGCCTCTTGAATATCTGACATGTCGACCGAACCTTCCGCGATCAACGACACAGGAGCCCACCTGTGCTGGAGAAAGAACATCTGGTCATGATGTTAGCGCACGGAAACGCTATACCCGAACAGGACACTACCTAAGGTGAACACAGCGATCATGGCTGCAGTGCGAATAACTGATCTGAATGGGAAGCATGAGGTGAGCTCTAACAAGCTGCTGATGGTGTTCACACAGATTGACGCATGCGCAAACATGAAACATGTGACTGTATTACTCAGCTTCACGCAGCCCAGAAGGCTTCAAAGCGGGGAAACCTTAACCTCATGCCTTCTCATTGTCTTCTTCTAGCAACGCTTCATAACTTTCTACATATAAAGAACACCCTCGATGCGTTCATCTCAGCAATGCGACTCATCAACTGCAAGACCCTCGAGCTGGAGGAATTTGTTGGTAACTCCGTCCCAAAATACGCAATATTGTCCCACACATGGGGCCGCGAAGAGGTGTTGTTTTCGGACTTGCCCCTTCACCAAGCTTCAACGAGAACGAAAGCTGGATACTATAAGATCAAATGCACCTGCGAGCAAGCATTGCGCGACAGGCTAAACTTTGCATGGGTGGACACGTGCTGCATTAACAAGAGCTCCAGCGCAGAGCTTTCAGAGGCTATCAACTCCATGTTCAGATGGTACTTATCATCTTCTAAGTGCTACGCTTTTCTTGAGGATGTTTCCGCGATTAGTTTCGAAAAGAGTTTCTCCGATAGCCGTTGGTTCACCCGTGGCTGGACGCTGCAGGAATTGATCGCACCGACCGACGTGGTCTTCTATGATAAGAGTTGGGAAATGGTTGGAAGTCGGCGGAAGCTGGCACGTAAGATTTCAGAAATCACAAGAGTCGACTCAGAAGTATTAGGCAGTGGCATAATACAGTCGCCCTGGATGAACACCCTTGATGATTTTTGTGTAGCAAAGAAGATGTCGTGGGCGTCATACCGTGAAACCACTCGGCAAGAAGACCAGGCCTATTGCTTGATGGGGCTATTCAACATCAATATGCCCTTGCTGTACGGGGAGGGTAACAAGGCTTTTGTGCGTCTACAAGAGGAAATCATTAAGAAGAACAATGAAGATGACTCTATCCTAGCATGGGGCTTGGATACTAGGGAACCGATATCTTCTGTGAACAAGACATTTCCAGAATACACACCTCCTACGCTTGAGGGTGAGATGCTTGCAAAGTCGCCCTTGGATTTTAAGAACTGTGTAAATTTGGCTCGAGCGCCAGTTCCTGGCCCGTTATTGGCACTTGATAATGTTGGCATCAATATTCGACTTCCACTTGTTCTTATGCATATTTCCACGGTAGCGACAACGGCTGAGAAGTTTTGGATCGGCCTTCTCAGCTGTTCACTGCAGACGAACAAAAGCGCTTGTATGCTTGGCATTTTGCTCTCTCCCAAGGACTGGCGTGTGCAACAGACCTCTCCACGCTACATGGTACGCAGATCGATTCCTGAGGAGAAAGAATATCGAGAGACTGTACTGGTAACCACTCGAGATGCTCTACAGAGCACGGATTTCCAGGACATTATCATCGTCCCGAACATTCGGCAGGGCCCTACTGGTGCAAACTTGTACAACAAAACTTATCTGATTGATGAGACGAGAAACTTGTCGGCTGAGGGGATTCGCTTCCTCCATGCAACAGGATGGCACGGTACTGACCACCCACAATTTGGTGGTCGAATGCTCAAAAGCAGGGAGACCCAGAATTGGCAGGCGGGTTCTCGAACATACACTCGCCTTTGGCATGACCCACCAATACATGTATTGTCATTAGCTTTCTCCGCCCGCAATACCCATCCGATGATAGCGTTCGTTGTTCACATTGAGATGAGTCTTAGTCTCGCGATGGTTTGCAATAATTCGTCAGAGTATGCAGACGAAGATATGCACAGAGTCTGGAACACACTGCGAGACAGAGCTTGGCAAACAAATCCGGATAGAATGATCTACACGGAAGATGATGGTCGACGCATCGAGATCTCTATAAACCTGAAGGAGAAAAGAACTATTCACCATTGGCGGATATTCGGCATCGAAATCGATGTCGTCAGTAAGTCTTCGCTCGAAAGCTCAGATGGTGAAGACCTGATGGATGTATGATCGCCGGATCATCAATATGGTCGCGTTGCGCAGCTGTGATATGCGAGATGGGTGGAACTCACTAGCATCTCGAACTGATATGGGTCATCAGGGCTGAATACTGCAAGAAAACGTGCAGTAAGATTATTCATGGTGTTTTAGCAAGCTTTCGCGGAGTAGTCTTAACAGCTCAGCGCCGCAGCAAAAGCCATAGCCAGAACCATCGTAACACTCGCAGCAATGGTCCCCGCTGCGCCCGTCTCTTTGGGCGCTCCAGCCCCTGATGTACCTGATGCACCAACCTTCTGCGTCGCATTATCTCCGTTCCCAGAACTTGTCATGTTTGGAGGCGCGGTCTGAGAGAATAGCAAACCCTGCACCGCCTGCAGCGCATCATACACTTCATTCAGATTCCCGTCACTAGCATCAGCAGCCTCCCACATGCCTTCGGTGGAATTTGCCCAATCTAGCGAGCACTGAACGTTGTAGAAATCTCCGCCACACGTGCCGGCAGCAGCTTGAGCGGAGACTTCGAGCTTTTTGGTGAGGGGTTCTGCAATGATGGGAGCGGCAACGACTGCGCGAGCATAAGAGCTTATGGCCATACCCTTGTAAGCGCGCATACTGACATCGCACTTTCCGGTCGTTTCGCATGCTATTTCGGTGAGGACGTCGTGTTGTTGGAAGAAGATGGCAGATGAGTTCACGAGGCCTTGGAGTGCGTCAGTCCATTTCTGCTTGCCGTTGGTCTGTTGGCGTATGTCAGTATGATGCCCGAGTAGACTGTACTAGGAAGTGCTTACGATGTTCTGCATGATAGCAGAGCCCTCTGTATAGGCGGCATGCAGGTTTGTCCACCGGAATCCGTTTATATCGCGACAATCGTCGGTGGCATCACCGCCGTCAAACACAGCATATTCGTCGTCGATAATACCAATGTCCTTTGCCCAAGTGAAAGACTTGTCAGCCCATTCGGAGTACGTTTCGTTGCCGGTAAATTTGGCCAAACGAGCAGCCAGGAGGAAAAAGTCACCGTTGGCAGCTCCATTTTTGTAATCGTATCCTGCCTGGAAAGTAAAGATAGTCCAGCGAAGACCACCGTTACAGCTCTTATCATCCCAGCGTAGCACCTGAGCATCGAACACTTGGGCAGCATATTCCAACCAGGATTGGTTTTCCGGCTTTGGAAAGTCTGATTCCGCGGCGGCCATTGCTGCAAGAGCCCATAAGCTTTGGTCATCGTTTGTAATTTGCGCGGTCTGATTATCGGGGAAGAAGGCAAGGCCAGGGTGGTCGCCAAGCTGTCCCTGAATGCCTTCAGATACAATAGAGTCATATTGCTTATCGCCAGTCAAATAAGAGTAGTCGATCAATGCGTTGAAGATCATTCCGCCTTCGTACCAGAAGTAGGGGTCTGGAAAGAGGCCGGGGATTCCATCTACAGAAAGGGAATCGTTGTAGAACTTAACGATTCCACCTGCAAGAGCCTGCGCGGCCAGTATGATAGAGTCTGTACACATTAGCATCGTAGTCGCGCAAGTGGAAAAGATCGTCATTACCCTTGTTCTGGACATCCAAGTCGAGTGCCGCGGTAGTACTAACAATGCATGACAAAGCGAGTGACAGCACACTGACGCGTGCGAACATTTTGAAAGACAGAACGAGTGTGATTGCGTAACGCAAGAGGAAAACAGAGTGGGAATGCAGCACTCTCAAGAACAAGAGACCGGAAAGCAGTTGACGATGTTTGCAGGCGTAGCATGACGCTAGTTATGTGGATCTCAGCCGCCTTACAGTGCCACCAATGGTTGTCTAACGGTTAGTTAGCGCAGAACGCCTGAGCCCAAAAAAGCTTGTTGCCATCTCGGATAGTAATTCAGGGGCGCTGCACCGGCCGCGCCGCCTAATACAGGCGTGAAGATGCCTGGCGATGCGTGTTGGAAGTGGCACGGTCCTATGGTCGTCAGGCGCATGCACCTCGTCTCGGAGCCAAGAGCTTGGGAAGATGGTAATTGACATTGGCAACTGCTCCTGGACTGGCTGTGCCATCTTTCGCTGCGCCTTCTCAAAGTCACGCAATTACCACAATTTGCTTACCGACCAATTCCCATCTTCGCGACTAGCGCCTCCGCGATATCGTGCGCAAATCCCTCATCATTAATCGCGCGCTCGTCTTCGGTAACTTCAATATTACCACCCTGGAGTTCCTCTCGTATCGCACTGAAGAGCGCAGCATCCGCCTGTTGGTCTTCAAAAGGCCCATCAGGGACAGCGATCATGCTGATACCACCCTTCGGTAACCAGACTTGAATTGCTCCGGGCTTCTTTGCACAATGCTTCAATTTCGTTGCAATAAATTTGCCAACTTGAGTTGCTTCGTCTACTGATGTCCTCATCAAGGTCACGACAGGATTGTGCTCATACAGCTTGCGATCTTTGTATCGTTCCGGCACTGTGCTTCTCGGACCAAAGTTTGTCATGTCGGTCGCGCCTACGGAGACGATATTTGGTATTCCGGCTTTTGCGGCGGCTTCGAGACGATGCTCACCAGCACTCATGACACCGCCGGTAATATGATCGCATATCTCGGTAGTGGTAAGATCGAGAACTGCATCCAGCCCACCTTCTTGGATGAGTCGTTCCATTGCTTTCCCGCCGTGACCGGTAGCATGAAAGACGTACGTCTCAATGTCGTAGTTGTCTTCGAGATGTTTTCGGATGAAGTCGACAGCTGGCGTGGTGACACCGAACATAGTAATACCAACACGTTTCTTTAGCAGCTGAGCTGCGTCTTGTTGGCGAGATGCGTATGCGCGAGCCATTCCAGCTATGGCTGCTCCGGCATTGCTAAGCACATTGCGGAGCACTTGATTAAGGCCAGCCACATCTACAACGCTGTACATCAGGGTGATGTCGGTTTCCCCTACGATTGGCCCAGTATCGCCGCTTGCCACAGTTGACACGATCAGCTTTGGAAAGCCGATAGGGAGCGCAGTTCTCATCACTTCCGCTGCGAGCGACGTACCACCTGAACCTCCCGCGTTGATCGCGGCGTGTATCTTTCCTTCATCGAATAGCTTTTTGACAGCCTTGGTAGCGCAGCCAGCCATGGTCTTGATGACTTCTCCTCGAGGTAGCTTGCTCACATCTTTTGCATCTCCATGATCCTCCAGCAGTTGGTGTTGACTGATTGTGATGGCATCATACTCCTTGTGGCGCCGACCCACATCCATCAGCATCACGTCGACATTGTTCCGCTCTATTTCTTTACGAAGGAATAGCAACTCTTCCAACTTTGTATCGCAAGTACCAAGAAGAACAACACGGGGATTTGAAGACATAATGACGTGCTCACCAGGAGACAATGCGTTGATGGTAATATGAATATCGTGTAAAGACGTGGGTCGCAGACGTTCATGCCACTGTAATGTATCCCCCGCGCTTGCATTACGTCATCGTGCATACTTCAACAACCTTTCTCAGCATCATCGCTGTGACTTTAAGACAATATAATACCACATCCAATACCTGATCCGTTTACTCAAGGTCGATAGCATACCAAATTGACAGCATGTCACCCCCTACCGATCGCAAGAGCATATTGCAGAACCTCCGCTCGCAGATCGACAATGGCAAAATCATCGTTGGCGCAGGTGCAGGTATCGGATTGAGCGCAAAGTTCATCGAAGCTGGTGGTGGCGACTTGATCATTATATACAACAGTGGAAGATATCGAATGGCCGGCCGCGGCTCGCTAGCCGGCTTGATGCCGTACGGAAACGCTAACGATGTCGTGTTGGAAATGGTATGCGCGCTTCACTTGATGTTAACTTTGAAAATCTGTAGAAAGTGTCTAGTAGCTAACAATCTCAGGCTGGTGAAGTCCTTCCTATCGTCAAGTCCACGCCAGTACTAGCTGGTGTGTGCGCAACCGACCCTTTCCGGGATATGTCTCGCTTTTTGAAGCAGCTGAAAGACCTCGGTTTCGCCGGCATCCAGAATTTTCCTACCGTTGGTTTGATCGATGGAACATTCCGACAGAATCTCGAAGAAACAGGAATGTCGTATGATGCTGAAGTTGAAGTGATGAAGATGGCTCGCGAGATGGATCTCCTGACCACACCGTACGTGTTCAACGTAGAAGAAGCGAAGAAGATGGCAAACGCTGGGGCCGATATCTTGGTCGCCCATATGGGTCTCACAACGAGTGGAAGTATCGGTGCAAGCAGTGGGAAGAGCTTGGATGAATGCGTCAAACTGATCCAAGAGATTCGTGATGCGGCAACGAAAATTAAAGAAGACGTCATCATTCTGTGCCATGGAGGTCCAATCGCAAAGCCAGAGGATGCGGAGTATGTGATCAGCAAGACGAAGGGTGTGCATGGCTTTTATGGTGCAAGCTCAATGGAACGCTTGCCAGTCGAGGACGCGATAACGAACATTACGAAGACATTCAAGGGTCTGAAGCCTGGATCATCGGTGTAGTTTAGCAGCGAAGAAACACATCGGATGCTATTGTTATGAGGCGCTCGCAAACTTCGAGTGCCATGGTGTAGTACAGTGAGTCCAGAATTCTTTATGGTTACAAAGTTTAAACATAGTTCCATCTCTACAATGTGTAGCGGAAGTCGGGATGGCGATCGCCAAGCTTCCCAGAATCGATCTCTCGAATCCTCTCTTCGATGGACATGACTTCTCTCTTCTTGTTGATCCCGCGCAAAGTAAAGTACATCAGAGCGTAACCGCATGCCGCGATTGTGATAGTTGTAATCGAGATAGCGTGACCGATTACGTAGCGGCCATCGTTATTCGTGATACGGTAAATCTGCCCAGCCATGATGCCAGCAGAATTACCAATGGTTTGCTGTAGACCGATGGCGGTGGCGCGTTTGAAGTATCCGGCATTGCTGTTAATCACCCAGGTAACGTTCAGGCCCACGACACAGTAGATGCCAGTAGCAGTGACAAAAGTCGCGAAGTATAGCACCCCGGTCGATGACATAGAGACACCAAGCATCATGGCGTAACCGATCGATGTAACCAATGCCAAAGGAACCATAAAGAATGCTCGGCGATTGACATAGTCGGAGCAAAAGGCGATAAAGAGGTATACAACTGAGGCCCAGATGTACACAGGTACGGTGAGAAGTTGAGTGCGAATGCTGGAGTATCCGAAGCCACGTATAATCACCGGGAGAAACGTTGAGAAGCCGAATGAACAAGTATTGGCGCAGAATTGGCATACAGCGCTGAGCCATACCTTCGGATCGCGGAAAGCAAGCTTTACTTCGGACTTGTCCAAAGCGTCCGATGTCATGGACTTGCCCTGGTAAAGTCGTTCGTTCTCGTGTCGAGCGCGGAGCAGAGCTTTCTCGTCTTCATTGAGCCACCATGCAGTCTCGAAGTTGTCAGGTAGCAGAAAGATTGTGGCGATACCGACGACCATAGAGATGATTCCTTCAACGAGAAACAGCCATCTCCAGCCCGCAAGTCCTTTTGCGCCATGCAGGTTTGTCAGACCGTATGCTAGTAGTCCACCAAAGGCCCCACTTAGTGCAGATGCAACAAAAAGGTAGGAAACCCTTCGAGCTTGCTCTAGCGGCTTGTAGTACATGCTCAGATACAAGGTCAGGCATGGGAACAGGCCGGACTCGAAGACACCGAGGAGTAGGCGTGTAGCTATGAGAGAGGCATAGTTCTCAATGAAAGCTGCTCCAATAATGACCGCGCTCCATCCGATGATGAAGGTGGGGATAAGGCGCGATGGTCGCAGCTTCTTCAACAAGATAGAGGCTGGAACCTCGAAGGCAATGTAGGTGACGTAGAAAAGTGTTACAGCGACATTGAGACGGTTGCCAGTGAGCCCTAGGTCTTCATTCATACCTGCGATAGCAGCATTTCCGATATTGGATCGGTCGAGGTAGGCGACCTGAAGCATGCTTGTTAGACAGTGGAGTATTTGTAAAATTGAATTTAACATACCAGAAACACCAGGACCATCATGGGAGACAATATCAGATCCAGTTTGCGGATAAGCTATCCATCCAGGTCAGCTTGTGACACCCAGTCATGTGTGCTGCACCTACCCTCTTCTCCGCAACTGGATCGATATGAATCTCTTCGCTAGCACCAATCTGTGTATCCTTTTCATGTATTGAGCCATCGAGGGCTTTATCATCCTGGTTCGGATGCGACATGTTGCGGGTGATGTTTCCTGGCGATTGATTGAATGAAAAACTCACGCTGTGGACTAGCGATCGCACCCAAAGGCATCTGCCATGATGAATACCTTATAGCATGCATGTTGGTATGTAATGGTATCTATTGCCGATCTGTGCCTTGTCAATTGTCCGACGCGGGGAGATAGCGAGCCCTGCCAAAGTGGGCGCGATATGCAGCGAAGGATGCACTAGTACCCCAGGCAAGCATTGGCAGACGATTGACAGAGATACCCGTCGGCTAAATCATGAGTATCTTCGGAAATCATCAACATGATGGAATCGCGATGCGAGAGCGAGGTCAACAGAGGTGATGGAGGTTTGTTGGCCAAAAAGAGGAAGAGAGGTCGACAAGCTAAGAGCTGCGTCGCGTGTCATCGGCGGAAGCAGAAGGTGCGTGTGACGTAATCAGCTACCTGCGAGTTCGCGTCTGCGATAACGCGTAAGGTATCCAACAAGACACAAACCTGCAGACCTTCGCAGCACGCAGGGTGACATGATCTTTACGGCCAGACTGCATCGGCCAGACAGTGGCTGACAATGTTCGCAGTGCGACGGAGAGTTGCCATGCTTCAATTGCAGCAGACGCGACGTCGCGTCGAGCTGCACGTACAGCGAAGAGGCTGAGGCTCGCCGCCAGCAGACCTCACAAGTTCCCACCGCTCCTCTAGGCGATGAAACGTCAGGTAGCGTCACGGGTATGTCACTACCGCCACAACGTGTCGCACAGCAGAGCGCGAATGTCCCTGCGATACTCTCATTGCGCAAACTCTGGCTAACATACCACGAAGATACACATACTACGGCCACGCACAGTAGAACCTCACCTGAACCCAGAGATGCACAAGTGGGCAACCTCTTCCGCAGCCGAGACGCGCCCTCCTTCTTTGGCTCATCATATTTCGGACCGCAGGCGGCGGCAAAAATAATCGAGGAGCCCGCACCGGACCTCTCATCTGGAATTCGCCATGCAGCCGCTTCGGCGCAGTCTTTCCGAGATGTCGGCGGTCCCTTCTCGCAGATATGGGATCTGCTGGGCTTACTGCCTCGCAATAAAGCCAGTGTCGACCGCCTGGTACATGTTTTCCTTACCGAGCTGAACTGGACCATAGACGCTATTCATCCTCAATCCTTCAAACTGAAATACGATGAGTTTTGGGAACGCAAATTCGGCTTTGATGACTACGCATCTATCGATCTCAGGTGGTTGGCATTACTGTTTATCGTCCTTGCGTACGGTGTCTTCCTTGACTGTCCCCACCCAAAGAACGGCGAAGTGCAACGTGATCTCCAAGAGACATCATTACGATTCTACTGGGCTGCGAGACGCGCTATAGTCATTGCACCAACGTTCTACGGAGAGTCGACAGACCTCGTCCGTGCTGGTGTCTTGGTCACACGTTACTTGATTCATTTGCGAAGGGTACCCGAAGCTTGGCTCACAACAAGTTTCGCAATGCGCATGGCTCAAGCGCAAGGTATGCATATCGATGGCGAGCGTTGGCGTCTCCCCCGTAAAGAGACTGAAACACGAAGGCGCCTGTGGAGTCATCTTTATACTTTGGATAAGACTATCGCTCTCGCCATCGGCCGCCCATTCGCCATTGTTGACCAGCAGTGTTTAGTCAAAAGAGCTACCAATGTCTGGTTGGATGATCAACCTGATGAGGCCGCTTCTGCCATCCCAGAGCTTCCGATCTCTTCGCCTACCTTGAGCGTCTACAACTTCCTCGCGCACGACTTGGCAAAGATCATCGGCGACATTCAAGATCGCTGCTTTGGCCTCTTCACCGTTTCTTACGACACGGTCATTTCGCTGGACCACGAGATTGTTACATGGGAAGCGAAGCTACCCGAATACTATCACTTGAAGAACCCAGATACTTCTATGGATCATGTACATCCGTTTTTGTACTGGAACCGCTTACATCTCCATTCCATGTACCATTTCGCCCGTGTCACTCTTCACCGACCGTATCTACTACGTCAAAGTATCACCAATCGCTTCAGGCATAGTCATGATGCATGCATTTCGTCGGCATGCGCTGACCTCGCAATGCGCATCGATTACTTTCAACAACCACTGAACGACCGCCTGAAGTGGACTTTGGGTCCTCACCAACTCTTCAACAGTGCCTTAGTGCTCGGTATCATTGCTGTCAAGGATCCACACTCGCCCAAATGCCGTGCGATATTAGAAGACCTTACTGCGTACTGTGATATGCAGAGAGCTGACATTTGGCTCAACGAGTTCGCGCTAGCTGAGGTCAAGATCATCGAGCTCTGCATCAAGAAAGCGGACCAGTTCCGCACTAGCCGTACTGAAACACGTCCTAATACAGCGAATGATGCTTCGGCTACTGCGCATGTTGCTAACAATATCGACTTGACATCGCCAAACACTGAAGATAGCTCAGCAACAGTACCCAGCTTACCAGCAGTAAGTGCAAGTAGGCCCTTCCAATGGCATGCACCTCCATGGGCAGACCCGTCTTTGACACTGTTTGAGCCTACTGATTTGCAACACTGGGAGCACGTGCTGGACAACATCACACAAGAGCAAATACTATTTGGTTTCCAATAGGATACCGAATCACAAATAAATTGGCGTGTCCCCTACAGGTTGAAGAGTGGTGTTGACATTCATCATAGCTACTAGAAGCTCCATCATCAAATCTTCACCATAACTCGATCTCGCTTGAATATCATCGCGGAATTATGTTTATTCGCTGTCAGCACCTTTTTTAGGCTTTCTCATACACGACTGGCGTCACCAGGCTTCCCATACCATGACTCATCACGATTCTCAGATCATCGCCCTGTTTGAGCCATACCTTTGGTACTTTGCTGACGCCAATACCATGCGGTGTGCCCGTCATGATCACGGTACCTGGCTCCAATGTTGTCCCTTGACTTAGGTACGCAACGATCTCACGTATGCTGAAGATCATATCATTCGCCAACGAGTATTGCATCGTCTCGCCATTCAGTACAGTCTTGAGCTCGATGTCGCCCGGATTCGATATTGAAGATGCGGATACGAGACAGGGCCCGAGCGGTGCGAAGCCATCGAAACCTTTTCCAAAACTCCATTGCGCACCGTTGAATTGGTGGACTCGCGCTGTCACGTCATTCGAACATGTGTAACCCAGCACGTAGTCCATAGCATCTTCTGTGCTCACATTCCTTGCCGATCTTCCAATGATTACGGCGAGTTCGGCTTCGTAGTCTGCCTGCCCATCGGTCGCTTGACGCGGGATGACCAATGGCGCATTAGGTGCACCCAGACAGGTTGCCGGCTTGAAGAAAAGGGTTGGGTGGTTTGGGAGATCCAGATTCATCTCTTTGGCATGTTTGCGATAGTTGAGGCCTATACAGCGAATAGTACCGACTTCGGTTCTTGACAGTGGTGGCAGCAGTCGTGATACTGTCGCGATCGCTGATGTTGGCTGCGCATCTACGGAGAGTACCGATGAACCGGTGAAAACACGTACTCCGACTTCTGATCCGGCTGCGAGGGCTGCGCCGACTGAAACTTATTAGCGAATGGCCTTTGGTGAAGACGAGGTGTTAGCATACCATCCAGTCCTGTGTCGAGCGGCTCGCCGATATGCTCAACACCGTCCTCGGCTGCCACAAAGCGCACCAAGCGACTCCAAGTCTACACGATAAAATCAGTAAGCGCTATGTAACCCTTTACATCAATCACATACCGTCTTCATTCCACTTGCGATATCTATCGAGCCCATGTTTGTGTGGAGTCTTGTAGAACACGAAAACAAGCTACGAAAGCGTGTATAATCAGGGTCCTGTGCCTACATCTCGGATACTTATTCCCTTCCAGTTCGCAGTATCATGGTTGATCTTATTGCCACGGCATGTATTGCCGTTGCTTATCGATCGGGAATTGTTAGACAGGCCGACACCCCTGCTCGGAGTGGGTCGATAGGACGTTTCCCCGCCAGTCCAAGTGCGTAACGTCGGATAACGTTATCTCAGGTCCACGGGTATCGCTATGGTCGCTGAACAATACGTCAAAAGCACCGTATCTTTGTTGGAATCCATGTAGACCATGGGTGAAATATTCACGAGAAGCTCGAGTCATTACATCGCACACTCGGCAGGACCATTACTTGAGCATATCAGGGTCGCCTTTCCCGAAATACAAAATTGACATTATATATCATATGTTGCGAAGCTACGCTATTCGAGTACGAAACCGCGTTTCCCTCTGCTCGAAACTCTGATCCATGCCTTCTCAGTAATCGAAGTGGCGTCCCCAAGGGCTCTTGTATCTCCTTCTCCTTCATTCTAGCGGTCGCCTTCGAGTTCTCTCTTCCTGGACGCTCTCATGGTGCGCGATTGTAGGTCTACTGGTACTGTTCGCGCTGGACCCCCATAATCTCTGGGTTGCCTACATGAGCCATTCTGCCGTAATCCGCCATCGACCGCGAATTGAAGTAGTTGATGCTTCGCTCTCCCGGAGGCACATTCGCCAGACTGGTGTCGATCGGCGGAAACTTGCTGCGGCGACCTAGAGCCTCATTAACTCGACCAGGAGTCGGCGCCTCGGCTGCCATACTGTCCGGCGAACCAGGGGCTGATCCTTGAGTTAGGAATGAGAATTGTACGGGTCTCTGCAGCCACTCATCCGGTCGCTTTTGTACTTGAGCCATATATCTGGACATTGGATTACGGCTCCTTGGCGGTGATTGCGATGGCTTTGTAGAAGGCATGCCAGCTAGGTTTTGCGGCTTGCGTAGCACGGTATTAGTCCGTTTCCCGAAGTTCAAAGGCTGAGGCCTGAGACCACGATCGGATAGAGTCGAACCGGCAGTATCTTGAATAATACTACCATCGTTTGAAAAACTTGTCAAATCCGACTGCCGATCGCTAGGCGGAGTCACTGCATCTCCATTCACATCCAAGATCATCGACTCATCCCATGGAGGCGGCCGCGTTGTCATCTGCTGAGTTGTTGTCGATAGTGGGGATGGCGCTGTCGATCGCTGTAACAAGGGCATTCTAGGTGCGATAACGCCAACAGTCTGCGACATCGGGTGTTCTGAACTTGGAGATCCTCCGGCCTCGGGCGTGTTCAGATTCGAGCGACTTACGTCAGGGTTTGTGACAAACCATTGTTGTGTTTGCGGTAACGGAGCGATGCTGCCAACGTCATTCTGGACTTCGGGAACAGAGGCTCGTTCAAAATCGCCAATCTCGTTGACTGTAGCATACTCAATCCTTGGAGAGTCGACCTTGAATCTCTTTCCTTTCCTCCTCAAGATCGCTGCCCGCTCCTCCCCTCGAGACCACAGTTCACTTTGGGTTGCACTCCTCGCCAGATTCTTCGCCGCACTCTTCACTTCTGCTATGGTTTTGAAGCCGATTGTTGCCTCTTTCATACCATTGGCAATGTTTCCGCCATCTCTAGTTGGCACATGCTGAGCTAGGGACAAAGATGACGTGGTATTTTCCGGAACTTTGTAGTTGTTGATAGTCACAGGACCATTACCATTGATATGATAATGTATCGAGAGTTGCTGTGGATGCGACGAAGCTACGGCTGCCGATACTACCGCATCGGCAGCGACTTTTGGTGGTCGACTTACAGTAGCAACGGGGGCTAGAGGCCGAGAATTTGCAACAGGCTTACGCGCAACGCTCTCACGCGATGTTTGAGACGAGGGCGGCTGACCAACAGACGATGCTCTACTCGGCAGTGAATAGAGCGAGAAGGACGTGGATGATCGAGATTCTTGGGCTTCTCGCTGTTGACTTCCATGGTACTCATTTCGCCAGGAGTCCGATAGAGCACGCTGCGGTTGTGCATGGAGTTGGGGCGATAGCGATTCTCGAGTTGTGATGAACGTGTCTCCAGTAGACACTGTAGCCGATCGATTCGGACTGTCGTTCGCTTGTGATGGTGGTGGATATGTGCCAGAGAGTCGCTCGCTGGATCTTCTGGTGCTTAAAGGGCGTCTTATGATCATCCTCTTCCCATATAGCATGCCAGGAAGCGATCCTGCCTCACTATGAGGTGCTGTACTGCCCGCATAAGACGAAACATATGCACCTGGTAATAATGGGGTACTACAGTTCGATTTCGGTCTACCCACCGCACCACGTGCTGCCGAGCTTGCCTGAGAAGGCGATGCTGGGAATGCGCCTGGGTATACCAAGTGGTTTTCGCTGATTCGCGAATCGCTCGGGGTACTGCGAGATACTTTGAGTAATTCCACTCTCCGTCCAGGGTTCTCTTCTTCCGTACGATACAATAGTGAACCCGATGAAGGCACTGATAGAACAGAGGGACCGATCCTGACTGGAGGCGAAGATAAAGTACCCGCAGTTGCTGGATGCGGAGATTTTACACTGGGTCTGCCGCCGTCTACAGTGAGGGTGGCCGGAAGAACAGCAGCGTCACTGTGTCGAAGCTCCTTTTCCTGACTTAGCAGTATACTAAGCCGCATATGCTCCTCTTCGGTCAAGTCGTTGATAGTATACTTTGCCAGGCAACGGGTAAGCTCTCCGGCCTTTCGTTTCTGCTCACACTTCACGGTCAGTTCGCTTTCAACGATGGCCTTGTCGATAGCCTCCTTTTGCTCTTGCTCAAGAAGCGTAGCTGTCACCAGGCTATCTAGAACGGCCTGCTCCAACTGTTCGCGCTCGGCTCGTTCAGCTCGGGCACGTTCGTCCACGCGAGACTCCAACTTTGCCTTCTGAAATTCTGCCTCTTCTGCTTGATTTGACTCTACTTGACTGACGGAAAGTGCAAGGCGGGTCTCCTCATCTTCTTTTGCGCGCTGACGTTCGACTTCAGAATTCGCAAAACGCCGTAAATCCTCGTTTTCAGCGGTATCTCGACTCCGCTGAAGGACCTCATCCCATCTCCGGTGAAGATCCATAGCCACATCCTCCGCAATCCATTGTAGATCTTCCGGCTGGTAGTCGCCATCGAATTCCATCGTCGAACGATATCCGACTTGTGCGATGCAGGCGAGTTCAGTTGGGTCAGCTGGAACGGTCCAGTCTGGCAAATGGATATTCGAGAACAAAATATGCTATGAGACAATGATGTAGAGTGTTGGAAGGTCGAGCGGTCGAGCTGGCAAGTTTGGGAAGACGTCGGGTGTTGGTGGAGATCGTGGTGGAGAGTGGCCGTCATGCCTGTGGTGTGCGCGGAGTTGGGCTAGTCATCGGTCGACTTACACTGGTAGCATCGCTGCTCACGTGCAGCTCCGAAAGGGGGAGTTCTGACATAATTTACCTACCCTCATTTCTTTCCCGAAAGGCTGCAATGAGAACCACTAGCGTAAATTGGTCACAGCGCTTCTTGGGAGTTGACATATAGAGCTCCACTAGATGAGTAGGCTGAATGCTGCGCCCGCCATAGAGTAATGTCACATATACAATGGCGCCAAGATGCACTGACTTATCGAATTGTGAAGAAAGATGGGTAACATACATTGCGTGAGACGTCGCCTTCTTTTATCAGAAGGTTTGCGTACCGATAGGCTTGTCGCTCTTTTTGTTCGTTTTCTTCTTTGACGCCACGAGTATGGTTTGCTCCAGCAAATACACATTGTCTCATTGGCGCGTCCACTCGCGCCTCTGCTGTGTCTAGGCATCTTCTCCCGCAGAGAATGATATGGGCAACATATAGACTGAGTATTCGTGAATGTGCGTAATGCATCGCTACAGTCCACATCCAGTAGTCAACACATCGACAACCTGTTTCCGAAACTCAACCATGCCTTCAGTCGGGTCATCATAATGCCAAGTGAGGCATTTGAGTACGACCTGCGCGTAGGCTTTTCCCATCTCTCTCTCGATGTCGATACTGTTCGCCCAATCTAGTGTTGCATTGTGCACACGATTAAAGAGATCTTGCTGCTGCGCTATATCAAAGATGGGAAACTTTTCTATACGGCGCGCGAAGACTTTCGCCATCGTTCGCCATAGCCCAAGCTCGAGAAGTACCACGCCAAGAGAGTAGATCTCATGTTCATTGGAATATTCAGACGATGGTCGGCCGAAGCGGTCGTGATGTCGGTATAGATTCGGCTCCAATGCGAAGTGCGTAGCGTCGAGAGGCTGGAGCACGCCCCAACCAACGAAGAAGGGGGACAACTCGAGGTCGTTCAAGGACCGTGGCATCATAGCTATACTACGCGACTGTACATTTCCGTGTACCCAACCAGAAGCGTGCGACTCAAGTAGTGTACTCGTAAGCGCTCTCGCTATTAGAAAACGGCTTCCTATCGAGGGTCTTGCGGTTGGACCCTTCGAGATCATGTCATGCAAAGTCGGTGGATTCGATGCCCAAGGATGACTTTGTGGTGCTCGGTAGATAATCAAACTCCTCGTATTCAGTGGATCATCGATGAAACCCATGCAGCTGAGGGTGTGCAGCTGATAGCCGTCTTGGGCATCGCTCTTGACCGATACATCAGTTTGATGAGGAGCCTGTAACAGCCACGTCAGATGACACATGTATTCAGCGGGCGTCTCGCTATCGGATCTAGGCTCAACCAGCACGTCCACCTCCTCACCTCCATCGTCATATATCGTCTTGATGAGGCTGTGTGATGGTTGTTCGGTGCTTATCGGGTCCCTCAGTGCGCCAACAAGCGCATTGTAATCATTCGAAGGCTCTGCACCCGCTCGGTGCTGGCGTTCGAGTTGTTCTGCTACGCCAAGGATGGCAGCTTGTCTCGTGCGACCGAACCCTGGATCTGGCGGACCGATACCAAGGAAGACGATTTCCAAAGTTTGTCGAAGCCGATGAGTCCATTGCAAGCAGTTTAAGGTGAGCGTGGCCATCTCCTCTTCTCCGAACAACGCCTTGTACAGCCCAGGTCGCGCCTTTTCGCGCCATAGTTGCGAACGCTCTTTCATCTCCTCTCTCCAGCCTCTCTGCTCATATTGAGCGTCCAACGATGCGGCGCGACCGCGCTTCAGATCTTCGATGCTTCTCTGACCTGCTCCAGGTATAGGGCTTTTGCCTATGTACCTCCATGCCTCTCGATGCGCAGCTAGCGACTTATTTAGCGAGTATAGAGAATACTCTACATCACTCGTCAAGGTACGATGCACTCGACTGTCGCGCAAGATTCCGGTCAGCTCACTAAAACAAACGTTCGAAAAGACATCCAAGAAGACGAGTGTTTCATTCAAGAAGTTTGTTGTGTGTGGTACGCTGCTTGCGTCTTTCGTAACATCGCGAATGAAGATCAGAGTTGCGCAAATGACTATGGCAGTGTTAGCATCCCATTTTGCGGTCGTGTGTTCTTTGTTTAATGTTTGAGTTCCGCAGGTAAAAAATAGCTTTCTGGTCCAGCAATGATTCGCACCGGGTCATGAAGTGCATCAGACTCGGAGGATAGCGGAGTTTTCATCGGATGTTGCAAGCGACTATCTACCAGAATACGTACGATGAATGAGCTCGAGGGATGCGTTGACATGATCCATGGTGTCGCAAGCTTTCCAGGAGTGGTAGACCTCAATACGCAGTCAATAGAACACGATGCAATTGCGGAAAGTAATGTGGGAAGTGCATTAGCGGCGGAAGCTGTCAAGATGGTGAGCAAACGGCAATGCGGCGTGCCATGGTTGCGCTAAGCCACCACATCGGCGTGATGTTCCAGCTAAATTTAAGTTGCCCCGCCACATTGCCGACATGAAGGGGTTGGATCATGACACAGACGAATTACTGACGCGACTCGATGCAAAAAAGAGAGTTTGATGGTAGAGTGGTTGGAAAGTGGGAAGTCTGGCGGCTTTCCAAGGTCGGGGCTCGAAATTACATGTAACGTCATTGTCCGTGCACAGCTCAAAAGACGCTAGCTGCCGAAGCAAGCATGTGGACCGAACTCGCTGTTCGTCTTGAGTTTCTCGCAGTCTCTTCTGTACGATAACGTACAATCTGAATAACGCGTTATAACCGATTACTAAGTTGTGAGCGCTGTATCATCTGAGATGGCCTGAAGAAACATGATACGACAAGGCGAAAATGTTGCGTCCTCTACCGTGTCCCACACAGCGTTGGTCTCCGGCACTTGGTCGGCTAGGCTTTCTTCCCTGGACGCCTACATCTAAGCTTTCGCAATCAGCTTCTCCCATCAAAACCACCAATTTTATCGAGGCTAGCTTTCGTACCACCGTCAATGACATATACCTAGAGGCGATCAGGGATGTACAATATTGAGGAACTCTCGAGGCAGAAATTCTGTGTCTAGCACGAGATCGGATCGCGAATAGGCTCTATGTAGTACGTTCTGAGGCAAGAGAAGGTGAAGGGTAGTAAACAAGGGACGTGTATGAGTAACAGTCAAGACTCGAGTCAGCAATGGATTATAAGATCTTTATCAAAAACCAGTCATGTCGTGATGTGTTGATTGCTGGGGTCAACAGACGGATGGGTCTATGGCGTCATGCGCTAAGATCGAATTCGAGACGTGACGCGAGCTGTCGGCATGCTGCAATAGCTCTGCAACCACCATGCCATCGACCACGCCCGTAGCTGCAACAGTTGTCATCTGCAAGACTTTGCAGAGATACAAGAAGAGTGTTCAAACTCAACAGGAACTCGCCTTCGACGATGAACCCGCCACGCGATAGCCAACAACCCAATATCTCCTTTCCACCCATGTCGACCCGCTGCGAACGCTTGCATGCATCCTATCAGAACACCGGCCTGCGTACATACACAATACGTAAGCCTAATGAGGTTTTGCGCCTCCGGGTGGTGGCAGCTTGCTGGCAATACGCTTGTCCTGCTCTTCCTTTGGCAACGTATCCCATTCAGCGACGTTCTTGTCCTTCGCGATATCAGCACAGATCTTGGTGTTATAATTTGGTTGCTGTTTGACTTACCCATTCTGCTACACACTCTGGCTTCCAATTACACTGTTCGACCTCGCCGTACATGGGGTGATTGCGTCGTGGATGAAGCGTTGGCCATCCCGAAGCATGATAGTGGTGCTTCACCAACGCACCCCTCGAGTCATGATTCCCGGAATCCGAGTGTCCTTGGCCGGCTGCAAAGGCTTCCACGTTCAAGACTAGGATTCCGTTGACCAGCCTCGACTCTGCCAAATTGTGGAAAAGATCCCAGGTAACCGGCTTCCCTTGGTTCTGTGCTGTCATCTGCTCCAGCACAGCCTTGGTAAATGCCGAAGGGCCCGTCCCGCTAATGACTTCGTCAAAGTCCAGGTGTAGTTGCGAGATCTCAACCTCCTTTTCGTGCGACAGCTCGTGTAACCAGACTTGTATGTTCTCGATGAGCCTCATCATCACAGGCAGTCTTGGCTTGGCGGCGAACGTCCACTGACAAAAGGATTTACACTTTGACCCCAAAATTTCGTGGTCAGCGAACGTTGGCTCATCAATCTCCACGCCGATTATCATGTCGACATCTTGCTCGTTGTACCGCTCAGGTATGAATCTGCTGATGGGACGAAGGCATTCTACGTCTATGTCGGCATACACGCCGCCCTCGGCGTACATGACGAGGTAGCGGAGCAAATCAGCCTTGATAATTGTTATGTTGAGCTCTCGGTAGAGGTCGACAAGGTCCGGTCTATTGATACCATGTGCACCGTAGTGCCATTCGAGGTACTCATTTGCGTTGTCGTCGGTCAAAACCTCGTACCGATATTGAGGGTTCTTTGCTGGCCTGAAAGGTGCGCGCACGAAGTCAATATACGTCTCACATGCAGTTCATAGAGGCGATTTCTTACCAGGTCTTCGCTGAGTCGGAGTCGCGCTTCTCGAAACCTAGGGGACCAACCTTCCATGTTTGCCAGATCTTCCTAGGAATGACTGCACCGTTCAGTTGCAGCGGTTGCTGGTACTTGAGCTCGCGTCTGTACTTTGAAGCAGCCCGGATGGGTGTAGTAAAAAAGTGCGTATTGGCGAAGAACAAGAATATGAAGAGAAGGGCAAGATACGCAGGCAAGACCCTTCGAACTTGACTTGTGAGCTTGCCTGAGAAATGCGATGCAATTGGGGAACGGGGAGGCATTGCGATATCAAGGTGAAGCTTGGGCGGAGGTTGCCTAGGTCGTGTGCGCATGCTGGGTTATTACAACGACCCAGGCCACTACGGCGACCCGACCCTCTCGAAGTCTATGAGGGATTAGCTCGTCTTGACTCTTCTAAGAGCCTCCTGTCATCTTCGCAAGCGGCCATTGCGCCCACCAATCCCCGTTCAACTATCATCCTCGGTACGTCGGTACAAATGGTTGAGACAGGGCCTGCCTCGTGGCGGAAGCTCGATAGCGCATGTGCGTTGCATGCCTAAGAGCTCATCTGCATCGTTGCGGCGAGGATGTTAGGTTAAGATGCCTAGGCTAAAGCTTCTCTAGACGATCCCTGCAAGTTGGTCGGCGGTTTCGACATAATCGGCACCATTCCCACTCAAAGCCCCGCACCAGTTATCGTCTGTCAGGGACGACCCAATAGGACTATTTACCAAACCGTAACTGATGAGCGCTATTGCGGGTCAATCTAGTCCATTGTCGGAAGTTCCTGCGGTATGCTATCAAAATCACCAACACCGTACCCCGCCTGCATGGGCCGTTCGACCTGGATGAGTGCTTTGTTGCATCTGAAAAGCTCTACACATGTGCTGCCTCGGTTGAGATCAGCTACGTGTACGATCATTTTGAGAAAATTGTGTTTCCTCCGGCCTAGCACAACCTCCGCGGTAACCGCTATCATTTTGCGTCCTCAGACCCTCACCACCCTGTCCAGTCGAGGTCGAATCCATCACGATCACTGCTACAGCTTCAATATCAGCCATGCCAACCACACATGGGGGACTCTTGGATCATGGCCGACTCGACGACGTCAAATTGTCACCAACGATATGGAAACCAGTCCGAACAGCAAGATGGAGTCTTAACATCGTGCGCCCGGAATTCTTGAGCTTACGCTCAAACACCAAGAGCAGCTCAATCAGACCGACAGCGTGGTTAGACGGTCTGAGGGGATTTGCAGCGTTCTTGGTATATCTGCATCACAATCAACTGTGGTCCCACGGTGGCAAAGGGAATCTGGTCTTCGAAAACTCGTTCGGCTACGAGGGAAGATACTACTCCGCAGCTTTCCCTTTCGTACGGCTCTTCTTCTCTGGTGGCCACTTCGCCGTCGCCATCTTCTTCGTCATCTCAGGATATGTCCTCTCGCTCAAAAGCCTGAGACTCATACAGGAGGGAAAACCATCAAGCGCATCAGAAACGGTCGGTTCCGCTCTTTTCCGTCGCTGGCTTCGACTTTACATTCCTGTCATCATTGTCACGTTTGCCTGGACGTCATTCCGACACTGGAGTAAACTGTCACTTGACATGCACGAGATGAAATCCACATTCCGCGAAGACGTCATTGTCTGGTACCAAACCCTCAAAAACTACAGCTTCGTATTCTCTACAAACATCTATGAGTTCACGGAAGCGTATCATCCTCATACCTGGTCAATACCTATCGAATTCAAAGGATCCATTGTCGTCTACACTACACTTTCTGCACTTTCGCGGTGCACACGGAACGCTCGTTTATGGTGCGAGGTGGCTTTGATCACATACTTTCTCTATGTGGTAGACGGCTTCTACGCAGCATTGTTCATGTCCGGGGTATTGCTCTGTGACCTTGAATTACTGGCCCAGCGGGACGAACTCCCGCGCTTTCTTAGTGCGCTGGCCGGATTCAAGGAGCTCATATTTTTCCACTTGTTCATCGCCGCACTTTACCTCGGCGGAGTACCGGCATTCGATGCGCCAGAAATCGATCGCACCGTTCTCATCTCCAGGTCGCCTGGATGGGTCTGGCTGTCACATCTCAAGCCCCAAGCTGTCTTCGACGCAAAGTGGTTCTACCTCTTCTGGGCTGCATCCTTCGCAGTAGCCTCGATCCCACGCCTGCCATGGCTCAAGCGCTTCTTCGAGACTGGTTTCTGCCAGTACCTTGCGCGCATCTCGTTTGCGCTATACCTAGTCCACGGGCTTGTAATATGGACCCTGGGAGACCGACTTTACGCCGCGGTTGGGCTCTCAAGGCCATTTCACAAGGACGGTATACCAGGATGGGTCGACAAGTTCCCGCTCCCCAAGAAAGGGCCTATGGGTCTTGAGGTTGCATTCTGGCTACCACAGCTGATCATTCTTCCCCTTACACTCTACGCTGCCGAGGTTGTTACGAAACTAGTCGATGAGCCCAGCGTCACATTAGCCAATTGGCTTTACAAGTGTACGGTCCGGCCACAAGTAACCCCGCCGAAGCACCAGCGCAGCTACTCTGTACGATAGAAATTTAATCAGTCTTGCGTTGAAGTTTTTTTCTGCGTCATCGCCTTGCATTGGACCACATGCACGCTTGCGTGCTCATCTCTTACTCGGCTTCATGTGATTTTACCCGCTCAGGGAATTCCCGTCACAACACTACTGCAGGTGCGGACAGGGTAAGGTGCATTATCATGGAGGCACAATATCTATTGGTTGTTCCGAATTGGAGCTTGCTCCGACACCGCGCCCCATGGGGTAATCTCTGGGCGCCTGGGCATTGAACGTTGGTCTTTGCGCGCCTGCAGATCGTTGTTAGCGGCAGCACCCGAAATTGGCGACAACGCCGCGTGATTATCTGAAGCCTTGCTCTCATCAGTGTTGAGGCGATGATCAGGTCATCGGCTTTGTTACCATTATTCAAGTAACACCTCCTCCCTATCCCGTCGTCGGCTTAATTATGACGTGGGTGTGTGCCCGAGCATTTCGACTATGGGTGCATGTGATATCCGCCCCTTCAAGGATTGACTAAAGGTTTGTCGCCAAATCTGCGTTGTGTCTCCGTACACATCATGCGACGCCGACATAATATTACTTTAGCAACACTTGCTTGTCTCGGAACGGTATACCTCGTTGCACAACACCGACACGAATTCAAAACCACGCCAGGGGGTGCACGCATCAGCGGAATTGAGATATTGCCGTCTGACAGGCTCACCTCCTCCCACCAAAACGATGGCTTCGTTATTCTGAAGGATGAAGTATCAAGCCAAGCAATACCAGAAGATGTTAGGTCGCCGCTAAAGGAAATCGCCGCTTCCGCTATTGGAGAGCCTAGTCTAGACCTCCAGCCGAGACCTTCCTTCGAGGAAGTCTCACAGTCATCAAGAACAGACAGCGAACCCGAGACGAAATATCCTTTCCAAGACGATTTACAGCTTGACCTACCTACCACCGTGCTTCAACGGTACTCGACACAAACGCCTCACAGTTACGACCTCGGCACCCCTGGAAGCTATGCGTACGCAACATTTCTTGCTACTCGTAACCCCTCTCTTAAAGATCCCTACTTTCTCGCTATTCATTCGCTTATCTATCGGATACTCTGGTCTTCCCAAACACGTAGCCAAAAATACCCGCTCATCGTTTATGTGGCCGAATATGTAACAGACGAGCAGCGTGCGCTCCTTAAAGGAGCCGGTGCACTAGTACGCGAGCTCTCACCTCTTCAATGGGAATGCAACGTCTCTGGCGTGCAAGACCGATGGAAGGATCTCTTTGCCAAGCTCAATATGTGGAAAGAGACGGAGTTTGAGCGCATACTGTTTTTGGATGCTGATGCGTTTCCGTTGGCGAATATTGATGAGATGTTCGACCTCGCGCCTAAGCAAGATTGCATACCGGAGAAATTGCATCTCGATGACTTCCTACCCGACGGGCCAGTTTGCGAGCCTTACATCTTCGCTGGCGTCGCGCAAGATATCTTCAATGCGACATATCCTAACGTCAACGTCGGGTCAATGGTCTTCACACCCTCCTTGCGCATGCATGCACGACTTGTGCAGAACTATGTCAAGACCGATAATTACGATTGCTTAATGGCTGAGCAGGCGTTCTTAAACTGGCAGTTTGGTCCGGAGAGCGCATATCCAGTGACAAAGCTGGATAGACAATGGGGTGGATTCTTTCCCACGGAGGACGAGGGCGATGGAAAACTGAAGATTGTCCATGAGAAGCTCTGGGTTATGAAGGAGGGATGGATGAAACAGGAATGGGAGAAGGGCTGGAACGAGATGAATGAGTTCTATGAGAGCGCTGAATTTGCCAAAGCGAGAGAGGAAGATGGTATGGTTTCTGGAAGCGATTAGGGTGCTTATTACTGTCACAGTCTTCTGTACTGCTTGATTGCCATCCTCAGAGTGTTTTCTTTTGCGTGTATTCCAGACCATCTGGGCGAGATTTATGTGGACAAGCGAGACGAGAGAAAGGAACGTAATTATATAGTTGTGTTGGCATGCATAGCAACGAGAGGGTGTTTCTGGAATGGCGTACCATTTATGGTCTTCATTCCAGAAAGGTTTAGACAACTATGGCCATGGTTTTGGTATCTTCAAGAAAGCATAGCATTATCGGATGAGGTTTGCTGTCCACGTTACTCATACTATACACGAAGCACCGTCTACGCACTGGCCTCTGCAGTGCTCTGCCTTTCGGCTATACTTCCACCCTTCCAACTTCCCTTTGGATCGACCTTGTTCTGCACCCTACTTTCGTCACCTTCCTTACCCCAGCCACCGCCGCCAGGTGTATGGATGATGATCCTCTCACCCGGCCGCATAGCTGCCGTATTCTTAGCACCCATGTTGATATATCTGTACTCCACGTCTTCTTTCGCTCTTGCAGCGTCCTTCTTCTGGGCCGCTTCTACTGCATCAGAAGTCCTAGGCGCATGTGTAGTGTCCTCCAGAGGTTCTGTGGGGCGCTTGGAGTCCGAGTTCTGGTCAATAGCCTTTTTGTCTACTTTCTTGACCCAGATGTTCAAGCCACATGCTGCGTCGCCTCCTCCTTCCATGCCGTAGGGATGGTATACTCTTCGCTCGCTAAGAATGCTAACTTGGACGGGGATGCGGAACTCGATGTCGCGAATCACACCCTCACCACCAACGTGCATGCCCTTACCGGCACTATCTTGTCGTAGCGAGAACTCACGGAGCAGAACAGGATACCTTCGCTCGAAGACCTCAGAGTCGGTGATGCGGGTGTTGGTCATATGTGTATGCACACCGTTTGTGCCATTCCATGTTGAGCCAGCGCCAGATCCTCCTGCAATTGTTTCATAGTACCCGAAACCTTTCGTCTCTTTGCGTTCGCCGCTCTTATCGCCTTCTCCATATGTTGTACCGCCAAAGCCGAAAGTGAGGTTGTTGCAATCACCCTGACTCGCAGCGCAGGCCTTGAACGCCTTGAGAACTACGTCGGTAACACGCTGACTTGTCAAAACGTTGCCGCCCACAACAGCTGCGTTGTCGGATGGTGAGAGGAAGGACTTCTTGGGAATGAGGACATGGATCGGTTTGAGGCAACCTTGGTTCAACGGGATGTCCTCGCTGATAAGACAGCGCAGACAGTAGATGATAGCAGAGTAGGTAACGGCTTCTGGCGCATTAATGTTTCCGTAGACTTCAGGGCCTGTGCCGGAAAAGTCGAATACGGCCTCACCCTTCTCAGGATCGATCGATACCTTGAGCCGGATAGGGCTTCCATCATCCATGAAATCCTCTGCGCTAAGATCCTGGCCTTCAAAACGCTTGTAGACGTCTTTGAGTAGAGCACGAACAGATTGCTCTGCGTTGGCTTGGATGTTGGTCATGTAGAACTTGACAACTCGCTCGCCATAGTCCGACATTAGTGTGCTGATTAGGTTGATACCTTTTTGATTGGCGGCGACTTGTGCCTTCAGATCGTTGATGTTGTCACTGAGGCATCGTGTACCAGAGCAACCAGGATACTGACCTGGTTCGTCCAGAAGAAGCTCAGTGATGCGCTTCTCGTTGAAGTGCCCTTCGGATACTAGTTTCTCAGATTTGATAGCCGCACCTTCTTGGTAAAGCTCTTTTGATGCAGGAGGCATAGAGCCGGGGAGTATGCCTCCAATGTCGGCATGATGCGCGCGTGAAGCGACGTAGAAGATGATATTGTCACCACTAAAGGCGGGCGTGATTACAGTGATATCTGGCAGATGAGTGCCGCCGAACATAGGGTGGTTCGAGACGAGGACGTCACCCTTCTTGAGTTTGCCCTTCCAGATGGCGGCTTGTTTGCGAACACAAGTTGACATGCTACCGAGATGTACCGGTAGATGAGGGGCTTCACTATCATTAGCCGGGTTCGGTCACTTTAACAATCGACGTACCGTTGGCGACAAGTCCACCATTCTCGTCAAACAGCGCGCAGGAGTAATCCAGCCGTTCCTTGACGTTAGTGGAAACACTAGTTTTCTGGAGTGCGCGGCCCATCTGCTCAGCAATGGCCATGAATCGATGCGCAAAGATGCTGAGCAGGATTGGGTCGACCTCTTTCGTACCAACCTCCTTCTCTTGGTCTTCAGTCTCACCAATGTTTATCACCACGTGGGTATTGATGACAAGCGCAGTAGCGCCAGGTGTCACAACGATAGTCTGCGTACCATCCGCGATAATTGCTGGCCCCTTCAATCGATCGCCAACTTCCAAATCCTCGAGCTTGTAGACTGAAGTGTCTTGTCGGCCACCCTCAAAGAATACCTTGCGAGTGTCGTAGCGCTTCGTGTCGCCTGAGATATCTTTTGGCTTGATCTCTTTGAGTTGCTGATCTACGCTCTTTTCGAGACCTTCAAATGTCTTGCCGATGCCACGAGCTCGCACATCATCTACAATGATATCGCGATCAGGTAAAGTGAAGCCGAATTCTTGTTCATGCTGCTTGACGAAAGCCTTGCCAAACGCCCATTCATCTCCATCGTATTCTTGCTGTGCCTCCTCCTTAGTCGGCTTGATAATCATGAGGGCGGATTCTGTTCCTCGATATCTTAGATTGAGGTACTCCTCGAAGTGGACATGCTCCTCGTCAAAGCCCTGATCTCTGAGCGTACTTGTCGACTTGCTCTTCAAATCTGCCATCTTGTTTTGCAAGTACTCTCTTGTTTCCTTCTTGTCCGACCATACGGTAGACTCTGGTTCTTGCCTCTCATCAACAACGTCGGCAAGCGCCATACCATATGCAGAAAGAACCGACGAGTAGCGATGGATCAGAATCTGCGAGATGCCAAGAGCTTCGGCGATGGCCACCGCGTGCTGACCACCAGCACCACCAAACGTCGCGAGTCGGTGCTTACTTGTGTCGTGTCCACGGGCTTCGGTCAGACTGCGAATAGGTCGTGTCATGGTTTCATTCGCAATCTTGATGAAACCGTTCGCGATATCGTCCAGCGACATTTCTTTCTCCTTGTTGCCGCCTGCGACCTCTTTATTGATCTGCTCCGCCAGCTCCTTGAACAACTTCTCGCTCGCCTGCGCATCGAGCCCCTCGTCTTCGTTCTTACCGAAAATCTTAGGAAAGAAGTCTGGTAACAAGCGTCCAAGGAACAGATTCGCGTCTGTGATTGTCAACGGACCGCCCTTGCGATAACAAGCTGGACCTGGATGTGCGCTCGCAGACTCCGGGCCAACAACAAAAAGTCCATTTCTCCAGAACAGACGCGATCCACCACCAGCAGCAACAGTATTAATATCGAGTTGTGGTGATTGGATGGTGACACCGGCTGTCGTAGTTTCAAAGACATGATCGTAGCGTCCAGCGCCGTATCTGCTCACGTCGGTACTAGTGCCGCCCATGTCGAATCCAATGACAGGAATCTTGGTTTTCGGATCGTACGATGTGAGCGCATAACCAACAACACCTCCGGCAGGACCTGAAAGGATAGCTTTCAGGCCTGAGAAGATGTCGACGTCAACCAGGCCTCCATCTGACTGCATGAACTCGCAGCGTGCGCCTTTTGATCCTTCCTCGCGTTTCACGCTCTTAGTGCCAAGGCCGCCCTCGAAGCCTTTGGAAAAGCCATCGATATACTTTCGTATCGCAGGGGTGAGATATGCGTCTGCGCAGGCCGAAGTGGCTCGTGGGACCAGCTTGATCATAGGCATGAGCTCGTGACTCAAACTGACATGCTCAAAGCCAATCTCCTTCGCGATCTTTCCCACCAACGCCTCGTGCTTTGGGTATGTGTATCCATGCATCAAACATACCGCAATGCTCTTCAGTCCACCATCGTAGACCTCCTGCAACTGCCTTCTTATCGCCTCTTCCTGGGGCCGTTGTAGGATGCGCACCGTCTCACCAGACAAGCCCTTCACCAAGTCAGCATTGTCGCCAGCCTCTTCTATGCTCTTGGCCTGTGTTTGGTTCCTTTCTGGATCTTCGGCGTAGTCTTCTAATGTGACGCGCTCATCGATCTCGACAACCTTCTTGTACAGCACCTCAGGCTTCCGGATGTCGAGCGCGAAGATGTTGGGCCGACTCTGGTTTCCAATCTCAAGACAATCCTTGAAGCCCTTTGTGACGACCATGGCAATGTCTTCGCCCTTTCTCTCTAGAAGCGCGTTGGTCGCGACCGTGGTGCCCATGCGTATGCTCTCGATCTTGGACGTGTCGAGCGGCTGTCCACGGGGAATCTCGGTTCCAGTGAATTTGGAGAGGAGGCGGCGGATGCCTTCGAGCGGCGCGTCATCGTAGTTGGAGGGGTCGACGGAGAGCAGCTTGATGAGGATGTCGTCCTCCATCTTGCCGGTGCCAGGATTGCCTACGCAGTCGGTGAAAGTACCGCCACGCTGCACTGTCAGCTATCGCCATGCGTGTATGTTTTGGTGGCATACATCAATCGCGATGCGGATGCCCCGCTCGCTAATCTTTGGAGTCGCCATGTTGATGGGGGCTGGTGAAGCTCAAGGTGCTATGGCAGAGCTTCAGGAGGATAAAAGCATCGGCAGACGCCAGAGGAAACCTCAGAGTGAGCAACAAGTGAAGTGAGGTTTGTACGTGACATGATGCAAGCCACACGCGACTGCATGCACCACCCACGAGAATCGAAAGTGGGGTAATCTTCCCGTTGCTGCCCCGCGACATCGGGGCCCTTTTGTCATCCATCTCATCTGCGTCACCTAAACTCCGCGGCTTTCGCTGCCTTAGGCTTAGTGCGCTTGGTCATCATCCGACCACCTATACGGCTGCTCCCGTCAAACCACAATCGGAGCGTCGTCAACCTTCTCTGCCGTGAGAGCAAGGTTCGCGTGGCTGCGACGTCCTTGGATACCGCATTGTCGTGATAAGAAGTGGGACAAAACAGCGACACCCATCGCGTCTTGGTCACGAATTCGCGTGTAGCGCGTCTGCGTTCCGAAAGATTACCTTGCCTTTGATCCCATCGTCCACCCGGCTCAGTCAAACGGCTGTATCCGTAGCCGGCTTCGATAGCATTCATCGGGAGTAAGAAAATCCAGAAATGAGGAGCGCCTCGAAAAGTCAGCAATGTGGACGCCGCGAGCTCGAAGTCATGGCTGACAAGCTTGCGGGCAACATGATCAAGGCCTCAAGCCAGGAAGGCTGGAGAGCGCCGGGAATTAAATACTACAAAGTTCATGGTCAGCCACACGCGTTCGAAGGTTTCCCCACCAAGGATGTTGAAGCAGAGAAGGCAAGAGTAGCAGCGGCAGATGCTATGCTCAGCAAGATATCAGACTGGCTAACAGACACTTTTTCCAACGCCCACAGCGGCTAGCATGTATGGGGTCGAAGCACTGGATCTCGCGAGGGTTTTCGAAGCCTATCGATCTATCTCGTTCAAGGAAAAAACCTAAAAGAACCACCAAGCTTGTTTGATGTCCCATGTCTCAACGAAAATGGAGTTCTCTAGCAACTCGGTTAAGTTGCCTTCTGCCCAGAGCCTCGATATTCCTGGGCAGCAAAAAGTCAAAAAAAACATACAACAGCGGGGATTCGCTAGTGGTCACCCACCTAACTACTAATCCGCCGGTACACTGCTTGTATATGGCTGAGCGGACGGGAAGCCTAATTTTCAGTGTCCTATGGTCGTATGTGCAAGTTCAGGTAGTTTTGCAGATTATAAAGGTGCAGCGCAATAACAAAGGTGTCTGAACGGGCGTGAATCAGGCTACTTGGTACGCTCTGGCAGACTCTGGGGTGGTCGTGGTCGTTGGCATCGGTCCTATTGCTAAATGGTGGTGTGATGGTTGTTGGGCAGAAATGCGTTCTGCAAGAGGTGCTTGGTCGCTTCATGCCTTCAACATACCTAGAGCCTGGATTCCATTCATATTGCCATGAAAAGGTCCAAGGTCATCGACAAGCAACACACATCTTGTACAACACCAAAACAGTATCTGACGATACATACGTACCTTGATCGCTAGATGGCTAGCACTCCGCCTGCAGGTAGGGTAATGCAGTCAGCTTACATAGGTAGTGGCCGTTGATGACAGGAACCTGGCGATGTACGGGTCGAAACCAACATATATGGGTACATGTCTTAAGCGGAACGCGTTTTCGCAAGTCTGTATGGAAGCCGAGGTTATGGAGAGCGCGATGGCTGTTGGCACTGGTGGGGTGGACACGTTTCAACCTTCCCACGATGGACAGAAATGTACTGCGAAGATATCAACCCGCCCCAACAAGTCCGTCCAGTCTATTTTAATGTCTTACGGCAAAGCTTACGCTGAAAAGTCGCGGTTTGCAACTCTCATCGCCCACACGGCGTCTCATCTCCGCGCTTTGCCTAAATCCAAGACAGCTAGCGTCATGACATCACCGCACATGTCGCCTCCACTTTGGCTGGCGCGGCTCACATCCGCATCGTGAAAGCAGCGGTCAGTGAACTGCGCCCATGCCCATTCCACTGATTGCGCGACATTTGGCGCAATCAGGTGCCGTAAATTTCCATGCAAGGGTGATCTTGGGGCTCGGACACCGTTTGGGGCCGCGACTCGCGCATGTTACAGGTTGCGGGTGGACAGAATGCGTCATTGAGGGCGCGCAGAGGGGTGATGGGTTTATTCTCCGCGCTTTTCTTTTCTTACCCTACTCTTCCGTAATATCAGTATTTGAAAACGCGGCTGCTTTTGCTAGATCAAAGTCAAGAGTGGGAAGTTATCATCCTCGAACTTGCTCCAGAGTAAGCAATCTTCTCGGCACTTTCCACGATTCACATCCCGGAACGACGTGTGAGCGTAGTTGCTCACCACCACCACCAACGCGAAAATGAACTATGCATCATGGATCGAAGAGAAGAAACTCAAGGTAAACATATGACGAATCTACATGTAATATACAAGCTCACACAGTTGACTCAGAAAACCTTCATCGTGGCCACATTGGCGTCTACTCTCGTCGGCACATTCACGGCGTCTATGGGGCTATGGGAACGCGTCGCAGATAGGCGCGAACAGCACCGACAGAAACAACGCGACTCAAAGCAAGATGGCGAGATCAAGGAGCTGAAGCAGCAGTTCGAAGATGCACAGAAGAAAGCCGAGGGCAGACAACAGGAGATTGATCGGCTGAAGAACGGTGGGGGAGGCGGGCAGTGGGGAGGGCGCGACGATGTAGGAAACAACTTTCAGAGAGACGGCATGATGATTCAGAGGATGTATGACCAAGGCTATGGTAGAATGGGCAGCCGGTTTGCGCAAGGCGATGGTAGGTACTCTGAGTACGACAGCAAGTACAATACTGACTCTCCTCACAGCCATCGTCGAGAACCAACTGCAAGCGCAGATCATACAGCTTCAACAAACTGTCATTAACGTCTTGCAAGACGCCCTCTACAACGACCGCCAGTTGACTCGCGCCGACATGGCCAAGCTCATCGCCGCCTCGAACCAAGCCCGAGAAGGCTCCATGGTAGCCCTACAAGAAGCACAACAGCGTCTGGGAGGCTCACAAGCAGGCGGCGGCGAATTCCGTCCCGCATCGCCTGCGCGCTCCTTGGTCCCTTCGCAACGCGCACCTAGTGCGATAATGGATGTCGGGGAGCAACTCTTCTGCCGCTACGCTCTCGACTTACAGCATATGCCCGGCAAGCCCCTAGCATCTACATTTGCACCTGGAGGTAGCTGCGCATGCCCCGCGTGCGGCGTTGTTCTTGATGTCACCAGCGAAGACTTCTGGATGATCGGGAAGCGAACACCCATTACCATGTACGACAAGACGACCGGATACGAAACTGATATCATGGAGACACGCGAATTCCGTCTTGCCCAGCGCTTCGTTCTCAAATGCCATACCCCGGATGGCGAGTACGCGTGCACAATCTGTAGTAGGGGCAGAGACGTAGATGCGATCTGCCGAACGGTAGACAGCTTAGTGAAGCATGTAGGGACATACCATGATGTGGGCGAGCTAGAGGGAGAAATTGACCTACGAGAGGCCAAGGTCGAGACAACGAGAATGAGCCTTCCTGCTGCGCCACGAGCACCGAGTCCACCAAGAAGCGTGCTGAGAGAAGAGGTGATCTATCGATGAAGAAATGGCGATGACGACAGTGTCAATGCGTTTGAGGGGCTGTTTCTTGTGTCACAGCGAGGCGTTTGGATCGCGATTATACCTTTTTGGGGTGGGAGGCTTGCATGGGCGCATGTTACGATTTTTTCTTTCCATGATGTATGAGTAAACGATATAACGAGACCAACCTATTCAACCAGTAGTATACGATTCTCTGAGTTACAGTGCATTTCTTTCCCTTGTAAATCCTTTAGCGGGTGTGCATGTACGGAAGCATGTTCAGCGAAGTCCCAGGCAGATATCGAGATTAAGCAGCTGTGGTATCTGGCCTAGCACCCGGCTGACCACCATACCCAGGAATCTAAATTTCAGCCTCACACTAGGTGTTGATCACAAAGCTTGTCTAAACGTCAATTGCCACAAAAACGAGGCTCTGTGTTGGGATGAGGCCGTCTGTTCCGAGCAGGGATAGTGGTCTGTGCGTTACAGTACATGAATACGTCATTAGGGTGCTGCAGCTTGAGGTGTAAGGTGTCCACAGCTACCTAGGTACAGGCAGTGACACCACACCTATACCTCAACACCCGATTGTTGTTTCTAACTCAATTGTTTTCGAATGCATGTTGTGCTCTTACGGTCTTGTTTGCTACATCGTTATGGCCAATCTTCCGCTCTGAGCTGCGTTCAGCTGAGGCACCCTCATCTCCATCGCGCCAGTGGACCATTCCATCAAGCGCTATGTGACCATATGCTTACAACTACATAAGCTCGACCTGGTATTAGCATGCGATCAAATCGAGTTTGGACCTCGGAAATCATCCTCAGGAGGTCTTGAATACCTGGCCGATACCACTACCGGTTATGAGCCCCCTACCACAAGACCCGTGGACAGCAAACGGAGTCAAAGCGTAGAAGCTCAGCAACAGTATCTTACTTCCACAGTGTTGGTATAAGAACATCCTACTCAGAAAGCCTAATGCGTAGTTGGTCGCTACATTGATGCGCGCGCGACTACCCCTGATACTGCGATTGGGGTCCATTCGATAAGCGGCCTACCATGCGAAACATCATAATGGCACATCAAAAGGCAGAAGGGTATTGGTGCGAACGATCTTGATTAACGGCTCCCGCAGGTCTTGAACATGAAGTTCGCCGATCTCGTCGCCGCCCCCGGCCCCACACAACCGTAGGAAATTTTCTTCGTCAACCACCAAACCACACCTCAGCAAAGTGGATGAAAGGGCAATTGGTTTTCTCAGGCCTAGATGCTGCACTCCAAACATTCATACCGTGGATAATACTGTTGTATTTCGTCCGTCTTCCATCAATCAATAGCATCGCCCGGCTAGCTCAATCGGTAGAGCGTGAGACTCTTAGCTTTCACGTCCTAACAAGACTCGATTGGTTATCTCAAGGTTGTGGGTTCGACCCCCACGTCGGGCTCATTGTTTTTGTGCTTCTGTTGACCATGCCGTCGTCGTGGTTGAGGTGGTGGTTGACTTTGGAGCAAGTTTTTTTTTACTAAGCATTCCTCCCACCCCTATACTATCCACTAGACCTTGTGCTTGAGGATAGTGTATACCCTATCATGTTTGCATCATGCTGCTATCATCATCTTTAATGTCAGTGTCTGCATGTTTGATCAGGAGATCTTCCGGAAGAATTACACACTAACTATACAACAAGTAGGACAGAGACTACAGAGCAAGGTATTGCTATTAGAGACACTACGGATAGTGACAGAGCGTTTGTACCACTCTGATATGCTGACTATGTCAAAGATCACATTGAATGTCATGATTAGTGGCCGTCGTAGGGAAGTTGACGAACATCGTTAGTGTTCCTGACAGAGCTAGGCACCCCTACAACTCCTATCATGTCCAGTCCTTGGAGATGACCTTCCTTTGGTTGAGCCCTTGTTCTTCCATTCTCCCCTTTTCGACTTTGGAGCCTTTGATGACCTCTGGTCTTCATCCATTATGATGTAGCCATATTCCGTGGTTTCAGCTCGTACATTCAGGTACGGCATGCTGTTGGTGGAATGTTCATGCCTCGGATTCCGGTTTCTAAGGTTTATGCCAGCACATCACCCCTTGACTCGTCACACTGCCTTCCAAGATGACTGTAAACCTTGCTTTGCAGCCGAAACTGACACGTCAACTTCCTTCTTGACTGTGATATCCAAACCACGGCCGCTGTGATCACTATTTTGAGTTGGTGCCCGAGTTGCATAACCAGCGTCTTGCTGTGTTCCAACGATCCTCTCCTGGCTCTCATTTCCTTGCGCCGTATGGAGCACGCTAATGTTATACGGGTCCTTTGGCTTGCGGAATCCCAGACGCGACGCCTTTGATCCGTCGCCTCCACTGCCAGATAGCTCGTGGGACTCATAGCCGTGTGATGGCTTGTTCGATGGGTACGAGTTGGAGCTGTCGTAGTTGCCACTCCAGAACCGGCGGGTAAAAAGAGGACGAATGATGGTGGCTTGACCGATGATGATTGCGACAATATCTTCTCGACAAGACCAGATGGCCGCTGTTTGGCCTTGCTGAAGCTGAAATAACTGTTAGCGGGAAACTGGACCTTTTGCTCGTTAGACACTTACCGCCATGACGAAATAAACCCGCAAGATTGCTGCTATCATGATGAACATAGCGCCGGAGAACATAATCATCAATCCAATCTTGCGGCCCCACGAGATTTTGAGTGGGATGATGATGGGGATGGGGATGAGCATGATGCATACATCCGTCAACAGATTTAGCACCAATATGGTTACCAAAAATGCCGGACTCTGCGGCATGCAGTATTCTGGTAAGTTTAGTCAGTTTCAACATCGCTCTGAAGTGGTGAAGCGTTACTCACTGCCTGGGTCCGGAAGAATCTGCCATATCTTGTGAAAAGGGCGACATGCTGAGCCGAGCAAAATCCAGATAGAGATGCCGGTTACGCCGACGAACACCATGGTGGGGACGATGAACATCTTCACCCATACTACACTGACCACTCGTCTGTAGAGAAACAACATGTTCAACTTCAGAGTCCAGATCAAGCCGATGTAGGTGAACCAACCAACCATGAACCACTGGCTGCCTCTTTGGCGTGCAGCCGCTTGCTCAGGGGTGAACGACAGTCGTTCTTGCATCGTGAGATGCGACGTGTCGCCGGTTCCTCCTACGATGTGAGCAGCTACCGTCATGCCTGTGTAACATGCCTGCGAATGTTAGTGCTTCTTCGCAAGTTCTCTTTGGTTGGATCATTCGACTTACCCACGCAAAGAAAATCAGGTAGTCGTCCGGATGCCAACCAGCGATACCGACCATCCTCGTGCGCGAGAAAACTCTCAGCATAATAGCGATGCTTCCAAACCCGTATAGAGTCCATGTCTCGATGAGAGCCTGTTCCAGTGGGCTCACCGCCATGATTCTGGTATGTAGGAGAACAGCGAAGCTTCGCCAATAACGAAACAAGTATATTGAAACCCAACAATCAAGAAATATTACACCACGTTACAGTGGCACATGAAAGAATAGATTGCGAGGTGTACGTGCAAATGTCCTCAAACGGATGTTCCCGAACAATGCTTTTGAACCTCTTTGCAGCTCGAAGTACACGTGCATGCCTCAGCCAAACAACGTCGCAACACAAGGACCAGTAACCAGCTTTCGGTGCCTGAAGTCTTGCAACACCGACCACTGAGCACTTTGACCACGCTCAAGGCGTTGACCCGGTGGCCCCGATCCATGTCTTCCGCGCCCCTCTCAAAAGAAATCCTGTCCCGCAATAGCCCCATCCAGTACGGTTCCCCCAGTTGCAGCCACACAGGTCCTTGAATAAGAGCCGTTGCACTGCCGTAGTGCCCGGAACCACTCCCTGACTTGTTACTTGTGCAAGAACTGGCGAGGCTGCGTCAGTGACGTCGGGCCTTCTGTACGAACCTACCGCACTTCCGATATCCCTGATATACCCACATCTCCACCCACTCGAGACTTTAAGACCCTCGAATTATCCTCGGATAAATGACTCCGCGAGTATACACATCGTTCTTCACGTATAGACCAGGAAATCGATCCTAGACTTACGGTCATACTCGCGGGCCGTCATCGGATGCGTCTTGAACCCGAATGGTCTGGAGTAAATACATTCAGTAAGATCTGCCAACTTGTAACACACAGTGGGAACGTCTCCTTCAATAAACGACATGATCACAGAATGAAGCTTTGCAAGTTATCTAGCGCCCGCGTCGCCTTTCCAAAATAACACAAACGGTTTGGTTGCCCCAGCAAAAGGCCCGAACCTTCCGCCCATGCATGCGACGCTGCAGGGCTTCGAATCCTTTGCATGCATTTGTGCAATCAGGCATCCACTCTACGAGCCCAACCCCGCGCCATCAAAAGCAGGTACGGCGAGCGCATTCTGTTTGCGTTCAGGCAATCTTCACGATATCGTACGGGCTACGTTCAATGAATTCGGGGCTCAGCCAGTTTATAGTTTCGCTAGACAAACTGCCGTTAACTAACAAACGGACGAGCCGTACCGCGCTGAGTCGCGGGGGGCCTAGGTTAAAGCGGGTGGGGCTTGCTGTACTACTTTCTCTGACCATTCTGATTCGGGACTCACAACAAGGATTCATCCAGGTATCCCCCTAATCAACGATAATCAAAACGTGAATGGTAGTTTGTTCGCGCGTAGTGCGCCGTGCACCAACGTCCGACGATTGACAGCTCAAAGAGTTAAGGTACGCGAGAAGCCCTGGATTCTTAGGTCCAAGCAATCCTCTCCTCCCCACTCATACGGTGTCCTCCCTGTCTGCTTCTCTTCGGCTACGTCTGCAGTGATACTGACTGCATATCTCCTCATAATCTATCTCAACCAGTGCGTCGGGAGGCGAAATCATAACACAACATGGGTTCTATTGATGATCTCAAGAACTTGTCGTTGAACGGCAGATCTAACGGCGCCAATGGCACCAACGGTACTCAGGTAAAAGAACTCGATGCCTTGGTCGTTGGCGCAGGTTTCGGCGGCGTCTACCAACTGAAGGTTATCCGCGATGCAGGTTACAGTGTCAAACTGGTCGAGCATGGATCAGACTACGGAGGCGTGTGGTACTGGAACCGGTATCCCGGCGCACGTGTCGACAGCGCTATTCCCCACTACGAATTCTCCGATCCAGCACTGTGGAAAGACTGGACATGGAAGCAGCGCTTCCCAGGTAGCGAGGAACTCCGGGCTTACTTCAGCCACGTGGCCAAGGTATGGGACTTGAGGAAGGACACACAATTTAACACCTTCGTCTCGTCTGCGAGATGGAGTGATGACGAAGCGAAGTGGACTGTGAAGACAAAGGCTGGCGAAACGTACAGAGTGAAGTTCCTGTTGTTGAACACCGGCTTCGCGGCGAAGCGATACATCCCCGACTGGAAAGGCCTTGACTCTTTCAAAGGTTTGTACGTATTGATCTTACTGTAAGCCTCACTGACTCCGTCCAGGAACACTTCTGCACCCATCATATTGGCCTCATGAAGAGCTTAACCTTCGTGGCAAAAAGGTGGCCGTTGTCGGCACAGGGTCCACTGGCATCCAGCTGGCCCAAGAGCTGAGCGATGTTGCTGGCCATCTTACTGTCTTCCAGCGGACGCCGAACATGTCGTTACCGATGGGTCAAGTCGACTATGACCTTCCCAAACAGGCTCTTCCCAAGCCAGAATATCCCAAACTCTTTGCTGAACGCCCAGATAGCTTCTCAGGTTTCTCCTTCAACTTCCTCCCTAAGTCGACCTTTGATGATACACCAGAACAACGACTGAAGACGTATGAAGAGCTCTGGAACGAGGGCGACTTCAAGTTTTGGCTCGCAACGTACTATGATATGCTCTTCACCAAAGAAGCCAACCGAGAGGCATACAACTTCTGGCGCGACAAGACACGAGCGAAGATCAATGACACCAAGGTCGCAGATATCCTAGCGCCCATGGAGCAACCATATGCCTTTGGTTGCAAGCGTATCTCCCTGGAGAACAAGTATTTTGAAATGTACAACAAGCCCAACGTCTCACTTATCGACATTAGTGAAAAGGGCACACCGATCCAAGAGATTACCGAGAAAGGTATCAGGACCGCGGACAAGGAACATGAGTTCGACTACATCATCAGCGCGACCGGATACGACGCTATCACCGGGGGTCTGAAACAGATCGACATCCGCGGCCCGTCAGGCGAGAGCTTGAGCGAGCATTGGAAGGACGGCGCAAAGACATATCTAGGTATGTCGGTGGCGGGCTTCCCCAACATGTTCTTCACATACGGGCCGCAGGCTCCGACTGCCCTGTGCAATGGCCCCACGTGCGCTGAGCTCCAGGGCAACTGGATCTTGCAGACGATGAACCATATGAAGGAGAAGTCGCTGCGTAAAGTAGTAGCGCAGAAGGAGAGCGAGGATCAGTGGAAGGAGCTCATTTGGAAGCTTGCTAACGCGTCGCTGCTGCCCAGCGTAGATTCGGTAAGTCTTGTGATGGCGTTCGGTCGAGAAAGATGTAATGTACTGACGTAGCGACAGTGGTATATGGGTACCAACATTCCTGGAAAGGCTCGAGAGCCATTGATCTACCTCGGTGGTGTGCCAACTTACTACAAGACGATCAAGGAGACAGCAGCGAATGGGTACACTGGTTTCGATCTGTCGTGAAATATGATGATGCGTGCTTGGCGAATTCAGGAGGTGGCTGGGGATTGGGACACGTTAAGGGTCGTGCATCAGGAGCGATAGCATGAACTAACAGAGCTCTGCGCGTTTTGAGCATTGATGTTAGAGAATGAGATACAGTTATTCTTGTGACGCTACACGACGTATCGTGCGCAATGGCTGATTGTAAATTCCGATAATGACGGCGTGGCGTTGAATGCTCGTGGTCGGGGAAGGAGCGGCGCGCTGTGCGTTGATGCCGGCCGGCCGCTCGCTTCCAGGCCCCTCATTTCTTCACATAAAATGACCTCAATGAACATCAGTAGAGGTATAGGGGGACGACGCCTAGACTGTCAATCTTCCAAATGATAGAAGCCCCGGTTTCCTTTGCTGGACGCGTAGTCGCGACCTAGTACAACGCGCTTGGACCAGAATTTCCCAGCTTCGCGATTATCGGATCGTGTGCAGGTGTCATCACGCAGATCATCCAACTTTCCGCCGACATTGCGCGTCCAACCAGCAGTCTCTACAATCACCGCACATCGATAATGTTATTGTCTTTCTGTCGACTCACTTCTACGCCAATGTCACGTATGGGCCCGCATCCAGGTGGTAACGCTTGGTCAGAGAACTTACTATCATAAACTGAAGAACATTTCTCTACGCGCAACCACTCAACTTGCAAGACGTTCGCTTCCTGGATACTCTCTTTCCAGTTCTGGATTGATTTGCGAGTTGGGTCTAAAGGTGAGGCTAAATATTCTCCCATTCATCAGAAGTCCACGAAGAGTATAAAGTGGCCGGACTAGCGATTTGTTTCATGATCGAAGCCTGAGGTGGGATCTGTAGAAGATCCTCTGGACGTAAAGCGCCCTCTCGACGAGGAGGTAACTCGAAGCTAGCATAACTTCGGATGGAAATCTCATCACCCACTTTGGCCTCTTCAATCTTCACCTCCGACTCTACATCGGAACTGTCTGTCGCAGTGCTACTTGCAGGACATTTGGACCGGAGCGAGGGAAGGGATGAACCAACTCTAGAGCAGGTGTGCTCAATCCGACGTAGCAATGGTCGGAGAAGGGGAAGATTGGCGCCCACTACCGCTAACGAGCTTTCGATCATGCTCCATGCAAAGACCGGAGTTGTAAAGTCTAGACCACAGTCAGTCAAGTTTCTCACATCAGCGTCGGTTCTGGGTCTCGCCTACAAGTTATATCATCAAAGTTGTACATGACGTTTCGGCCAACCTCGATGAAGGTGACGAAACGTGCGATTCCGGCACCGCATACCCTAGGTCCTATCAGCAGTGTTCTGATAATCATATAGCGAGAAAGCTCACACTGCACCAAGTAAGAGGATACATGCTGCCGCGGTGCGGGTCTTCCAATGCATCTGGAGTTGATAGATGACTGGGATTGGTGAGACCAAGATAGCGATATCTGTGATAAACCCGCTGATCGAAACAGCGTAGTAAAAGGGCAGCGGCTCGACACATTCGACCCGAGCGTATTCGAAAGTTGTCCAGAGCGTTCTGGGGTCTCGGCACTGGAGAAGAATCACAAAGAACAACGACACCGCCCAGGCCACAATGACGACGATGAGGATGTTGTTAACGAATAAGAAGCGCGGATACACGTAAAAGACTCGACGGTAGAAGCACAGGACGGACGTCTTGCTGAAGCCCAGAGAAACTAAGGCAAGGAGTTGCAAGGTATAGTTTGCCTACAGTTGTCAGCGGCGAACCTTTTCCATTGGTGGGAGTTTCCACCTTCTCGTATACCTCTAGTTGCTTGGTGTATACTGGACCATCAGGCCCTATTATGTTGGTTTGATGCTGCGCCATCTCCCCAAACTCTGTACCTACAGGCTTTTCAGTTACGGCAGACGTCTGATAGTATGCACACAAACCGATAACCTCAGTCACCGCCATTCCTACAATGCAGATCTGTACAGCTATCAGATGTTCCATCGTTTTTCGAGTCAACAATCTGGCTTACTTACCAAAGCGGGAATTATAAGCGCATCATCGGCTCCGACCCGGTTTCCCGATTTCGTATGCGCCCAAAATCTCAACGCCACAGAGACGAGAGCGAGGGACATTAGTGCCAGCGACAAGGCGATGAACTTAGCAGGGCTCCACGCCATGCAGATGCAACGTCATGCAAGAGCAGGTTGGCTCTCGCTTAGGTGTTAGAGAGGCACGGTCTCACAACCATGTGGCTATGGGGCACTGTAAAATAGTAGTTCTGGTTATCCAAAGGACAGAATATTCCGATAAAGCTGCATCGATGTCGTGTAACAAGTTACCACATTGCAAAGCAGCTAGAGCAGGTACCTAGGTATCTATGGTAATTTCGCCCACGCCGCACCCAAGCTGCTACGCCTCGTGCAGCCGAGGCGAAGGGATGGCTATCTCCTGTCGGGATGGTCCGCGGAGTATCCGAGATGTGTTCCGCAAGACGCCGCTTTAACGCTAACACTTCCTGAACGCTGCCAGGTGACGATTCGCAATTATGTGGACCTCTAGCAAAATACTCTATCCATATATACAGTAGTCAAAAGGCTGTCTTGAAGCCTCTGTGCTTCAAAGCACGAAACATCAATGTCGCAGTTTAACAAAGAGATTGAGGACACCGGATCGGTGTACGCGCTCTCCGATGATGAAAGTACACCATTTCGCAGGAGGACTGGCCGCCGAAAGAACATATCTATGCGATTAGTAGCTATTGTCTGCGTGCTTGCCTACCTTATTCTAGGGGCCATCTACGTTGAACTACGAGTTCGCTATGGGCGTTTGGAAGCCGGAATTCGCTCAGCAAGACCTGAGCTTTTCCCCGGTATGCTTCCCAGCACTCATTGTTGTATCATATACTAAAAACACTGGGCAGCTATGGAGAAATCAGGAGCTTTTCGTCAGGATAGCCGTGTCTTTCCTCTGACGGTAGCGGGTACGCCTTTCGCAGGCTTTCCAAGCCCAGAACTCGACCAAGCCTGGCACGGGCTGCTCGAGGGTACGTACATTCTCTTGACTCTCCGAACACACACTACCAGGATCTAACAACCTTTTGAAGGGACGGTCATTAAAGTTTCGGAAGAAGACCTGGCATACTATAATGTCACATCTCTGCCGTTAGCTGATGGCTCCGGTTACGCATCGGAGATATTCATGACTCATGAACTTCATTGCTTAGTACGTATACGACTTCAGACGTTTATTGAGCAATAATCTCACTGAATTTAGAAAAAGATACGTCAGTGGGTATACAAAGAGACGTATTTCGTAGATGTGCAGGGTCTCGCTCGCAGTGAGTTGGAGCGGCACGTCAGTAAGTTCACCCCGAGCTGTCTGCCCTGGCTTAATTTGACTGATCGTCTTCAAGATCATTGCATTGAGACTTTACGCCAAAGCATCATGTGCAGAGGTGATGTTTCGTTGGGTACATACACGTACCTTTCTGGTGATGGTAACGATGTGACAGCCCGGAGCTGGGCCTCACACCAATGCGTCGACTTCGACGCATTGATGAAATGTACCAAATCTCGCGCTATTGACATCTTCGCCGAAGGGGTTTTAGTCAAATCCGAGGATGTTGGCTCTGAACACATCACGGAAAGGACGAAACCACATGAATAACGTCATATCATATGAAGTATCCAATACAACAATTCTATACTCCATCTCCTTCATCGACAAAGTTCTGTGCGAGATCATGGTTGTGCAGCGCTTCCTTCCTTGTGATTCCCCATTCATTTGACCAATCACTTAACTCCTCGAAGTTTCTGCAGGTCCTCTCAGTTTGCCACCCAGAGATACCTCGTGCAGTATAGTTCATCATCTCTAGGTTTGAGTCTGCAAGACATATGAGGGACTGTCGGAGGTACTCGAAGCAATGGCGGACATGGTGATGACTTGTGCGATGATTCTTTTCGCGAGACTCGTCTCCCATTTCTGCCAGTTTTCCGTCTACAGAAGCCCAGAACGCCTGCCGAAGCATGTTCTGGCAGACTGTCAGCTCTTGGGTAGATCCAAAAGAATAGAACGAGGGTTTACCAAGCAATGTAGCTCGTGGAAGACGGCGATACTGGCTACATCTGGTGCAAGCTCAGGGTGCTGTACGAAGCCCAACTTCTCTGGGAACAAGGACGCCCAGGCTGCATCGCTCTCTTCATTTGGACGTTGTGGAAATGTTTTGTTGAATTGCATGTAGTAATGCACGTCACCAGCGGGTACTGTATGAGCGTGAGTTATGAATTTGTATTGTAGACCATGTGAAACCAACGTATCGTGGTGGCTGTAGCAGCGTAAGAATGTTGCAACCCAAATGAATAACCAAGACCGAGCGCCGCAAGTACGCTCAAAACGATCACGGAGCCTTGAACAGTCTTTTGCAATCTGGATTTGGGTTTTGCTTCGGCTGGATGAACACCAATATCAAGTTCGGAGGAAGAGATGGGCAGGTAGCCTTCGGATTTGGCCATCTTGTTAGATTGTCAGTATCGAAACCACGCAAATGATGCATGTAGTTGCATATGAATCAATCCAGGAAATGCCTCGTAACGAATGCTATCATCTACTATCGCCTCTTGCGCAAGTTGTCCTCCTGCACGTTATCGTACATAAAAGCAGCAAGCACAAGACCGGTGCGCTGTCCGGATTGGAGGATCAGGATTCTGTAAGGGGTTTCCCGAATCGTCGGATTCGGCGACTGTTAGATGCAAACCGTTGGTCAGCACTGGAGGCGGATGCGATTGACGGCCCATGCGAGCGCCGCTGAGCCAGGAGCAGGGTTCGGCTGTTACTTTATTGGACCATTCCTAATCATGGTCGTCTAGCGCCAAAAGCCACCATTGCGGCACAGCAACCTCATCATCAGTATAGACAGGTCGTCAGCGCAGCGACTCAGCCTTCGAGTCAGAACGAAGGATCAGTCGCAGTAGCTCGTTGACGTGTACAATGTAATGTAATGCGGTACAAAGCAAAGGAAGATGATTCTTATCGAATATTCATGACCATGCTTCAGCTTCAACAGATGCATGAGTATAGAAGCCCAGTACATGGCACCCCAGCCAGCACTTTCCAATCCAGAATTTGGCAAAGCATTCGAATCTCTCCACTTCGTACCACTACAACTATGCATTTCTCTACTCTTATTTTCGCCAGCCTGGCAGCTTGCGCCTTCTACGTCAGTGCTCTGCCCGTCGAACCCAAGCGCGGTGAGTTGTGATAATGATTCGGGACACTGTTCATGCTAATCTAGTAATAGATGCTGCTGCTGTCTCTGTAGCGGAGACGGCACCGGGGTTCAAGCCTGTTATCGTATGGGAACACACTACTAGCGATGACGATGACGGCATGGTGTACCAATGGCGTAGGAAGGAATGACAGTCGAAAGCAGACAGAAAGGCAGACGACAGTGATGAACTTGAAGGCAGGAATCTGACAGGGCGATTCGTCGACTATTCTGTACGCAGGACATGATTTGAATGAGACTACGACTTGCTTTGAAGCAGATGGACGTGCAAGTCGTGTTTGTTCCCATGCGTGAAGAGAATCTTAATAATGTTATGGAATAGAGTGAGAGATGACTGTATCCAAATGACCTGCAAGTCAATCGTGATGTGTGTATGGGCGATCTGACGATAGCGTGCTCCACAAGTGTCTGGGTGTGTGTTGCGTGATGTTGGTTTGAAGGAATGCGGAGCTTCGAGACGGAAAACGGAAAGTGGGGAGCACGGAGGGCAGCAATTCCGCTCTTCTATTGGCTCATCGCACTTTGCGACACGCTTTACCTGGCTCCCGACTCAGTTCCTCACTATCTAAGCGCCTTAAATAAAGTGAACAAAAACACTTATCATGTGTATGATGCTCCAGTAAAGAATGGGATCGTCTTCAATGCCGCAGCTGATGTCAAAAGGATAATAGGCACATGGGCATCCTTCGTTTCATGCAAGAGAAAGGGCAACACTAAACTACCATACCTAGTAAGGTAGTCTCATGCATGCACCATGCAGCTCTCCGTCTAAAGTCTGCCACCATGTTCATCGCGCATGCCACTCGCTGTGCCGCGGAGCCTTTTATACGCTGGGCTCCCCTCAACCATCCATTGTTCGTAGTCCCTAGGCAACATGGAACAAGAGACACTACTACCACTTCACAAAGGGTCTCCTCAAGAACAATGCGACGATTTTCATTTCAAACACGAAGCATCAACATGCGAGCCTTTTGATAAAAAGAGTAGAGGAAAAGCGAGAACACCAAGTCCCTGCACATGCATATGTCTCTGCATCGTTAGTCTACTCTTTGGCTTCGGTGGCAGCTGGTTGTTCTCGAGAAGAGTATTGGAAGACAAGACCACGACGGTTGATAACACATGCACCAAACCAGCCATACGACGCGAGTGGCGAAGTCTGAGCGAATTCGAGAGGCATGCGTATACGAATGCTGTACTTTGTCTACGAACAAAGCCTTCGAGAATCGGGATGAACCATACCCTCTGGGATGACTTTCCATACGTACACTTCCAGTCTAACGATGACAGTAAGTACAGAATGTCGAGTCAGAGTCACTCTATAACTGACACGTATCATTAGTCCACTTTGCGGCATCATTTCTCACTTGGCACCGTTACATCATCCATACATATCATCAAGCGTTGGTGACAGAGTGTGGTTATAAAGGAGAGCTTCCGTGAGTACAAATGTTTGAGCTACGTATCGTTACCAACTTTATCCAGGTACTGGGACTGGACGCTCGACTGGCAAAACCTCTCTGCTGCACCAGTCTGGGATCTCGACCATGGCTTTTCCGGCAACGGCCGCGAAAGCGCGGAACCCAGCGCCTTCTTTCCACGTTCGCATTGTATTAAAGACGGTACATTCGCTAATGTCAATGTTTCACTCGCTGGTGCTACATACGCGCCTCACTGTCTGACTCGCGACTTCGGCTCATTTAAGCATGAACCCGTTGCGAGCCTATCGCAGCACCTTCGGCCGAGCGCTATTGAGGCTCTTATGGAAGAAGACGACTACTATGAATTTCTTGTCAAATTTGAAGATGGCGCGCATATCGCGATACCGAAGTTTATTATGGGGGATTTTCGATTGTTCACCTCGCCTAATGGTAGGTGCTTCCAATTCTTCTTGACCGTTTTGTTCACGTTCCTGAAAATGGAGAACAGTTTCGCTAATACATTGGTAGATCCAATATTCTTCCTCCATCATGGGCAAATTGACAGGATTTGGTGGCGGTGGCAGCAACATGATTTGCAACGGCGACAATATAGGTACACAGGCAGCTTTAAGCCCAGGTCGAAAGAGCAAGCAAGTGTCGATGATATTGTCTCGATTGGAGGTCTGGCTCCGGATATCCAAGCTTCAGAACTCTTGAATGTACGATCGGGTATATTTTGCTATACATACTAGAACAAAAGGCGACTGAATCAGTCAAGCTTACAATTAATTGATTCCTCACACCTGCATCGTTGCAGCAGCTTTCAGATCGCGGCTGCTAGCTCCAACATGCATCTTGTACTCCCCCTTCACAACCGCCCACTCTTGCGCAACGACATCCCATACACTCAGGTCCCTCCTGCGAAGCTGAAACTGCACTTTCTCGGTCTGACCAGGCTTGACCGTGACCTTCTGGAAGCCGCGCAATTGTTTGACTGGCTCGTCAGCTGCGGCAGGGAACTCGACGTACAGCTGCGCGACTTCCGCGCCGGGGACACGGCCCGTGTTGGTAACGGTGGTGCTTACAGTTGCAACGAGATCCCAGAGATCTTCACGGCCGCCAACAGCGAGTGCACCAGATGCGTAGGTCTCGGATAACTTCTCGGTGTCCGAAGTGACGGTGATGTTAGATGCGTACTCGAAAGTGGTGTAGCTCAATCCAAACCCGAATTCATAACCGACTGTCTTGTTCTGCTGATCAAAGTACTTGTAGTCGATGAAGTTGCCTTCGGTAAAGTCAATCTCGGAAGCTTCGCTGATCTCGAAATTGGAGTCGTAATCAGACTCGTTCTTGGCGAGCGTGTGCACAAGCTTGCCGGAAGGGTTGACGTCGCCAAACAATACTTCGTTGATCGCATGACCGGAAGATTGACCGAGCGGGCCACCGTATAGGATCGCGGTAACATTCTCATGGTCGTTCCACTGGGAAAGTAGGCGCGGACCGACAGTATTGACAACCACGATAGTGTTGTTGCAGTTGTCCGCCACATAGTTGACTAGATGATCTTGCTCCGCATTTGCAAGCTCACCCCTGTCACCTCCTTCACCAGCCCAAGCGTTGATGAAGACGATGCAGGCATCAGAGCCGTCTGCCATACCAAGAGTGGTTTCCTGAATCTCCGTACCAGCACCATCGCTGATTATCATACCTCCACCTGAGCTCTCAACGACTGTGTTGTTCAACCACCACTTGAGCATGAAACCATCTGATTCGGCTCGTTCGTTGAAAGCCTGGAAAGGAGTGACCAGAAACGCGTTCGAAGACATTGCACTACCACCATTCTGGGTCATGTGTCCCTCCATGGTATCGGCCACACCAGACTGAACGGTGAGAGCAGTGTTTGGTCCGACGTTGCGTGGAGCGGCATGGCTGCCAAAGATGGATATGACACGCTGAGCTTTGGTAAGTGGAAGAGCACCATCAGTGTTCTTCAAAAGCACCAATGATTCTGCCGCATATTTGCGTGCCAATTCGCCATGTTTGCCACGCACATCGACATGATCTGTATAGCCTGCATGTGTCGGGTAGTTGATGTTTTGCTCTTGGCGAAAATAACCGATGAGGTTACGGATGACCATATCGTTTAGACGATCTTCGGTGAAGGTCCCATTGGCTATTCCAGCAATGAGAGTGGCATTACTCCAGTAGGACGAAGAACCGTAGTCAAGCCCGGCATTTGCGGAGTCAACACCTGTTTTCTGAGCGCCTGCATCTGGGTTGACAAAGCCAGGGAAGCCCATCTCAGTTTTGAGAAGCCTTGAAAGTGTGTCCTGGTTCTCGCATCCGTAAGTGCCGTTGATACGGTTCATTGCGCACATGACAGCACCAACACCGTTCTTGACTGTATCGTAAAATGGTGCGAGGTAGGTCTCGTGGAGAGCTTTGTCGTCGACTACAACACTATAGGCTTCGGAGGAAGCTGCCGTGGAGTTGTCCGCGAGGTCCTGGCGACGTCGCATGCTGGGGGGTGCGCCACCAGCGTCACCATCCGTGGAGTTGCCTCCGGGGCCACCAACGCCTCCAGCCATTCCACCTCCCATACTGTTCGAGCCTTGACGATTGGTCTCCTGCTCATTCAGTACGTAGTGCTTCGCACCAGGAATAACACCACTAGCCAACATTCCTTTGGCTAATGCGCCGCCCATAATGCCAGAGAAATAAGAGTCAGGGCCATAACTTTCACCGCCTCGTCCATCCCAGGGCGAACGTCCAAGAGGCTGTACAGTGGGAGCATAACCGACATTGACTCCCTTTCCCTTGAATTCTGCCCCCAACGCTTGACCTTGGCCCTCGAGTATGGCTTTGTCCCAGGTCATGGCCATTGCAATGCCTGCTGGCCAAGCGGTAACATAGTAGTAATTGATGGGGTTGGCGGATGAATCGAGGATCTCAAGACCGGAGAAGTTGCCAGCACTACCTCCGGTGATTATGGAGAGCTTATCGGAGGAACTGAGGGTATCAACGAATGCGGAAGCCTTATCGTAGGCGCTCTGCCAGCTACCGAGCTTGACTGGAGCACATCATCAGTAGATATTGAGGATAGTTGGAGGGGCACGTACTGGTACCAGAGCTAAGTCTAGCTTCAGTGTAGTTCGAAGAGACGGCAGCTTCAGCAGCACCGAAAAAGATAGCAGCAAGAAGCCAAAGATCGATCTTCATGGTCATGGTAAGGTGTTTTCCTGTGTTTTGAGCGATACAAGGTGTTCAAAACCAAGATTGAAGAACAGAGGGATGAGAAAAAGAGAGTATGGCAATAAGCGAATGTAAGAGACGAGCGAATGATTGGCAATGTGGTAGGAAAGGCTCAAGAACTGAGCGCCGTCTACGATCTTAAGCAACATCGTCAAATTTGCATCGCAACTGTAGGACAAGCTTCATGGCGCATTCACGCTTTCCGGCTAAAGGCTTATCAACGTGCTGACGAGTGCTGCGACAGCTTGGCTAGGTTTTCCGTGCATTGCGGAGTATCTGATACCGAAAAAGCTAGTCGACTAGGACGAGGCCTTTCCAGGTCCCATAATGGCAGGGCATCTCTAAATTGATGCCTCGATGTTGTTGGATTAGCGTTGTGGCGCCGCGTATGCATCGTTGCGAATGCTTGGCCCGTGCTCAGATGAAGACTAAGGCTAGTATCGCTCACCAATCACGGATGACATTCAACACCAGGACCTCGTCATCACTGGATGAGCAATTACGTGGTGACGGACGGGGTTCTCAGAATTCCATGCGGCATTGGCGATATGGGAGTTGCTAGTTGTTGAGCGGAAGTGCCAAGATCGCGGTGTACATTAGATACCATCTGATGTACAGTCAGGAAAACACGAGAAGCTGGGACGCGCTTGTAGAACGCCAGACATACCTTTACGCGTTTAAACATGCGTTCTCTAATGGGCAGAGACGAATGTCGGGCTTGCGTATCGCGGGCAAGAAGACACGCACGAGGGTCGCGAGCCCAGCCTCCACTCCCCATGCCAGACCTGATCTAGACGTGGCAATGTCCGCCGTAACTTACATGGCGTTGTCGTGAATCATGCCCCTAAGCGCAGTGACGCGGATTAGAGAAAATTCGCAAGTTCAGGGTCCACAGGCACAAAAGCGACCAGAAATATAGAAGAACATGTTTCGGTTGATGGTTCTAATGGTAACATATTCGAAACTAACGCTTTTGCGCATGAGGATGAAGTGAGATGTTGGTGTTCTCGCGGTCAAAGCCGATGAATGTGCGCACGTACCAACGTTGACGTCAAATCGCTTAGCTGTGCGGAACCCAAATCGAGTCCTCAGGTTTGACACACTTCCTGCAACCATATCACAGCTTTTTCTAGACTTGCTCCCGACAAACCTGCTCCTGACTCTCAGATACCTCTTTCCTATCCTTGAGCCTCACCCATCTCCCCAAGTCTTGTGATGGTCTCCTCAGCGATTCATAGCGATGACCGTCAATGAGGATGTCGTCTTGACCCTGAAGGTGTAGATACCAGTAGAGAACTCCGACGAACAAGCCGCCACCCACAATGTTTCCAAGCAGCGCAGGGGCGATGCCTTTCCCGATGTACATGCCAATGGTGATATCGGGTGAGCCATGGAAGATGGCGTTGGGTATCAGGAACATGTTGGCCACAACGTGATCTGGTACACACAGTCAGCTTATTTCTGAGCGTAGGTACAAAGGTGCAGTACTTACCGAAGCCTAATGATACGAATGCAAACGTCGGCCACCATATGCCCACCACCTTGGACACGTAGTCCCGACCGGAACACCCAAGGAAGCATGCTAGACACACCAACCAATTCGCGCCGATGCCTTTCAGGAAGATTTGGTACCACTCTGGTTCAACTTGCTTCTTGTAAGCGAAGTGCAACGACTCTTCTCGATATAACTTTCCATCGAATAGTCCACCGTCTACATCAAGTCAGCCTCGCATCTCCCAAATAACGGTTACTATCGGAGACTTACACCCAACGATGACACAACACACAAATAAACTTCCCGCAAGGTTTCCAAAGAAGGTCACAACCCAGTGTCTCAACATCCGCCATATGCTGAGTCGTCTGTGCAGTGCTGCAACAGTTGTGTACATGAAGCTGCCTGTACACAGGTCGCTTCCTGTCATCTGCACAATGACCAAGCCGTATGGAAACACGAGCGCCGCAATTGTCTTGAGGAGACCTGGTGCATTCTCCTGATACCACGGTGCCGTGTTGGTTGAAATGAGCGTTGCGCATGCGAAGGACAGTATCATGCCAGCCGAGCAGGCACTGAGAAAGCTCTTGTCGATACGCATGTACGCCTTCTTGACGCCCATGCGCGAGACGAGCTCGAAGGACTCTTGTGGAGTGTATGCATTGTTCGGTGACTGGTGCATGCTGTAAGCTTGTTGTTGAGTTGGTATCGATGAAAGAGTCGTTGGGACAGCATTAATAGGGGTTGCTGTCCCAGAGGAAGGGGTCGATTGCAGATGCATTGGCAAGAGGGTATGAGGCAGTACATGTCTTGGTGATGTTGATCTGTGGGCCATATTTGTTGTCGTGGCTGAGGTGATTCGTAAGGAGACGCACGACGAAGCTGCGCAGCAGGACCGAAGCAAAGAGATCAAAGTTTCAACACCGACGATCAAATGGAAGTCTCCATCGAATTAAATACAGTAAGTACCACAAGACTGTTCTGTTTCAACTTTCCGACATGTACCCGCGCGATCCCCAGCACATCTCCGAAAACCGAACTACCTACGGATATTCTGTCTTTCAATTTCGTCGCGCCCAAGAAGGAAACTATCGGGCATACCCCCGACTAAGCAACAATGTGTTGCGGCTCTTTCTCGCGCTTCGTTGCGCCCAGGCAGCTTGGCGAGGAACTTTTCGGCCTCATTGACGCTGGTTGAACCGCCAAGGGCTTGGGCCGAGTCGCAAGCGTGCGGTACCGCATTCCATAATTGGAACTTTTTCTCATCGTCGCGATAAGAAACTGTGGTGTTGTTTTCGATTTTGGGACATGGCCAAGAGACTGCGCATACTCTGAATGTACAGAACCGGCGTGGCTGTACGGTACACGACACTCTATGGGCGGGTGCAGCGAGGTAAAGTAATCACCCTCTTCTCGACTGTCTTTTCACATGTCTATCATAGAAAGGCCGTATAATCACGTTACACTCTTTCTAGCGGACCAAGGGTGCTAGGTACAACGTAAGCAGCAGTTCATAGAGGAGTGGTACGTGTAGCACGAAGCTCGATTCCATGAACTTCTCCAGTTGTAGCAGATGGTTCGCGAATCGCATGCCATGTGTAAATGACAGTGTCCCCTTAGTTGCGCGAATTTATGGCGACAAGACCCTGACTACAATGGACCCAAAGCATAAGGGTCCGTCATAGATTTCCGCCTTCTCCTGCGGGCCATACATCTTACCAAAGTCAAGGTATGCCAATGCTGACTTCTTTCACCGTTCTGTAGTTTGAGGTCCTGCAGTGGTTTCCGTCATCTTGAGATTGCGTCTGGTCAAACCTATCAACGGTCGTTTCTCTTAGGCATTAAATTGACCGACTTCCAAGAATTGCTAAGAGTGCTGATGCACGGATCTGAGACATCTTTCGGTATCTTGAAAGTGGCTGCGCATGCTGTTGGCATGAAAAGTAACAAGCATCGAGACGAACTAAGACAACCGCACGTAAGTTGTAGAAAGTGTTGATGACGATGTGCGAAGAGGAGCATGGGATCAGCATGGACCATGGCGTTATCGATAAGAGTTAGCGCGAGCTTTACGCGTTCTGAGACGCGCCTCCATCAATTAACGGAAGGCGCGCCCAATCATCTCAGCTTTCACTCTTTCCCTTCACATCACAACCTCACGTCGGTCCTCACAGCATATCGACATGGCATCCCGACCAGAAATCAAAGAGGAGGACGAGTCAGGCTTCTGCAAGTTCTTCCGCAACTTGCCTGACAAAGATGACGAGACGGTGCGCATCTTCGACCGGGGTGACTACTACAGCGCCCATGGCGAAGATGCCAAGTTCATTGCAAACACAGTAAGGGCACATAGCTCAATTGGGGACGAATCACGATACTGACACGTATCCAAGGTTTACAAAACTACAGCCGTCATCCGTAAGCTGGGACGGGAACCGGGCCTGGAATCGGTTACCATGACCATCACCGTTTTCCGCAACTTCCTCCGCGACGCACTCTTCAGACTCAGCAAACGTATCGAGATATGGCAATCTACAGGCAAGCGGATGGACTGGAAGGTGGTCAAGCAGGCCTCACCCGGTAATCTGCAGGACCTAGAAGACGAACTGGGTGGTCAGATCGAGAATGCACCAATAATATTAGCGGTCAAAGTGTCAGCAAAAGCATCAGAAGCGCGCAATGTGGGCGTGTGCTTCGCAGACGCAAGTGTACGAGAGCTTGGCGTCACAGAGTTCCTCGACAACGACCTCTACTCCAACTTCGAATCGCTTCTGATTCAGCTGGGCGTAAAAGAGTGCCTGATACAGGTCGATACATCCAAGAAGGATGTGGAGCTGGGCAAACTTCGGACCATCGCCGACAACTGCGGTTGTGCTGTAGCAGAGCGGTCGGCGACGGACTTTGGCACAAAGGACATCGAACAGGATCTCCCTCGGCTACTGAAGGACGAACGGGCAGCTGGCTCGTTGCCATTGACAGACCTAAAGCTAGCTATGGGCTCGGCTGCATGCTTGATCCGGTACCTAGGAGTCATG
>Ga0265797_10000382_pt1 | contig 81559 bp, 70 predicted proteins | sample P2T30metagenome_FD_192433 | JGI IMG/M metagenome (GOLD analysis project Ga0265797, IMG submission 192433) | Plant litter microbial communities from East Loma Ridge, Irvine, California - P2 T30 | ecosystem: Environmental > Terrestrial > Plant litter > Unclassified | place: USA: California... | reverse complement strand
GGCCACCTCCTCGTAGTCCCGCTCCAAAGCTGCGAGATCTTCGCGGGCTTCAGAGAATTCACCCTCCTCCATACCCTCACCAACGTACCAGTGGACGAAAGCGCGCTTGCTGTACATGAGGTCGAACTTGTGCGAGAGAGCAGACCAGGCCTCGCTGATGGCCGTGGTGTTGGACAACATGCAGACGGCGCGGTTGACGGCGGCGAGGTCGCCGTTGGGGACCATCTGAGGAGGCTGGTAGCAGATACCAACCTTGAAACCAGTCGGGCACCAGTCGACGAACTGAACGGTACGCTTGGTCTTGACCTGGGCGATGGCAGCGTGGGTGTCCTTGGGGACAACGTCGCCACGGTACAACAGGCAGGTAGCCATGTACTTTCCGTTGCGAGGGTCGCACTTGACCATCTGGTTGTTGGGCTCGAAGCAGGCGTTGGTGATCTCCATGACCGAGTTGGCCTCGTGGGCGGCCTTGGCAGCGGAGATGACGGGAGCATAGGCGACGAGAGGGAAGTGAATACGGGGGTAAGGGACCAAGTTGGTCTGGAACTCGTTCAGGTCGACGTTGAGGGAACCGTCGAATCGGAGCGAGGCGGTGATGGATGAGACGACTGAGTCATGTTAGCAGGCTGCATTTCTAAGCAAAAAGTTCTGAGAGCTTACCCTGAGCAATGAGACGGTTGAGGTTCTCGTAGTTGGGGCGCTCAATTCCGAGGTTCCTGCGGCAGATGTCGTAGATGGCCTCGTTGTCGACCATGAAGGAGCAGTCGGAGTGCTCAAGGGTAGTGTGGGTGGTGAGGATGGAGTTGTATGGCTCAACAACGGATGTGGCAACCTGGGGAGCTGGGTAGACACAGAACTCGAGCTTGCACTTCTTGCCGTAGTCGACGGACAGACGCTCCATCAACAGGGCACCGAAACCGGAACCAGTTCCTCCACCGAAGGAGTGGAAGACGAGGAAACCTTGCAGACCGGAGCAGTTGTCGGCAACGCGGCGGACCTTGTCGAGGACCTGGTCGATGAGCTCCTTTCCGACGGTGTAGTGACCACGGGCGTAGTTGTTTGAGGCATCCTCCTTGCCTGTGATCATCTGCTCGGGGTGGAAGAGGGAGCGGTAAGGGCCGGTGCGGACCTCGTCGACGACGTTGGGCTCAAGATCGGCGTAGATGGTACGGGGGACATACTTGCCCTGACCTGCGCAGAGTTAGTCTTCGGAAACGGCGCCTCGGGACGGGTTGTGCGTACCAGTCTCGGAGAAGAAGGTGCTGAAGCCGTGGTCGTCGTTCAGGGCCTTGCGCTCCTCGGTGAGGAAACCATCAGGCTGGATACCGTGCTCGAGGCAGTAGAGCTGTGAAGGCAAGTCAGTATAATCGCGCACTGGCGGTGAGGTACCCGCAGCCCCTTGTTTTGCCGTGCAGTGCAATGCAGTACAGAAGAAGGAGAAGCCGGGCGTGTCCTCGTCTTGTACTCACCTCCCAGCAAGAGTTTGCGATCTGGCAACCGGCCTGGCCGACTAGACGCGTGAAAGTCAGTATCAACAAATAGTCAGGGATGTCCCGCCCAGGCGGTCAAGGCGCGTATCAGCGTATAAGGCGACATACCGTTCAGACTGATGACTTCTCTCATGTTGGATTAGAAGCAGAGTAGTAATTTGGGTATCGGAATGCGGTCTCGGGGATGGCTGGGCGAGGTTGAGGAGCTGCTGTCGGTGGGAGTGGAGCAGTGGGGGAGAGGTGCTGGTGTTGTCTGTGGAATCGAACTTTTAGGCTGTGCAGGCGCGGCCTAGCGCGGACAACGGCGCTAAGCAACACGTCCAATGCCGCTGCCTGGCCACTGCGTAGACATACACGACTCCAGACGACTCTGCCATCTGGACGGCTAACATTGCTGTTCCAATGCTACTGCTCTGGCCCACGTGAGGGACCATGAACTGCTTCCCACCCAGCTCCTCCCCATCCTCACGTGCTATCCGCCAAAGATGCGCCTCTCCGCCGCGCTGCTCTGCATCGTCTCACAGCTCTGGACGGTGAATGCCAACGTCGAGAAGACGATATTCCTCGGTCCCAAGCCTGTGACTCTCCCCAATGTCCGCTCCAGCTCGTATGACTTCGGTCTGAACTACTTGTCGCCTGACTTTACCATCCTCCCGATCCGTGTGCCCGTACGGTTTCCCACCGAGTCGGTGCCCCGCGGTCTCGAGTCCTGGTATCTGCTTCGCGGCCTGGAAGACGGGCGGAGGTACGAATTGCGCATCTGCTGGCCGGCAACTGTGAGTCCAATGCGCCTTCCCGTTGCATGTCGCGTGCATACATACGCGTTTGCTTGTACTGACATGCCCAGCAACCTACCGACTTCTGGCTCGACACTTATTCTGTCACCCAAATACTCGACACGCCTGAATTGACATCTTCGCTGGTACAATTCAACTCGGAGTTTCGACGCTACCTAGTCGACGACGACATCACCACCAAGGAAACACCGTCTGCAGCCCCAAAGTCGATGCTATTTCTGCGCCTCCAGGCTGCAGCATCTTACTACTCGACCAATCGCACATTGATGGACTACCCGCCTCCAGTCGATGCGGATCTCAGTACGTCTCCTCGCATGTACAAGTCGCATGAAACCTAACAGTCGCAGTACTTGATCCCTTTATACTGAACGTCTTCCCCCAGTCACTCGCTCCCGTCGCCATATACATTACCGCAGTCGCTGTAGGAGCCTGGTTTCTCTCTAGTTACATCTACCGTTGGTTATTGTCAGTCGCTGCCGACGCACCTAGCAAACCGCACACCGATTGAGCAAACGGTGTCCGCCCTTGAAACCACAGCGGCTATTTCCACCTTAGTCATCTACACTTCTGCACGCAAACATGTCTTCGGCTGCCGGACCGCCTCCACCGCCTCCACCTCCGCCGCGCAAGCCATCCTTCAACGGCAACCTCTGCGACAATCTGTTCGATCTTCTCCCCGCCGAATTGTTGCTTATAATCTACGAGTATGTGGGTAGTGGTAATCTCATGAACCTCGCTCTGGCCATCTACCCTACCCTGGAGCAGCACAGAATTGTACCACAGCTTACAGCCAGCACGTACCTTAGCATAGTACGCGGGGCACAGGGTGCGACGGCGGCGAGACGATCACTAGTCTTACCACCACCTTTGGATAGGATACCCATGGAGATTTGGCTCGTTGTAGCTCGGGATCTAGAACCAATCGCTATTCTATCAATGATGGTGGCTCTCGGCAGATACCCGCGAGAGTCGATGACCCCAGAGACGGCAACGCGCATGAGATCATGGTGCCGTAGGTCAAAGAGAAAGGATGCATCGTGATTATGATTGACGAGGACATGGTAGTGTATGGTGACATGGACTTCACGGTACACATGTCGCTTTTGCCGGCTACATGGCTTTGGGTGGTCTAGCTTTGGAACGGGACAGTATAGCCTGACGAATAGCATACTTATGATACGAGAAGTTTCCATAATTATGTACATTGGAATAAAGACGATCATGACAAACGCCACGCTATGCACCCAAGCCCAGTCCAGTCCAGCGCCAAACATGCATCGACGTCTTCTCCGTCTACGCATCCCTAGGGAATTCATCCTCCAATCCAATCGTCACCTTGACATTCATGCTACCCAGTTCCTGAATCAGAAGCTTAGCAGCATATGGCATAGTGATCTTGCGGACTGCCTTTTCACTTTCGCAGAGTTTACAGTAGCCGCTGTAGCCCATTTGGCCGCCTGTTGCGTTGTTAGTAAAATATTGAGCATCGAAACATGGACAAGACTTACACTTCTCGCAAACATCAACATTGTGCGCATCCGAACTGATCATCAATCGCTCAAGCAGCAGCTGAGAAGCACCGTATGCAATCAAACAATCACGTTCCATCTCACCCAGACGCAGTCCACCGTCCCTCGCACGACCTTCGGTAGGCTGCCTCGTCAAGATAGCACGCGGACCTCGAGCACGCGAGTGCATCTTATCCTGCACCATATGCTTGAGCTTCTGGTAGTAGATCGGGCCAAAGAAGGTGTAGAACTGATGTGCTTCTCCCGTGATACCACTCGTCAGGTAGTCTTTGCCAGTGTACGAGAAGCCCTTCTCCACAAGAATTTGTGACATGTCTTCAACCGTGGACCCACCAAACGCAGTTCCATATTCGAGGGTGCCGTTGAGAACACCAGCTTTTCCGGAGAGCAGTTCCATCATCTTGCCGACTGTCATACGCGAGGGGAAACCGTGGGGGTTCATGATAATGTCGGGGCAGATACCTTGGTCGTTGAAGGGCATGTCTTCTTGTTGGACGATGAGACCTGTCGTACCTTTTTGGCCGTGGCGCGAAGAAAACTTGTCGCCGAGTTCTGGGCGGCGGGTTTGTCGCATGAGGAGCTTGATTAGTGTGGTTCCTGCTTCATTCTCGGTGATGCATGCTTTGTCGATGTAGCTGCAGTCGGGCAACTTGTACTTGTCGGGCTTGTCTTTGTAAACGTTTGTTGCGGGTCCTGCGGTGTCCTGGGGGATGGACTTTAGGAGGTAAGCATCGCCAGCTTCAATGCGGGCACCGACTTGAGCGATACCGTCTTGACCGATGGCTTGGTGGCTGGAGTTGTCTACGTCTAGAGCGCCAGCATTGATGCGATCAGAGGTACCGTTGGCATACGTCTTGAGAGGCGTGACGTGCTTCTTGAACACCTGGCAGCGACCGAAGCCGCGGTCGCAGGAGGCTTTGTTCAGAATGAGCGCATCCTCAATATCGTAGCCGGAGTAGGACATGACTGCGACAGTTGCGTTTTGACCGGCAGGCAGTTTGTCGTACTTAGTGAGCTCGATAGTCCGTGTCTTGACCATAGGCTGTTGGGGGTAGACCATGAGATATAGCAGTGTATCTATTCTGTTGAACTGGTTGTAGGCGATGGCGCCAATAGCTTGCTTACCCATAGCGCATTGGTAAGTGTTACGAGGGGATTGATTGTGGTGAGGGTATGGGATAAGACCAGCGACAGCACCCAGGATGGTGAAGGGTTCAATCTCGAGATGTGTGGTGTGCTGGTTGATTTCGGTCTCTTTCAAAGCGATGTTCGTGTCGTTCTCTTCATTTGTATCGAGATACTCAACTAGACCTCTGTGCAAGAAGTCTTCAAACTCCATTGTTCCCTTGCGAAGGGCTTTCAGGTACCTCGACGTAACTTTAGAGCGTTGGTTCTCAACAATAATCATTGGACGGCAAATTCGCCCTTCGTCCGTAGCGATGTGGACTTCGCAGTGGTCGTGGTCAATGTGAATGCTGGTGAACTCAGAGATGCGACCCATCCGCCTGAGTTTCCGGAAGCTGTTGAGGAATCGCTTTGGTGTATCGGTGACAGCGATAGGTGTACCGTTGAGACACACACTGTACACACCCTCCGAATGGATCTCTTCTCCTGTTTGCGAACAGATATCTTCAGCGCCTAGCATGAACACAATCTTGCGCACTGGATCGTCATCATCTTCGGTTGTGATATGTGTCATCAACGCCAAGTTCTTGACAAGACCGCAGGCTTCTCCTTCTGGGGTATCTGATGTGCAAAGCATACCAAATTGCGATGGCTGCAGCGCACGAGGACCGGAAACCTTACGCGTCTTTTCGAATTGTGAACTGATTCTCGTCATCATACCTAGCGCAGCGATATAACTCAGTCTGCTCAAGACGTGTGTAACACCAGCTCTCTCCATCTTGAAACGCTTCAAACTCCAGTTTCCAGTCGCAATGGCACGTTCGACACCCATGGTGATGTGATTCTTGTGTACACTGAAGTGGGAAAAGGCGTCAAACTCTTGCGCTCGGACCGGCTTCTTCAGGACCTTGTCGATACTCAGCTTGAAGTCGTGGTTGAAACGCTTGAAGTGGTCCTCGAAGAGAAGCGACAACATCTGACCAGACAACTCGAGACGCTTGTTTCCGACATAATCACGGTCATCCACTAGCTTTGGGTCTTGCATGGCCATCAGAACTCTACGCGCCATGAGGGCGACGTAGAGGGCCTTTGGTCGGTAGTTTGTGCCTTCGACTGGGACGTGGGGAAGTACGACGTTGGACAAACACTCAATAGCCTCCAAGTGATAGTTCCGGCTGCGAGACGTACCAAGCGGCTTCTTCACTAGTCGTACGCGATGGCCGATGTACTCAAGCGCTCGTTCCTGGGTGTGGATCTGTTCCCTTGCGCATGCCTCGAAGTTGATAGCAAAGTTGTCCTGATACGCGCTGTCCTCGCCGGCTATCATCAGCAGGATTTCCTTGTCGGAGTGTACGCCCAGTGCCTTCATTACGAATACGATCGGAATCTCTTCGGAGAGCGTGTTGTGTCGGAGGTACATGAGGCCCTTCTTCTGAATCACGTATGTCTTGGTTCGCCTTTCGTGCGTAGAACTCGTTACGCTGGCTTGCATGATACCCTTTGCGCTCTCAACAATGACTCGATTCTTGTTCAGCTGCTCTTGAACCAAGATGACCTTCTCTTGCCCTCGAGTAATGAAGTAGCCTCCTGGGTCTAGCGGGCACTCCTCCATGACTGCCATCTCGCGATCGTTCTTTCCTGCGAGCACACACTTGTTGCTCTTCAACATGATGGGCATTCGCCCAATTTTGATGCCCGTCCGCTTGACCTTGGCATTTCCGCGGGTGTATATAATGTCCACCACTATCGGCGCAGCATATGTCATGTCGCGCAACCGACATTCGTTGGGTGTAATGGTACTGCGGTGGTGTTCGAGGTCATCTTCTTCCTGTCGGTTCGGAGAAAGGACGCGAATGTCTGTGTACTCGAGGAGGAACTTGGGGTCGAAATCGCTGCGGACAAAGCGGTTGGCCTTGATGATTTTCTTGAGTTCCACATCGACAAAGTGGTTGTACGAATCGACGTGCTGCTTGACGAGACCCTTGGTCTTCAGGAACGCCGGCAGTAGGTTCCATTTGTCGCGCGCAGTATTGATCGGGTCGGTCAGGCTCTTTCCGTAGTAGAACGGCTCGAGGAGGGCGGCGAACTCGTCTTTGGCATGAGTAAGCGGCGCCCGTCGCTTTCGTGTCGCTCCGGCCGATGTTGAAGCATCAGGATTGAGGTCGGTCGCATCATCGCCCGCTGTTGGCTGAGGGTTGGCACCCCCAGTATCTACATCCATATCGCCGTCAACTTTCTTTACCGCAGGCGCAGCAGTCGCAGCATTCGCCTTCACGGCCCCGCGCGGGGCAGCTTTGGGCTTCGCGACTTCCTAAACTCACGTTAATCCTTGGTCGCCGTTAAGCATAGAGCTCCATACCTTCTTGCCTACCATTTTTCTGGAACAGCAAGGCAGTCTGCGGAAGTTGAGGCGACGGATGCGTTAGTTAGAACAGCTGCTGCAACAATTTGGCGTTCGGCGAGTCAGAACTGCAGGTGGGTGGAGAATCAATACTAGCCAATCGGTAATCCGCAGTACATCCAGCCCTCTGCGCCGGGTGAGTGACCATCAAACACCTTAAAGACATACTCTAGTACTTTCTCTAGAGATCTCTAACACAATATGCACTATGCACACCTTAAATGTGCGATGTGGGTAGACCGCCAACTCCAGAGAATAACAAGCCTCTTTTATGTGAAAGTTCGTTCCTTCGAGTCGTATCCTATCAACCATTTCATGATACTCACCAACACTGCACTAATACGAATAAAGCCGACTCAACGAACACAATGATAGGACAACATATTACAAGTTGCGAATAACAGTAAGACGTTCAATTGATCGGCACCTGATTGCTACCAACGTGTTCCACTCAACAACCGCTATACCTCCCAAGACCTTACTTCCAAGCCGAAAACTACCATTCGTACTTCCCAAGATCAAAACCGCCCTGAGCTGTCAGTCAGCTTCGAAACTACCATGTATATTCCTCAAGGTCATGAATTAGTAGGCACAGCCCCTCCTAGAAGGCATCACTAACATCCGCCTCTCCATTTATGTTTCGCAATGAACCCTCAGCAAGATCAACCCTCAGCTGGGCCGTTTCTGCCTCACGTTCAAGACTGTCCCATTCCCTGAGTTTCTGTCTCTTCGCGTCCTCTTTCTTATCAATCATCTCCCTCAACTTTTGAGCCTCTGCCTCGAGCTTCAAGATCTTGCTCTTGTCGTACAGTTCAGGGGCTCTCTGACCCCCGGGAATCTCCTTGGGGAGGTCGGAAAGATGGTCTCGGAACCGCATTGTACGAGGGTAGGTCGTAGCAGTCGAGTTGTTAGACCCGCGGAACGAAGGAGCAAAAGGTGCCGCTCCACCAGGGCCGCTGCTGGAACCGCGTGGGCCAGATGGCGCACCGCCGTAGTAGCCTCCTCCTCGCGGACCTGCACCCCAAGACCCTCGTCGTGAGGATGGACCAGAAAAGTCTCCTCGTCCTTCGTATCCTCCAAACCCACCACGACCACCACCTCGCGGTCGTGTTGGCGCTGCTAGCACAGGGTTGTTGCCCCGAGGAAAGGCAGGAGGTTGTGATGCCAGGCTTGACGGGCCAGCGGGAGGCGAAATCGCAGGGGAGGGATAGCTCCGGCTGGAAGGCCCTGTTGGTGGAGCTCTGGCAAAGTTACTGTCACCATTGCGGTATGAAGAGGAAGATGGTCCAGTAGGCGGCGCAAAGTCCCTATCTCCGCGCGGTCCCGTAGGAGGGCTTTCCCGACGGCGTGGAGGCGAACGCTCTCGCTCGCGACTGTAGTCCCGTCCTCTGTCGGGGAGGCGCTCACGGAACGGCGATCGCGGTGCTGAGACGGGCTCTCGAGCTGGTCGGTCTTCTACCAGTGCAGCCCGGCTAGGATGGATAGGTGGCGGGGAAGAGCGACGAGACGTTGCCGCAGAATCCCTACCCGATGCATCATTTGAAGCGTAAGTCGGTCGCGCAGGCGAAGGGGACCTACGACTTCTCCAGGTATCCGCAGTGTAAGGGTCAGGACGGTCGCGCCTTGGAGAGGGCGAGCGGCGTCGGTAGTCGCGTGTGTCCCGAGTGTCGCGGAGAGGGGAGTAGCGGCGAGGAGGGGGGCTTCAAACAGATTAGCAAGTGAAATGGCATTGCGCTGGGCTCAGGACAAACCTGTTTACTCGAGAGCGCGGCTCTTCGTACCGGCTCGAACGGACAGGCGAACGCACGCCACGGCTCCTGGCTGGAGAAACATCGCGCTCTCTGGGCGGTGGAGACCTCTCGCGTGGGCGTGGAGAGCGAGTGTACGAGTCGTACTGATCGCGATCTCGTCGCGGTGGCGGCGACCTTGCCCTGTAGTCATCCCGTCTAGGTTCGTCCCTTCTAGGTTCGTCCCGTCGCGGTGAGAATGCTCGGCGAGGTGGTGATCGAGGACGTGCCCTCCAGTTGTCATCGCGACGTGGGCTTCGAGATCTTCTTCGGAAAGCTGGCGACCGACTGCGAGGACGCGACGAGCGGCCACCAGGAACATATGTATCAGCCGATGCTATACCGCGGCGAATGGGTGAGACACGGCGAGGAGGCGAACTGCGACGGGGAGGAGGTGAGCGTGCTCGATAGCTGTCGCCGCGTGGAGAGCGTGGACGTGGGCCAGGGGAACGAGGACGGTATGTGTTGGAGTACCTATCATCTCTATGTGGGTGTTAGTAGATGCGCTCGTATTAGATCCCGCGTGTCTGGTAGGGTATTTGCTCGTCGCAGCCTAGGCGACAACTGGTTTGGAGTCGACAAACCTTCGGTCTCCTCGGTCTCTGTCTCGCTCACGATCCCTGTCCATCTCTGCAATCGAGGCGATATGTTTGGCCGATCGCAGCTAAGTAATACCAAGAGATGCGCTGGTAGAGATTAGTCGGGGTGGACAGCTAATAGCTACGGTTGCTGCGTGGTGGTGGCTGCTCGTGTGTTAGGTCGCAAAAAGTGAAGTTCAGAGCCAAGCCCTGCGACTGGACGCGTTCCTTTGTCACGTGCCGGAAAGCGTCCACGCTTCAGCCGCTGCTCATTCACAGTATGCAAACAGCGAAAGTGTGTCTTACCCTAGTTGCTCGCCGGACATAAGATCGAAGACGAGGGTAGCGAGTGCGGGTGTGCGGTAAATCCAGCGTTGTGTAAGTGGTACTTCAAAGAAGATTTGATGTCTTCTTTCCCTTGCGTATCCCACCATCGCTTCGTCGTCTTTCCATGGCCGGCTAGGTATTGACATGGAAGCCCACATCCAGCTCCTCAGTACGGACGTAGTCTTTCCGTGTCTATCTTTCAAACCTGAGGGTATGCCATCCCCAACTCACGCTTTCAGCTCGTGTCTTTCACATCCCTTGCTTTGTGTGTCGCATCCTTGGGGACTTTTGTTACAGCGAGGCGTACTACCGCCTTCGCAGTCAGTATGCAATTCTTCCATCAGTCTTGTCCTTGAAATTGGAAAACTCTTCATCTTGATTATGTTCAACTGCGGTCAGCCTTGGCTGCCGCATGTAACGCCGTATCCCAATGCTGAATATGCCGAAGCCCTACTGACCCTTGACATCCGTGACGCCCGCTCGCTCATAGAGCTCTTGAGAATGCAACCCGTAATCTTTTGTACAAAACACATGTCCTCTACGGACTCTTAATCAACAGACCTAGCGCTTGGTCTTTCGCTCATCCTCCCTCTTCGCACGCTTCCTGCTCTCCTGATTGATCATGTCCGCCAAGTCATCTTGATCGATACTCTGCCATTGCCCTTGTGCTTCGGCTCTTTGCCTTGACTCATACTCTTTCTTTAGCGCGTCCTTGTCAAGCTTATCGCTATCTGCCAACTGATCAACGTCGACAGAGACGTCAATGTCCCCAGCCTTACGCTTCCTCTGTGCGTTGCCGAGCGCATCGCGCCTAGCTGCGTCAAGATCATAAGCGTGCTCGCCGCCGAAGAACCCAGTCGCCGAAATATTCTTTTCGGGAAGCACTGTACCTGCGCTGCGTGGGATGCCCGGCTCTTCCGTCTCGATTCCTTTCCGCTGCTTTCGGAGCTGGAATTCTCCACCAATGCTCTCTGCACCTCCAATCTCTGATGGCATGGCGGATGCTGTTGTCATGGATGTCTGAATACCAGACGCGTCTTCGTCACCCCCCTCCTCGTCCTCGTCCTCATCCTCCTCTTCTTCGTCACTTTCCTCGTCTTCGCTCTCGCCCTCGGCTCGTAGTGCTCCCCAGATACCGCGCTCTACAGGCTCACCGACGTGTGTTGGTTGCTGCTGCTCTTCCAATATGGCTGTCCCGTAAAGATCGCCTCCAAACTGTGGCTTACCAGCATCGTCGATAGGGGGTTTGCCCCACTGGCCAGGCTGGAACCCCCAAGAAGAGCCAGGTGGGATAGGTGCGTTTACACCAGGGACGCGCATGTTGGGGTAGGATGGCGGAGGGCCGAAGCGCTGCATGTTGATGAGCCAAGGTGGCGGATGGCCTGGAGCCATTCCGAGTGCCTCCCGGAGCTCCTCACTCAGCTCACCAGGCTTGAGGTTCACCAGATTGGTCTCGAACTCCTTGCCCTCGTAGTAGACCTCGCCATATCGCGTCAACTCTGGCTTCGTTTGTCGCCTGAAGAAGGCATCGTATAGTTTCGCGTAGTCGATATCGAGCTTGCCGAGCTTTCCTTGCACGCGTTCTCGCTGCTTTTGCCTCATCGTCATGTCTGCTTGCTTCTCTAAAACCGCATCTCGCATCTCTGCAATGCCTGTCTCCTGGATAAACTTGGGCAGGGCAAACGGAGGCTTCTCGATACCACGTTTCGACGAGAGATATTCGCGTTTGAGCGACCAGTGGGTCGGAACTGGTATGACATTCTTCGCTCCCTTGATCGAGATTAGCAACTGGGGATTGGAAGATGACACATCCGTCCACTCGACCAACTCAGGCCTGGGAACCAACGACTTGAGTTGCGCGACCGACAACTTGTTCATCTGCTTCCTCTGCTTCTTGGAAAGCTTGGGCTTCCCATCGTCCTCGTCCTCGTCAGGGATGTCGTCGTCGGAGAGATAGATTTCTGGCTTCTCCTCGTCCTTGGTCGCCGCCTCCTCCTCTGTCGGCTCCCTGAACTTTTCGAATACGCTCTTGTATTCCTCAAACACGGGGTCGTCAAGGTCGTATTGGTTTGCGATGTCGTCAACGGTGAGAAGGTTCGCGGGCTTGACCGCCTGTGCTTCGTTATTGCTGTCGCTTTGTGGTGCGGGAGATTCGCTCTCACGCGCAGAGTCACCGGCTTCCGATGGGGTCTCCTGTGGCTGATCAGTACGATGGCTTGGGAGACGCGAAGCGATGCATGTGTGCTGCTTACAGAGCGCTGTTGCTTCTTCTTTGCCCGGCGATAGGCGTTCTTGTTCGCCTGCTTCTTGCCCTTTGCAGTTGCGCCTGACATGGCGGCGGTGATTGCGCAGCGCGACGCTTGGACTTGTGTTAGATGTGACGGTATGCGCGATCTTATGCGTAGATGCCAATCGCGCGATGTCGGTGGGCGTCAAGGGTGGATGCGCGACGAGTGGAGGTGGAGGTTGAAGTTGCTGAGCTCGCGCGGAAAGATTGAGCGACTGTCTTGGCGCCCCAAGTGTTCACCCCGACCGAGCCAACGGGCAGCAGTCTCGAATCACGCACACCAAGACCTGTGCTCATAACATTACATACTGCTCACATGGACATGTACAGCGATATGAGATACCCTGGTTAACCACTGCTTTGTATACTAATATAGGCTCAGAGCTCTGCGTCGGCCAAATCTACGTGCTGCTCAATAGAGACTCTACTACGACCGATCGTCACCCTTGAAGACATGGTTCCAGAATCCGCGGAAGTGCTTGTTCTGTCCGATCTCGTTGATGTCCTTGACCTCCCTTGGTGTCAACTTGAACGTAGTTGCCCTCAGATAATCACTCAGTCTCTGCTCCTTCCCGCTTGTCGTGATCGGCACAATGTCCTGATCCATGCACCACCTGAGGTAGATTTCATTCTCGCTTACCGCATATTTCTTCGTCAGCTTCTCCACGTAATCGTCCAGTGGGCCAGGCTTGGCCTTGGTAGCAGGAGTTAGAGGCGCGTAGGCGGTCGTGGCGATGCCGTTCTGCTTGTGGAATTCCAGAAGCTCCGGGCGTTGCAAATAAGGGTGGAGCTCGATCTGATTGCACACGGGTTTGACTTTGGCAGTCTTGAGAGTTGCGGCAAGATGGCTGGGAAGGTAGTTGGAGACGCCAATGGATTTCGCGAGACCAGACGCTTGCACGGCTTCCATGTCTGCCCATGCTCTCTGGAGGTCTTCGTCTGAGCCTGCGAACCAGGGCTGGTGAATGAGGTACCTATGCTTGTTAGCATTGAGTCTACCTATCCATTGGTTTTACATAACTTACAGATCGACGTAATCTAGTTGCAACTTCTCCAAGCTGGTCTTGATAGCTCCAGCAATGTTGTTGATGTTGTCATTGTTCACCTTGGTAGTAACGTACAACTTCTCACGCGGGACACCACTTTCTTTGATGGCTGTGCCGAGTTCAGTCTCGGTCTTGTAGACTTTCTAGCATCAGTAAAGCCCTCAGATTTAAGAATGGCGCTGTAATCACCCTCTGCACCGTCAAGATGAGTGTACCCCAACTTGGTTGCGATCTTGACTGAATCAATGATAGCCTGATCTATCTTGCTTTCCTCTCCAGTCTTGAACCAGGCGGTGCCGGTACCATAGCCGAGCATTGGCATTGAGGTTCCGTCGTTGAGTTTCAACTTAGGAATGGTGATGTTGAGGTTGGCCATTGTTGCGAATGCCTGTGTTAATGGTAGGAGGGGTAATCTTGGGCAGTGTGACGAAGTGTGATTGAGGCTGAGCTGACGTCGAAGGTAAGAGTTGATGCTTCTTGAGTATTTGAGCATCAAGTAGGCTATAGTGTGATATTGATCAAGTTAAGTTGTGTTACGTGATCCTTGATAGCTGCGCGTGTTTCAATGCCGAAGGTGGGGTTACGATGCTGGCAAGCGACGTCACCACGTTCGCCGTGCCCCGGAGCCCGATGTTTGTTGTGCATGTTGTTAGCCCACCTCTGAACTCGGGATTTGCATCGTTGTTGTAGAACGATTGTCAATTGCGTATAGCCGAGTATTTCCGTAACCTTGTAGCTAATCGCTTCCTAGGTGATACTCATGCATGTCAGACGCGTTTAAGCCACATCGCACTAGCCACAGCAGAGCAGCAACAAACCTAAGGAGAGTTTTCTACAGGCTTCAAAGGGAAACGGAATGCAGTGCAACTCTACCAGTGTTGCACTTGACCGTGCAATGCCCACGTCGTGTTGGATGTGTTAAATTGAGATAAAGTTGCTTGTCATAATCAACACGTCGCCCCTGGCATACAGGTGGACTTCCTAGATGTTCTACAATCCCCTGATGTTCGCATCTATCCTAAACAGGTATGAATACAAATATACTTCCAGAACCCAACCATGAACAGTGACTAGGAATCAGGAGTGCCGCCAAACGCCCTCTACTGACCCCCGCAGTGTTGCAGAGAAGGACCAAACCACGCTCACGATGGCGTAATGTTGGATCGCTAACGTGGTAGTGAAGGCCCGGTATGGTGAAGATGCTATGTCATCTTCTCATGCTGAATCTTCTCGTGCTGTGTTGACACCCTTTGCAGCGAAACAACTAGATGTGGTTAGCGACTGTCCTGTCTCGGATACAGAGAACCATCATGCTTACCAAAGTCTTCAAGGTTCCTCTGCTTTTGCTTTCTCTTGAGAAGCTTTCCGTGCATGAGGTTGTCGAAGCCTTGACTGCCTTGCAAAATGTAATACACTCCTGCCATAATACAAAAGATACCGAAGGAAAAGGCCCAGACACGGACCACGGCAACAATGTTTGTTCTTCCACCCACAAACCACCCGAAAATGGTAAAACACGTAGCAAGGATGTCGACAACCAGGATCGCCCCGGCAAGTTGCCATGAAGGAATCGATGACCAGAACGGGCCATTGGCGCGGGTGATGAAAATCAGCCAGTTCTCAGTCAATGTAATCTCGAGGAACAGGATTGGGTCGCGCTGGCCATGGTTCTGAACAATGCCACCTTCGACACGCTGCTGCTCGCCAGTAAGGTAAGGCAGCATGGTTGTCATTGTGATCCAAGTGCCTACAGCCAGAATGACGCCAAGGAGGATTGACATTCCCCAAAGTTTTGGCAGGTTCCATTTGACCGGAGTTCTGCTGTACGGTGCATTATCGTAAGCGATAGCCAAGGTCGCTGCAATTCAGTCAGTACATGCATACTAGAACCCAGGAAGCAAGTCTTACCAATATCAGCGAAGATAGCAATGAACACTACCAACTGTAGGTTTAGACTCTCGTTGAGGATAGCGATCCAAAGACCTAAGAATATCTCGAGGTGCAGTGACAGAGCGATGCGGTAGACAACGTAAGCGTACATGCGATGGAAAATCTGGCGTGACGTTTTGAGGGCGTCAATGATAGCAGAGAGGCCAGGGGCAAGAAAAACGATGTCGGCAGCGGAGCAAGCAGCGTCGGAAGCGCCTTGCACAGCGATACCAGTATCTGCTTTTTTCAACGACGGCGCGTCGTTCACACCATCACCGGTCATCGCGACAAGGTATCCTCTCTGTTGTAGAATTTCTACAACGTTGTACTTGTGCTGTGGGAACACTTCTGCAAAACCATCTGCACCTTCGACGAAGTCGTAGAACTCCGAGCCAGGCATCTCGCCACCTCCACTCAATCCGAGTTTTTCAGCATCGAATATGTTGGTACCTGCATCCAAAGTTAGTAATGGGCTACGCGTGACAAGTGTTTGTTCTTACCTAGACCAAGCTGGCGTGAAGTTTCTCGCGCAATACCAACGGCGTCCCCAGTCAACATCTTGATTGAAAGGCCCAAAGACTTCGCCTCGTTAATCGTACGATATGTGTCATGGCGTGGAGGATCTGAGCATGGCATGATGCCCAAGATTTCCCAACGTTCATCTTCCCGTTTGCGAGCAACACCGAGTGATCGAAAGCCGCGCGTAGCGAACTCTGCAACCTTGTTCTTGTAGGCCAATTCGACCTCGTGTGGGACGGAACCATCTTCTTCGACAGTCCGAAGCACAAAAAGAGGAGCGCCTTTGACGCATGTTATGCGTTCGCCTTGAGGCGACTCAACGACAGCCTGGACTTTCTTGGACACTGGATCGAACGGATGGAAACGGATGCATTTGTACTTGCTCAGCACATACTTGGCACGCGGATAGTGGCGTAGAGACTTGAGAAAAGCTTTGTCGATAGCATCGATGCCCTTCTTCTTTCTTGACGCTGCTAAGCAGGCAGTAAGCATAAGGTCCTCTGGATCGACACCTTGAACGGTATATGGCTCAGCCAGCGAGAGCTTGTTCTTTGTCAATGTTCCAGTTTTGTCAGAGCACAGGATCTCGACACCCGCAAGCGATTCGATGGCGGAGAGCTTCTGCACAATGGCTTGTTTCTTCGCCAGATACGCCGCTCCCACTGCCATAGTTGTAGTGACAACAGCAGGAAGGCCGACCGGGACTCCGACTATCGTGATCGCGAGTGTGAACCGGAGGATAGTGACGATGTCGTTGGATCGATAGAAAGAGCTTATCCAAACGACCAGCAATGATACAATGACCAGAACCAGAAGAATCGTCCCAATGCCGTGCAATACTTGTGTGAAGTGACCGGGTCCGCTGGAGGCGCTGGCAACAAGTGATGCCGCACGTCCAACAAACGTCGAGTCGCCTGTAGCTGTGATCACGACAAAAGCCTCGCCGCGTTTCACCGCAGAAGACGCGTAACAGGTATCTCCACGGTGTTTGTCGACAGCCAGTGATTCTCCAGTGATGGAGGACTGGTCAACCTGCACAAAGGCATTCTCCGTAACGATGCGTCCATCAGCTGGAACAATTACACCCTCCTCTACTTGCAGGATATCGCCGGGCACTACGTCTGGTGCTTCGATCTCAACCAAAGTGCCGTCGCGCAATACGGTAGCCTTCAAAGCTAATGTTTTCTTCAACTCTTCGACGATGGAGCCGGCTTGATACTCTTGGATGAAGCCAACACTTGCGTTCAGGAGGAGCAAACCACAGATGACGCCAAAGTCAACCCAGTCTTGGAGCCCTGCAGCAAGGATTGCAGCAGCTTCCATGACGAACTGAATTGGACCAACGAAAAACATCAGAAACTTTACCCAGTTATTTGTTGACTCCTCTGCACATAGTGAGCAAACGCGAATCAAGGGATAAGATAGTTGGTACCTTTCATCTTGTTCTCGCCGAACTTCTTGCGCCGTATCAGTACTTCAGCCGACGTCAAGCCAGTGCGTGTGTCGGTCTGCAAGAGTTCCTCCGGAATCAAACGCGCACCGCCTGGTTGTTGCGCTTCCTCCTCTTCGTAGTCGGCATTTTCGCCATCTTGTGACTCAAGGTCTTCGATAAGTTGATCTATATCCTCGTCTTCTTCTTCATCATCCAACTCGATGCCTTGCATGTGGATATTCTTTTCCTGAAAATGATACTTGTCGTACGTCCGGCCATTTGATGGATAGATGCCGTCGCGATCCGGGGATGTACCGGTCGGTGACTGTCCTTGGTCAGTTCTGATGTGGATGTGCGGCGTGGCAAGCTAGTCATGAGGCTGGCAGCCAACTTACTTCGGACATATTGAATGTCGAGCTAGTCGCTAGCAATGTTATACGTTGTGCGTGGTTTGCTAATATGAAGTGGTACAAAGAATGCTAACAAGAGGTCCCGGCCTGGCACAAGATGCATGAACCTATACTGCAAGTGCATCTGACGATACTGTTGAATAGTGGTGTAAATGGCCAATGCGCGTTCATCTGTAGAAGGAACTCCGAGGCATCGTTGCGCAGGCGAGGACTTCAAAGCGCGCAGAAACGACTCTGGACCTGGCTACGACACGTTATCGCGCTGGGAAGCACAGTCGCGATGGCGCAACGTAACTGTTGCCGCCGAGAGTGCCTGTGAAAACGGCCGATATGGGTTGGGACGACTCCAGAGTGTTGTGCGAACCCCACGGTCGTGATGAGGCCACAAGGACGCGCATGATCAGTCTAGCCTATTTAGAAGTTAAGGGTCATGGTCACGTCGAGAACCAGTTGCCAAGATAAAGTGGCCAAGTTTGTGGGATGGGAGCTGCGGCCGGGCGAGCTGCCCAGGTGAGCATCCGTAAGATTAGCCCAACCCCTTGGGTTAGCGCATTTGGCTTCGCAATCTGCCATCTGCACGTATCCACATTACGTTTGTTTAGACAACTCTCATCAGGCCAAAACTGCATCGCCTGGGAACCTCAGTCTGTACTGCCCTCACCGTGTAGGCGGCATCTGTGATGTTCTATCTTGGTAGTGGTTCTGGTCCTTCGCGAGAGGTTTCCCGCGGTTGTTTTTTAAACTCATGGCTAGCCTGGTCACTTCGCGTCACCAAATTGACCATTCCCGGGGATGAACTTCTTTACGTCACGTTTGCGGAAATCACTACGCACCCACAGATAACTTGCAAAACTCTGATCATTGATTTTGATATTTCCGGGTGTTTGAACAGTCCCCACCAAAGGGCGCAGCTCAATGCGCGCGATGACAATGCTGAGTGATGCGACAGCATCCTCTTCTCTCGACGCATCGCAATGGAGATTGGCTTCTCGGCCAGTTGCTGTCCCGTTTAAACAGACTCTGGTTGAAGAATGCTATGGTTTGTATGGAGGCAAAGTCAATATAGCCTTCGTGCTATCTGAATGCATGTCAAGTTCCGTTCATGTGTCAAATATCTAGTCATTCAAGAAAGCGTAGCCCAAGTCATGTCCCAGGGACAGCTCCGCCTATGCCGTGGAGACATGTTACCCGCTGCAATGTATGCGTGTCAGGCGAAACCAGTCCTTGACTTCTGCTGTAATCGTCCTTCCTCCGGGTAGAGACTTCTCTAATGGGCTTCAGCGAATATACAAAAGACTTTCTTGACCAAGGACTCCAATTAACTTTTATGTGGCTTTAAGTAGTCCGAAAAATGCTCCAAGGGAGCATCGAACAGAGTTGTCAGTCCTGGACTCTAAACCAAGCGTTATGCTTTTGTAGCAATCCTCAAAAGTGATGACAAGGTACCGGTCAATTCATCGTCAGCCCAGATTCAGTCATGATTCTATTGCTTGGAACCGAACCAGAATCGCTGGTGCACGGTCTCTGGAATTGGTTGCCCCAATCCGCCCTCAACACTGTAGCCTACCTGAGCCTTCTAGACAACATGAAGAGGCCCGTGATGCTCTCTTGTCGCTAGAGAAGGCTACATGACCAATGCGCTGTATGCAGCACATTATTGTCTGATCTTAGCTGTTAGCGACCTAGGGTTCCTGTCTACAGACGACGCACAAGATCGCTAAGAAAGCCCGATGTGGCCGGATGATCCGCCTGTCGAAATACAGTTCCTGCCTTCGTCATCGCGAGCCAAGGCGCCTCTCCACAAGAAGCGACTTGATCAGAGCGACTCCAGACTGCCGAGCATAACGTTTTTCACTGCACGCATCGTAGCCGATCTATCAGATCACTTACGAATATCTCAAAAAGAGCTGCAATGCTTACATTAGCTTCCTCAACAGCTCCTTAGCTCACGGCCGGGCGCTTTGTCGCGTCTCCTCCATCACGAACCAACGTTCGCGAATCGATGTTGTCACCGAGATGCAAGGGCATGAACACTGCGACCCCTCGAGGTGCTGTACGCGGCTCCCGCGTGACTTGACGCTGGCTCGACTGCTCAAGTTGAGGTTCAATTCCGGCGACTTCAAAGGTTTTCGGCTTGTCTTTGGACAGGACGTCCAAGTGAACGATAAGCAGTGATACAGTGGAATCCCTGCCTCAGTCTTGGCCTCTTCTACTTGTTTGCCGGAGATGCAAGCTAAGGACAGAAAGAGAAAAGGGGCTGTCCGAGTGAATTCAGCGAAGGTCGCGGATGGACGGCTTGGATACTTCGTACTGGGAATACATGATGCACAATGCACGCCTCACGAGGTTGCCGAGTATGTGTGCTCACCTGGAGAGTCGAATGGCATTACGGCCAAGAGACTGAACGCACTTAGTAAGTTTGTCAAGAACAAAAGAGATACTCAAAATCTGGTGGGGCGGTGCTCGTGCGCGGGCCGAGGACAGCGTGACAGCTTCGCGACCACGCGCCGACGCTTCTTCTTTCCATTGGAAACCTCACCAATCTGACAACCCAAGAAACCTCCAACTTTGATCCTCTGGCTCGCATCCCAACTCCAGCTATTATGCTGTTTAAGGTCTCCGAACTCTTCTCTGAGTTATGAAACCTGCCACGATTATTCACTTACTCTGCAGTTGCCAGCCACTCTTCATGGATCTTTGTAGGATGCCTCATTTACTCTGTTCTCCGCTGAAGAAGTCGTGATACTTGGAATAGTGTATCTTGATGCCAGTAGGTTTCTTCCTGTCCCTTATTGAATGTAACGTTCCGTAACTTTCACCCTTCCAATCAAGTCTGCGTCGGAACCATCCGCTTGGTTGACTATTACGTTTCTACAAGGGCTTTGTTATACTTTTTTGGCCATTACAATGCTCCAGGGGCTTTCGAATACCCGGTCAACGACGCGCTGCTCTTTAGATTCAATGATTATTGATCACACACTATCCGGACTGCACTGCTCCAACAAAGGGCTCCTTTGAAGCGCATGATCTTCCTTGATTCTACAAGCTTCACTGAAGAAGATGCCACATTCCTTAGGAACCTGGGCGAGTTCCGACACTTTGTGTACTTGGAGGCCAAGCAGTGCTTTGTGTTTCCCTCCAAGATTCGGGGCATCGGACAGAACCGCAAGGATCACAAAGCGCTGCTGGAACACTTCCTGAAGTCTCTCAAGACACTGAAACTCCATGGTTTTACTTGTACAATGGCGCTTATGGTTCTAAAGTTGGCTGCAAAAGGCCAATGCTGGCCTAAGATGGGTACTCTACAACTGACTTACCTCCCACGTAAGAGGAAGCTCTATCGCCTTCGCTCGGAAATGAGTGAACTTGTCAAGAGCAGTGAAGACTGAGGTATCGGTGTCCATGTTAAAGAGAACTAAAGTTGGTGGCCTGCAAGGAAGTCGTCTTGTAACTGATGAGATTTGAGCCCCTTAGTGGAGTTGCTCTTTAGGCATGAGAGAACGACGTGTCGCCTTCGCCACAATCTTTTCACGGGATTGAGAACTAAGCGTGCGATTGTCTTAGGTAAGCGAGGGATGTAAGTCTTGACGGTAATCAGGCAAGTTCTGGGGTAATTTTATCTGTTTATGCGACTTCGCGTCCACTGTTGCGACCAACATCGCCGGTAATGGGCATTCTTGTGGTAGGTAGTAGTAATTTGGCATCATCTCATGGTCCTGAGGCTATTCAGTACCACATTTTTCACTTGTCACGTAGAATGGACCGGGTGTGTTTTGTGACAATGTTACAAGGTTGGCCTACCATATCCTTTGGAGAAGCAAAACCCGGTCAAGAATTCCATTAACGAACAAGGTTACGGACGCCGACGTCATGGCTCATCATTGCAAGTGGACATACAAAAGCAAATACTAAGGGGTGTGCAGGGAATGTTGCGTTCTTTAGTTATGGCGATCTGGACACAATGGCAGACAGCATGAAGAGCAAGAACATCTTTTTTGACGCGCAACGCTTTTTAGAGAATGAAAGCGGGAACTGCCATTCATCTGGTGTTCAAGGGAAAAGTAAGCTTGTTGGAATGGCATGGATCTAGGAACTTGATGTTTTGTTTTGGAGTTTTCACAACGTGCAGAGCAAAAGTGTCGACACTCGGTTGAGCTAGGAGGTCTGAAGACACAGATAACGCATAGCACGCCATCTCACTACTGTTTAGTAAAGTGTTATCTTCTCCCACTGTTGATGCAAGTTATTCGGTGACTATCGCACGATAGTTAATGTGGAGATGTATCCATAGTATACTTCGAGCGAAGGTAGCATTCCGGCGGTTATTGCGGCATGTGGCCCAAAGCCGGGCCCAGAGAGCTTTTTGGTCGAACGTCGAGAGACTGCCGCTAGCATGACTACCTAGGTACCTATGTACCTAGGTATTGTTAAGGTTTCGTCAATAATCTCACAACCTGCATCTTCGAGTGTTTCTTTGGAAGCGAACAACGAATTCCTCTATGCGTAACATCGTCCGATTCCATTACGCCCTGCGCGCATCCCGACAGATCTGGGCGCATGTAGTATGCGGCTGAGAAGCAAGGCTGCGTGCTTGGCACGAGCTAGCACCAAACCAGCCACACCACACTCTTTCAAGCGCGCTACCCCTTCGCCAACACCATTGGCCCACCTGAGCAACAACCAATTCCGGCATCACAACGAATAATGCGTCGGAGACAGGTGTATTGCTGTGAACGCCATCGGAAGCCCCGCAGGCACCGGACGATTAACAACGTGCCGTCATCAAAGAAGGCTAATGAATCACAACGCCTGGGACACATGGTGTGGGGCGTAGGGCTGGCGTGAGGGTTCAATCAATGTTAGTCCAAAGACGATCTGGTTGGTAGCTGCTGACCTTTGCATGATGATAGCGCCTAGACGTTGATGTTGGTCCACAACAAGACTGTTGTGGCGTCGCTGGAAGATGCAATTGTTGACCTGAGAGCCTTGCTATGGCTAGCTGTACCAATTCTCCAAAATATCGGTGCGGTAGAGGTGCCGCTGGCAACGTTTTGGGCGCTTGATCCCTAGGTATATCATGCACCCATTTCTTTTGCCGAAACCTCCTGGCGACTGGACGATCTCCTAACACGGAGTTGGAAGCAAACGTTCATAGCAGGCCATCGGCACTCCACTCTCTCTTTTCGACAACTCCCTGCCCAACTTTCACTACCATGAAACTGTTCACCTACGAAGCCTGGGGTGTACCCAGGGCCGGCTTCGACACATCACACTCATTCGTTCGATCTCACTTCATCTCACCAATCACTCTCGCATGTATCCGCGCCCTACTAAGCTTATACTGCTTCACGACAATTATAACATGCTATTCCTGGCTGGCGCACGAGACAGCCACAATTAAGCTCAAAGATGTCAACATTGGATCCTACACCATCCAGCAAGGCGACGCAGCTATCGGACAATCATTCAGTTTCTTCACATACCTTACTTTCTGGTCACTTGGCTTTTACTTCCTCGTATCGAGCGTGCATACCTTCATGTACGCGTTCCGGCAGAGGACATGGCTACACGACTGGCCTAAATACCTGCAGCTGTTGCATAGCATGTACTACTCCACCATGACTTCGTTTCCGTTTCTAGTCACGATTGTCTTCTGGGGTACCATGAACTCTGGATGGCCAGCCGGACGGTTTGAACAGTGGATCAACATATCTGTCCATGGCCTCAACAGCGTCTTTGCTGCGACTGAGATCGTGCTATCGGCTACCGAACCATTGCCGTGGCACCATCTATCCGTTGTCCTTGGGGTCCTGTCGGTATACCTCGGCCTTGCGTACCTCACTCGATATGCGCAAGGGTTCTATGTGTATGAATGGATGAACCCAGCTCACGGCAACGTTAGCATCATTCTTCATGTCTTGGGATATGCCGGTGGAATGATTGCACTGTTTTTGCTAGCAAGATACGCAATGGTTGCGAGGAATATGCTCGCACAGAGACTACAAGACCAAGATGATACTGAGTATGGTGAGAAAGGAATCCAGCTCGATGATCGGTCTGACACTTGGTCGGCGAAGGTCGGGGTGGTCAAGCCGACGCCTATGCGCGTGCAAAAGAAGCCAGAGGCAATTGTTTCGGAAGTCTAAGAAAAGGGAGTTGAACTAAAATCCAAGTCTAATTACAACATGTTTCGTCAATTCGTGATAGCGTTTCGCGTAATAGTGTATCCTCGGCCCAAAATAAATTCGCATTGATGCGATGTCACCAGGCCGTCACAAGCTTACTTTTCTGTTACATTGCACACCTTTGTTTGGCGCATCCAATAACTGTCTAGCAATTAATTGGTACCATCACCCGGCTCAAGACCGTACAGATGTGTATGCTCCGACTGGTGTAGCGCACTGTAGCTTCACTAATTAGAAGGGTATGCCATGTGGAGGGAGGTTCTCAAATACTGGTGCGCAGAAGCAATGCTGCAGCTATGAAAGATCAAACAGAAGACATAGAGTGACAGGGAATCCAATGTGGAAGCAGGCGGCCTAAGGCCCAACGATGAGGGGCTGATGGAGAGTGATATACCCTTAGGCCGTCCACATTATGATCTTCCAACCTTAAATCTTGATCTGATGGAAGAGAGTGAGACAGAGATCAATACAACAACGTGTCGCATGCGACTGAGCCAGCGGCCATTGCGGCTACTCGCATGCACATCGCCGAGACGGTGCTGAAGGCAGTCCTAGGACCGTGTGTACTCACCGTGGCTTTGTTGTTCAGACATTATTCATGATATCGTTGCGCTAGACTTGCAGTCGCTGAACTACATGGTGGGCTACTACGCCTTGATGCTGCGACCTGTGACCGCCTACATCTGATCTACTGTACGTACTCAGGTATGTACGGAAGATGTGTTCGCTACTACCTCCATACTGACTGCACACATGATGGAGTGAATATGTTTCCAAATAAACAGCTCTTGTGGTCAACCGAAACGGTGATACACGATCGGGCAGAAGTATGCTATAAAGAGTGGTAGAAGTGTGCAGTGCCTGTGTCAGATTTATCGTAATCTCGGTGTTTGCGGATGCAGGCCCGCCACGGAAGCGAAGGAAGCGATCAGGCGAGCACCGTGACGCCCTGAGTGGGCGTTTCCAGGTGTTTTACATCGCAGATGACAATCTCAGGGCCATGGTTCCAAAGTAGAAAGCGATAAGAGAAGTCTGCCTTACCGCTGAATGTCACTGAGAACCATGGCCAAAGAGTCATTTCTCAATCGACAACAACAGGCTTTTGTGACGCTTCTGGCATATGACAACCTAATAGTGACAACAAAGGGGGTATCGATGCTGCATTGTTGTCACTGCAGCTGAAAACAGCACGAAACGATGGAATGACGGGCTGATGTCATGGGTTGTTTTAATCGATGCGCATCAGCACCTGTGCGTTTCTGTGGCTCAGTATTCACCGACCCTAGCGAAAAGCTAATTCTAGGAACAAACTTACTAGAGAAAAGAAATTCAAAATCGGAGGATACTCACCATGACCATTGACAAGGTGCAGTGTTGTCGAAGGCGATCCTGATGGTTGGGGATAGACAACGGTGGGCAAAGACAGGGTTGTGTGGCAGCCTCGGTTGCTTGCCACGTTAGAGTTTAGCGTTTCCTACATCTAAAATTAGGGGAGGCAGTGCACGCGTTCCGTCCTTTACCTGGTCCTTGATGATCGCTTCTCCCGTTATCCATTGCCACACATCCAACTCATTGCATACCCAGAGTAGGATTATTGCCGCTGGGCGCGTTCCCTCGGCACTATGATATCCCATGCGCTGAACGCTGAGGCGAGCGGCTGGCTGTACAGAGGTCAAGTGATCACGTACCGTCTTGAGCCTCACCGCTTGCAATTCGGTAACATTATGTTACCCATGCTCCGGGCGCTGAAAGGGGTCCTGATGTGCCGTACCCGTACTGAGCATGACGAGCCTCTCCGAAGCTTTGGCGTTTGGCCTGAAGAGTTAGGCCAGCAATCGTCTAAAAATCCTTTCAGATGATCCCAGATATGGACTGTCAAATTCACATCCATTTCCGTCGAGACCTGACCTTGAATTGGAATACTCTTGTATATTCGCCCCGTTGAGACGATTGGGACATGCACACTTCAAGCAGTCTGCAAATCCTTCTGTAAGGACACTCCCTTCCGACATCTACACACGGTAATCTAGCAACGGACGCCTTACCCCTGCGCCCGTTAACCACCGCCACCCTTTACCACGCCGCACTAACCTTTCCGACCATATACATCGCTCTTGTTCCACTGGTGATACCACCCGCCCGGGATGTCGGAAGCATAGAATAATTGGAGCTGTCAGATCTGCGAATCGGCTATCAGCATCGTTTAAACTCGCTCGAATACTACAGTCGTGCAGTAGCGCAACGCCATCAAGCCGCACTTAACCTCCACATTCAACACCAAGCTCTTAGGCCTGGCCTGCACACCCCTGCTTTCAGCCTTGGATACATTTGCATACGAAGCAGCTCTCTTTAGCATGCTACCCGACGCCCAGCTGCTGACGATCCCACCAACATCTTTCAACTATAAGCTTGCGGATTTACCGTCAACCAACAAGCTAGTCGCAGCTTCTAGTCCATTCTTCCTACACATCAACGCTAGCTCAACATACGTGGAAGATACAGAACATATGGCACACCACAATCACCGTTCCAGTCGAGTGCAGACCGAGAACGAGCTGTGGCTAAACATGCCAGCTTCCACAAGGCGACAACAAGAGCACGACTGTCGGCCAGAACGATCGGCGTATCAAACAACCTCGCAGCGGATTAGTGTATGCTCCAGCAGTGGAATCAACACGTCGATGATACCTGCTATCACAACCAGTTCGGACCTTAACAAACCACTCCCACCATCACCGTCCGGCCAAGATAAACGATCTCGCAAACCACCTTCCTTGCGCGGGTTTCTCCGACGCGAATCTTCAAGTCAGACAGAGTCAACCCATCTCCGACCCGGATCATCCCATCAAAACCGATACTCCACTAACCTAAATGTGGATACGAATGGTCATCATAGACACAACTACTCACGAAGCATGCCAAATTCTCCCTACGAGTTCAGCCAGTCCTCTCATCAGGATCCAGCAACCCTTCCTCGAGCACATTCCTCTGCGTCGGACTACTCAGACGTGGTGCAGTATCAGCCGTACTCTCCACTACCACAACACCAATACACTCGTCCTCAACAGCAGCGCGCGGTGTCAATGAACCCCTACTTTGAGACCACATCGCCTCCACGATCACGTACCTTTCCCGAAGCTACACTTGGCGTTACGACACGCGACAATTTTAACAGTCGGCCACGGCCACACACAACATGGGTGTCACCCACAGAGCCATTTACAGATGTTTCTCAATTCCATCTATTTGCTGAAGCGATGACCGGACTGCCAAATGATGCCGAGCCTTTTTCACCAACCGGTCCACCACAGCTTCAGGGCTCACTTTTCGCTCGAAGAAGTGCTAATGACACCATTCCGATACCTCTGCAAAATCCCCAGTATTTGTCAAGAACACAACCGACACGACGGCCTCATAGAGAGCAGAGAGATGATTGGCAGAATTTTGAGCCACCACCGCATATCTCGTTACAAGCAGGGTCCGCACAAAATCATCCTCTCCCTGTTCAAAATCCGCCTCTCCACGCATATGAACAATGGCAACCACCATCACATATGGGTGCTATCACAGCGGAATTAGAGCTGCTGGGGCTGGAAGATCCTCAGGGTTCAGACGATGAACTTCCAGACTACCAACAGAGCCAAGCGGAGATGGCGGCGAAGAAGAGACAAGAAGCATCAGCAAGAGCTCGGGAACTAGAGGCAAGATGGCGAGGTACACGCAGATGATCATGGTTCTGAGTATTGAGAGCTATCTGGAAAAACACGAAAGCAGAATTGTATTCCATTCTGGATAATTCCCACTAGCCTAAACCAGAGCATGCGGATTGCGCTCTTGGAGGCCAGGGTTCGCATCTGGAACTCGTACGGTATTGGGATAGCCCAAAGCATACCGGTTTATGAAGCAATACTTCGGCCTTTTGGCCCCAAACCACCGTTCCAACCACCTGTTAATGCCACAATCACGATAAAGGACTAAGTGTCTGCATGCATGTATATAGCGAAGTGAAGCGGGTACGTACTGCGTATGCCCTGCAGTAGTACAAGCGCATTGACTCATTGCGGCACCGCCCCCACAACTCAACTACCGAGACAAGGTGTGTATAAACCGGCCGCTTTGATGTTATACCCAAGCGAGTTGTACAAGATGAATGACAGCCGGAAAGGGGGAAGTGGCCCCTGCATAGAGTATGATGACATGCGCCAAACGGCTGTTTACATTTGTGCATTTCCCAATGCAGCTGCAGTTGTCATTGTAGGAGTTGGAGCCGGTAACGCGTTCAGTGTACATAGGTATTGTTTCCGAAGCAGATATTGTAATGCACTCAATAGCCTAGAACAGCCTTTCCGCCCCAACATCTAGCGGATGGTCACACACCAGATGAACTCTCATGACTAGCTTTGCATCACTTGATCAGTCTGCTGCTAGCGAAGGAGAAGTTGTCAGGCAGAGAAGTTTTCATCTCCACGTGAGTAGATTAAACGACGCAAGTATGCCTTGTGGAAAGCCTTATACGGAGCGGAAATTTGAAACTACGCAACGTACCTAGGTACCCGGCCAGTGGTTAATCCATGCGACAAGGGTTTGAAATGATCACGTTCGGCAATACGCATCTATGAGCTCTGGCATGTAGTCTAGAATCTGGGCGCGAGTTTCTGATACTCCATCGTCTGCTTTACCTCATTAGCATTTGCTTCATCACCTGAGCAGATCAGAGAGGACGGCGTGACCGTCATCCTACGGCCAACTGCCACTTTTCATACTGCCAACTGACGAGCTCATACTTGATCTACCTATACCAGTGGTAGCATTGAAGTATCCAGAGACGCACTAGAATCCACGTAAGGCCTAAACGAAGAACACACTGGACGCGGGGAGTTTGGGGGCGGAAAAGCTTATTTCGCGGACGTTGTGCTACAACGGGCTGTCCAATACACCAATCCAGGGTTTCGAATGCATCGGATGTATTGATTGCAACAGAACACCTGGTTTCCCAACGTGTATCACATGAAAGTTTACTTTCCCAAACATGCGGTGTGGTATGTAAAGAGCCCAAGTGGCAATGCTATACACCAGACCTAGCTGCATGTAAGGCTTGACGCGAGAACCACCACGATTCACCTACAACAACCTTCCTAGGTAACACACCCGCTCCTTCGCCCAACTGTGACTTCAGGTGATCAGGATGCGCCAGCCTGGGCGCAACGTTACGTGGGGCAAAGGGACGGTTGCTCCTACCGTTATCAAGATTCACGGAGGATGATCATATCCGCCAACCCGGTAGTGAGGCTGTGCAAAACGCAAGTGAGATGCACATGCGGGCCGGAACGATCGTCGTATGTTTGAAAATAGAAGATGGTGCATATTGAAGGAAAGAAAGGAACAGGTAGTGAAGAGTATCATGGAATCTGCAGTGAAGATCACAATGCGTTGTAGAACAAAGATGAATGGGAAGGCTGGTCATGGGTCTAGAGAACAATGAGCGTACATGTGCAGCTGGGTCAAGGTCGCATACTACCTAGCCATCGGCAGCAGTCTTGACTTTGCAAAGATGACTGATAGATTGTCTGCATCATGTAGTGCTTTCGCAATGGCCTTGGTCTTTGTCCATGCAGTCTACTCCTGTGGTCGCACCCTTCTAAAAATGGCTGGTAGCTCGTGGTGATGACGTCATATTATCGCACCTCCCTAGCATGCTGCCCACTATTCCTCGACATCACTTTTCGTTTGCACCAAAACCTCGTTCATTCTGACAATATGTCTTGTTCATTGTAAACACGCTTGATATGCTATGGCTCTCAGCATGCAGATCACTGAACCAGTCGTGTGAGAGCAGGACCTAGACATAGAGTGAAATCTGACGTTCTTCATGCTTGCCAAATCTCCCTCTCCCACCCCATGCCGTCAATCCATCTCTCGCAAACCATATTTCCCTTTCTAGGCCGCTCTGTTGAAGTACCGTGCAGATATTGTGCTTCTCCTGCCATCCAATGCTTCTGGCTGTGTGTGCTAGATAGTTTGGGAAGATTATTCTTTGCCTTGGCTTCCCAGTCCGGATCGACATCTCCTGCTGGCTCTAATCCCGGCACCCAGAAGATGTCTCCCTCGGCTGGTATGCTTTTTGTTTCGAGCCACACCTTGTGTGCTAGCATAAGCATGTGCATGTCTTGTGCGTTCGTCACGACGAGGCCATCGAGGTTGTGGAAGCGACCGAAGCGCGCAGCAAAGTTTTCCAGCCAGGTACAGACCTGCCAGTGGTCGCGTCGAGAGCTACGCGACAAGTCCTCCAAAAAACGAATCAGTACGCCACCACTGAGCACTCCATGCGGCCAATCATTAGTATCGGACTGACGTCGAGTAGGACCTGGATGGCGAATGTAGCCGGGCGGTGAGCTAACGTGTTCATCGTCGGAGCTATAGTCTGACGGACGCTTTGTAATGTCCACTACCGAGGACGAGGGAGAGGAAGAGCGACTTGGTACAGATGGTCTACGTGAAATGCGTATCTGAGCAGGTGGTAATCCATGACTTAAGGTATGCGAAGATGGATGGCTGAGCGTATCGGAAGACTGAGAACTTTTCTGGAAACCAGCCAGTGGTACAGTCACTTGAGTAAGAGGTGAGGCAGCCTCTTGTGACGCATCCTGCATCTCCATGTCAGTTGGAGATGGATCGATAAACATTAAATCCTCACTGGTAGTCTCCTTTCCGTCCTCACTCTTTCGAGATTTCAGCTTTGGCGCCATTCAATAACTTGTTATAGTGAACTAATTGCTGAGTAAGGGGTTCTTTGTGGTTTCAGCGACTGGAAGGTCGTGAACCCCCACACTATTTGAATCTAAAAGGTTTGCTATGCTAGACAGTTCTGCGTCACATGAAGACTCTCGGTAGACGCACGTGGGCTAAGAGACATAAGTTATTCACTGATCAGATTCACAAGATCATGTCGTTGAAACAACACAGACATGTCTAGGGGATTTCAAACATTTTGCATGAATGGCATTATATATGATTTGCGTCGCACATTCTGTCCCTTGAAGGTGAAATCGAAACGACAACTAGAACGTTGTTATCACTGTTGGCGTTATATATAATGCAACAGCGTTAATTCACTGTCCCTTAATCATGAAAACCCCCCAGTTATAAAATACATAGATCAAATCTAGCGCCTTTTTCGAGACCTGTATAGCTGCCAAATGCAACACAACCCTCTAGTTTTTCTCGAAGCTAGCACCCACTAAGACTGCTAGTAACTTGTTCTAACGAAGGTAGTTGTAAATTCGATGACAAAAATCTGCAAGAAGCTTTCCGTACAGTATCGTCGACAAGCAAGGGAAAAGTGGACAGTGATTCAGCGCCTCGGAACTATGGACGGAGGTCTTAATGGTGGCATAAGCAAAGTCCGATGCGACAACCCAAGCGCCAAGGGCATGGTTTTCATTGAAAAGCGATTCGGCAAAAGATTATTCGAATACGGCATACCTTCTAAAGAAATCCAGATTCTTCATCAGATTCAGGACCATGACTATATTACGAAGATGGTAGACCATTTCCGCGATAAATCTATTCTAGAGGGGGCTGTATACATGGAGTATTGCGACGTGGGAAGCATGGCAGACGTGGCACAAGGGGTTGCCAAAGGGGCTTATGTTAACGAACGCAAGATTTGGCATTGGTTCGACGAACTAGCTAGCGCGCTTACGTATTGCCACCGTGGCCCACAGCCGGAGATGAATGACGAACAGATCTTCCAATCCGGTTGGAGCAGAATCTACCATAGAGACATCAAGCCTGGCAATATCCTGCTAACAATCGCGAACGGCCAGGTAGTAGCAAAACTTGCCGACTTTGGCTACGCAGTCACTGAAGATAGCTTAGCAGCCTGCCCTAACCGAGAAGAAGCAATAGTGCAACCAGGAGGAACACCTGGATTCTTCGCTCCGGAGTTTCCATTCTTCAGCGGTGCTTCCGATATCTGGCAACTAGGACTCAGTATGATCTGCGCATGTACCGGTATCAAATCACCACGAAGCAAAGAGAATCCTAATGGTCAAATGTGGAATAAAGGACGACCGGCAGGCGCCAGGTACTCTGTTGAATTAAGTGGCGTGATCAAAATGTGCCTGGAGGAACACTATGCACGGCGTGTGCAAGCATATCCATTGTTGGTTTTCATCAATAGTTGCTACCAAACGATCAGGAACAAGCTCCCTATCGATAGATGGCCGGCGATGGTTTTCGATAGGTCTGAGGATCACGGCAAGGCGGTGTCACCACCGGAACATCGCCGGCCAAGACACCATTACACAGGATTGGAAGGCGCTGTGAACCCCGCGTATGGAGGCAACTATCCCGGACCACAGTTGCGTGTACCCGGTGGTATGATGCCCTTCTATGGAGCGGGATATCATGGCGATGGCAACGGGTGGTAAGGGAGAGGAGGATGAACTGATCCGGAAATGCTTGGTACTTCAAATGCGTGCGTTCTCGACGTCGCTAGGGTTCTCTCGGAGCACAGACAAGCATTAAAACCACTACAGAAATCCAGGTTGAGAACGTGATAGGCGTTAAGAGTTATGCCAGCCCCAGGATTCTTCAAGTTGGGCAATGGTAGCTGTCGGAGGAAAGCCATGCGACCGTTCGCAGGCGTACCACAAATCGCGAAGCTGCTCTTGATCTTCACGAAGCGTAAAACGATCACCAACTAAACTTGTTAGATGTACTGCTGAGCAAATGGTATACTTGATAGTAAACGCCCAAGTTATGGTGTGAATCGAACTGAACTTACCAAGTGCAATTGCGAAACAAGCAACAAATTTGCAAGGAAACCACTTGGAATTCGATTGCGCCACACCGCATAGTGTCCGGACGTTATCTTGTACCGTTCTATCGACAACAGCGCGTGATGCCTTGTGTGCTGGGCCAAGTTGGGGGATCGTCGGATCATGCACGATGAGGAGCATGTGAGCCAAGAGGTTGTACTGAGTGCCCATGACATGGGTTTTTTGATGGAACCGGATATCTGGGAAGTTCCTTCCGCTGCCATCCCGATCCTGCCGAAAATAGTACGGATCAAAGCTGTCAGGCCTACACTGTGTCCAAGATCTATTTTCGTCCATTAGTTGATTGTAGCGAGCAATGCTATTTCTACCTTCTCCAAACACGAAGTTGCTCACATCACCGAGGTGAGCGATGGTTCGTGTAGCCCAGATAGAATCGTTGGCCGGCTCGAGCGAACGATCAGCGGGGAAGATATGCAGCTTAAACGCTCGTTGCGTCATCAACGATATCCAAAGCTCTTGACGGAAGGCAGCCCAGTAAATGGCCTGTCGTCGATCAGGCCCGGAGGTTGCAGCGTATGACTGTTCGGCAGCGCGGATGATAGCTTGGGTACCGAAAAGATGGCCCTGAGGATCGGATCCGATAATCGAGATGTTCATCTCCTCCAGAAGCCGTAGTATGACAGTCGCCGCAAGGAGTGGCTCTTCTTTGATAGTGACGTTGTCGTTGAGCGCTGGGATGAGTGTGTCGAAGCATCGTTGATAGTACGCATCTGCAATATAAGGATCAAAGTCGGTGGTTCGACTAAGCTGACGAGCAGACAACGCTAGGATGGCATTCCTGAATGACAGCATTGGTCAGCCGAAAATCAATGTATCTCTGTGATACGTGTATTACATACATCAGCGTGCTGTTTTGTTTGGCCATCTGGACGATGTGAACCCCAAAATGATCTCTGGTATCGACCATGTCAAACTGGCAATGGTCAGTAGAAATTTTCTAATTTGATTTGAAAACTTACGAATAAGGCGACATTCTCAATGTAATGCTGGAGAAGCATTGCTTCCTGTTCATGTTCCAGCGGCCATAGCACAGGCTCACCAGGAGGTTGCTGATAGACAAAAGTACTAACACCTTCATCATGGTGCGGATGGTACGCACTCGTGTTTGCTCGGTGATCATGCAAGACTGGGGGCGCTGTTGTTTGTTGTTGCACCGGAGATTCTGAATTCAGTAACGACAGGACTGTAAGGTTTTCCGTTGGAGTAAATAGAGTTGAGCTTGGCGTCAAAGCGGTGCCCTGCGCACTTCCGGGAGTACCGCTGGGAGACGGCACGTGTACCGAAGGGCTGCCAAATGGAGAGTAGCCATCTTGGACATATTGAGAGCGAATTTCGCTTGATTCGTCCAAGAATTGAACTGCCAAGTGGTGTCAGCGAGAGCCGCAGCAAACATCAGCATATCCCTACTTCGTGGAGGGAATGAAACCCAAGGTTGTTCAACACTGAAGGAATCTGAGATCGACGAACGCCGGAATCGTCTTCCGCTCTCATACACGCATTCTTTCTTAGCATGCTCACACCTTCCGCACGCCGGCTGCTTGCCATCACCTGTTGCGCAATCGTCAGTGCGACAGTCTCCATAGTAGACTAATTGAGGCTTACATCGATAATGACGCGTGCGGCATCGGTTGCTATAAATGGTTAAGCGATGTCGTTCTGGCGCGCAAAGGACGCGAAATCTCGTACCATGGCATTTGCGATAGACCTCAACGTGGTTATGGGGTAGCGGAGGATTCCCGTGCGGGCTGATTTACGAAGCTGGGACGCGCGCGATAATGCTGCACGATGGAGTCCAGGACAAGAAATGCCCGCCGAGATGCGCAATGTGGTGTCCAACCACGTCTGGCCTGTTACTAAGGGCGGACGTTGATGATCGCTTCCGCGCAGCAGCAGAAAATCCGGAAAACGCGTCTCAGCGCCGCCTGGCCCCGCTCCTTACCCCACAGTTTAGCTGCGCCGAAAGGGGCAAGTTTCTCCTTGTCCACCTGTCATGTCCTAACAGCCCACGGGAGTAGGCAATAGTACGAGTCTACATAATACATGCGTTGTTCGACAGACCTTGCGGATCTATTGTCGCTCGCTCTACATACTTAAAGACACTTGAAAGGTTGCTCAGGTGCTGCTATCTTGTACAACCCTCCATCATGCCTCATGCATTGACCCTAGAGCAAGACGTGCCGAGTTTCGACGGCAAGAAGCTCTTTGTGAACGATGGTTTGCTCCGACCGAGTCAAGTGGGAAAGCTGAAAGAGTCATCTCCAGATCTGCCCATGGAAGAGCTGCGCCGGCGCTACAATGAAGATGGGTATGTGTACCTAAAGGGCCTACTGCCAAGGGACAATGTCCTGAAAGCCCGCGAAGAGTACTTCAAGATGCTCGCGCCAAGTGGCGTCTTAAAGCCTGGTACCCAGCCAGTACAAGGCGTTTTTGATTCCGAAAAAGATGCTTCAGACTTCCCTGGCATTGGAGCTGGTGCGGCTCCAGGAAACGGGAAGCCTGGAGAAGCAACCGCAGAGAAATTCGTCGGCCTCGCGCTCGAGGCGCACTATGCAGATTGGTACAAAGAGACATTCTGCAAGCATCCTGTGCTGAAGGACTTCATCGCCCGCATGACAGGGTGGGGCGATAATACTCTAGGTGTTCGCAGGAGTTTGCTGCGCAACAACACACCAGGAAACAAAGCTATCGGCGTACATTATGATCAGATATTCCTCCGTCACGGTGAGCCTACCAGTGTCACCGCCTGGGTACCAATGGGAGATGTGAGCTTGACTGGAGGCGGTCTTATCTACCTGGAGAATGGTAGGCCATTTACTTTCCAATCACAGTCCAGGCAATGTTGATGATTATTGTAGGCCATACATTAGGTCGCGAAGTGGAAGCAGACTTCAACCGTAAGGCAGAAGAAAGTGGTTTGAGTGAGGAGGAAACAAAAAACGCATTCAATCAGAATATGCTGTCAACGGGATTGCTCGCCGATGGACCACGGGAGTATTCTGATAGCTTTGACAGGCGATGGTTGGTGACAAACTACGAAGCGGGGGATGTGGTACTGCACACTCCATACACAGTAAGCTTACCAAGGGATGACCATACTTGAACGATAGCTGATAGCATCCAGATACATGCATCCACGTTGAACTATGACCCGGACAACGTGATCCGAGTCGGTACTGACCTGAGGTTCGTCGACGGCAGCAAGCCTTGGGACACGGTAAGCAGAATATACTCATCATACGTATTGTACTGACTAGCATAGCGGTGGGACAAGGACTATGAGTTCAATGATGGTGTGTAGACCTGTTAGTCATGTATATTCATCATGAGCTTGATCGAGCTAGGCAAACGGCTCGTATATAGATAGCGTCGCAAATGAGTGTATTCTATAGCGTCCACGATGCAGGCACATCTCAAAGCTTCAATGCACCTCTTTGCCATCAGTACGGCACCTTGGCTGCCATGACTTTCCAGTATTCACATCGCTCACCTCTCCCGCCCTCCCAAGCAGTCGCATCGGCCAGACTGATCTGGTTGCTGACGCCCGGATCGCTATATGTGTAATAGTACAAATCTTCTGTTGCTTGCACAAAGGATGGAACACCTCCTGTAGCATTCAGGTTCAGCAATTTCGGCTCCTTCTCGTTCCACTTTGGCCACGGGACGTTTTTCTCACTATATCCAACTGCAGGCGTGATTGTGGAGTTTGCGACGCCACCCTTCGCATCTTCCACACTTACGATCGGCGAGTTCTTAGTGATAAAATTCCCCCATATCTTACGAAAAGCGTGCTTGAAACTCTGGCCGGGCGTCGGGTTTCCACTCCATAGCGCTTGCAGATCATACCCATGGTAACTTGGGGGCGCGCTGAACTGATACTTCCAACCTTCCGGAAAGGCGGCAGCAGCCCAGTAACTAGGGCAGACAAAAGCATACTCTGCGAAGACGTTGAAAACGCGTTGCTGGTTTCCTGTTCCAAACTCACTTATGTTGAGCGCCGTAGGCACGCCCGTACCAGAAGTGGCGAAGCGCGTAGTGTTGGGTTGCACGTCACTAGTATCACCAGGGAACGAGTATATTTCCTCCAAGCGACGCTTTTCGGAAGTAGAAAAACCGGGAAATGTCTTATCCACATAGTCACGAAAATCTTGTAGTGTACGTGTCGTTGGTGGCGCGAGTGGCACGCCTTCGTTCGCCATGTTACCGGATAAGACACGTTTTCCCTTAAGCGATTTGGAAAGCAGGGATTTAGAAAGGCGATCTTGAACAAATGTGCCATCCGTTACGGGCAGGAAGGCAAATGTACCGAAAGCTCCAGCCTCGGAAACCTTCGCGCTGGCATTCTGGAGAATGATGGTATCGGCTGTGCGAAGGCACTCAATGGTATTCTTTTCCAACGAGCACCCGGAAGCTTCGACGAACTTTGTATATGCTGTTCTCGGTACTTCGTCATTGTAATCGTGCTGATACGGTACCCATGGGCTCGCGGTGATGACGTTACGGAAGAGGCTCTCCCTCTGCTTTCCACCGTAGGCTTGGGCTTGGTACAAAACAGCGCCTGCTCCTGCGCTCTCACCTGCCATCGTAACCTTACGAGGATCGCCCCCAAACTTTCGTATGTTTGCTTGTACCCAACCCAGTGCGAAATTCATGTCGAGGAGTCCAGCGTTGAGCGCACCGTGGTCCTTCACCTCGGAGCTTGAAAGGAAGCCAAAAGCGCCTAGACGGTATTGAATTATAACGCTTATGAAGCCATTATGGTTCGTGGTCATAAAATCGCTCGGGTCTAATCCAGAGGCGCTAAATAGTCCGTAGCCTCCACCATCTTGATGCTGTTAGTGGTGTGTTGATGGTGATTTGCGCGTCGCAAACATGTTCACTTACGAATCCAAAGGAACACAGGCAGTTTCTTTGCGTTAGCTGGCGCATATACGTTCAGAAACAGGCAATCTTCATCTCCAATTGCAGAAGTGAAGCCATATTCAGATGGCGTTTCTGAGGAGGCACCGGTCTGTGGGCAAAATGGGGGGTCGCTGAGAGCTAATGTTGTCGTTCGATTGGGCGTTGGGGCCTGAGGAGCAGCAAACCTGAGCTTGCCTAGTGGAGGAGCGGCATACCGAATCCTATAAAAACAATTAGTTCTTGGAGTCTCGAGAACTCTGTGAGAAACGACCTACCCTTTGAAGATATTGATGCTGGTGTTAGCATCATGAGTCCCCTCGTAGACAGCGTAGCCTAGATCGATCTTCGGGGCTTTCACAGCCCGCTGTATCGGCTCGGCGCTAGACCCCACAACAAGCGCAATTACCAATCCGACTCCTTTGACACGCATTCCGTCTGTTTCCACAAGTGCTTTGAGGAGGAATGCGGACGAGATTGGGAAGCCAGGGAAGTTGCTGCAGCTTGTGTTGCATACCTAGGTAGGTACCTAACCTTGGAATGCTCAAAATGCTGACCCGAGAGTGTGGCAGGCAGCCAACGGTTGGCCAACGCTAGAGACGTGCACTTCCCGTGAGTATATCGCGTAGCCTGACGAAAAGCGAAGAAGCTCTGTTTGAGCATGGCTCCGTGAGTGCCTGACGGAGTTGATTGGCGTGCTCGTACGGACATCCTCCGTTTCGGTGCGTTTGCCGTCTCCCGCCCGCTGCAAAAGCCCCCTAACTAGCCAGGGTGTAATCAACTAGCTACTGAGCGGCGAGGCAGTCACTTTAGACTCGATTTTAACGTCCGAACGGGTTACCGATTTCTTGTGTTTTTCATGCCATCTGTGTATCGCGACAGGCATGTTTACCTTAGGTAAGGTCCGCCAAGGGCCAGCGCGGCATGGGATTTCCCTCAAGCAGTTTTTTGCGCATACACTCTGAAAACATATCCCTTCTAGCACGACCAATCTGTCTGAAAATCTTCGGCGTCTTCCTCTGTGTCTGCCTTCTTCCATAGCTCCTCCCCACCATCCACACCACTTACGTTGACGCTCCAAGAATCATTCTCAACCTGTTCCCACCAATTCACCAGTATCGCAGCAAGCGGTGTTCCATGGTCAGGCATGAAAGGATTACACACACCATGTCGATACAACGCGTCCTGCGCCGGTCTATCTACCGTTGACCCATCACCCATCACTACATGACGTTTCTCACCGAGTTGGAAAGGTAGAAGCAGAGTGCTGGCGTGAGCGTGGAGAACATCAGGTACAAGATAGAGGCCGACACGATCGTCTAGTATACTTTGTTTTCGCGGAGATTGCCACCGGTTCCGTTCATCTTGTGAGGAAAATTGCACACCTGGTGCGCGCCATGGGAACAGTAGAAAGGGTGGGCAGTCAGCAAGTTCATGCTGGTGAGTAGCAAGAGAAGCATCGGGATACCTTGCCTGCAGTTCAGCGCCTACACGGTGGATGAAAGCTTCATTTGGTACATCCAACTGCGGTGCAATGGAAGTAAACCGCGGTTTTTTTGCCCGAGACAGGAAGACGCGCGCAAACGGCGGTATGGCGGGATACTTGTTCGAGACTTCAGCAGGAATTAACCCAAAGTCTTCCGTTTTCCTCCTCTTCTTTGGTGGCGGTTCCTCATCGCCATGATCTTCTTTTGCATCAGACACTCCAACAGACTCCGGTAACCGCGCAGTAACCGCATCCACCAAACTCTCCCAAATATCAAGTACCTGCCGCAACTCTTTTTCCGTCCACTCCGCAATTCTCCAGCCCTGCGTAACAAGCCCATCCCTATTGCCGAACCCAGGATGCTCTGCATCAACAACGAACTTCCCCGACTCGATCGACCGTAGGTAAAGCTCCAAAACCGCATGAAGATCACCCCACATGCGTTCGCGGGGCTCGTCAAACGGGTCGCGCACAAAGCAGACTTGATGGGTAGTCCGACTGTAAACAAGACCACCGGGGTCATGCCCTATACCCTTGTACAGCAGAATAAAGTCCTCATACTCATCAATACCTTCCCACATGTCCGGCCGCAGTTCATTGGGAGCCGAGATACCAATGAGAAACGGGGTAAAAGCTAGGTGCTGATATTCTTCTCCAATAACGATGTCGATGCCGGATAGAAAAGCTACAAGGTCCTCGTCGAGTTCAATGTCGAGGCCCGGCGAGCCTGGATCCAAAGAGTGGGCGGCGAACCAGCTACGTTCTACTTTTGGCTGTTGGTGGAGTGGAAGCTTGGAACTAGCATGCGAGACGATGGAATTGTGTAGTTTAATGCACTTTCCAACGTTCCGAAGTTCATACCCATCTTGCACGCCAGGCTGCGCTGTTGCTTGCTGGACTAGCATCGATAGGTTGTGATAGAGGATATATCGTGGCCAAGAACGTACAGACAAAGATACTCCGATCTTCCAAGGCTGCCGCCTATGCTAATAGGAAATAACAGAGAGGTATACCATTAGGATATCCTGCAATGCAAGCTGCCTACGAATAGAGTTACAAAGAATACGCTAACAGGAAATATGAGTTTTTTCCAAAAGACCTTTTCCGTCTATATTCGGTTAGCCTCGCGGGTGATCAGAACATCAAAAATAATAGTCATTAGCTAGTAACGCCATGCAACTGCAACCTACCTAAGTACTCAGGCATGCTCACATGAGCACAATGGTGTTCTCAATGGCGCAATCAAAGACCTGAAGTATGAGATGCACGCATACAACGTGGTGCTTTGCCCGGTGCTTAGTATGTTTTGAAAAAAATTGTGGTGGCTGGTTGTCTCCGGGTTGTCGAGTTGAACGCGACTAGTTCTCTCAGTCATGACGTAGCTGACAGTTTAGCATCACAGTTGCTACCAGCTTAAGAGGGCATTCGGAATTCTGGAGAATTCTGCGTCAATACCAAGAGCTATCTTCAAGGAGACACGCAAAACATGCATCAAGTTGCTGTTGTCTGCACTGGAACGACATTGGGTCGATGGGTTTGATACCTACCTAGGTAAGTAACCATAGGCGCCGCGCGGGTGTCGGACTATGGACCTTGATGACTCTGTATCAAATGGCTACACAACCATTAACTCTCGCTCTGTTCAGCGTCATATTTAGCATATTGATACCTATTGCTAAACAAACATGGCGGTCTCTAAGAAGAAACTCTTGTTCTTTTATTTCTCTTCCTAAACATTAAAACTTACCCCAAAGGTATACGCACATCTTTACATCTCAGCTTTTGTAGAAAGTTAGTAGTTTATACCCTTGTAGTATTTCTTGGTTAGCAGGATAGGAAGTGGAGGAAAAGAAATTTTTCACAGGAGCAAGCTTGGAAGCATGCTAACTTCACCAATTGCGACTCCAAAGATAGACCGCTTCAAAGAACACATTGTGACTAAGATGTAGCAGGAGTTTTGAAGAGAGAAACACGGCACTGTGATTTCGCATCAAAACAATGCATTATCGATGAGCCACGCGCCATGTAAGAAGTGGCACTACGGGCACTGCCAAATTCAATGTCACCAGGGCAGCGATTGTGGCCTGCACTTTCCACCCTGCTGGCACATATCGTGCAAGATTAGAAAAGCTGTCCATGGTTATTATGCCACCTCACATGACGGTTAGGTAAGAAGGTCTACGTTCTCTAGGTAATCACCAAATCTTCAAACTCAAGCACACGTCGAGGCCACGCCTGGTCATCGTGATAGCGAATTCGTCAATATAAAATCGTTGTATATAAACCTTTACGTTTTACACTTGCTTTCGCCTACATACTTGTATACAAAGCTTCGAATTCGAAAAGAGAACCAGCACTACCTGTTGACTTCCAATTACCAAATCAAGCAAGCATTCCTAGCCCGAACTTTCTAGAGCATCAAGCAAGAAAAGACTTTACCAACATTCCCAGATCAACATGTTTCCTGGTGGACGCTCACGCTACCCGTATCAAAACTCCCTCCAGGACCCTGACAATGGCGGCGGGTTTTACCCTGATCGCATGTACTGTAAGTTACGAGTTGCATAAGACAATGAGACATAAGCTGACCTACTCTACTCACAGCGCACACTCCTGGCGCATTGAGAGGCGAAAGTCGCTACAATCATGTCTTCGGGACAAGTTCAAGAAACTGGAGTTATACTGACAATGGAAGATATGGAAGATTTGAGCCCTACGACAGGAGGGGACCCCGAAGGTTGAGACGAGGATGGTGGGAATGAAGAGATGGCTGATGTAAACATCACAAGGATAACGTATGATGAAATGGTGAGAATTGATCAGTGTTCGTCTCCTGGACAGAGTCTGTTGTTTAGTCTATCCATACAATCACTACTACCAACCTACCCTGGAGAGCCTTCCCGTGCTCTCGTTTTCACTTAGTCCTGTTTCGCGAAAGCATATATCTGTCGGAACTGTGTATACGAGACTTGCCCCACACCAGGTCCAGCGTTATATTTGGCGTATCTCTTAATCATCTTCACCTCATCGCTCTCCAGTCGGTCTTCTTCAATAGGTAAGTCCATGCTATCGCCGTTACCTGTAGTTATACGGGCGAAATACTCTACTTGACCAGGCAGGTTTACGGATTTTGCGCTCTTGTTCATCGTCTCATCAGCGACCGATGCAGATGGCGGCGGCGATGGTATAGGTTGATAGGGCGACTGGTATGCTTGTGGGCGTGAGGATGGCTGAGGAAGTACAGAAGAGATAATCCTGCCCATACCGAAACTCAATAGATGGTTATCTGAGGTTCTCGGAGGCAATGAAGGCATCTCTGACATCTTTTCTTGGGTAGCAGGCGCATTTTCTTGAACTTCACCCATCTCCGTATCGCCATTACTTGTGGATAGCTTCTCTTGATTCTGTGGTAGCTTTTGCGACTTTTTCGAGGAATGAGTGAACCGTTCAACTGGTACGTCGGGTTGGATATTTGCTGTCGGCTTGCTGGATGTCAAGGTACCCAGATTTGCGGCAGCCGTTTGTCGAGTGGCTCGACGTGTAGTCATTTGAGGTGGGTCTTCAGCGTCGATGGCGGTCTCTCCCTGTGGTGAAGCTGTATCATGTTGGGATTCCTGACCTTTGCGCTGCTCAGACTTCCTTGGGCGGCCGACTATGCCACCGTGTTTCCCCCGCTTACGGTCTCCCGATTGAACAGTTGGCTCGCTCTTTCTCTTGTTGGACTTCCTCGAATTTGGAGGTAGCCTATCTAGATTTGAGGGGACGGCTTCAGCTTCAGCAGCAAGTAGGTACGCAGAGATAGGTCCGTGATGCGGTGCCGCTTTCTCTTCCTTGGCTTCTGGCTCATCGACGGCTGTGGGAGGTACTAGGGCATGACTAGCTAGAGATACGCTGGCCTCTTCCTGAACTTCATGCTGCCCCTCAGCTTCCTGGCTAAGCACTGCAGGTGAAGATGATTGGGTATCTGCAAATGGTCCTTCACCTTCGGCTGGTGCAGCTTCGGGTTCTTGGGAGATAACCTTGGGCACTGAAGATTCCCTTTTGTTTAGATTGCTTATGCTCGATTGGATTTTCCCTCCTTTTTTTGGCTTCTTTGTCTTCTTTGATCCGGGGGTAATATCGTCTCTGGGCATGTAGCGTCCGTTTGGGCCGCGGACCTTGCCGGCGCCCGCATCTCGTACTGGTGCCTCTGGTTCAAGGTCTCCGGTGGGCTGGGAATCGGAGTGGCGTAACATGGCGTCACCAACAGGTGCTGACAAAGAAGCGCCAAGTTTGTCTTGTGGCATATCGTGATCAAACGCTTCTTCGATTTGAGGTACGTCAGGCCGGAGCGATTCTGACTGGGGCTTTGCCTGGCCGTCTGAGGCGGGGAAAGAACCTTGCGCTTTGTTGTCAGTAAAGTACAATGGAAGAAAGCGGGAGCGAGACAAAGAGGTGATGGGTAAGTCAAGGTAGTCAAGTAAAGTTCGGCAAGCCTGGCGGTAATGAAATAGTAAACGTACCTCTGGACTCTTGAGTATTCTGGAAAGGAGCTACTGAAGATGAAGGATGCTCCAGCGCTACATGTTGCGTTTCTGAGTTCGGTGGATCAGAAGACCTTGCAGAAAGATTGGATGGAAGAGGAACAGAAGTCGAGTGGAGATGATCCTGGAACTGTGACTGATAGCGGGCAGGTGTGGTAAAGTCAAAAGGAGCTTGTAGCTCTGGTCTCGAGGACACTGGAGTGTTGGACATTAACACATGTAAACAGATATCTGCGAATTTCACTTCAACTCACCATTAGACTTGGTAGACCCGTTGGACGACAGTCCAGTCAGGTGTGATTTCCTCTGCAGTCCGTCAATTGGATATATAATACCAGGAGCGGCTTCGCCGCGCGCATTGTTTCGAACCGTAGCTGATGACATCTCCTTGAAGTTTCTGTCGAAGAATGGCCACTTGTCCTGGGCTTTGTTGGTAAGAGATCGAACCCTGCGATAAGCCCTGTCCAATTTGCCGAATGCTTGGGCTGTACGGATCTCTGCTGTTGAGGAACCATTCTGGAGGCCATCGAGGTAGTTTTCCCACATCCATGCAGCCAGCTCAATGTCTTCCTGCAACTCGCTTTCGCAAAGGTACCGGTGAATATCCGTTAATGTTCCTAGATCGATATGACCGATTACTTCCTCAGGAAGCATTGAGTTTGGCTCGCCATGATCGGAGGGATTGTACAGGATATCGGGGTTGGGTGCCATGGTTGTAAAGCTGTTGTGAGATGAGTTGACGATACTGGGAGGAGCGTTGACTGTAAGGCGTAACACTGCCCAGAATTTTGCGGACGTTGACAGCCGAAGTGAACGTGGAATTGGTGCTGTTCAAAAAGTTGGTGTAATCATCCAAATTTTGTTATTGTCGCGCAACCAAGCAACACCAGCGGTGAGGATTTTGACCGGGCTGTGGCCGGAGTCGGATAGCACTTGTGGCGCCTGCGCAGCGCAAGCAACACGAGTGAAAGCTTTTAAATGAACCAAGAATGCCTACTGTATAGCACCTCGCAGCAGACTTCTTGAAGAGTTGGGCAGCTGGGTAGGTTTCATGCAAGAAGTAGGGAGTAAGATGGTGACGGCAAAGGTAAGGAGCCCGTGCCCGATGCTGGTGTTCCAGAAATCCCGTAGCTTCGATGGAAACTTCAGCATGGCACCAGCCCCATCATGTGATAAAAGACTCGCCACTAATAGCACACCATGCGGCAAGACTTCAATTAATGTTGAATGTTTTTCACGTTTTCTTTACTTCTAGTTTATCCTAAATGCAACCCATTGGTGTTCAAGCCTGGAGGTCGATGGGTGTGCAGAAGGTGCTGGCGATCGCTCGGAACATTTTCCGCCACTGTCAAACCTTGGAACACAGCATTGAGAGCTTGCGACGCGAACGATCGGTAATGTGACAGTAAACATCCTCATACGATGCTGCAGGTTAAGCAAGATGAAGAATATCCGAGCAGCTCACTTTGCATCTCACCTTCAGGCGTACCAAACACTCTGCCAGACTGCGATGACCATGACGTCTAGCATCTGAATATGTACATTCATGTTCAATATCCGTTACGAACACCAATTTATGTATTCCCAAGCTCTTCCCCCCAGTGTCCCATGTGGTTCTCTGAAATCTTTGCCTCCTAGCCTTATTCCTGGGTGAATTACTTCAAGAAGAGCATAGTTTTTGGTACACTGAAGAGCAGCGGCCAAGCCCTGTCCTCTAATTAATGCCACAAGGTATTCCATCATGTACAAGACTTTTATGTGTTTCATCACTGACTGAAAGCGCGTCGAGCTCATCAGCATGATCATGAAGTTGGAGGTAAAGGCGCTTGTTATGATGCCATACACCGCAGGTGATCCGAAACAACTCTCCTGGCTTAATCGGCCGTTGGCAATGACAATCCCGCTACCCAAGGACATCAAGCGGTCTGAAATCTGATTTATTCGCTGTGTTGTCTCGCCTGGTCCACCGCTTTCGCCCGAAATTTCACCTGTTCGATTTGATAGATCGCTGATTGGACCGAGGGACCATCTCTCAACCTTGTACAAGTCTGTTGCTAATGTGAAGAGTGTACGCATATCAAACGGACACGTATCTTTGTCTCCTTCGAACCGTTCTAAGATACGTGGCTTGCCAAAGAAATGATCGCAAGGACGGAGTAGTACGGGCGCATGGTGTCTTCCTATATAGTCTCCTCGGCATATAGGACAAGGACACGCTGCTGAGCATATCATGACGCGTACCAACTTCTCTATGCATAACTCGCGAGGGGGACGTAGTTGATTTGCGGGCATTTGACTTGTCTACGATCGCAGTTCTAGATGGGGACTTTGCTAGGTGGGATGTACAGCACGGAACAGGGCGAAGGATCTTACATCAAATGTTGCAGAAACGCCCACGGGGTGTGAGAAACACTCGTTAGACAGCGCTCGTGACTTCTGCAAATTGGTATGTGGTGTCGCGCTGGGTGAGGGTTCGCAACATGCTACACAGTTCGCGGTGTGGTTCGTTTGAGCGACATGTCTGAGTATATGTAGGTTAATAAACGTTCGATCCATCTTTGTAGGTTTCATTGAGCTTACAACCCTACAAAATATGTGGTATACACTCGGAATATCAAAAGGTTACCGTGCCTGTTGAAACATGTCTCTGGTCCTCAGGATTATATCGTTACTTATCGCTTGATGGCTTTGTTAACACGACCGCACTCCTGCCTTAGATCTATGCGCCGCTTTCGAGACATACAGAAACTGCTAGAGATAGTTGAATGGCATGCTTTAAGCGATTCTGATTTGGTTTCCAGCAGTGTCTTTGTTGGCTTGGAGCACACTGGCACGGTCTGAGTGAGGCTCTGCACATAAGTCGAGCTAGGCTGTAATCTTGACGGTCGACGTCGTGGGACTGGCACGTTATCTACCTGCAGTTGTGTCTTGTTTACAGGCTTCCAAAGAATCTTCGGATATCGCAAACGAGCGGCCTGTGGTGGTGCCGATACGGAATGTGAGTCTAACCTTCTAGCATGCCGCTTCCACTGCGAGTGGAGAGTTTCCAAATCTTTCTTAATTTCTGGGTGGTCACTTGCCACTATCCAGGCTCCATATTGGTTCGACGATTGGATCTTAAAGTGTATTGCTGGGGCTGCGATGGCAGTTGGCCCTTGCTCCGCAACAACGCTCCAAGTCTTTCTGCGAAACCATTGCGCTATGTAAGACATGGGGACATCGCAATACTCCTTACCTCCAGCATTGTCGGCCAAGGTTTGGTCTGCCCAGATTTTGCGCATTAGGAGGTGTGTGCCTGGTTTCGTCTTATCCTGAGGGTTCATAATGCTACCAAACATGAAATGTTCCCAGCCGTAGCCCCATTCTGTTTCTGGACAATCGATTTGGATATGTGGCTCGTTCAAGTTGCCTCGTCGCAATACACCTATAGCATGGACTATTTCGTGCACAAGTGTCGTGGCGAAGAGAAAATCGTGCCGAAATTGCGCACACCGCGATGCCGTTTGGTACTCACCAGTGGAATAGTAATCACGAAAGCACTCCGCCAATTCGATCCTGCAAGAATATTGCCGCTGGAACGCCGGACAACATGAGGTGGCATGACTCGGTTTTGCAGTATCACGCATCGTGCGGGCATATACTCGCTTCGCAGGCGGTTGAAATTGGAACGAAACGCTGTGTCCGATGCAATGCAATGCTTCACGCACTCCGGCCAGGTATTGACCGCATTTCCCTTTGGACGCTTTCGCCAAGGGATCTGAAAGATGGTTCTTGTGTGCGTGGCCGACAGCGACTGTTAGTTCGCGTCCGTACAACAGCGGTATGAAAAAGGTAAGGAGAGTATCGTGGCTGATGAAATGCGAGGCTAGCTGCAGCATTTGCCGCATAGGCCCTTCACTATCAAACCAATGGAACGCGGGATGAACAGAATTATCTAAGTTTCCAGGCAAAACACTATCGTCATCTAGAAGCTTGAAGCGATCGTTTCTGTTACATGCTGCAATGAGCCCATTTATTCCGGCACTGGTCTCTGGGGCGAAGCGTTTCTGCTGTAGTGGAGCGTGTTCCGTCATGGTTTGCGAATACAGGACCAGCGTCCGGCTACTTGTATTCGAGGAGGTTCAGCGTCGTATACGTCTCAGAGGTAGACCTATCTGGGAGAGTCAACTATAACACAATGACACAAAGCCACGATACACATAAGCGAGACAACTGGTGACTGGGAAAGATGTAGACTAGAACAATGCCGAAACAGCACATTGTGCCAAATTGTTCGAGAAGAAGCGCGAAGAGCTTCAGTGGCTGATCGTCAAAGGAGCCTGATCGTTGTGAAGTCCTTGGATGTTGACATGCAGAGTCGCGATATTGATTGGCGCTTCTCAATCAAAGCCCCCACACGCAGTATAGTCGCAAAGCTAGGATGATAGATGGAACGGAAATCGTTCCGCATGCACGCTGAGAGGTGAGCAGCCGAACTAGTCGCTATCCTGTTTAGCATACACGATGTTAAAATGTGCGACGGAGCTGATAAATTGCTCAGTAGACTTGTTCGTTCTAAATTTGAGAGGCTACAGGATAGGTGAAGATACCTTAGCAACCAATCTAGACGACATTTCAGGTAGCTATGATGCTGCGAGTAGCTTGAGATCACTTCGTGTCGGTTTGATAGTGTTGGTGGGTCGCGCCTCCGATAAGCAATGGGCAACGAAGAGATCGCATCAAAATCGTGCAGTAACCGATACAACAGGTCACAGAGGAGGGGTTGTGCCGATAGAGTGCGAGCCCGCTTCGTGCAGCAACCAACGTTCTGGCTTCAAATGATGGTGAAAGTGAGAAGTCAGACAGAGCAAGACGGACGCGTCATGTGCTAGCGCGACTCTACCGTGTTCTCGACGCGATTACCCCACTCTGTCCTTCAGTGCCGCCATTTGTTTACACTGCATCTCCCTGTCATTGTAATCCATGCTTTTATTTTTGTGATTGCTCTCTCAACAGCCCCGCTACCACTGTTCCACAAGCTGCATGTACCTGCAGGGAGCTACTGCTTGAAGCGTCAACTTCGCTTCTACTGTACATCAATACACATCCACAGCACTTCGCTCATGGTCGCTCTCTAGACATGGACTGGGACGAATTCCAGCGCCGGGCTAGGAAAGTGGTTCCTGAACAGGAGCTCAAAGCACGTCGGTGCTGGATTGCTGTACTCGATCATCGCAAGTCCACCAACGACAGCTTTGAGGAAGCTGATTTCATATGGATGATCGGTCATAGTGTAAGTTTCAGATCTGCGCGTATGCTTTATGTAGTGATGCACGCAAAACAAAATTGGAAGGCGGCGAGGTCCATTTCCCGCGCATGTGTCCACCAACCCACTTACATGATCTTAGAAAATTTCGATGCAAAAGATACGGGAAACATACGAAGAGAGACAAGGATTCACAGCCGTTCAGCTCAGTTTCAAAGGTCGCGTAGTCGATCAAAACGACGTTATCAAATCTCTCTTGCTGCCGGGTGACGACCTGGTAGTCTTCGTTGCTATAGACCCGACAAACGCAACGGTGCAGCATCAGAACTGCGAACCAACATTGCTCGAGGAACAACTAACACAATCCGGTGTCACAATACACGACACTGCGACTAGTGGTCACATCACACAAACGACAAACGGTCATGCCGGTCTCGGAACAACGGGAAGAGACCTACTACCTGAGACTGCCACGACTTCCCTCAGCCCGTCCCAAGGCGCATTAGGCCGTTCGACATCGCTTTCTAGACCAGTTCTTTCTCCATCATTGACACCAAATTATGCCAGTGCATTGAGTAACGTCCCGCCTGTGGGAGACCTGGCCAGGCACCCGTCATGGTACCAATCACGAATTTCTACTCTGCAACCTGTACAGGAAGAGTTGCCTTTGTCATCACAGCGATGTAACAGCGTATCAAACACACCGCATCTTTCAGCAAATGCGTTCCGCGAGACAAACTCGCTGAAAACTATTGCTGCAGGCATGGACAGCGGAACACCTACTGTCAAGATTGAGCATCTAACGGCAATGAGTGACAACGTTCACATTCAGGAAGAAAGACAATCTTCTGCTCCTTTTCAGAATACATCAGTTCTCCAAAATGGTAATGTTGAGCCGGAGAACAGCTTTGAACCTATCAAAATATTCAAGCGGGCGATCTCCCCAGAACTGAGTAGGAGAGAAGAGTTAGGTTCTATTGATCGTTACATTCGCTCAGTCATCGAGCTCCAGGATCCTGACGCCTTGGAGACTGGTGTCTCCACATCCCTCAAGATCCTGGCGCAACTAAATGAGAAATTCTCTCAATACTCAACCTCTAGCGCAGAGGCTGCTTCGTGGGTACAAGCTATTGAGAAGGTTCTTCCTCAGTCGGAGCGAAAGCGCACTGTGGTCGGTGTGGTAGGTAACACAGGAGCTGGGAAAAGCAGTGTCATCAACGCTATGCTTGACGAAGAGCGTCTTGTCCCGACCAATTGCATGCGCGCTTGCACCGCGGTGGTAACTGAAATGTCGTGGAACAACAGCACCGACCCATCATCCAGATACCGAGCCGAGATCGAGTTCATCAGCCCGGCAGAATGGGAGAAGGAACTTACGGTTCTCTTGCGCGATTTTCTCTCCGAGAATGGTACACTTTCGCGCGAAGCGCAAGATCCCAATTCCGATGCTGGCATAGTAAGGAACATCCTCGTGAAAACTGCATGTGAGACATACACTGACTCCGTACACGTACCTTCTAGGCATGGGCGAAGTTTCATTCTGTCTATCCTACGATTCCCAAGGATGCTTTGGGCGCGTGCGATGTCCCTTCGCTGATGTCCGAACGAGCTGTTGTCGAGGTGCTCGGGACGACGAAAAGGATTCACGCAGCCGAACCGCAAAACTTCTACCAGAAACTCCAGGGTTATGTTGACAGCAAAGAGAAGATTTCCAAGAAAGACAGGAGCAAAGAAAAGGTATCCAAGAAAGACAAGAGCAAGGAAAAGGCATCCAAGTCAGCTGTTCAGATGGAGTATTGGCCGTTGATCAAGGTCGTGAAGATCTATACGAAGAGCGGTGCCCTATCAACAGGCGCCGTAATTGTGGATCTACCAGGTGTCCATGACAGCAACGCTGCAAGAGCTGCTGTTGCTCAGGGATATATGAAGCAATGCACTGGCCTATGGATTGTTGCCCCTATCAATCGGGCCGTCGACGACAAGGCTGCCAAGACCCTTCTCGGGGACTCATTCAAACGACAGCTTAAATATGATGGCGGCATCTCGAGCGTTACATTCATATGTTCGAAAACTGACGACATCTCTGTTACTGAGGCAATTGACAGTCTCGGACTCGGAGAACAAGTCACAGAGTTTGAGGAACAACAGGACCAATACAACGAGCAGATTAAGAAGATCCAGAGCAAGACTGCAGATTACATTGAGTCGCGAGAGGTCTACAAGATTGCAATCACAGGTGCAAGCGAGGAAATTGAGCTCTGGGAAACACTACTAGAAGAATTGGAGGAGGGGAACCCAGTGTTCACACCGCTGCCGAAGACCCACAAACGCAAGAGGGCTGGCTCAAGCAAGCAACCACGCAAGAAGAAACAGTTTCTCGATGACGATACATATGACGACACAGACGACGGTATTCAAGATACCGATCACAATGAGTCTGAGAGTGACGATGAAGTGATATTCCAGGCCGAGAGAACACGTCTATCCAAGGGTGACATCAAGGAAAAGCTCAAAGAGTTAAGGGAAACGGAGAAGAACGCTAGACGTGAAGAGAGGCAGATCAAGCGCTCTATCGACGAGTTGAAGCCTCGAATTCGCGAACTGAAAGCGAAAAAGGCTGAGATCAAAGCAAGCATTAGTCGTATCTGTATTGCGGGCAGAAACCATTACTCCAAGTCTGCTATTCAGCGAGACTTCGCCACAGGCATCAAGGAAATCGACCAAGAAAACGCAGCCGAGGAAGACGAGGACAATTTTAACCCTGAAGTAGAAATGCGCGATTACGACGAGGTTGCTAGGTCGCTTCCAGTCTTCTGTGTCAGCAGCAGAGCGTACCAGAAGATGTGCGGTCGCATGCAAAAGGATGACGGAGTGCCAGGGTTCGTCGATCCGCAAGATACGGAAGTTCCGCAGCTCCAAGCTCACTGTAGAAAGCTTACTGAAGGTGGGCGCATTCAGACCAGTCGCGCGTTCTTGACGACCGTATGCCAGATGCTGAACACATTCAGCCTCTGGACTTCGGATGACGGAACAGGCCTGCAGATGACAAAAGAAGAGACCCAAAAGCAGGTCATTCACTTACAGCAGAGGCTCAATGAGTTGACAAACGGATTGGAGGCAGCAATTCGTACTTGCGTCAGAGAGATGCGATCAGAGTTGCAGTCTCAAATCTTTGACAAGCTTCCAGAGCTCATCAATGAGGCTATACATACTGCGCCAGCAACGGCGTATGCTTGGGGTGACAAGGACCAAGGCGGTCTGATGTGGGCATCATACAAGGCTGTTGTTCGACGCGACGGCGTTTTCCAGTCTGCAGCCGCCGGTCATCGTGATTTCAACGCTGATCTTGTGAGTCCTATCAAGATAAAGTTAGCAACAGGTTGGGAACGAGCCTTCCAGGTGCGTCTCCCGAAAGCCGTTGATACGTACATCAAAAACTCAAGCACGCTTCTACATGGGTTCCACGAAGCTATCAAAGAGTACACGAAAACCAAGGGTGTCACTTTGGCCAACCTCCCAATCTTAGAGACACAGATCGGCAACTTTGAACAGCTCTTCAAAGATCTTGGAGGTGCCCTTCTTATCCAAATGACTGAGCTCCAGCGTGAAGCAAACCGCGATTTCACACCCTGTATCGCAAAAGTTATGCATACCGCCTACAGCGCGTGCACCGATGAGTCTGGCTCAGGACAATACAAGCGCATGAAAGAGCATATGGCAAACTATGTTGATCAAGAGCGAGACAATATGTTTCGTGAAGTGCTCGAAACTGTCGTCAAGCATCTCGACGACTTGTGCAAAGCACTGCAAGAGTCCATGGAGGCCAAAGCCGATGAGATCCTTGTTCTTATGAACAGGGACTACACTCGGGTGCTGGGTGGTGTGGATGGTAGCCAGCCCGTTTATTTGCAGTCGAAGGAAGCTAGTGAGCTCAGATCAGAGGTCAGAGAGATCTTGGAGGGCGTCAGTGCGCAGTTTGAGCCCATCGCCAATGCGGATATTGCACGAGATGAGGCTGCGAAGACGAACGACGCGTGCAGTGAAGGAGAAGAGCGCAGCAACGTCAATGCGCAAGAAACCCGGAGTATCTTCGATTCTACTCATGAAATTGTTGAGGATGCTGTCGATGGAGCAGATTCAACGAACATCCAGCCATCTGTTAAGAAGCAGAAGGACGACACGGTCACGAAACATGCTAATCTACGTGCCACAGTTGAGGACGACATTGATGAGGCGATGTAGATCGTCTCGCAGCTATGGCAACGTAGCGGCGTGTTAGCTATCAGTGACCTTACTGCTTTCAATCCGCTGCATTATACCCCTGGCGTGTGTCGATTTCTTGAGCGGGCGTTCAACATGGATATCAGTTCACATATCGGCGAGTTGATCCGATGGGTTTCACTTTTACGAGTTGCGGCCTCATGCGGAGAGTGCTGGAAAGTATGCTCTTTCGATGAGCGTTCAGGGAGCAGACTAGAAATCTTCCCTGCCATTTCAATCGGTGCTTCTCCAGTATGTTTAGTGTCGGCTTTGGCCACTGGCGAGCTCTCGTTCGTTGGCCGGCCAGAGACATGCCCATCTTGTAGTAGTATCTTACTGATGCATCTCTTGACTAATCTTTCTGACGGCTTGTGCACTTGTGAATGTGATCCCAAGCAGTGTATGCTGCATGCTGTACTTTCAGACCAAGTATGCTAGTAGTCTATCGTTTGTGCGCTCCTGAGCGACTAATTGTCCATTACCAAACCCCAAAACGCCGCGTCGTTATGCCGTTTACCAACGTACTGCCCCATTTAATCGTCCCACTCCTCATCCAGGTTGTCTATCAACCTATCCTCATCTTCGTTCCTGCGTCCTCTTCGCCCACTGTCCTGGCCAAGCGAGACACGGCTGTAGCCCCGGCGGGAAGGCATAAAGCGCGCACACGAGGAAGTAAGAATGATGAACATGTCCTTCACGATGTCAGCAACACCAACAAGACATTTGTAAATGTGTCATCACCACCGTGCGCTATTACTACTCCTTCTACGACAACATCGGAGTAGACTTACAGAGAAGAAGCGCCAGATACCTGCCCACATGGCGTAGTTGGGCAGCTGTCTCCATCCGCGCTGGTGCATGACTGTGCGCTGGTAGACGCAACCACCAGCAAAGTATACGAGCACGGCGATCAATACAATGACACCAAAGACACCACCAGGGCCTAGAGCTTGGGTGTCCTGATGTACACCACCGCATGCGAAGGGTGAGCGGCCCTCGAAGAAGTATGAGCAGTCGTCTACTGCAGCGACGAAGGATACACTAGTTTTCGCAAGCGGGTCGTTGTCACAAAGTAGAGAGATAATGGTGGTCTTGCGACGCTCGGCATCTTTCTTGGGTTTCTTCTTGTCGCCGCCATCCTTATCGTCGTCGTCGTCGCCGTCGATGATCTCGCGGGTGTCGAGAGAGGTGGGCTCGAGCGTGCGCTTGGACTTGGAGGACAGAGAGGGGCAGAGCGAGCCACCGGTGTAATTGAGAATGAGTTTGCGACCGCGGAAGATGGGCTCTGAGTTCTCGAGACTGAAAGTTGTAAGTTGTTAGCATTGCGCCTCAGTAAATGTTCCTGCCTGGTCGCAATCAAGCATCTCGACTGAGACCCCTCCATCTTTCCCCGCCGTATAGAATGCAGACTCACCCTATCGCCCATTGCTTGTCTCCTCTCTCGTAAAATGCACTGACGTTCTTCCACAGTCCCTTGTCTAGATCCTCCACCTTGTCCAACTCCTCAACTACCGGTCCACAGAAGTTGATTGTGAAGTTGGCATTGTAATCGTAGCCCTTGGCATGCCAGCTGCCCTCGTCGCCCTCCTTCTTGCTGTTCTTCTTGCCATCTGATTCCGATGGTGGAAGGCGCCGCATGGGGTTTAGGTCGAAGAAGCGCTCGGATGTGGGCGAGATGACGGTACATGGCTTGAGCTGTTTGTCCGAGGCGGCCGCTGCGAATGAGCCCGACGCTGCCAGAAGCAGGAGAGAGTAGATTAGGGATATCATCGCGTAGTTGATGATTGGCGCACTACGCAATGCGAGGGTCGAGGCGTGGTGACGGTGGAGGTGGAGATGATACGATTGTTCATGTTCGCAACACGTTGGCTTCCGGCGCCGCGCCCCCATGTCTGGGTGCCTTGCAGCGGCAGGAACCTCGGGCGGTAAGGCCGAAAGGGGTTAGACTGGCCAAGACAGCGTGTGCGCGTCATTACGGCTGCAATGCATTCCGAGATCTTTCCCATCGTCTGATGTGCTCAGCCTCAATCATCGCTATATAGAACACTGCATCCGTAGTCGTCTTTGGTTCAGGCGGCGCGACAATCACCATCGGTGAAGACAAGAATTGAGAGAAGGAATCCTTGTTGTGAAGACGCGACCGGACCCCTATTCGTCGACCTTGCTTACTTTGCGACTTTAACCGCGCAAGGAACGCGACAAGGCGCATTCGAAAACATGTCGAAAGCAAAGACTGACAAGGCGACCAAGTCCATTGCCGAGGAACCTCATGGTTATGAATTTCTAGGACCGTAAGTTTATCCACGCATGCTGCGAGCCTTGACGACCACAGCGCTGACCACATTTCAGCCCTGGAGCTTTCATCATCTCCTTCGGTCTTCCGGTTTTGGTCTATGTCTTCACATTCCTGTGCAATGACATCTCTGGATGCCCAGCCCCTGTTCTACTGCACCCGCACAGCTTCAGCCTTGAACAGCTGAAGAAGGAGGTAGGATGGCCTGGCTTCGCTGGTCTGATCAACACGCAAGCTTTTCTTGGTACCTTAGGTTACTACTTCTTGAGTCTGGCTCTTTATCGATTCCTTCCAGGCCAGGAAGTCGAGGGAACGGAGCTCAGGAGTGGTGGTAGGCTCATGTACAGGTTCAATGGTATGTTCATCCCATAGGAATCTTCTTTCCTCAAAGCTAATAAGATACAGCCTGGAACTCTGCTATCTTCATCATGACTCTCCTTGCCGCTGGCACCATCTCCCACGGTGCGGAGTTCCCCGTCTGGACCTTCATCACTGACAACTACGTCGGCATCCTGACAAGCAACATCCTCATCTCCTACTTTTTGGCCACTTACTGCTACGTCGCTTCTTTTAGTGTCAAGCATCCCAAGGATCCCAACATGCGCGAACTTGCTGCTGGTGGCCGTACCGGTAACATGCTCTACGACTGGTTCATCGGACGTGAGCTGAACCCCCGTATCAACCTGCCCATCTTTGGCGAGGTAGACATCAAGGCTTGGTGCGAGCTTCGACCGGGTATGCTTGGTTGGATCATCCTCGACCTCGCTTTTATCATGCAGCAATACCGCAACTTTGGCCGCGTTACTGACAGCATTATCATTGTCACCGTCGCCCACACTGTTTACACTTTCGATGCGCTGTACATGGAACCCGCTATCCTTACCACCATCGACCTTATCGCTGATGGCTTCGGTATGATGCTTTCCTTTGGCGATCTTGTTTGGGTCCCTTTCACATACTCTATTCAGACTCGCTACCTATCCATCTACCCAGTTGATCTTGGCCCCATGGGAGTTGTTGGCGTGCTGGCCGTCCAGGGTATTGGCTACTACATTTTCCGCTCAGTCAACAACGAGAAGAACCGTTTCAGGACCAACCCCGAGGATTCGCGCGTCAAGCACCTCAAGTACATCGAGACTGCTGCTGGTTCGAGACTTCTTGTCAGTGGCTGGTGGGGTATGGCGCGTCACATCAACTACCTCGGTGATTGGTTCATGAGCTGGAGTTACGTCCTTCCTACCGCGATGTCTGGTTACCTCATCAAGAACGCTGCACAGTCTCCCATCACTGCCACTCAAACCGATGCGTACTTTTTCAAAGACAGCTACGGCAAGTACGCGGTGCCCGGCGAGGCTAAGGGCTGGGGTATGATCTTCACCTATTTCTTCATGGTGTACTTTGCCATCCTGCTCATTCACCGCGAGCGTCGCGACGAGGAGAAGTGCCGCAGAAAGTACGGCAAAGACTGGGACCGCTATGTCGAGCTTGTTCCGTGGAGGATTGTTCCCGGTATCTACTAGAAGGTCCTTGTTCGGACTTTCAAGGGGATGGAAAGGGTGGGTGTGACGCTACCGTACGCTGCGGTTGAAGACGTGCATCCGTTACATTTTTGTTATGTATTTGTAAAAGAAAACTTGGGATGGAATGCTACCGCGAGATCGGTTGAAGACATACATTCACGCAAGAGTAAAGTATTGGGTAGGAGGATGGAATGCTACCGCCCAGTCGGTCAAAGCCATACATCCGCATAGGCTTAAGGGTAGGAGGGAAAGGGTTGCAACGCTATCGCAAGGACGATTGAAGACGTGCGCCGGAATCTTGAAGATACGTAGAGGAGCATGTAGCGCTATCGCTCTCGAGCGATCGAAGACGAACATGCCAATTATATAATGTTTATTACACGTCTCATAAGGAATAGTCCAAAGTGTAGAGGGAAGTTGAAAATTACTATACTAGTCGTCAAGATGTCGCTGACCAGCAGCCAGCAAACCAAATAAAGCGCCTTACACTATCATCTATAAACTAAACAAAAAGAAGGCAAGGCATAATCTCGTAGTGGAAACGTTGGATCATAATCGTCATCGTCGTCATCATCGCACTGCAGCACCCTTGCGATACGTCCTGGTCTTCTCATCCCATCCGTCATCCCCCAACCTCCTACTACCTCCATGGCTCCTCCTTTCCTTACTTGTTCCGTCATAGTCACTCTTGCTCCTCGTGTCAGCGTACTTCCGACCACCGTATCCACCTAGTAATAGCCCCGCTGCAGTGCCCAACCCAGGGAAAATCGCGTCCCCGATGATGGTGCCTGCACCTGCGCCGAGGAAGGTATCTCTGTTCTTATGCTTCTCTTCATGTGCTTTGTCATATGAGTGGGTTTTCCTAGGCTTGTGTCTACGGTGGTCGCGATCGCGGTCGCTGCGGTCGCGGTCGGAATCGTAGTCGCGGGTTGAGTGGCTGCGGTGTCGACCATGGTGTCTGCTGTTGCTGTGGCGGGGCGGCGAATACTCGTCGGAATCGGACATGGAGCCTAGACTTGTGCTGCGATCTGAGTCTTGGTCTGCGAAGCGCACACGTGCAGGTTGCGAGTGGCTTCTGTGGTGTTGGAGGGGAGCGCCTAAGTAACCGTTGTTTGGAGGGGGTGCTTGCTGTGGTTGTGGCATCGGCTGCTGATGAGGGAAGTAGCCTGCCGGTGGTGTTTGTGGGTATGGCGCTGTCATGGCTTGAGCGTTCTTCTCAGGGTAAGGCTGGTATTGTTGTTGAGGTGGATAACCATGTGGTTGTTGCTGCGGTTGCTGAGAGTATGCTGAATAGGACGGAGGAGGCGTATTCGCATACGCAGGATTATGAACGTTTGGTTGCGGGTAATGTTGCGCAGGTGGTTGTTGATATTGTGGCGGCTTCTGTGGCTGAGATGAATATGGGTGTGGTGGGTGACTGCCTGGCAGTTCTTGCGCAGCCTGCGTTCCGAGGTAATATTCTTGGGCCGCCATCTCTTGTGGTCTTTGGAGATTTCTTGCAAAGAGGTTTGTCACTGTCGGGAGGCGAAAATAACGGTACGACAGATGGTATTAGGTGTATGTGTTGGGAGATGTTGCAAACCGTAAGAGATGATAAGATCACAAGGCCTTGGCTAGATAAATACCAAGAGCGCGTGCATCTGTCACCAGTCCATACAGAGTACGCTGTTCATACGTCATTTGATCAACGGATCTACTTTGGGTTGCTTAGCATGCAGCTCGGCCTGTCCGGGGAGCTCGGCAAGCTTGTCGGCGCGAGGCTCACAGGAGGCAGACCTATGGCAAAATCCGGAGAGAAACGTCCACGAGTTTCGGTTGCGCAATAGACAGCTGACGTGATACAAAAACAATTGGAAAGCTTTGACTCGGAAGGAATTTGTGGTTACGCTAAGGTATTGGTAGATATAGTGCCCGTGGGCTGGGTATCTTGATCATGATGAAAATGCGTCTACCAGATTGTGCTTGACGCAACGCCACACTAACCAAACGCCAAGAAAGAAAGAGCAAACTCCCGCTCCAATGAGCGTTTTCAACGAGACTCTGCCTATGCAATGCAAGCAGCTGGGCAAATTTCTCAGGACTTCGTCGCCACGCCTGTAGTCACAAGCGGAATGTTCTGCGCTTCAGCATCGTCTTGCTGGAGCCCATAATCCCTGCGCATGGGCACGCCTTCGACCTTCTTAACGTTCTTGCCTTCGTGCCACATCATGATGCCTGCAATACCTGCCACTATGCAGCCTAGCGCAACGAAGAGGCCAGTAGCCCATGACGGCCTCTCAATGCGGTTGTAGTGCCACATGTAGAAGCACAGAACGATCTGGAAAAAAGTGTTCCATACATTGTTCCAAATGACGAAATCCATCTTCCAACTCTTAGTGGGCGGCGCGCGAATCGCCGTGGGGGGTGGGTCTGGGATCGCCTTGACGGGTATTGGTACAGCTGGATCTTCGGGATCGACAACGGTCGCATCTGCTCCGTCAGGCAACCGATCTGAGCCCGGAAGTCGAAACCATCCCCGATGTATCCCAGCAAGGCGTCGAATGCCCATCTCTTTGCGCTTCGATCCACCAATCCTCCAACATGCCCAATAGTATAGATCACGGAACCGCCAAGGTGCTAGACCAAATCCTGTAACGCAGAAGAGTGCGTTCAAGATCTGTGAGTCGTACTCGACCCACTTCCGGCGCGGAGAGTTGATGTCGTCACAGGTAGGTGTACACATGGCAGGTGCGGCGTTGCAAAGAAGGAGGAAGAGCATGCCGCCCCAAGCGACAACGTTTAGGCTGTAAAGTGTAATGAGAAATCCGGCGGGGGTCAGGAACCACTTCCAGAAGCTTTTGAGACCGATCATAAACGACTGGGTCCATGGCAGCTTAGGAGGTGGTACGTAGCCGTTGGCGTACTGTCTGACTGTTAGCACGAACATGTATGAAAGAGCAGGAGAAGACGTACATGGCCTGAAGAGGTCCTTTTTGGCTGGTGCGGTCTGTCATCGTCGAGGTGTTCTGTCCCAGTTTCGGAACTATGCTTCGATTGCACGCCGGCCACAACATGCTCGTCATGTCCGTCGTACCCCGCTGCTTGCCGTGTATCCTCTTCAGTCAAGGCAGGAAACGGCTCTGTGTTCAACGCATTGCTCGAAGAGACCTTGCGCTGACCACCGAAGTACGGGCGCTCAGATTGCTCGGTGGGGGGCGCGGCATTGGTGGAAGTACGCGACCGCTGTTCGGCTTGACTTGCTCGTGAGCTTGCTCTCTTCCGTTGTGTATCCTCATTCCATCCATCAGAACCAAAAGAGCCCTTTCGGATGTCTGATAGCGAGGGGGCTTTGGCGGCTGTAGTTCCCGTAGCTGCCCACATGCCAGCCGGAGGGTTCACGTCCATAAGTTTTCCGGTCGCAGTACGAATTCTATTCGAGACGGTCGAGGCATTGGTCGAGGTGCGTTCGCGCGTCGTTGCAGAGGGTGACTCTACAGTAGGGCTCGATGCGTTGGGGCTGCGAAGGCCTTCGGGCTGAGGGAACGGCACCGGCGTTGGTATGCTACTATTCTGAGAAGTCATGGTTGCCAGAGGCAGGTCGCGCGTTTGCGCCTGTTTTGTAGGGGAGTCGCCCCGTTCAAGCTTGTGTGCGGCTCAACGTGTCAGCCAAGGTGGTTGATCGCTGGTATGGTTGGCAATGATGCAGTGCCTTGGCGGGATCCTTGCTTTCCGTCTGATATCACTTGGGATGGTATATGCGTATTGGTACGAAACCTGCTTCGAAGAATAACAGGAGTTGTATCATCAACGACATGGTTGCGAATGTGGGATTCCTTATAGTTGTTGACACCGGCGTGATGGGAAGGAAGTGGCCTAGATTGTCGCCGAAGCGGCTCCTGCCAACCCCAGACCCACTGACGTGCAGCGTCAAGCCACCCGCTAGATCGCTCTTTAGTATACGAATACGCGTAGAGGTGCTTCGCCACACATCATGGCGTCGCTGTAAACGCGTCAAGGTTAGACTTGCGAGATAACTCATGAAATTTGTGCAATGCTGTTTATTCGTTTATATTTTGTATCTAGTAGGTTTTTGCTCGGATGCTCCACCCACAACAACCCATCTGTTCGCATACTTTGAGTTTTGCCGAACGGAGTGGCTCCGACGCGACCCAACGCGATCATGGCACTGAATGCTAGTCTGGACAAGCCCAACGCCCTACAGACTACCCCTTACCCAAGCTCCATACTTACAGGAAAGCTAGCGCGCCAGCAATAGCGACCACAATTGGGAATTCGTGACCCATGGCCAAGGGCGTGGCAGCATTCGTCGTCTGCTCTGGTAAACCAGAGCTAGTTGCACTCGCGCCCGAACTGCCGCTCGAAGAAGCGCTAGGTTCAGGTGTCTCGCCCGCCGGAATCGACATGACACCACTAGACTCTTGAGGGGGAATTGACACGTCCGTTGCACTGGGCATAGGAACGGGAGTTGTAACGACAGACTCTGTAACGGGTGGAATCGATACGTCTGTCACGCTAGGCATAGGGACAGGGCTGATTGAGCCAACAGACTCTGTTTCTGTAACGGGTGGGATGCTCATCATGCTACCGGTGCCTACCAAGATTAGGCTTGTGCCAGACTGTGTTGAAGAGAAGGTATTTGCTTACATGGCGGGCATGGAGGCTGCACGCAGTCCATATAGCAAGACCATGGGTCCGGATCAGCAGAGGTCTGAATGGTAAAGATTGCCTCCGACTCGGGCGTGGGACTGACGAATGGCGAGGTCGCGACCGAGGGCGTCTCTTCTTGGGCTACGGCAACGCTAGCCAGAAGCAGTAGTGTGGGGATGGAGATTGCTGCGAGCATGATGACGGCTTCTTGAAGATGATACCGGGGTTGAACGTTCCTCAACAAGTTCGAAGGAGTCTTGACATGAAAGCAGTCACCGTGGGCAAGGTATAAGAATGTGTGCTGTCTGCTGCCTAGGCCGCGTCGCCGCTTCCCATAGTTGCTCGGCTGCCCTCATATGACTGGTGGGGTGTCTTTCAAGATCTTCGCTCCTTCCGCAACCGAGTAGCTTCCTCTCCCCCCCAACGCCGTGCGCAACCTTGCACCACCAATAAACCCCCAGCACGACTCCGCGCCCAGCCTCCATCATGACGACGTTTTCCGTAAGACCAGATATGAAACATGCCATCGCGCCATCCCCGCTGCAGACTTTCGTATCAACGGGTGCCGAGTCAGCCGCAGGGTCAAGCCACCTTCCGAATGAGATATCGCTCGCCCGCCAGATACTGCACAACCTCCAGTACCAGCACTATTGGTCCGACCTCCACGTACACACGCACTCACCGACTACCCACGAGCCTCTTCCCCGCCCGCTGGTCTCTGGGCTTCCCCCGCAGCGCCTCTACGTCCACCCCGATGAGCAGGTCGAGCTACTGAAGAAGGCCGACCGCGAAAGGAAGGCGCGCGCCGAGGGGGAGGCAGGTGGTTTGGAGGTCAAGGCAGAGCCTGAGCGCGAATGGATACTACCCACAAGGCTGAATGAGAAATGGACGCTGCGTGGATTGGCCCAAACCTTCGATGCCCTCACTATGGTACCGCCTACTCCAGACTCGTCAACCACAGTAGAGGAACGCCCGAGCAATCCATGGAGAACAACCAAGCGCGTATTATTGGCATCGGTAGATACGGACAGTACAGTTGTCTACTACATCGTGCACGATGGCGTCGTCAAGCCTCGCCAGAACTGAGCAAGAGATGAAGCATACTATTGTAGACGACAAAGCACTGCTCGCCCAGTCCACTGACACACCCAGCCTCTGCGCTCCCTCATGGGATCTCAGGAAAGATGAAGTCTCCCGGCTTCGGCATCTCGTAGAACCGGCTCATGTTCACCTCTGTCTCTGGCGGAAGCTGGTGCGCTTCCGCCCACTCTCGAACCGCCGCAAAATCTCGGCATCGATGCTTCGTGTTGAAGTCGACAAACGGCGTTGGGTTTGGCTCAGTGTCAGCCTGCCACCACACTTGACCAAGCACCCCGACACTGAACGTGGGTGTACCAAGTCAGTACATGTCTCACATGCAGTTCGCATAGGGATACTTACTCTGGATTGCACTGCAGAACCTGCCTCAGGATATCCAGGCAGTGTGTCGTGTGTAAGCGCACAATGTACTCGCTGTTGATGAAAGGGCCCTTCTTTTGAGACTTGTAGTAGTCAAAATTCCAATGCAGTGTCTTGCGGAGGAGGTTCTTCAAATTTCAGTGACATGTTACCAGCGGACCGCTTCTGCTGCTTACCAGACAGTGTAGGTGATGAAGGCCTTCGACGTTAGCTGGGAAGCCACCACCATACTCTTGGCTGACTTTGACTTGATCGTGGCGCAGCCCCGTCCGTTTAGCTTCGTCTTCGGCTATCACCACGCTTCGATAATTCACACCCAACGCGTCCCATGCAGCGTCAACCTCCGGGCCTGCCGGCTGTCGAAATGCATTCTGGTGAAGGAAGCTCCCGTTGAACAACTGCGTATGCCAATTCGGTTGCACATCTCTGACAACCGGAGCTATCTCTATTAGTGTCCTATTCCGTCTTCGTTCGTCTGTTACATACAGTATCGCGAAACATGGTGAATGCAAAAGTCATCCGGGTCGGTTATCAAATTTGATCCGTTCACTGTGAAGGCTATCCACATCGCTGCGCCAACATACACAATGGTACACGCTATGAGAGTTCTGACTGCGACTTGTACATCGCGACTCAATCGTTCGTTTGCTTGGGACTTGAGAGTCAATGATGTTGACGAGGATGAGCCGGGCAAAAGAGTGTCGTCGTCGTGGCTCTCCGAGTCGCGCTGCAATAGACGCTCGTGCCGAGGACGGTTACGAAGGATGTCGAACATGACGAGACTGTACAGTAGATGCACACGTCCTAGTTCCGGGCATCGATCAAGAACGATAAGACTGGAAGACAAGATCGAGACAGATATGTACTTGCAGCGAGGGGTGCAAGGCTCTTCAATTTCGTTCCCCCTACAATCTCCCGAGTACTACAATCGGTGCAAATTAGACGTCAGTACAGCAATTTCAGCCGTGTATGACAAGTAGTAACACTGTGATGGCCGTCAGACCTGTCAAACACGTTAGTCGTGTGATGCGAAAAGCGATTCGTCACTTTTCTCGCAGTACCTGATCCTGTTATATGTTCATAATTGACGTTAGCAAAACTCAGTCTATTTCATTGGAGCATCTGTTACCTCCCTCGTTACCATGGTACGGCACTATTGAAGAACCTGCGTAAAGGTATCTCAACACTAGCAAAATTTGACTGAATGACTTACTTCACCCTCTCATCATCCAGAGAAGTTCGGCGCTAGACATGAGTTGAGTTTGCGATGAGCAAGCCTGTACTCTGAACTAGCTGCTGCAACTGAGTCTAGGCATATAACGCTGACTTCATAGCAACGATACACAACTACCCTCATCTCCCGGATTCTACTATCCAATGAATAGCTGTCATCACCGGTATCACTTGTCTTGTTTACAGGGCATCGATGCAGCTAGCACTATAGAGAGCATTTGAACCATGGCTTTACGGAACTCGGGCCTAACATCTCTGTGCCAAACTCACCTCTGCGCAACCCGACGCAACACCTTCATTGCATCTGCGCAAGCTACTCCGTATGTGCGACTTCTCTATGCTTACGATAGATGTGAACAAACACAATATTACGCGCATGCGGATGGAACCTTACGCCATGTGCGCTACAGTCGACACATGCATCGAGGTTGTGCTGAATGCCAACCGCAAACGACATGTACAAAAGGGTGACTCCCGTGTTGAGGACAGGCAGTCATCTTTGACCTCCCCTTGAGATCCCCTTTCAGAGATCCATTGACACATTCAGTACTTATCCACCCGACCATCTTCTGTCATGCATCTCGTCATCGTCGTCGTGGGCCTCGTCGCCCTGACGGTAGCTGCGCCACTCGAAAAGATCAGCGATACCGAGATGCACCAGGCTCAGGATAAAGACTACACCAAATATGCCGGATACCACCCATACTACTCTTACGGGCCGTACTCCTCTGCAGCCGAAGCAGAAGCAGCCAAGACGCAGCAAGGTGCATCCCATACTCGTTCCCATCATACATCAGGACACTTCTAACCACCTAACAGGATCAGAGGCTGCAAACATGAAGCGAGACGACACACAACCCGTAGTGGAAAACTACGCCCAATATGGCGTCTACTACACTACCTACGACCCCTATCCATCAGAAGTGGAGGCTGCGGCAGCGAAAGATGACATGGAAAAGCGAGGTTATTCCTGCTACGAGACATACACTCCTTACTCTGCCGCTGTCGAGGCTGAAGCCGAAAAGGCGTCCATGGCCAAGCGTGGATATTCCTGTTACGAAACATACACTCCCTACTCTGCTGCGGTGGAAACCGAGGCCAGGAAGATGGATGCAAACATGGCTAAGCGCCATATGTTGAGCATGCCCAAAGATATGATGGATAATATCGCGAGCAGCAGTGTAAAACGCGACATGCCCAAGGAAGTGCAGGCTGCTGGTGATTCCTGGTACAGGTCGTACAAGTAAGCTTGCTGCTTCTCTCTCCCCACTCTCACTTCTTTCCGTGCGCACTCTCCGTCAAGCTTCAGCCATCATCCATTGCTTGCGAGCACACAATCTGACATGCCTTACGTACAGCCCTTATTCAGCTTATGGCGCCTACCACGGCGTTGCTGAGACTGAAATCGCCAAGACGGGATAGACTGACACCTACGCAAAATCGGCTATTGAAGGTAATAGGTGGTCGAGGAGGAAGAGGGAAAAGATGCACATTCGCAGTACTTGCTTTTGCATAGTCGCTGTCGCTCCTTTCTTTGTGCTAGAACTCTAGGTGCTTTTCAACGGAAGAAATAAAACAGATCGCTCTTTGTTCCTCTTTCAGGATTGTGCGAGAGGTTGTGAGCGGGTAGTTATTGTTGTGACCAGTGGTTAGGCTAGCGCTTGTGGTTACTTGAAGAACACCCAGTACCACGATACCGCTATACGTGCCATCTCTAAGATTCATAGACCTGATTCAGTTGACCGGTCGTCGCGTATGATTGTACAGACGGTTGCCCCATTCTTTCGCTACTGAGGTGTGCATAGCCTCGGGTAATGTTGTATGCGACTCTCACGGGTTTGCATGCACACATCATATCTCGTACTTTGGACAAACGGCAGCGGACGAGCGGATCAGTCGTGAACTGAGGGGACGACCTTGCGTCTATATCTGATGTGTTCGCTGTGATATACGAGTGGTCAAGTATACAGCACGAGATGTTGAAGGAATATGGATAAATCGACCACTCATATTGTAAGAATGACATGCAAGGATTAAGTGGAGAAGAGCGGCCAGCCAGGACAAATGGAATTACGAACGAGGAAAGATGGTTATCTCAAATCATCGAGCGATTCCAGGACCGTGCTCCCCGAAGCCAGCTAGAAGGCCTGTCATGGTTCAGTCCGTAACATCAAAACTGGGTGCAGGGGGTTGGTGTCTCCAAATCGATGACGTACCCACTCCAAAAGTCGACAGGCGCCCATCTCTGATCCCAACCGCCAGCATATATGTAAGCGCATCTATTACTGAAACGCATTCTTCCGGTGGTGGTGGTGGTCGCGTCGCCTACTTTGCAAACGGTCCACTCGCCCAAGTTACGTAGTAATCATTGTGCACAACCCTCGTGATGCACCCACCGTACAGGTCCAGGCAGCATCGTGGCATCAGGCCTAAGCGACTGGCGCACCGTTTTGCGCGAGAAGGCGGCGTCGGAGATTGGATACAAGTGGTCGAATCGGAAAATAGGACATATGGCTTATATAGAGGCGCAATGAAGAACTCATATACCTCGCGTGCGTCTAACGTGTCGTAACGTTGAACAGGGCGGGCGCCCCGCAAAATAGCGACCACCTGGCACACGACGGGTCCCGCCGTCAAAGTTGCCAGCCACAGTGCGCTCGTCTCCACGGAGACATCCGCGTGATATGCAAAAGCCCGCATCGAGTTATACAAGATATATGTGCTTATGAGGCGCCTCATAACGTTGTATGAAGATAGGCAGCGCAGAAGCCCAGGCGACGATCATTGTCCGCTCGCGGCTTGGAAGGCATCGCAAACTGCTTTGTGATGTCTGAATAATCAGCAATAGGTCTCGAACTGCAAGGATTGCCATGTGGGGAAGGGGCAGGATTGTGTGGCTTGCATCGGCCAACGTGCGGCCAGTGACTTGAGTGGGCCGACAAGCTTGATCGTGGTTTAATCGGACCTCGACGGGAGGCAAGCTGCAAGCGTGCGAATCGTGAAGGCGCCATTACATGGCTCTGGTGCCGTCCCTTGTGCAGGCGACATGGGGAATGCAGCCATAGTATCGGCGGAGGGATAGGCCGCAGCAGCCACCTTTTACAAGGCGTTGATACATCACCCAGCGTCATCATACCTCGTTTCTTGTCTCTTTCAGCCCCGAGTTGTGCCCGCCTGTTGCTCGCTGCTTTTTCGCTCCCGTCTCGCGTGCTATCCTCCTCCCCACATACACAGCCTGCGCTTTGATATAGAGACTAGCGCCCCCACTGGTCTCCAAGCAAGGGCCGTGACTATCCTGTGGAGAAGTCGGAGCTTACCATTTCCCTTTCTTCGGCCGGCGTTCCGATCCAAGCACACGACGTTTGAACGTCTCGACGCCTGGATACGCTTGAAATGTTGTTTTGGGGTTTGAGATGCAGGCGCATGTGAACCATTTGTTCTAATCTTGAAGTTTGGGACCTGATGTAAGACTGACTGTCTCGGCGCTACCCAACAGCACAAAAGACGGCAGGCAGTCGTCGAGAACATGGCCGACTCCGGCGCGACCGCAACCTCTTTAGCCACTCCCTCGCACGCGCGCTTCGACAACGACGATTCACTGATTTTGGCCGAATACGGCCTGCCTGAGCTTCGAGCTTCCCCAAACGCGACCGCAATCAGTCCTACCAACGTCATGGGCTCATTCTCCGACTTCGACATGACATTTGCGCAGAGCCAAGGATTCGGTTCCAATTTCGATGGGATACAACCAAAAATTGAGGCTGGATATGCGGATCACAGAGGCAGTGTTGGCAATATGAGTGAAGAAGGTATGAGTGGCGGCGGGAGTGCGCATCCAAATCGGATGAGCATTGGAGGAAGCCCCGGCCGCGACGGAAACAATACCAGTCCGGAGAGCGCGCCTGCCATGGGCATGCTCGCCATTGATCCCATGAACGAAGCTTCGGCCTTGGCCATGAAACTCAGTGGCAACGACGGCACAGACCATTCGACGACATCGCGCAGGAGTAAGGATGATACGCAAGATCCACCGCTTTGGAGCGAGATGAAAACAAAGGCTGGCAAGGAGAGGAAAAGGCTTCCACTTGCTTGCATCGCATGTCGCAGGAAGAAAATCCGTTGCTCCGGCGAGAAGCCAGCCTGCAAACACTGTCTGAGGAGTCGGATACCATGTGTTTACAAGGTTACTACCAGGAAGGCAGCCCCGAGAACGGACTACATGGCCATGTTGGACAAGAGACTGAAGCGCATGGAAGATCGTGTCATTAAGCTGATACCGAAAGAAAGCTTACCTTCTGTTGCGAATGTGGGCAGGTCTGTCGTTAAGCCCGCTATCCCCGGCGCACCACCGAAGACACCCACCACGAAGAAGCGTGCCGCGGAAGAAGCTTTCGGTAACGAGTTGGACGAATGGTCAAAAGCAAAAGTCGCAGACCCAGATACCGCTGGTTCGACGTCTCGTGGCAAGGAGTCAGATGAGAGCAAACTCTTAACAGAAGGAGCGGAAAGCTTGCCGTCAAAAGAGATACAGGAACATTTGGCTGAGGTATATTTCGATTATGTGTATGGACAAAGCTATCCCCTCCTCCACAAGCCAAGCTTCATGCGAAGGCTCGCAACTGGAAAGGTTCCGCCAGTACTAATACTAGCAATGTGCGCCATCTCAGCACGATTTTCAAACCACCCACAGCTACGCACAGAGCCATGTTTCTTAAGGGGCGACAGCTGGGCTGAGCGGGCACGCGAGATTGCGCTGAAGCGATACGATGCACCCAACATTACCATCTTGATAGTCTACTTATTACTTGGACTTCATGAGTTTGGCACTTGTCAAGGTGGACGGAGTTGGATGTTTGGTGGTATGGCGCAAAGAATGGCATATGCACTGCAACTGCACAAGGAGAACGAATACGACCCGCTCGTCAACGAGTCCGACAGGAAACCCTTAAGCGCTACGGATCGAGAAATACGGCGGCGGACTATGTGGTCTTGCTTCCTGATGGACCGATTCAACTCCTCTGGTACCGATAGACCACTCTTTGTACACGAGCAGTACATCGAAGTACAGCTACCAGTCAAAGAGCATCTGTACGTACACGAAATACATGCGCCAACAGAGAACCTGGAAGGCGCCGTGCCGAATCCCGTTCCACCTGACAGCGGTCAATTGGCGAATCCGCGCGACAATATGGGCGTCTCAGCGTACACCATACGTTTGGTATGCATCTGGGGTAAGCTTATTAAGTACATGAACTTGGGAGGAAAAGAACGCGAAGCAGAACCTATGTGGTCTTCCGATTCGACCTTCCATGCTATCAAGAAGGAGGCGAAGGATTTCAAAGCGGCATTGCCTGAGATGCTTGTTTACAATCCTGAGAACCTCAAAAGTCATGCTATTGGCAAGACAGCGAACTCGTTTTTGTATCTTCATATCTTATGGCAACAGATCATGCTGTTCATGCATAGATTCGCGTTGCCTTCGACGGCAGGTAGCAGACCACCGAAGGATATGCCACATGACTTCCTCACAGAGTCTGCTCGCTCTGCGCTCGACGCCGCGAACCAAATCTCGATGCTCATCAACGAAGCCATGGATCACAACGTCGTCGCACCATTTGCAGGCTACTCGGCCTTCTTCTCTTCGACCGTCCATGTTCATGGCGTGTTCTCGAAGAACCCAAAGTTGGAAGCGCAATCGAAGAAGTATCTGGCATACAATGTCAAGTACCTGACAAAGATGAAGAAGTACTGGGGCATGTTCCATTACATTGCAGAAAACCTCAAGGAGCTGTATCGTCAACATGCCGATGCGCAGCTGAAGGGACCGAACGCGACCGGCGACAAGAAGAAAGGTAGCATCTTTCAGTATGGTGACTGGTTCGACAGATACCCACACGGTGTCTCGAAAACCGACTATGAAGATGCGGCTGAGTCAAACCCAAATGAGCCAGGTACTGATGCCGTCCTGGGACACAAAAGCGATCTACAGAGTGTGGAAGAGTTCTTCGCATCTTTATCTCCGCCATCAAAATCTGATCAACAGCGCAAGCAGGCGCGCAAAAACAAATCAAAATCCATCTCGAAACCCGATCTTGCTTCGTCGAACAACCAAGATATGCCACGACTACAACGGCAGAATAGTCAAGCTCAACAGAGTCATACTGCCCGCTTGCAAGCACAACAGCAAATGAACCAAATGAACATGGCCTCGCAAGATGCAATAGACGCCGCCATCGCCGCTGGCTACGACCCTGCTGCTCTCTTTGCCCAACAACAGCAACATACCTCTCCCCAGCAATTTCTCGCTGATTTCGCCGGTTCTCACCACGCGCATCAACAACATGCTCACCATCCTTCTCTTCCACTCATCAATACCTCACCTACAATGATACACCCTTCGCACGCACACCAAATGGATCCTACAAACCTCTCCCCCTTCCCCGACCTAGCCAGCGACTTCAATAATGCTTTCTGGAATCTCGACGCCATGGGTCTGGGTGCCAGCGCCAACAACAACAATTTCTTCGATCCGATGAGCAGTTACTTCGTGCCATTCAATGTGGAGCCGCCGCCACAACACGGTCTAGGTGATGATGGGGTTTTCGCAGGGCAGGGCGCAGAGGCGTATGGTTTTGCGCTTGGTGCTGGGACGCCAGTGGATTTGGATATGATGCATGGTGGTGGAGCATCAAGGATGCATAGGGGGAGCGTTAGTGGGGGACGACCCACTTTGGGTAGAAGGGGGACGGGTTTGGAGTAAAAGGATACTTATTTCGTCTGACTGGCTTGGAAAGTTCGGGACGGAAAAACTAATGTGGTGATGATTATTGGGTATATACCATTGAACGGAGTTCTCGTCAATACGAGGCTGTGTATATGGCGTCGGTGTCGATAACAATTGGAGCGTCTCCAAGCAGCGAATACTCGCATTCGAAATGCGTTGCTTCACTTTTACTGCACTAAGATGCCTACATTTGACTAAAGAACAAGTTGGTCCTAAATTGGCCCTCGGTTTCTTATGTATATTTTGAGTACTTTGAGAGAGCCGTAAGCCGGCTTCAAATGTGATGGCGAATTTGGATCGAAGTATTGATTTGCTCTTTCAAACTTATGCGACCTTTGAGCCTATTGTTCGGTATGTACTGAAAGTGCCCAGTTATTTTGGTCAGCTAGCATATTCCGCAGCTTACGATTTTCGTATGGACCGCTATCACTTTGGGTGAGCCTATGAGATCAACATTCGCCCCACCTGCCACATTCTGATTGCTCCACATTACCATCGACACCTCGACTCGTCCACTTACCAACCATCACAGCCGCCATCAGCCTCTTCACCTCAGCCTCGGATCGCAGGATCCGTCGCATATGTTACTAGGTCTTGGGTTTTAGGAACAGGCAGTACATGTTTGAAGATCTACTGTATTGTTTGGTGAAACACTAGTGGCGACAAGCCCTGCAACATCATGCACCCACGGGTGGATCGCGGACACTAAAATTCGCCTAAGCTGATGCTGAACAGGATAGAATCGAGTAATTGGAAACTTATGATTTGAGTTGGTTGTTTTGTATGTTCGGATTCAATCGTTTTTGGTCTGACATGTCATGCATACCGCGTGGAGAAACCCTCCTCTATACAAGTTCCAAGAACGATACCAAAGTACGATTGCCGCTGTAGTGAAGCTCTCATGCACTAAAGATGTAATACTAATCATCATGGCCTTCAGTGGGAGTTGACAAATTTACGTGACGCAAGAGTTCCCATAGGTCAATAATCTGATGTGTTATTGTGTGAAACGCAGATGTGTTTGCTTGTTTAGTAGAATGCCGCAGTTCCGAGTACAGCGTTTCGCGAATTACCCTTCTTGCATTGAGGGTTTTCGCCTTGGCGCCTTTAGCCTTCATCCCCAGGCGCAGACGAAACTGGCGGTTGGAACGTTGACACCTCTCGACGCCTGGGAATTCGGCATTCCGCCATGGCCAAGCATCTGAGAGAAACGCCTCACCGCAGCCAAGCACAGTTGGCCTTGCCGGAAGACCTTCGAAAACGCATCTTGATACAAGAGCTGGCATGTCTCCATACTGGCCTTGGGATGCCAATGACGAGCGGGGTGGGGTGGGCGGCTAATATCCCAATGGAGAATACGATGCGAAGTAGATCGTCAACGAAGGACGATGAACCAAATGTATAAGACGACCTATGGAAGTCGAGTCTACAATCATCATCAGCTTCCATTTCTCAACTTCCCTATTAATACTTCCTTCTTGATTAGCCTGGTGCTTCTCGCTCTTCGTCTTCTCTTTCCAAGCAAAACCTTCTAATCCACCGAGTTGATCTCAACTTCACATACACACATACAAAATGCATTTCTCACCAGCACTCATGCTCGCCCTTGCGGCTGCTGTTTCTGCTCATGGTGTAGTCACCGAGGTTAAGGGCGCCAATGGTGTCACTATGCCAGGCTTGACCATCCAAGACGGCACCCCTCGCGACTGCTCTAGCAAGTAGGTTTGAACACCAATGATGTTTAGTAGAAACAACTAACCAGACTTCCAGCGGCTGCGGTTCTCAAGCCGATACTGCCATCATCAGGGACAGGGAAATTGCGAGCGGCAAGGCAGGTCCTCTTGGTCGTACACAGGGTAACGGCATAGTCGATGCTGCCGTTATGGTTGGTGCTTTCATGGGACAGGGTGCTGCACCCCCTGCGAACAACGGTGCCTCTGGAAGTGTTGGTGTCGAGGACAACATTCAGCAGCCCGGCCAGAAGCGTCAGTTCCTCGGTGGTCTTCTTGGTGGAGGCGCTGGCGGTGCTGGTGGCGGTGCTGGTGCCACTGGTATCGCTGGACTGCTTGGCGGGGGTGGTGACAAGGTCAACGGCCCACCAGAGGCACGCGTAGCGGCCGCAGTAGGACAGGGGGCATCGGGCGGTCTACCCACATGTGCTGATGACGGCACCGTCACGATGACCCTTCGACAGGTAAGCTTTTGAGTCCTACTCTTGTACAACTTTGTCTAACGAAGTCGTTTTAGATCAACCAGGATGGTGCTGGGCCATTCACTGCCGATGTCGACGGTACCTCAGGAGGTACTGACGAGGCCGCTATGCAGCCTGCTACCGTTACTCAGGACGTTCCTGGCCTCGGTGTTCAAGGTATCTCTCTCGCCACCAACACCGAGTTCGCGATGAAGGTGCAGATGCCGGCAGGCATGACATGCGACGCGACTGTCGCTGGTGTCAACAATGTTTGTGTCATGCGCGTTCGCAACGGTGCTGCTGCCGGACCCTTTGGTGGATCTGTTGCTTTCACACAGGGTGCCGCTGCCAGGAAGAGGGCCATCGCCTACAGGCTCAAGAAGCGCATGGAGATTGGTGGCAGGAACTAAGCTGGTTGTTCCAACGAGCTGGGTAGGAATACTACTTTACCTCAATGTTAATAAAGGCCTGACTGGTTCAGTGTCAACGATGGATGATAGATGAAGAAATCTGGGTACATATGGGTAATAGATTCTGTAGAGGATTACGAATGATAACAACGGCTTCCTTGACAAACAAACCCACAATCGTGACTGAGCCTTGTTCAGCTCATTTTGCTGCAAGTCGGGACAGATAGATTGCTTGATGATGCTGCAATGAGACGCACTAGGGTTTACCGATTCTTTCCATTGCAGGATTAAGCGACTAAGGAAATCCCATGTCGTGGTAACCGTTGTCGTTGGTCACGATTAGTGGATTTGGGATAGGTATTTTACCGAGAGAAGTGCCGCCTACGTGAAGGATCGAAAATCCGGTAAGCTAAGCCCAAGGTGGACCAAGCTTATCTCAACTGCTATTCTACCGTACGCCCCCGCCACCCGATTGCGATCCTGCTCCAGTACAAGCACCAAACACAGCAACAATTTCTAGGTTATTCGGAGGCGAGACACGGTGATTGAGAGTCTCGAAGATGATACTTTCAGATGCGAATTTCGCGATTCCGCCGTAGAGACACTTAGACCATCTTATCGCGCAATCCACTATGAAAATCGCAACATGCACCAAGCCGTAGTCTATTACTATTCGTCAGAGATCAACCGTTCCCACGCCAAGTGAAAGACTAGGAATTCGCTTATAATGATGACATGCCTAGTTTTGAGCGTCTATCTTCCTGACCACCATCTTCCGGTTCGACATGGCCGTCTTCGACTCGAAAGCTCACGCTGAGCACCCGTCACCCACGGCAAGTTTCAACGACAATGATTTCAACCGGATCGATCCTAGCGGAGTCAAGCGAGGTCTCAAAACTCGGCATCTATCCATGATGGCGCTCGCTGGAATTATTGGACCCGGTATTCTTGTCGGCACCGGTGGAGCATTAGGAGAGGGAGGTCCAGCGTCTCTGCTCATAGCTTTCTGTGTCATCGGATTCATAGCGTTCAGCATCACGCAATCCCTGGGAGAAATGACAACATTGTACCCAACAGGCGGTGCCTTCGTTACACTCTCCGATCGGTTCGTCGACAAGGCCTTCGGAGTAGCAGTGGGGTGGCAGTACTGGCTGGTCTGGGCATGCGTGCTAGCCAACGAGTACAATGTCGTCTCCTCGATTCTGGTTTTCTGGGGCCCACAAGTACCTCTCTGGGGCTATTTTCTGATCTTCTGGTTCGCATTCCTAGGCTTTCAGATGTTGGGCGTGGAATCTTTTGGCGAGGCAGAGTTCTGGCTTGCCCTCGTCAAGCTTGCAGGTCTTTGCGCCTACTTCATCTTTGCCATCATCTACGCTTCTGGTGGCCTCATTGGGCAGAACGAAGCACTCGGGTTCCGGTATTGGCATGATCCTGGTCCGTGGGTCGATGGTTTCCGCGGAGTAGCTACGGTGTTCGTATTCGCTTCGACTTTTTATGCCGGTGTTGAAGCAGTCGCTGTGGCTGCTACAGAGACCAGAAACCCTTCGGTAGCCGTACCGCTGGCAATTCGACAAGTAATTTGGCGAATCCTTTTCGTGTACATTGGAGTTGCTTTCTTCTTTGGTCTCACTTGTCCATCAAACGCGGACGGGCTAGCAAACGGAGCCAGCCGCGCACTCAAGAGCCCCATGACTATAGCGCTGCAAAACGCTGGGTGGGAAGGAGGTGTGCATCTTATCAATGCTTTCATCTTCATTACAGTCCTGAGCGCTGCCAACTCCTCAATCTACATTGGGTCTCGAACAATACTCTTCATGGCACAAGAAAAGATGGCGCCCAAGTTCTTGGGGAAGACGAATAGCCGTGGAGTGCCGGTTTATGCGATTGTCTTCACGAACTTGTTCGGCGCGATATCCATGATGAACGTCAGCACTGGAGGAGGTCAAGCGTACTCCTATATCGTCAATCTGTCCGGTGTCTCTACCTTCCTTGTTTGGGGCTCTATCTCTTTCACACACATCCGTTTCCGGAAAGCTTGGAAAGCACAAGGCCGAACTCCCGACATGTTACCATTCAGGTCGTTCGCCTATCCAGCCAACGCCTACTTTGGAGTATGCGCTAATGTCTTCCTTGCGCTTGTGCAGGGCTGGACAACACTGAGTCCGTTCGATGCGGGTACATTCGTCGACGCCTACATTATGCTACCAGTGTTCGTAATTATGTTTGTGGGGTACAAAATTCTTTTCAAGACGAGATTCAGAAGAAGTCAAGAGGTTGACCTTGACACAGGCATGAGAAAGGACTTGGATATGAGAGACGAATACCTGCAGGGAAATTCAGATACTGGGCCGCAGGGGAAGCAAGGTTTTGTACAGAAACTTTGGCGGAATTTCTAAGTAGCGTTATCAAAATGCTCAGTCGTCCGTGCGACGACATACTGATTGATGACAATATCATGCCAGTGAGAAGGCTTCGTTCAACATATAGATAGTGACAACCAAGGTCAATGCGTGTTAAAGACCTTTTTTTGACGGGCGATACAAAACCCCGAGACTCTGGGATTCGGTCGCTCCCACTTCTTCGGCCTGTACAGCATACCCGAACGAGGGACAAATCCCACATCGATCACTGTAGACAACGTTTCGATCTAATAATAACGGTTCACTAACGTCCAGATGGATGCTTTTCCGTCGACTTTTCTCGTCCTGTTACGCCCTGAAGGATCATAACCCTTGTCGGACTGTATGCTGATTGGCTATGTTCGATAATAATAGCCGTTGGCTTAAGGCCCGCAGCCAATGTCACTGTGGCCTAACCATTTAGACGACCGCGCCGCAATGCTGCATAATTTCATGCAGCCTCAAAAACAGCTTGTAAACCATCGATATCATTTGCGCGATCGTAAAATCCTTCGACCCGACACTTGCTACTTGCTCGCTCGTACACTCGGCTTCGTTGGGTCTTCTTTCATTGGTCAGATCGCACTTGCCCCAATCGCTATGACTACTGCGGCAACCGTGTCCGGTAAACCACGCCAAAGGGCTTGGAAACCTAAAGCCCGCTCAGGTTGCAAGACGTGCAAGTAAGTGATTGCGTCAATGGGCGCGCAAGTTCTCATAAACACGGTACGACTGGCTCTACATCAGGAGTTGGGTCCGTTTCTCGCGGTTGTCCAGCCCAAGATCCCGCAACGACCAGATCGAAAGTTGACCATCGACGCGACAACTTATCATGGAAGTATGAATGGTGCCACCAGTAGGTGTCATCGAACTCTGCACGTGGAGCGATATCATTTGTTCCTTTTGTAATGCTGCATATTCGATGGCCGTTTGCTGATCTGTACAGAATACGCAAAGTCAAGTGTGATGAGGAGAAGCCGCACTGCAGGCGATGCACTTCAACAGGCCGTACGTGCGATGGCTACGACCCAAATTTCAGGCCTGCGCAATCATCAACACCCTCTCCACCGGACTCATCACGAGGCTCGCCTCACTCTGGGTCAAGCTGGAGCCTTACACGAGCTGGATCGCCAGTATTCATTGCGCCAGCCATGCGGCTTAACAGCAAAGAGGAACGGGAGAGCTTCGAGTTCTTCACCTCCTACGCTGTCTCGAACCTGCGCGGATTTCTTGACTCGCCTTTTTGGCAGCGAGAATTGCTTCAGGCCGCTCACCATGAACCTGCAATTCAGCACTGCATCATTGCTCTGGGTGCCATGTATCGACGCTTCTCCGAAGGTAGCGACTCGCACCTCAAGGAATCTGCCATGCTGGACAGGTACTTGCAATTTGCTCTGCGGCAATCAAATCAAGCGATCCAGGATCTGTTGAGAAAACAGAAATCGAGCGAGAAGGTAGCTCGAACGGACAAGGTCACCCTTATGACGTGTGCTATCCTGTTCACTAGCATGTGCTGCCTCCAAGGCTACCAAAGAGACGCAATTGAGCACGTACGTAGTGGCATACGGATGTTGAACGAGGCAGATGAAGAGGAAAACGAGAAATTTGGTCACCCGATAGAACTGGAGTCCTTGCGCACTATCTTTGTGGGATTCGACACGCAAATCAGGGCGATAATGCCCACGCACCTTTCGCGCACATGGGTCGCAAAGCCCAAGACAAAAACCCTGAGCGCGTCACCAACTCATACTTTGAACATGTCTACACTTCATGCGATGCTAGGACACACGCAGAGCTTGATGAACAGCATCCATGCATTTAACCAGAGGACTAAGCTGCGCCCAGAGGATGAAGTCGACGAAGCATATAACGAACAGACCGAACTCATCATGCGTTTCCATCGAGGCGCAGCCGTCATGGAACATCTCTGGAAACAAACCCCTGCTTTCGGCGACGAATTTCTCCAACCTCTCACCGCTCTGGAGCTCACGCAGGCTCAGATGGAGTACCTCTTGCGTGATCCTAGGTCTGACCTGGTAGTCAAATTTCCCTGTTTGGGTAACTTTAAGCAAGCTCATGGGCCGTTTAAACAGCCGTTCGATGTCGCCGCACAGTTTGTACGCATCTTCGAACTCGCTGCCAAGCTTTTGCCACTATCAGGTGCTCTAACACCGATATTCCAGGCCCCAGTGGGACCAACGTCTGCGCTCTGGCTCATAGCAGTCCGCGCACCTTCGTCTTGTCAGGTGTTGCGGAAACGTGCTGTACGGCTCATGCTAAGCCATCCAAGAAGAGAGGGTTTTTGGGATGGTATGCTTGCAGGCCAAATCGCAGAAGAGGCTTTGCGGCTAGAGCAAGAACGAACGCGATCAGAGCTAGGTTTACCGGAGCACGACCTGAATCAAGATCTAGAAGTGCCGGAGCATCTACGCATCATTGCATTCTACCTAACTCATCCGGAAGATAGTGATCGTACTGTCAAAGTCGAGTTTTCGGATGCGCGAGACCTTGCCATCGGTATTCCGGGATCTGTCCGGTGGATTAGCTGGTAGTTGAACGGCTATTTGGGGCGTCAACCAAGACCTTCTTCCTGCGAATCCATATCAACTCATCTCGTCACTATAATCGAGATAACCGGGCTTATTTTCACTGTAAACACAGCACCTCGACGAACACGCCTGTCTCGCCTTAGAAACCACAGCAGGTACCTCAGCTGGCGACGCACAAACGGCACGTTCTCCCGTTGTTGAAGCCCCTCCGAGTACTGACTGAGATATCGCTCTACTGTTACATGTAAAGTAGAGAATTTCAGGGACAACTTCAATGAACTATACACTGCTGAAGAGCCAACAATCGGAAAAGTTGTTTGTAGCCACGAGAGGGCAGAAGAAATGTTCCCAGAAATGATGAAGCACGCCAAGTCCCAACAGACTATCTACATAGTCTGGCGAAGCGCTCGATTGGACGAACATGCAAATTTGAGCGTAATATACTGTACATAGAATCGTAGAAGCAATGGCCAGCACATCTGGACACAGCATGCAGTAACCGTGTCAGCCCAGCAGAATCTTCCCTTCCCTTTCAGTCTCAACCAAACTATGACCCTACGACTCCTCCTCGCCCATCAGGAACGCATCCAAATCACTTACACTCAGCCTACCACCTGCCCTCCTCATGTTCATCGCTCCGCCTCTCCCAGCAATATCGCCCTTCTTCCAATTCACCCAACTCGTGCTCACAATTCTGGTCTCGGGCTTTGGCCTAGCCGTCAACTTGAGTCCTGTCCCCAAACTGCCCCGCATGACCTTCATAGCAATCTTGCCGCCGCGTATACTGCGTAGGATGTGCGAGACAGGGCTGTTGTCATCACCCCAGACGGAGCCGTAGGAGTTTTCCCCGGGAAACAGAATGTGTGTTGTGAGTTTTGCAAGGGGCGTCGTATGTTTGGGGAAGAGTGTGGCGATGAGGTGGGCGAGGGCCGCGAGAGCTTCGTTCGACGTGGACGCGGAGAAGGACGGGAATATCCGAGGCACGTTATTTGCGTGTCGGGATTCGCGGGCGAGTGGAGGGTCAAGGCGGAGGCGCGGACGTGTGGGATTGATTGAGACGCCGTGGCGAGCTGATCGTGTCGAAGGGTTACTAGCAGACCGGGTGAAGCTTGTGGATGGTCCTGACGCTGGGGCGTTGAAGGATGATACGGCGAAACTACTAGAAGGTGTCAAGCGTTCATCATCGCTCATGTCTGGATCTCGAGGATCAAGCCCGTTTTCCGGGCGAGGGGTGTAATAACCAGAGATGTAGACTCTTCGCGCTTGTTTCAAGAGGTATGGGTACTGGTTCTTCAACACCAAGACACCGTATGGATAAGACACGTAGAGTGATAGTCCTTCTTGATTTTCTCCGTCGTCTTGTACCACACCATCGGCATCAACTGTAGAACGCGCCTGCGCGATATGGCTTCGTCTTCGCGTGCAATCGGTCAATTCGTCATTGATCAATCGAGAAGTCAACAACAGCGCCACCGGAGCGGAGAACCCCAGTCTCTCGCCCTCAATATCTTCCATATGCCCATTGTCAACAGGAATCGTTGGTGGTTTCGCGACCGAGAGGAGAGACGGATCGTAATAGCGTCGTGCCAGCGGCGCGAGATCGAGTGGTAGACCGGGGATTTCGATTTTGCGTGCGCGATCCTGGATTCTATTGCCAAAGCACGTAGTGTAACCAGCACTGACTGTGATTGCGTGTTCTTCGGTGAGGAGGTACTCGTAGATCTGGCATCGTATCTCGGTAGGTAACGATAAGAAACCGCTATAACTGCTGTCTGAAACACTCATGTTGTGGTTGTAGGAAATTTGCGATCTTCAATGTTGTTCAAAAGTATAGTCTTTCAGCAGAATTTATTGCATCAGAAGCATACCAAGAGCATAAACAAAATACTTCGAGCTACGTGTTGCTGTAAGGTTGGGTGAGAAAGATCGAAGATGGGATATGGACGAATCATGGATGTGGGGTGTAGAGCGGTGAAACACACAGATGCCCTGCATGAGCGAGTCACGGTGGCGGGCCGAGAGCCTCACGCGACGAGGCTGGCCACTGCTCAGGGCCATATGTCACGAATGCCCAATCACGTTTTTGCAAACGGCTGTTTGTTTACGCCAAGATGTATGCAGTTATGACTCTTCGATTACGCTACGGTAGTCCCTTTAGGTCAATCGTCCTCACTGTCCTCGGCTCTTTGTTGCTCAGCCAACTTCTGCGCTTGTTCCCACTGCATCGCAAACTCTCGCAGTTGACCCTCTCCGCCATTACTTGCATCCACGACGTCCTTGGGGAGCTTGTGCGCACTGTACTGTGGAGTCGAGAAGCCGTAAGCCTCCGGATCGTCTTTCCTTATGAGCCGGAACTCTGGCTGCCATAGTTCCTCAATGTCGCCATCATCATCGTCGGTATCTTCGTCTTCATCTGCGTTGTCATCACTTGCCTTGACCGGCACGCTCTTATCTCCTGGTTGGGCTATCTTCAGCCGCACAGTCTTCTCTTCGAACGAAGGTGCATCGGGTACCTCCATAGTAAGGAGTTCCATCCACGAGAAGATGAGAGGGTCAGTCCGCACAGCCCACGGATTGAAGTCGACCACCCAGACCTTGTCGTGCGGTGGCGGCACGTAAACGTCAAAGGTGAAGTTAGGGTCGGGGAAGGTGTCTCGCAGTTTCGCATCGAAGAAGTCTTGAATGGTATCGCGTAGCTTGTCCTGCATGTTGAACAAGAAGTCAAAGTGGTTCAGATCCCGCTGGCAAAGGGCGATCAGCCGTCGGTTCCGCACAAAACATCGAAACTCGACACTGGGATTGAGTGTGATCCACTTCCTTAAGACGAGGTGGTAAGGAATCTCTGGGTCTGGCGTTGTAGACTGGTCGGCTGTGTCGTCAAAGGCGTGCGCCAAATCGTGGGTGACGAAGTCGCTGCTCTTCAGCAGTAGATAGATATCGTTCGGTGTACGGCATTCCATGCTGTTTGTTGCGGCTATCC
>Ga0265797_10000381_pt1 | contig 81653 bp, 77 predicted proteins | sample P2T30metagenome_FD_192433 | JGI IMG/M metagenome (GOLD analysis project Ga0265797, IMG submission 192433) | Plant litter microbial communities from East Loma Ridge, Irvine, California - P2 T30 | ecosystem: Environmental > Terrestrial > Plant litter > Unclassified | place: USA: California... | reverse complement strand
GATGGTGTGGGTGGGAGTGGGGGTGGGGAGTGGACGGGGGCGAAGTGGATTAAGGATTGGAGGGGGCAGGGATAGATAGTGAAATGAATTGTACACTGCGTCTAAACTCGAAGACTACATGCGGGATATGAGCCTGTGTGTCTCTGAAGTAGTTTATTTCACAAGGCTACATAGCATGCAGTAGGCCTTTTGAAGTCGTAGAAGCAGTTCCAGAACTCCTTGATTCAGACATTCTATCAGCGATGTTGTTGTTCCTCGACTGAGTTGATTGCATGTAGTGCTATTTGATTCGTCAAACGTGGGCCGTGAAGAAGTCAATCGTGGCTTACATAGATGCATCACACAATCTTGTATTACTCTGCAGCTCTCCCTGTAGCCTCCCATATCGAATTACTGGCGGAAAATGTAATGAAATGAGATCCAATCGCAGCGAAGGTAAGATGTGAGGATATTCGAGTGAGATGAAGCCGGTGTTTGTGCGTGGGTAGCTACCTGCAACCGAGAGAAGGACGCGCAAGGAATCGAAAACTGCAGAAACAACATCTGGCAGTGAATAGGCAACGTAGAAACAAGATTCCAGTCTGACGGAGGTGATGTGAATATCATCTTAACCGTCTCGATCTGAATCGCTAGATTCGCTACCACTCGCTCTTGACCCTCGACATAGGTATCGGCTCTAGCTCGATTCTCACGCTCAGACTTTCTGCCTCTTTCTCGTCGTTAAAGGCGTCTCTCGCCGCTTCCATAAAATCCGTCGCGAACCACGACATGTTTGTCCTCACCATGATGACGACTTTTAGCGATTCTTGCTGACACATCTCCTTGATCTGCCGAACACCTGAGATACACTCATCATCTAAATAATAACGTCCGTTGTCTGACGCCTCAAGGTCCTGAGCCGAAGCTAGAAGCCGCACATGCCGGATTTTCCGCGCGTCAAAGTGGCCGAGTTTCGCGTGGTGCAAGAACTGGTGTGGCTTTGCGACGAGTTCATTGAGCGCAAAGGGAAGCGCCTTGGTCTCAGCATAAATCTGCCAACATACTCTGGTGAGAGCGCAGAAGTGTGGTGCGGACATCAGTCTTCTAGTGGAAGTTATGTATAATGCCGACAGCACGCATCGAGCAAAATCCGCTGGATACAGTGGTCGGAGCTCAAACCCCTTCAAGGCGTACTCGTAGATCCTGTTTCGAAGCTCTCCTGGGAGACGAAGTAGCGGGGACTGTTGCTGGTTGCGAGTGGTGCTGCGTATCTTGTGAGCATGCGAAGGAGAGAGGACGGCTGACGTCGTTACGCACATAGTAGCATTTGGGTGGGACACGCTGAGCTCATGGCCTTCGTCGGTCTCTTCTATGTCGCATGCTTTTTTCAAGGTAGCCATGGTAGGCGGTACCGTATGTCGGGTGCTAATGAGAATCGGTGGTACCGCAGGAAAATCAGGCGTTCCTTGATACCCAGTGCTTCGCGTCGACCTCACCAAAACCTGGGTATAAACGCTGATGCTCTGGTTGTAGATGTCAGCGCAAACTTTTGGCTGAATTGAGAAAGAACAAGAGCACGTCACTCACCACGTGAGCAAATGAGTGCAAACGCGACGTGCCAAGCTTGGTAAAACACGTAAACAAGCTGCGATCACGCGTGAGAGAGAACTGATGCTTGTTGGTTAAATCTTCACATGTACATCCCAAGCTATTGTTCCACGTACGCTCATGGCCCACCATTCATGAGCCCATTACAGCTTCGGCGTCTCTTCCCTCTCCCCAACAACATTCAGAAACGCCGTGTGCACATGCTCCGTCAAGTCCGCCGCTTGTAAACTCCTGCCCTTCTCCTTGAACGCCAACTTGGAGCACTCGCGCGTAATACACGAGCCGCCATACGCCGCAAGCGCCAAAGTCTCACTCTTCTCCATATTCGTACCATGGTCCCAGATCTTGTCGTGGTACGCCTTTCTGTAAGCCAACAGCGTCGCGATGCTGCCTGTAAGTGTATCGCCCTGGCCACCTGAGCGCTTCAATCCGCCCTCGCCATCGGATATGAGCGTGTGCGACCCATTGGAGATGTAGTCCTTCGCGCCCTTCTGTATAATCGTGACACCACCAAACGCTTTCGCAAGTTTCGAGCATATCTCCGAAGGGTCGCCCTCATCAACATTAACGCCCTTCGCCTTCGCCAGCCTCCCAAACTCCACCACATTAGGCGTGAGAATACACTCCGTACAGCCGTCCACGAGCTCTGGCCGCGTCTGCGCAAGGTACAAGCCGTCTGCGTCCAGCACGAACGGGATGCCCTGTTTCCGCGCTTCTTGGATCACTTCGGCGCATGTGTCTTGCATGAGCTGGTCGCGACCGAGACCGGGGCCGATGACGACGACGTGCAGGCGCGAGAGCATGGCGACGACTTCCGACTTGATGCTGTCGATGTTTTCATCTTTGGCGACGTTTTTCGATTGCCGCATGTAGGGGTGCACCATCAGGTTGGGGGAGTAGGTCTTAATGACGGCGCCGGCGCCAGGTTCGCAGATTACGTGGGACTAGAGATTGAGTCAGTTGGGGGTTTGAATGGCGTTGGGGTGTATTGTAGTACCATGTCGCATCCTAGTTTCGCTGAGGCCATGGCGGAGAAATATGGTGCGCCGGTGTAGTCTTCACTGCCACCGATGACAGCTACACGACCCAATTGACCTTCAACAGTATTAGCATTTGGTATGCTGAATGAGCACGTTTCTTCTTACCCTTGTGGAAGTTCTCCAGCATAGGAGGCACCATGTTGTAGACCTTCTTGAGAAGGTCTTTTCTTGAAGCTGCTGCTGCTGCCGCCATGTTGCTTTACTGAAATGGTATGGGACGTTATTTCCGTGAATAGAGGATAGAAAGACGATTCAGTGTTGTGTGAATTTAGTGGGAGCTTTCAAAGATTAACTGTTTTGGTTGTTGCTCTTCGAAGCTGCAAGGACGTCATCATGATGTGTGGGGCAGACCACCACCCGAGCAATGATGCGTCGAGCAGGCCGCGGAAGTGTCTGATCGCGACCACACACAAGCTGCAAGTATCGTGAAGTTTACAGTCTGGAATGGTGACTTCGGTCGATAATGTTGTGAAACTGAATTGTGGTTATGCAAGTCGAAACGCCATAGATCCTCTCTCAAACGCCCATCGCTGGCCAGCGATCCAACCTTACTACGGAGCTGCCGTGGTACCCAACAGCTTTCAAAAAACTCTCCATGGCTATGCCTGTAAACTCTCATAGTCGTTTACGGCTCGCGAAAATTTACTGCGCCCCTCGCTCTGCGTCTTTGGCGCAACATTCTCAATCCTCAACCACTCGCCATTGAACGCGTTGGTAAGCCACCACGCCAATTCTACAGCACATTAGCCTCACTCCTATTTTCCCCTTTAGAATCCACTTACTATCATAAACAATCTTGTTCGCATTGTGGAAGTAAATGCTATGATCCGAGTCCGGAAAAACATGAACATCGTAATTCTCCACGCCCGCAAGGTCAAACTTATCCAGCAGCGTGAGCGTGTTCTGCATGTGCACGTTGTCGTCCGCGATACCGTGCATGATGAGGAAGCGCACGTTCTTGGACATGTTTTCGACGTTGGAGATGGAAGTGTTGTCGTAGCCGGCCTTGTTGTGCTGCGGCATGTGCATGTAGCGTTCGGTGTAGATTGAGTCTGAAATGGAAAGTCAGTGATATGTAATGAGAAACGGACGGAAGACAAAGTACCGTAGAAGCGCCAGTCTGTCACAGGCGCGACGGCCATGCCATACTTGAACGTCTCACCGCCATCCATCTCGATAGTCTTGAGCGTCGTAAAGCCGCCGTAACTCCAGCCCCAGATAGCAATACGCTCTGCGTCGACGTACTTCTTCTTCGCCCAGATTTTGGCCGTGGCGATCTGATCGAGGCCTTCATAGTGACCGATATTGCCTCTCGTGATGCAGCGCAGCTTGCGACCGAGGAAGCCCGTGCCACGACCATCAACGGTGACGACAATGTAGCCAAGGCTAGCGGCGACGTACGACTGGAAGTCAACTTCAAACTTCCTGTGTACCTGCTGCGAGCCTGGCCCGCTGTATTGGAAGAAGAGGACAGGGTATTTGCGTTTCTCGTTGAAGTGAGGCGGTCGGCGCTCGAGAACGTTGAGCGTAAAGCCATCCACGTCAATAGTTTGGTACTTGAGGATAGGTAGCTCGTGCTTCGCTACCATCTTCTCTAGTGGCTTGTTCTCTTCAAGCACTTGCTCGTACTTCTCCGAGTTCGAAGGCGTGCTGATGATCTTCTGCCATGGGATGCCGGGGCCTTTGTAGGACATCAGGGCATACGAGCCGCCAGTGGAGAAAGATACTTCGTAGTACGCAGGGTCCTTGGTCTCCAGTACCTCCTTCTTGTTCGTCCCGTTCAGTGCGACGACATATGCGTGCCGTTCGATAGAGCTCTTCTCGGTCGATATGTAGTAGACCAAGTTGTTCTTCAAATCCACACGTGAGGGGGCGTCTACAACCTCCCATTTGCCTTGTGTGAGCAGAATGGGCTTGTTGCTGTCGATGGGGCTGAAATACCCAATGTGATCATAGCCTTCATGAATGACTGTGTCGATGTACCCATCATCTTGACGACCATTCTCAGGATCAGCAGGCACAAAAGTAGTCTGATGCGAAACCTCGAACCAGCCTCCATCGAGCTCTGCAACGTTCTCTGTCCGAACAGTCCTTCCAGTACGCTTGTTAACGTCTATCATAATAAGCTTGAGAATATCGCTCTCGCGATTCGTCTCGCGCACAAGCACTTGGCCACTCTTGCCAGCCCAGACGATCTCCGTGATCAGGCGGTTGTCATCAGCAAAGTCGTCGTCGATCTTCACACTGAACATGTCACCCTTCTCGACATCGTAGAATTGCAGCGACACGATCGGGTTCGGTGCGCCAGCCTTTGGATACTTGATGTCGCGCACCTCAGGGTACGCTTCTTCTCCGGGCTTTGGCTTCTTGCCACTCGGCCGCGAGAGGAAGTACTGGACTGGGTACGTTGGGACTGTAGACTCGTCGGTCCGCAAGAACGCAACATATTTGCCGTCTTCGGACCACCAAGTTGCGCTGTTACCCTGGAACACCTCCTCTTCGTACACCCAGTCTGGGACACCGTAGAACAATTCTGAGCCTCCGTCTTGCGTGATCTTAACGGCCTTCTTTGAGTCGAGCTTGCGGATGTAGAGATTGTTGTCCCTGGTGAACACCACGGCATCTGACTGAGGTGAAATAGAGGCAAGCTGGACTCTTGCACCTGCGTTGTCTGGGTCCAAAGGTTCCCCCGTCTGCGTTTCAACATCAAAGATCCAGTACAGACCAGTGTAAGAATGTCGCCAATCCTTCTGCTGATCCGATATGACCAACACTTTCGTCAAGTCCTCGCTAGGCCACACATTGCTGGGATAGATATACGAGCTATCTCCAACCTGGAAGCTGCTCCTCTGCATCAACGTGAACTTATTGCCAGTCACGCCCGCATTGCCTTTGCTCTTGATGTCCTCCACCACCAAGTATGGTTTGCCCGACACGCCTTTCTCGAGCATGAAGCCATCCTCTCCCTTTGGTCCTGCGATCCACGAGACGCTTTGCGACTGAGGCCAGAACCGTCCGCCGAGAACGCTGTCGAGTGTGATCTTCCTTCCCGATCCCTTCGTGACGCTGGCATTTGGGTCATGAGGACGGCTGGACGCGTGCTTGTAGCTGCCATTCATCAGGAAGAACACGAGCGCGAGCGCCCAGCCCACCACGCAGACGGCGCCCACGATCCACAGTGTTCGGCGCGCCTTTTTATCGACGGGTTTGAGGGGCTGGAAGGAGCCATCTTCGACGTCGAATTGTGCGCGCGCATGTCCATTCCCGGCATTGTCTTCATCTGTGTACTTCTCCCCCAGCTTTCTGTGTTTACCGTTGAACGCGGGATCGTTGATGTGTTCGAGGACAAGCGACGTAGTAGACATTGAGGATATGGAGGCTTCTGAGCCGTCTTCTGAGTGTCGCGCTGCTGCCTCGTGTCCTGCCAGAAGCTCCGCCTCTTCCTCCTTCGCTGCCCTGTCGCGCGGCATGGCGGCGACGTATGCGGATTCGTGATTTACGACACTGTCATTGTAGTATGATGATTTTCGGAACCACCTGATTCGGTCTCTGTAGTAGCAAGATCGTGTAGCAGGCGGCGCAGTCTTTAGGTAATCAATGTGGTCGTGGTTGCGGAGTTCGTCCGGAGGTGATGCTTGCGACTCGTGTTGCCGAAACAGACTACGCCACTCTTTCACCAAGGTTCAAACGATTGTAAGCGCAGCGCGTGACAAAAGGTGGTAATGCTAAATTCCTATTCAGGTGCATTTTTGGAAAGCTAATAGTACAAAATATCGAGGCGCGTCTGAAGGCCCTATGAGATTTGGGTATTCTCTCCCATTGCATGTGTTCATGGATGCACTGCACCCTACAGTCTATGCCGTGCCAGAAACCCGCAGCAAAAAGTCGCCCAAGCATGTGCTCTTAACTTGAGATTTCCAAAATGTCGTCTGAGCCTGGACTCGATGCCATCATGCTGTTCGTCCACCTCGAGCAGATTCTTTTCGTAGCAGACATGGCAATTGCTTCTTCGTAGATTCGTGCGTGTTCGGTCTGGTGTCAGACTTCACGAGGTTGGAAAAACTACACTGGCAGCGGCCCAAGGTAATCCTGAATTATAGTAAGCGGAAAGCGAGCATACAGCTGGATCTTATGCGTCATACCTCCTTCATGGTGCCGACTGCGAACATCTTGTCGACTTCGGATCGCAGACCCTTGATCTTGATGCGAATGTTGGTGCCCTTCTCAATGACTTGCTCTCCGTTGTCAGTCCACTGCGGTGGAGTAGCGTTCGCGTCGAAGGTGATGTCTGGTGGGATCATCTGCGCAGTCTTAGTGCACAGGTACCTGCATATGTCACGAGGCAGATCTTACGCTGCGTCCCACGAAAGCCTGCAGAGAGCCACAGTCGACGAAGAAGCCTGTACGGAGGACTGACGTGACAACACCATCCATCTGCACAGCCATTAGTCTCAGTAACCAATGCCCGCACTTCCAAGTCTGCACATACCACCTCACCCTTGTAGGGCCGCCATACGATGGCTTTGTAGTGCACAATGTATTCGGCATGACCAGACCCAGGGAGTACTTTGCCGTCTGAGATGTCAAACGCGTCCAGAATACACACTATGGTGTACTTCCCCGTACTCGATCCCTCCTCCTTTTGTAACAGCTCGCGATGGATGTGAGAGCGGATGAGAGGGCCGAAGTACGAGGGATGCAGCTGGATCGTCTTTTCGAGCTCTTTGAGAAAGAACATGTTTGCGCGTTTTGCGGGAGGCTCAGAATATGCAGAGAGATTGGGCGCGCGTGGCGTAGAGGCGGCTGTGATAGTGGTGCACGACTTGAAAGGTTGACGGAAGGAGCGAAAGTTCTGTGAGACCTCCTTGACACTAAGCGACTCTATTGTCCTATTGTTCCCTTGTAGCGACGGTGGTGAGAATGTATATCGACGCGCTCGAGTGATGCTCCTGCCACCAGTTGACCAGCTTCACGACCTTCACTATTATGTCCGCGGGCGCATACACGTGATTCCAAGTTGCGCGCGACTGTCGTTCGTCTTTGCAGGCCGCGGTGGCAGTTACGCGCGAGGGTGGGTGATGCGTGGAGAACAATGGGCCTCAGGGCGCAAAGGTCGAGCTCCAAAGAACTTGAGAATCGGCGCTCGGAGAATCCTCTCGCCAGCCCGTCACCCACGCTCCACGCAGGCGCACCTGCCAGCACCTCCGCCCCACACTTCCATGCCGTGAGACGTTCGCCTGCTTGTCACTTCACACTGACATCCGGAGGCGTTTCCCTGCATCGAGCACCGTGCCCCGGCCCTACTGCTCCCGCACAAGCATGTTCTGGTAGTCGACTACTCCATCCTTTGACACGCGAGAAAGATCCGGCGCCATGTCTCTCAACCTGGAGAAGCAGCTCCAATTCGTGCGTCATGCCAGATTGTAAATCTACACTGATACTGACCTGAAGACAGTACGGAGCATACCACCATAATCACGTAGGCTCATTCAACAGAGCACACTTGCACATGTCAGCTGATACAGTAATGATCCCAGGTCAATGTCGCTGTACACATTATCTGTGTGCCTCCGATTCTGTTGACGTCTTTCCTCCTTGTAAGACGCTCCATCTGTTCACCTAGCTCCTCTGACTTTCTCTCAGCTCACAAACACACCTGACGTCCCCCTCCCGTCATGGCTGTCCATACCGAACCTTCCTCTTAATCTCGGCACGTTCGGTGCTGCGCTATACTCCACGCTGTACATACTCATGGAACCCGTCGCCGGCGCCCTCTTCGCACCCATCTTGATCGGTGCAACAGCGTACTCGAACCACCTGACGTCTACCTACGGAGCAACGGCGAACAAGTGGGCACTGGCTGTCAACAGCGTCTGTTGGATCGCGCAATTCATTGGGCACGGCAAGTTCGAGGGACGGGCTCCAGCGCTGCTAGACAACCTCGTCCAGGCCATCTTTCTGGCTCCGTTCTTCGTCTGGTTCGAGATACTCTTCGCGCTCGGCTACCGTCCCGAGCTGAAGCGCCGCATCGACCAGGCCGTTGACCAGGACATCCAGAAGTTCAAGAAGAGCAAGGCGAACGGGTCGACGAATTGAGGATGGCATACTAATGCCAACGCCCAAGTTCAGAATAACCAGATGCAACAACTGATCACACGGACGCAGCAAAGAGAACCGCTGGGGAAGATGGCGTGTTAAGAGGGATTTGAATGTGTACTGATATCGTACCTTTGTAAGAGCGCATAGCATTGCATGGGAGCATGGCGTACTAGGCGTCTGAGCTGTTTATTGTATATACTGTTGGTGTTGCTTCTGAGAGCGAGATGCTAGATCACTGGATAGTTTTTGATTGTTCGATCGCATTCCACTTCAAGTTGATCTGTCCCTGTCGACCCTCGGAACTATTCGGAAGCCTCACAGGCCCATGCAGGACTCATCAAATAGGTGTAGTTTTCCCACAGCATACCGCGTCATACAAACCTTAGTTGCTTGTATCACTACACAATTATTCGGCCAAAGTAAGTAATAATCAAGACTGTGCTACAGTTAAAGCGTGGTGGGAATGTTGTGGAGTGATCGAGGCAATGGCCACCTTACAATCAACGAACACGTTAAGAAAGTCATTTTGTATTGTAGTACAATCAAAACACAGTCAAGTCTGAGCCACAAGCACAACAAAACCGTCTCTATAGATTTATCACGTCGCGACATGTGCATGTAGAGGTCGCTGCTGTTCAAGCTAGCCCGTGTTGTCGCGGCAATTTGGGTTAGTGCTCGGCTTGGCAGAGCGCTTTCCTCCCGAGCGACCGCAAGTCTTTTGCTCCAGCAGAGCTCCCCATCGTCCACTCCATCACCATCTCCCCTCTTTCTTTCCTGCATCAATCTCAATTGGTTGCAGAGTCACCCGCAAAGCCTCTTGAGTACCGCAGCAATGTTCTCAAGAGCCATCCGCCAGTCGAGCCGCCGGGTCGCTGCAATCTCTGCGTCGAGCAGGATTGCGTCGGTAAGTCCATCGCAAACGCCTCAGAATGCGCCTGCCGCCGTCGCAGCCATCTTCCACAGCTCCCAGACGCCGGATACGATGCCATTGGCGCTGCATTGGAGCTTCGTTGATGGGATTGGGACTGCGGTGGTGGTGATGGTGGCTGCAACTGCGAGGAGCTCCAGATCTGCGGAGACCGAGTACTGACGGATTTTCCCCCACCAGGTCCGCGCACCAGCCTTCACCGCCACTCGCGCCTATGCCGCCGATGCGAAGGCTTCCCCCACCGAGGTCTCCTCCATCCTGGAGCAGAGGATCCGCGGTGTCCAGGAGGAGAACAGCCTCGCCGAGACCGGACGTGTCCTCTCCGTTGGGTATGCGACGATACAATGCGCGACGAAGGATAGGGAGCTGACGAGGACGACAGTGATGGTATTGCCCGTGTCCACGGCATGAACAATGTCCAAGCCGAGGAGCTCGTTGAGTACGCCAAGCCACCGCAATACACCCACCGCCAGGAAGCTAACGGAGTCGCAGGTTCGCCTCCGGTGTCAAGGGCATGTGCATGAACCTCGAAGCCGGCCAGGTCGGTGTTGTGCTGTTCGGTTCCGATCGATTGGTCAAGGAGGGCGAGACCGTCAAGCGTACCGGAGAGATTGTATGCCACCACAGTGTACTGGAGAAGGACAGCATGTGCTAACAGCAGCAGGTCGACGTTCCCGTCGGCGAGGCCCTTCTCGGACGTGTTGTCGACGCTCTCGGCAACCCCATCGACGGAAAGGGTCCCATCAAGACCACCGAGAAGCGCCGTGCCCAGCTCAAGGCCCCCGGTATCCTGCCCCGTCAATCCGTCAACCAGCCCGTACAGACCGGTCTCAAGTCCATCGACGCCATGGTGCCCATTGGCCGTGGCCAGCGTGAACTGAGTACGTAATGTCCCTGTACGAACTGCATGTGAGACATACACTGACTTCGTACATCTACCTCCAGTAATTGGCGACAGGCAGACGGGAAAAACTGCTGTCGCTCTTGACGCCATGTTGAACCAGGGTCAGTAATAGAAAAGCTCATGGTTGAACAAAAACTGATGGCCAAACAGGAAGGTGGAACAAGGGGTCCGACGAGACCAAGAAGCTTTACTGCATCTACGTCGCTGTCGGCCAGAAGCGATCTACCGTCGCCCAGCTCGTCAAGACCCTTGAGGAGAATGACGCCATGAAGTACACCATCATCGTTGCCGCCACCGCCTCTGAGGCCGCTCCTCTCCAGTACATTGCTCCCTTCACTGGTTGCTCCATGGTACGTTGCATCTAGACAGGCCACCTTCTGCAAATGCTAACATATACCCAGGGAGAGTGGTATGTCCTTCCATTTCCTGCTCTTGAGCACTTCTCGCCACTATTGCGTTTTGGGCGGCTGGATGTACTCAAAGCATGTTGCGAGAAATGCCGAGGACCCGGCGGTACACTATCGCAACATGCTTCGAGGCCATCCAGCCACCTGCAACGCAAGAGTGGCTCTGCTTTGCCTAGCAGAATTGTCCGCTGACGCCACGATATAGGTTCCGTGACAACGGCAAGCACGCTCTGATCATCTACGATGGTAAGTCAATTTGCTAATGCCACCGCGTACACATCACTAACACACTCAGACTTGACCAAGCAGGCTGTCGCCTACCGTCAAATGAGTCTGCTTCTCCGTCGTCCTCCTGGGCGTGAGGCTTACCCCGGTGACGTTTTCTACCTCCACTCTCGTCTCCTCGAGCGTGCGGCCAAGATGAACGACAAGCTCGGCGGTGGCTCGCTCACTGCTCTGCCCGTCATCGAGACCCAGGGTGGTGACGTGTCTGCCTACATTCCCACCAACGTCATTTCCATCACCGACGGGCAGATCTTCTTGGAGGCTGAGCTCTTCTACAAGGGTATCCGTCCTGCGATCAACGTCGGTCTCTCCGTGTCTCGTGTCGGCAGTGCTGCTCAAGTCAAAGCCATGAAGCAGGTTGCTGGTTCCCTCAAGCTCTTCTTGGCCCAGTACCGTGAGGTTGCTGCTTTCGCCCAATTCGGTTCCGATCTCGACGCGGCCACGAAGCAGGTAAGATCATGCACGAACCTCGATGTGAAACAAACACTGACACCTCTGCAGACTCTCAGCCGTGGTGAGCGTCTCACCGAGCTTCTCAAGCAGAAGCAGTACTCGCCCATGGCCGTCAACGAGATGGTTCCCCTCATCTACGCTGGTGTCAACGGATTACTGGACAGCGTACCCGTCCCCAAGATTCTCCAGTGGGAGGCTGACTTCCTTGCCCACCTGAGGTCAAACGAGACTGAGATGCTCGAGACAATTGACCGGGAAGGAGCGCTCAGCAAGGACCTGGAGGCGAAGCTCAAGGAGGTTGCCACAAGCTTCACCAAGAGCTTCTCTGCATGAACGGGAGAGGTGTTGAAGAGTGGGTAGAGCCTATTTTACCGTTTCTCGAGGGTCAAAAAGCGCTGATTGGTCCTCTGGGGATAGATGTATAATAGAAGATGCGTTCCTCGCCATCAGCTGTCTCAATATGGAAGATTTGTTCGTTTTCTGATTGGTGTGGCTGGTGTGTGTGAAGCGCATGCCTCCTCTGATAGCGTCGACTACTTCTACGTGATCCCTTTGGCGTCTCTTGCAGTACATAGGAGAGTGGTTGAAGTTGTACATGGCCAATGTAATTTCCGTCCGTTCATCTTGGCTCTGACATGTATTGTGATGTCCACTCATATACGATACTTCATTCGATGATATGCTGTTTCGCATAGCTTCGTCGCGATTGAAGGATATATAGGTTTACGTCGACTGATTGTTGACTTTGAGTTTACCAGAACAGTCTCGCTGCTGTTGACTGTTGACATGCGATTATTGCTGCAGTTTCATGACACACGTCGGTCATGGCGACCGGAAGTGTTCATTATGCATCCAACACAAAATCTCATTCAATGCAACGCAAGCTGCTCTTCCCCAAGGTGCTCGCTCTACGAATCTATCGTTCACATCCCTACTTCTTCCCACCCCCACTCTCCTCTCCATCATCATCCCCATCCCTAAACGGATCGTCCCCAATCTCAATCGCATCATCCCCCGCCGCCCCTTGCTCATCCTCATCCCGATACTCATCATCCCACGTCGTCCTCAAACTGATATCATCGTCGTCTTCCCTCAACCGCTCCGCTGCTTCCAGCGCACTTGGATCATCCGCGTACTCGCGATCCAGCTCGTCGATACTAGCTCTCCTTATGCCGGCGCGCTCCTCGGCCTCGAGCTGTGCAGCGCGCTGCTTCGTCTTTCTGTACATGAACCATCCCGTCACAACGCCCGCTACCGCGCCAATCGCTATGCTAATGTAACTAATCGCCTTCGTCTTCGCGTCCATTTTGCCCCCTGATTCCGCAATCTTTTCGAGCTGAGACCCGATGAAAATGTGTAGCATGAGTTTCGGGGACACGATAGCTGTTGCGGCGGCGAAGGAGGCCCAATGTACGGTTGGAAAGGTCGCGACTGCGCCGTTGGAGAGGGAGTAAGGTAGCGGGCACATTCGGATCATGACGAGGAGTTTCAGGCCGTCATGTTTGAGGGTTAAGGCGAGGGCGGCGAAGCGCTTGTCGTTTGCGATGAGGCGGTGGACCATGTTTTTCAGGAGGGAGCGTGAGAGGAGGAAGGATGCTGTTGAGCCGGCGACGGTGGCAGTGGCGGCTATGAACCATCTACACGACCCCGTTAGCTGAATGCCGGAGTTGTTGATGTAAAAGTGGAAGTGAAGAGTGGAAGGTAGGAGTCAAGGACATACCCATTCGGAAACCCATAAACAAACCCCGCAATCGTAACCAGACTCCCATACCCTATCAAGGGCGGAAACGAAACCGTAAAGATAAGAGCCCAGAGAATAAGCCAGCCGGCTCTAATGTCCCGCCATTTCTTCGCGACAGGCAGCAAACTCCCGAATATCTTCTCATTGTAGATGAGGAACAATATGCCCCCCACAGCTAGTACCACGTTGCCGACCCAGAACAGCACTCTTTGGAAGGGCGTGAGCTTGTTGTACCGGGACAGCGCCATGCGGCTAAGCTTGTTGTAGTTGGACGTTATTTTCTGGCGCATCGATTGTGGCTGCTGGCTGTGGTGCGAGGGATTGCGCCGGAAAGAGGACGTCGAGCGGCGTGTCCATGGTAATGTCTCGCCAGATTCTTCGTCATCTAACGGGAGCGCAAGTGCGCGCGCGTCGTAGTCGTCCGCTGGCATGGTGGAGCTTGGGGATAGTGGGAGCGGCGCGGAACGATGCGGGTTAGATCGAGGTCTGGGTAGGTGTTTTGTGTGTTATGACTGCATTTTGGGGATGGTATGGGGTGGGAGACGTGGACGGACGAAACGGCGCAGTTGTGGTTGAGTGCTTACTAGAGGTTGCTAGTGGTAGTGGTGGATGGTTTCATCCTCATTCAGTTAAGTTCCGGGAGCCGGGATGTGCTGCCTGCACCGCCTCATCATGCTGCAGGGCCGCTGCGCTTACAAAGTAGAGCTTCAGATAGCCTGGTTTATTGTGGTGGTGAATTGCTTGATGTTGGCTTCAACTTGGAGTGCTAGACAGTAATTTAACTGAAGCTCGAAGCTTTACCATCTTGAAGTCACTCCATATGCACCTGCAAGCATATCACCGGCACGTGATTCAGCCTCATGCATGACGGCCAATGGCTCTCTGCGGCAAAGATGGATGCATATGCAACGTCGCTCAATGGACACGGAGAGATCAAGGCAAATGCAGCAGTCTGCCTGGCCGTCTTCTCGGTCTCCAGCGAAGGAATCATATACAATCTCAAGCAGCTGCGACGATGTCGGATCGTCTACGATAAGTTCTTGAAGTTGGTACCAGAGACAAGATTCTGGGATTGCGGGATCCCCCACACATCTACGTAAGGCTAGCCCGTCCTGAGCTTCATTAGCCCTGCGCATCGCTCGGTCCTCCCATTCACTCTTTTTGCTCTTTTGGCGCCGTTTTCTGGTAGTCAGTTTCGCAGCTGCTCCTGCGGGACTCGTGCCAGTCCTTCATCGCAGCTTCATTTCTGGCGCGGTCCCCCGTGCCCTGCTGTTTCCCGGCGCAACCCTTAATCAGCCCGTACCCCAGGCCTCGACCACCGCCATCTCTTCGTTCCCGCGCGCAACTCTCTCCCCTGCGTTCACCCTCCCGTATCCTTGAACAGTATTGAAGCCAGCATGGTCGCCGACAACCTGTATGAGAAGGCGCTGCCTGTGCTGCAGGACGAGGCGCTCGACGACGAGGACAAGACGGACCGGCTGGAGGAGCTGATGCGCAAGGAGACGAACCTCACGGGCAAGTCGCTCGAGAACATCGTGCTGGACTGCCTCTGGCGCTATCGCGATGCCGGCAGCTCCTCGAGCAGCCCACCACCCAGTCGTCACACTGTCATCCGCCGTCAGTCGCCCGCCCCGTGGAACGGCCGCAGTTCCACTCCTGTGAGCAACTCTCCGCGCCTCACGCATCCACCGCCAGGGTTTGGCATCGTACCGCCAGCCTTCAACCGCGCAATATCTTCAACCGCGTCTCCCTTCACATCTCCGCGACCGTCGCCGCGCCTCGCCTTCTCGAGCCCGCACATCCCTCATAGTCCGAGCCTCAGCGCATATCAGTTCAGCGAGGGGCCGACAAGCCCCAATCAGGACTCGTATGGCGACCTTGATGGCCACTCGGTAGACTGGCTGGTCAACGATGACTCGGGTAGTGCAGAATCGTCTCTGCTGGGCGAGGGCACGCTCAACGGCGGCGCAGCTGAATGGGTGCAACCACAGACCATGGACATGGGCCCCTATGACATGCTTCGTTCAATTCTTAGAGACGACCGGTCCGATGAGGAGCTCGAGAAGGTCCTCGAGGCGAACGGTTTCGATCTCAGTGCCGCTCTTCTTTCACTCATGGGCCAGCAGATGGAAGGACAACAGCTGTCTACGCCCAGCCACGAGCAAGCCAGCTTTCTCATTGGCAAGTCGATGAACCCGACCTTTAGACCTGCGACGCCGTCCGGACAGCAGAAGAGTAACATCGTGTGCAAGTACTTCCTGTCCACGGGACACTGCGCCAGAGCAGACTGCAGATTCAGCCATGACACCAGCAAGACACTCTGCAAGTGAGTCGTCCAGCTTTTACTCACCCTGCACAGATTCTGACCCCAATGTTTAGGTACTTCCTGAACGGTAATTGCCTCGCTGGTGAAACGTGTTTATTCTCCCATGACCCTTCAGCTCTGATGGCGCGTATGGCTGTTTCTGATGTCGCCACTCCACCGCTCCAGTCGCAGATTCCCAACTTTCAGATGTCCGATTATGAGTTCCCCACGGTACACTCCGGTGGCGGCTCTCCATTCGGAACACCACAAATTCACACAGCGAATGCAACTACTCTTGAGCAGCTCTATGGCTTGACTGGCGGCGCAACTCGTCCTCCGCCTGGGCTGAGTCCATACCCCGTCTTCACTCCGGGGAGTCGGCCGCAATCTCGCACCGGCAGCCGCCAGACTTCTCGTGCTCCAACTCCATCCGTGCTCGCTGTAGATGACAATGAGATGTTTCCAAGCTTAGGTTCAGCAGCTGCAGCAAAGATGGGTAAGCGGCACCATGGCAAGCGAGGCGGTCACGGCCACAAGGAGAATGCCGTCACGCCAAACAATCTCGCCGACGTTGTGCGCATGTCGCCAGCTCCAGCTCCGGCCACCCCTGTCCGCAAAGGTCTTAGAACAGCCAAGAGCTTCAATGGTACACGTGAGAATAGTGCGGCAGCGCAGGCGATCCCAGCTCCTCAGCACATTCCATGGCTTGACACTGGCGAGAGAGGAAACCAAGCGTACCTGAAAGCTCGCGCAGAGGCCTTTAAGCACGGCAGCCTGCGCAACAAGTTTCTACAAAGGTGCGATTCACGTTGAAAGTGACGAATGGCTTGCTGACTTTCCACAGTGCTGCCCAGGCATGGAATCGCAGTGACAGTCGAGCTGCCAAAGCTCTCAGTCTCAGAGGGCAAAGTGAAAATAATCTCATGCGTGAAGCACATCGTGAAGCTGCCCGGATCCTGTACGAAGAGCGGAACAAAGATGCGGATGATGCGAAAGAGCTCTATGTCGACCTTCATGGTAGGTTCTCTGACGCTTAGATCTGGTGAGGCTCTCGCTGACTTTAAACAGGGCTGCATCCCGACGAATCTGTATCATACCTCGAAGGTATTCTTCTCAAGCACAGCTCGTCCTCCCGCCCCGTCTACGCCATCACTGGTACTGGCCACCACTCCAAGAACGGCAAAGACAAAGTCGGCAAGGCCATTCGTGGCTTCCTGAATGAGTGGCGATATGCCTTTCGCGAGTTTTCTGTCCCAGGCGACCGCAACAATGTAGGTGGCATATTGGGCATTGACCCTAGCAGCTACGACAAGAGCGTTGCGGAGCGGCCGAAGGATCCAGAAAGCGAAGCTGAGAATGCGAAGAAAGACACGAAGATCAGGATCATGAAGAGGGATGAGGTGTTAGACGCCCCGAAAGGTCCGAAGCAGCTGGCTTGAGGGCACTTGAGGCTTGTTGATCATGATGAGTAGGTAGAAAGCAATAACAAAGAGCTTTACATCACCCTCTGTCGCTTTTAGTGCTGGCACTTCTTCCATAGTGAGTCGCTTTTCCAGTACTACAAGGGTCGTTTTACGTGATCATTCCTGTACGCTGAAATCTTCCGGGTGCGAGGTAAGTGAGAGGGTAATTATGTAGACTCCCTCTGCTACTCATAAACAGCAGACCAGCATACCACCGTCGGCATAACAAATGCGACATGTCTGGGCGCAATAATGGTGGCCATGTGCGCACGTCATTTCGTGTGGAGGAAGGCACCTTCCCAACGTGCTTTCCACAACCACAAGCTCCATCGCTCACCTCACCTCACCAAGCTTCTTCACCCCACATCACACAATCGCTCACACTTTCCCTCTTATCTCACCCTACATCAGCATCCAATATCGTGCATTGCTTCTCACCACAATCTTTTGCACCGCTTCAGTCGTCGTAGCTCTACCTTGCAGCTGCACCCCTTCGCTATTCTGCTTCATGTCGGCCACTCACCCCGTCTGAGTCAAGATGAGTCAGCGAGCACGTCCGGGCAGTGCCCAATCCCCTGGCAGTCAGCCGCGGCTGTCGATAGACGGAGCGGAAGCCCTCCACTGGGGCAAGAAGACGCACGACGATCAAGTCTTTCTTTTCGGACGCATGAAGGAGCTTGAGGAGCAGCATCGTGACTATGACGCACGCATCCAAGCTACGGAGACCATCGCGGAGGCTGCTGAAGCTGCCACCTCACGAGTCCGCCGTATCGAGCAACAGGTCGCTGCCATTGAGTCAGATGAGCAGGATCGGCCCTTTGACAAGTGGGCGGAGGGTGAGATCTCCGAGTTCAAGTCTTTCATCGAGAAGAACAAGAATGTTCGCCAGAAGATGATAGAGTTGGGAGACAGGCTCTCGCGCGTGGAGGACCCCGTCGAAAAAGCTAACGACACATCTCACGAGCTCAGTGTTCTCCGCAATGAGATTGCAACTATGAAGAGAGATCGTGTCAGCGATGCCAACCGTATCCGCAGCCTAGAGTCCGATCTTACGAGTATGATCTTGCGTATTCCTGCATTGGAGAGGGCATCGCGAGAGACCAGCAGCCGCCAAGCACCAAAGCAGATGTTGCCACCACCTTCGAGGCAGCCACCGAGACCTCTCAGTACTGAGACGCCTGACGACGACGAGACTGAGGATGAGGATGAATTCCAGCACCTTGTTACTCCGTTCATGACCGAGCAGTCAGCGCAGGGTCAGGCTCAGGTTGATCGAAGCCCAGTGCCCACGACGAAGTAACACAGCGTCGATCACACTCTATTCAGCTTTCTGACAGTTACAGGAGCTCGGGCTTCGTACTCCCTTCATCACCAACCAAGGGTGCCGGCATGAATGCTAGGCTGCGGATGATGCAGCGAAAGTCTATCAACGAGCCCAAGAGATCTCGCGACCCACCAACCTCTGTTGCCTCCAGGTCACGGCCATTTGCGGCCCCTAGTTCTCTCCCCGCCACGCAGATCATCGACCGGCAGACTCCCGCTATGTCGATCCATGGTGAGGATGTCTCATCGCTACACTCTACTCGGGCACCGCCCACAAAGTCGCGTGGCGTAGCTCCCAGTTCAGTCTCACGGTCTTTTATCCAAGCGAACGATCCACCTGCTACGCAGATTGTCAAGAAGCCTACTGCCATAACGAAGGTAAAACATGACAAAGTATCACCAACCAAGGCTGTTTCAAAGGCACAGCCTTCTGCTCATCATGTCGAGAAGATACCAACACGGAAGCGAAAGCTGGATGATACGGCCTTCAGCCCTCCAGTGACACGCTCTCAGGGTAAGTCGCAAGATACAATTCATGTCCAAGTATCAGCTGCTCAAGGTGACACATCGACCGTTGAGGACCATGCGAATAAGGAGCCTGCGGCGAAGCGAAAGAGAGGCAATGACACCAGCTCCAAGACGTCGAAGGGTACCAACGTTCCTGCCAAAGCCGCTCTCAGCGCAGCAAGTCTTGTCAAATCATCACCACGCAAGGTTGCTCCGACCACAGCGAGCGTCACTCGGACATCACCCCAAAAGAGACCTGGTCCAAAGCAGCGCAAGAATTGCGACTCTTGCTCCAGGAGACATAAGAAGTGCGACCACGCACGTCCTGCTTGCAGCGAGTGTACGAAACTAGGCCGCCCCGAAAACTGCGTATATCCCGACCCGCCTGAAGACCAAGATCAGCTTGTCGCGCCATTGCCGTCAAGCCCTGTGAAGAAGCCGATCAAGCCAAGCAAGTTCATTCTGAGTGGAAGCCCGCAAAAACCCACAAATCGTACTGGTTTTCACGACGACCCGCGCGCAAGCTCCAAGACGTTGAGCGCTGCCCACACTTCGTCATCGCCCATGAAGCGTTCTTCGTCACCCATAAAGACTTCTTCGTCGCCCGCAAAGGCTTCGTCGTCACGCCAGAAGCCCAGGGTAGCACCCTCATCTCGGCGCGCAGCTGTACAAAACTCCACTTCGCCACCTCCTCCGAGTGCCCGACCACAGCAACAGGTGGTGAAGGCAGGCAACAGCCCCATGTCGAGGGGGGAGGAGTAGATGGAGTTTCATCCAGATGACTGATGTCTCTACCCAGTTGTGGAGCCAGAGATAGTTCTGCATTTCTCTATGTCTCCTCAAAAGCATACAAGCCCTCCCGATCCTCCACGGGAACCTCCATATTGCCCTCCTCGATATCCTTCCCATCCACCTTGAGCCCCGCACGCATCATATCCCCCGTCTTGACCGGCCCCACTCCCTTCGGCGTTCCCGTAAGTACAATATCGCCTTTTTCCAGCGTCATCACGCGGCTAATGTCGCTCAGTTGCCGCGGAATTCGGAACAGCATTAAGTTGGTGTTATCAGACTGTTTCATCTCTCCGTTCACAGACAGCCAGATATGTGCATTCTGGGGGTCGGGGATCCGCGACTTCGCGATGAGGTTGCTGATGGGCATGAATGTGTCGAAGCCTTTTGCAATGGACCAGGGGAGACCTTTCTTTTTCGCTTCGTCTTGCACGTTTCGGGCGGTCATGTCGATGGCGAGGATGTATCCTACGCGTGTGGAAGATAATCAATGTTGGTGTTATTTAGATGGTGGGGAATGTCGTGCGGGCATGTAAGAAAAGTGATTTCAAAGCAACGAAACGTACCTTCAATAGCGTCCATTGCGCCTTTCGTGTCGTCTGGATGCAAGTCTCGTATGGTCTTGCCCATGATGAGACCGAGTTCGATCTCGTAGTGCATGGTTACGCCTTTTGGGCGGAGTACGGGTCCTGCGCCAGGTAGGAGGATGGAAGAGGGTGGCTTGAGGAAGAAGAAGGGTTGGCGGGGAGTCGCGCTTGAGAGCTCTTTGATGTGGTCTGCATAGTTCCGGCCGATGCACATGATCTGGGCTGGTGTTAGTGATGGTGTCTTACTATAGCACTCCCTTTCCTTCTGTGACGACGCTGAAAGACAGTTTATCCCGAGACTCTCGTCTTCCAATTGAACCTTCTTGACGTCCCATTGATAACTCTTCCTCTTCGTCTGCTTCAATCACGTACCTTTCGGCAATTGTTCCGCACAGCTTGTATAGACGCCATCTTCGCTAATTATCACTCGGTTCCTTGCAGAAGAGAGTGAATCCAGACACGTACAATTGCACAAGGTAGAAGACGTTTAAGTCCATGGCAATTGACGGTGTGGACCCTCGTCCCGCTACGGCAGCGTACCCGATGTGGGATGGAATTCACCGAAGCTTTGACCATCGCGCCTGACATCCCGCGCCGAATCACGACGTCACTTGCAACATTCACCACGAACGAGACGAGACGAGTCGAGACAGCGCACCATGGCATCCCAACAAGAAGCACCTATGCAACTCGCAGAAATCTTATCCGATCTCGTCTCACTGCGCGTCTGCGTACGTCCCTCACCCCCTCACCCCCACTCCCTACCACCATCTAACACCCCCATAGGACCAAGCAGCCGCCTTAGCCCTCGTATCCGCGCGCCCATCTACATCCACATCCGATATCCACGCGACCTCGAGCGCACAAGACGAGCAAGATCCGGATCTAGCGCGCGCGAAGGAGCTGCTCAAGTTGCATTATGAGGTCAAGGAGGCGAATAAGAGGGGGGAGTTGAGGAGTGGGTTGGAGGAGGCGAGGAGGGGGGTTGATGGGGCTGTTGGATGAAGAGGGGTTGGGAATGGGATGATAAGACAATATACATGGGATGTCGCGAAGATAAGAACGGAGGTGCGTTGAAGACGGCATCAATATGAGTCAGGGAGCGCAAGGTTGATGGCCATGTGCCAAGAGGAACGGGCTGTATCAGGCGGTGGATAGTGTTTGGAGACTTGAAGAAACGTGGGCCGTGTGGTAAAGAAATGACCTGCTTGGGGATGTCTCAAGAGGACTTCAATGCCATGAGCAGGGGGTCAATGCCTCGCCGTTCAGCGCTGAGTCCATTTCTCAATCGTGTTTGGACGCCCTCTTCACAATTGCCGAATACATAAGCAAATTATATGCTTCGCGTACCACGCTTTTGCAAAAGCCAATCACGAATTAAGCTAGAGAAAGATATTCCATCTTCCCAAACTCCCAGGATAGCTGGGCATCGAGCAATCACTCTCAGCAACACCACAGACATGTAAACGAACTCCCTGATGCTCCTACGAGGCATACTGACTCGCTGCAGCACGCCTCGCAATCAACAACGATCACCAATCCTGCGACTGCCCATGGAGCTCCGTGACCAGATATACGAGTACATCTTCGGTGATTACGCCCTCGGTTTCAGCGCAGGATGGTACGTGTGGCCCTAGCTTGCGGGTGCGGCACGTTTTCTTAGGCACCTTTCGTCTTGGCGTGAAGTGGCTGCGTCACTGGTGCAGTAGCAATGTCTATTCCTCCTTTATCTGCCATTTCAATTTCTCATCGTTTGACTGCCCTTCTACCACTCGCAGCTTCCGCACGTGCCCCATCCTGCCCGAGACAACAACATGCAGGACGAACAGCACGATGTTTCGACGGTGCAGGGCGAACAAACAGTACGAAGGATGTCGAAAGCTGCGGGTGCGGAGAGGTAGGTTACCAGTCACGTCTTACAGCCAGGACTAAATCAGACCAGCGTATCGAGCAACGAACAGAAGTCAAGACTCCTATTTCTGCCCGCCGAGCTACGAACGCAAATTTACGGATATGTCCTGGGCGGTCTGCGCATCCGCCTGATGATCGCAATGAACATCAACCTTTGCCTCATCGAAAGCCGCCCGCTCGATGCTAAAACAAACGAGAGATAGCAGCATCCCCAGCACTTACTAGCTCTTACCGCCGTATGCCGCCAATTGCACGCCGAAACTCGACTCCTTCCATTTGCGCAGAATACTTTCTATGGCTTTCCAGGGAACTTCACGAACGCCATCGACGGACAGCATATCAGCGACGAGCAGCTGAGCGCTATGCGCAACATTGAAATGAGCTTGAGTATAGAGGATTTCGACAGAACGCGGATACTAGGTACAAACCGGGCGACGGTCGCGATGGGTGCTGATTTACAAGAGATGTTTCAAAAGTTGTTGGAGATGAGGCATCTTACGCAGATGGCTGTGGTGTGGGAAAGCTCGCATAACACACAGATGTGGAAGACTTTTTCGGTGACGTTGAAGACTGTATTTGAGAAGGTGCTGGAGCGGAGGGAGGGTGCGGCTAGTGCTGTTGTCATGGTGAGACTTAGGGATGTTGAGTAGTCGGTCTTTGGAACTTGGGAGTGCTCGTTAAGATCTTGTTCATCCTTTAGTACAGAGGGGAAACACTTATGTATGCCTTCTCGGTTTTCCATTTGTGCGTGACGTATCCGGGCCCCACCTTCACCTCGTCCTCTGCGTCAGTCCGTGCGCAACGCGCCGTTTGGGAATTTCAAGCTCAAAAAACCTTCTAAGAGACACCAAAACTTAAACCACCTAGCCACCATGGCGAATGAAATCGCTGGCACTTCGCCTAACCAGCGAGTAAGCCCTTGTGAGACCGACCGGCTCGCCGTCATGTACGTTACAGGGAACTGACTCCGCTTCGATTAAGCTAACGAGACTGCTAGTGTTGCACGCAATCAGCTCGAGTCGCCGCTTTTACGCTTGCCTGCTGAGCTTCGGAATCACATCTACGAATACGCATTCGGCGACGCTATAATCATGATTCACCCGAGCGACTTTTCGCCCTCGTTCCGCACGAGCTGCCGGAAGCCTTTGGTGTTGGACAGGCGACCGGTTGCTCTGACCGCTGTATGTCGTCAACTGCATGCCGAGACACGACAGCTACCATTCGAGCTCGGTACCTTCTACTCAAATGCGAAATTTGAGCTTTCGGCATTTCTGAGCCACATCGCGAAGTACCAAATCGACAGCATTCGTCACTTTGAACTCCCACTCCGAAGGTCAAGTTATTGTGCAGCCTGCTTCTCACACCCGAAGCAGAAGTTCGGCGTACACGAACATCACGCGATGCACTTCTTTTCAGCTCTCTCCAATTTGAGGCTGGTTGAATTTAGGATCACCGAGCACTGCTCTTGTGCAAGGAATAAGCGTCGAATGACGAAGATTCTTTAAAGATTCAAATCGGTGTTTGGAACTACTCCTCGTGGCATGACGGGCGAGGTGAAGATGACGTTGGTCTACTTGTAGGACAGGCATGACGGCGAGCAGTGCTGATTGAACTGCATGGCTAGCGAGTCGGAACCGTCGTTCCACTTATGAGAAGGGCGAGTTGAATCTTTTAGTCTGGTATCGATGGAAGCAAGAAAAGAAGGCAGGCGAAACGCAGGGTAGCAAAGAATGCGTGAAAGATTGCGGAAGCTAGTTCAAAAGAATCTGCTCTTTCGAATACAACTTGAGGTTTTTATTACTGCTAGCGCCGACACCCCGTTTGTGCGGTGCGAGACCTCTAGACCCATTTGATTGCATATTGCTCGTGTCCTCGTGCCCTTCACGTTCGTTTCAAATCCTCGCGACCACGTCCCATTCTCAAATCGACTAGAAACTACAGCTCCTATACGCGCTTCTAAAGATTCACCAGACATGATGTCTGAGTATCAAATAAAAACTGAAGTTGCTACCTGCTATCGCGCTGTCGCTTCAGGATCTGAGTAAGTTCAGCTTCCCCAAGCTTTTGTACAGTACTGACATTCACAGCAGTTGTGAGAATCAATCGCAATCGCCTCTCCTACGTCTACCTGGAGAATTACGCAACATCATCTACCGCTACTTCCTCGGCAACGTCGACATCCGCATGTTCTATGTCAAAGGTCACTGGCCACAGCACACCCTTCGCTACAGGCGCACCGGCAACTCGGATCCGCGTTGGTTCAAGGTCACGGCGAGAGTCATCGCACTTCTGTCCGTTTGTCGCCAGATCCATGCTGAGACACGCTGCTTTGTCTTCATCCTTAGCGAGATCAGCGGGCAAAGCAAGTAGTGTCTACCCAAGCTGCTAAATAGACTCGACCGCGATCAACGGGAGCATGTAGTATCTTTGCGCTTGACGCTTGATCGCAACAACATGAACTGGGATAGCGAGGGCAAGTGGGCTGGACGGCGGGGGCTGATCATGGACATGCGACCAGTCATTCTTAAGGGGAACAGATTGAAGGAATTGACCATTGAATGGCGTGGGAAGACAGGGTCTGAGGATTGGGCTTCGTTTCAGGCCAAGCTGCGCGCAGCTGTGCGACGTGGAATGTACGGATCCTTGGGTCACGGTGTAGAGACGGAGGTCATCCGGATGAAAGTCAAGACGAAGGAGACATGATACCATAAAGTGCACGCGATCGACAGCTTGCAAGTCCTACCATCAGTTGTACGCCCTAGGTGCAAATTCCAATCCCAAATTCTTTACCGTCTCCCAACAATGCCCAAGCACGACCTTGCCGTTCGTCCTCCTCTTCAATCCTTTGATCATCTGATGACTCGCGACCCACGAGTCATGATCTCTAGCAAGCCATCCCTGTGGCACATCTTCTTCAAAGTTCTCCCTCACGTGATATTGATCGCTCGTGAAGATCCACGTACCACTTGCCTTGAGATTGACCTGCATGATCATCAATCCTGGTGTGTGCCCAGGTGAATGACGCAAATTGATACCGGGCGCGAGTTCGCAAAATGAACCATACACCGGAACCCACTTGATGTCGAACGTTAAATAGTGCGGCATGTACACACCAATGTCCGTCTTCGTAGCGACGCTGTAGAAAGCGTGCTTGAGTTCTTTTTCGTGCACGTACACCGGTATATCCTTGCCCTTGAAATACTCCAAGCCACCGGAGTGGTCGAGATGCAAATGTCCCATGACCACCATCTTTACGTCTTCGATCTTATGCCCTGTCAAGGCAATTTGCTCGTCCAGGTTCATGCTCTTGTCGTAATCCAGGCGAGAAAACACATCCTGTACTGGTGCTGTAGCAAGCTCGGGGTAGTCGTCGCCGCCGCCGGTTTCAAAGAGGATGAGTCCTTCAGTCGGATGCTCGATGAGTACGGAGAGCATGACGAGTTTGCGGCGTTTATTGGCTGGGTTAGGGTTTGAGAGCGATGATGAATTGGCGGCTCTCATGAACCAGCCCTCATCGGCCTCGAGATCTCCTAAATGGAGAAGCTGCAGATGAATTAGATGAAGTGTTGTCGCGTGAAGATACAATATAATCCTACCCACAGTTTTGTGCCCTGAATTCTGTTAGTCATGTTCCGTAAAGTTCAGCATCTATAGATACACGCGTACCTCAGGAGCCTGGTTTATTAGATCCAATGAAGTAGCCATGACTATAGTGGATCGATGCAGTGAGGTGCGGTGACTTAATTCGAAGTTATGTTGGAGTCTCCGGTTATGCCATGATCTCTTCCATGCACCCAATCACTCTGGATAGGCTCATTCTTGATCATTTTCCCCGCAATGGGTCGTAACATTACTCGGCGTGTAAACCCTCGGGATTGACGTATGCGAAGGGAGGGGTAGCTCGAAACGCTACCCCACGATCCTCAGTATGCATCGATGCTTAGGGAGCAGGGCGTCAACCGCTTTCCGGAAAGATCTCCGCAAGCCTACCCGTAGAAGACCGCAAGCATGCCTGTAATTAACAACCTGTGTATATCAAGAAATGATCACACAAGACATATGGCGGTGCCAGGACGGCTCTCAACACATTGTAATGATGCGAAGAGAGCGGAAGCAAGATGCGACCTGGATATCGACCATTATGTTGAGCCGATCCCACCTTCTGAACTGTGCAGTACATTTGCAAACTGAGGTTCGCAGATGTCGACTCTTACACGTGCCTCTTCCGTGACTCTTTCTTTGTTCGGTCGCAACGGTGGAGTGGAAACGGCAGCCGCGAGTTGAACAAAGAGTCATCACTGCTCGCGAACATCAGTCTCCTACACCTCTAGACCGAATAACTATTATCTGTACAGTTTAATTGCTCCGCAGAGTCCAGTCAACACGATGAAGGAGCGAAAAAAAGCATACTACGATGTTCCCGAAGCATGGAAACCGTCAGCTAACTTCGCGAATCGGCCCATCACCGACATCAGTGACTTTCTTCTGATGGATGAGACATTCATGTTGTCTGAGTCCTCCGCTTCCTCTTTGTCTGACGCTGGAGACTTACCAGGCTCCGCGCTCGAATCGCCCACTACACCTACTGCAAAAGTAGCATCAGCTTCAGAGGAACGACGACCGAGAGGGAGGAGCATAAGCAACGGTGTAGATCTCGCAGAACGGCCGAGGCTGCGCAATAAGTCGGCCACAGCGCCACCAGGGGGAGTCAGTGGACCAGGCTACACTCCTCAAACTCCGAGGCGAGCAATCAGCGCGAGATTGGGAGAGCTGGGTACAATAGAAGAGAGGACTCCGCAACAAGAGACGTACGTGATGGAGACGAGAAAGCTGCTTCAACATAAGCAGACCGAGCAGTACAGGCACCAGCCAAAATCTCTTCGCATTCCTCCGCCACGGCCACCACGTCCCGAAGACAGTGTAAGGACCGACAGCCAAGTCACAATTCGAGCCCCGAGGCCTGGATCGTTCTCTCAGAAAGCAAGAGTAAAGAAAACTTTAGAGGGCAAGAAAATGGGATGGCTGAACACTCGCATTGTGGACTTCGAGTCGAGAGGACTTCTGAGCTCACCTACATCCTTGTTGCATACACCTCGTGAATTGTACCCAATTCCAGAAAAACGCTCAGCGGGTCATGAGCACTGGCGCGCATCTGGAAATGATCCTTCAAGCCCGCATTGCATCGATGCGCGACGGTCGATCATGTCTAGTCTATCGACTGGAAGCCCGCAAAGTCATCGCGTGCGACGTAAGAAAAGCAGCAAGAGGTGTAGCCAGGCTAAGAAGCCGCGAATGTACGTGCCAGGCCCGATCCGTATCGAAGGGCACCACGCGCAGCTGCGGAAAGGCTCAGTCGCAAGTCTGAATCCGTTTGACGGAGGGACAATGACCAGAAACAAGAGATATTCAGACATGATTGTCTTGAACAGCTTGACCATGTATTTCGCAGAGCTAAGTGTTGTCGAAGATGCCACAGAAGAATGTCTGGACCGCTACTGGCTTGAGACACCACCGGTTCAGCACCACGTTGCAAGCCGCACGAAGCCCAGTATTTCGAGCATCGAGGGAATTCCCATCCCAGACATCGCAGAGGTTCCTAGGAGGCCATCGTGAACTCCTCGCGGATCCAGATTCTCGTTCTCGTCTGCGTCGTCCAGTTCTAGGACCGCGGCTTCTGGGACGCCCATGCGTCAGCGAGGTCGACTAAAGAGGCTGTTGACTCCAGAATTTCCTAGCTCATTGAAGTGACGATCTTGATAGGTGATGAAATGAACAACTATTCCTGACCACAATCGGAACTGTGTTCGGTGTGATGTCCTTCAATCGACAAAGACGATACGTCGCATCCGGCTTAGAGAACCGGTGATGGTGATCAGATGGCTCTCGACCACCACAGGGCGGGCGCTGTCAGGCCACAGCCATTGCCCGAAACGGTGCACTGCATGAGGGCGTTGAAGACAGGTGGTATGCCTCCAGTTGGAAGTATGCCTCGTGGCTTCAGATTACGGGACGATAAGGATCTTGGTTGGATGATGGATTGCATTTGATATGCCTCCGGTAAGATCGGCAACGAGTGGAGGACGACGCTCTGCCGCTGACCGCAGAAGTGACCGGATGTGAAGGCATGCAGGAGTGCGCGTTGTTCATAGGCAAGATGGGGATGATCCTAGCACGCGGCGGTAGTAAACTTCCGATTTGGAAAAGTGAAGCAGCCAATCATCGATGTGACTGTCGCAGCCCATCCAATAAAACACCAGAGCACACACTTAGATCGTCGGCTTGATTGCCCTTCTGAAGCTTGGCTTTGCCCTTGTTCCACGCACCACGGCCCGCGTTGTCGTCAGAAGTCCTCCGAAATGGCGCCCGCGATTGCCAGCACATCACCCCGTTGTAAAAGACGATGTTCCCCCTCGACCCGCTTCATCTCTTGTTGATCGCCTTGCTATCGTGAAACACCTCATTCGTCTCTCATACTGACTATCATCGTCTATTGTACTGTAAGCGATCACTGCACCCACAGCTGTACTTTCATTCGTAGTTGCTAATCAACATCGCCGTACAGTCGCTTCGCACAGCATCATTGCCACCAAGCACATCTAGGGGACCATGCCTTCGACCATGTTTGGCAGTAGTAATCCTGTCTTCCAACAACTCGAACGGACTAAGCAGGACTTCTGGACCAGCCACGCCCACCTCTCAGAGGAGGCACGCCAGCAGCTCTGGTCACAGGCGGCTTCCTTCCCCAGCAATGGCTTCGGCACCACACACGGTTCAATGGCTCACCAAATACCACGGTCGATGCTCTCCTCGTCAGATATGACGCAACTCCCAGTACGGAAAACATTTGGTCTCTGCTCTTCCCCGATTTCTAACGCCCACTAGACAATGGACTACGCATACATGGATCGAACGTACTCCGCGCCTGCGATGGGCCGCTCCACATCAGCGACTGGGTCTGATTCAAACAACCTCCAACGATCAATGTCCAACATGTCCACCTGGCAATCGATGCCTCAGGAGCCCGCCACAGACTACACATTCTACCCTGACGCGTCGATGCGCAAACAACACACGCTTCAATCGATAGCTGAAGGCTCATATCCCAATAACGATGGCGTGGTCGAGTGGAACGCTGATGAATATATCAGCAACTACATTGACGCCACAAACCCATCTTCCCTCTCTCCTTTCCTTCCCCACAACCCACAACAATTGCACGTACTGACACCCAACTTACAGTGGAGTCAATCTTCGGATGGCTCCTCTGCACCCAGCACGCCGTCAACTGCTCTGATGACGCCGCTTACTCACTCGAGTAATCCAATGAGTCGTCAGAGCAGCTACAACGCACATTTCCTTGAAGATACTTCCATGTTGCGTATTGCATCAAATTCATCCTGTATGCTTCCGATCCTCTCAGAGGATGGAGCTCTTTCCTTTGATTCGTACACTGTCAATTCGAAGACTATCAGCGATTGCGCTGATACTTCATCATTTCCTTCTTTCACTGGCCCTGCCAGTGAAGCTTTCCTTTGTTCTTCTTCTCATGCTCAGTCTGTCAACACAAGCGCGAAAGCACTTGCACCTTTCGGGAACGACATGTCGTACCTCGCGGAGGATATGCGGAGGTCGACATCAACATCATCCAGCGAGGGCAACCAGACCGACGCTTCGGCGCAGTCTACGGTGAGCTCGCGCCAGATGCGCCGCGATCGCGAAATCATCGCGTTAGCGGCTGCTCGCAAGATTGCCCCCAAGGCGATCGAGAACTATGACGAGACCGGGTCTTCGCCATCAAATGTTCAGATGACAGAGATTCGGTCTCAGGACGGCTCGTCCAAGACTGTTGGCGTGCTCACGAAGACACCCTACGTGCGCCCCCAGCATCCTAAAATCAGATGCCCACAGTGCGACGAGAGGCCCGAAGGCTTCCGCGGCACGCATGAGCTCGACCGTCATATGGCTCGTGCTCATGCCCCCAGTAGGAAAGGGTACATCTGCGTCGACTACTCCGAGGACAAGAAGTTCCTTGCGAGCTGCAAGCACTGTTGCAATAAGAAGGTCTACGGTGCATACTACAATGCTGCTGCGCATCTTCGACGCGCCCACTTCTACCCTCGCAAGCGGGGCAGGAAGGGCAAGAATGACGAGAAACGTGGTGGCATTGGTGGTGGTGATCAGCCGCCTATGGAATATCTCAAGATGCATTGGATCAAAGACGTGGAAGTCGACAACAAGTCGCCCTCGTCGCCCGATAGCGTGTCCGACGATGCCGACAATCATGAATCGACTTTCGACATCGACAACGCATATCCAGCTCAGCAACATATCACCACGCCTATCAACACGCAGCTGGCCAGCGGTCAGAACCAGTATGCCGACTATGGTTTGTCTGTGCATGCGAGTGACAACATGATGTACGACGCCAACGGCTACACGTACGACAACAATGTCTCCTCAGCAGACAACATGAGTAGTTTTCAGTTCGATGCGTACATGTAAAGACATGTATGCTGTTCCTTTTCTTGTCGCATGTACATAACGTTTGGATGTGTTGATGTATTGACCACCAGCCCTTGCTGCGGTAGGCCTGCGTCAACACGGCGGTTTCCTTTGTTAGCTGCGGCAACGTTTTGCTTTGGCTGTCATTGTTTGATATCAGGGTACGATTTCCTCACGTACACGATGTTCATGGTATTATGTTTTGCGGCGGATGCTTTTGCGCATCGCTTTCGGTGTTGTATGCTGTTGTAGTCCCCTCTGTTGCGGGGGTAGCTGTCTCCAAGAAGATGAATACACAACGCTGCTTTCTCCAACGCATGTGATGCTACTTGCAGCGCCAGTCCTCCTGCATTTGCGAATTCAAAAAGGAACCACAAATAGCTGGACATGTCTGAGCACTTCTTGATTGTAAGCGTCAGCTGCGCACGCATTTCATGTTCGTAACTCTCACACAATGTCTCGAACATCCAAGAATACCAGCACATCTTCTTTGTCCCTCCATCACAGCCCATCGACACAAGTAGCACCTTCTCACAACGTGCTTTTTCATATCATCCCCTGAAAGAGAAGACAATGTCCTTGTCCCCATCTGGCGCCCGCCAGACAATAGCCCTGACAGCAGACAGCTTCAGCACGCAGTAACTTGGTATCGTATTGCACTCATCTGAAGACAAGACACCATCCGAGCCCCTCATAATTCAAAAAGGCACCGCAACACACACATACACACTCGGTAAACACAACATGACACTCCTCGACCTAACAGGCCACCGCGCCCCCAGCACAAATGCCTACTTCTTCACCCCCTACCCCGCAAATCCCCCACTACCCAATCACCCAAACAACCCACACCCTACACATCAACCTACACACGCAAGAACGCAGGCACAAAGTACGACGTGCGAGCCACATACGCCCCCAACCACATACTACACCAACCCGCCCATCCAGCCAAAATCACAAAATCGAAAGCAGCGCTGTGGCGCAAAACCAACTCTTCATCATCATCCGCATCATCAACACGTTCGAATTCAAGTGAGCGGTACCGCAGCTTCACACCCCCAAGCCCAGTATCGAAACACGTACTCCCACCCATGAATCTCGATGCGCTGATGAGGGGGTATATTGGGAAAAGGGAGGAAGGGGGTTCGAGGATGAAAGTGAGATGAGGCGGTTGTTTGAGTTGTGGCGTGTTTTGTTTTCTCCGGATGCTTATTTATAGGTAAACAGCATGCGTATGGTCCAAGCATTTCAACCTCCTTCTAACTTAATCGTGAAGTATATATCCCATCCATCTATCTCTGATCAACAGTCCTATTTCCCACGACCTCCGCCGGCCCCCCAGTCTGCCCAGCCGCTCCTCCGCCCTCCAGTCCTTGTGCCTTACTCTGCTTAATCGCATCCCTCGCCTCCTGCTGCTCCGCCTTCTTGCGATCCAAATCGCTCTCGAGTCCAGGCTGTCCACCGCCTCCACCCTGGCCCTTTCCGCCCTGCCTCACCGCAGCAGCGACATCGCCCTCGCCCGGCGCGGCCATTTGCTGGGCATCGAGCTCCTTGTGCCGACCTACGTCTTCCTCGGTCAGGCCCTTGGCTTCCTCGCCGGGGGGCGCGCCGTGGCGTCCGCCGCCGGGGGCTTTTGCGTTTGAGAGGCCTTGTGCGTCCGAGGCTTGCTTTGTGGGGATGCGTTGGTCTACGGAGGCGGAGTTGTCTGAGGCGTTGAAGGAGGCGGTTTCTTTCTCGACGGGGTTGGTGGATGCGGGATTACCTGGTGGGAATTAGTTGGTTCTTGATGGGTGCTGTAGATTGGCGAGGTGGGGCTTACCTGGTGTCTCGTATGCCTGGTTGAGAGTCGGCTGAGAAGGTCCCTTTGACGTATATTAGTAGTTGATGTACTACACAGTCTACGCGTGGACCACTTACTTTGGGGTCGAGTCCTGACATGGTGGTGTTTGAGGTCCGAAGTCGGATTGTGTATGGTTTAGAGTTTGAAGTTGGAGAGACTGCTCGACAGTTGTGAGACTACAAGAAGGAGGGTCTGCTCCAGAGGCTGATCTTGAGTGAGGGGCTGTATGTGCAAATGTGGAGGGGCATGCGTGTTTGGCATCTCAGGCATGGGAATGTTCGCAACAATGATCGCAGCAATGACGTAGTGATGCGCCCCACATAAAGCCTACAACCCAAAGAAGGGCTCCTGTTGTCTATCATCTGATGGCGCGCTACGTGATCGAATCGCGTCCCTTTTGTTTTTACGACATGGGAAGGCTCTGGCATGGACGCTGCGGGATCTAGGATCTGGCGTTGACAATACTGCCCGTCTAGGATCAGTGGGTTCGATGAATACACTTTGAGATTATGCATCAAAGGACTCGGAATTCTTTTAGCAAATTTGGTGAGGCAGAGGAGTGCATAGAATGTGAGTCTCTACTTCACCCAGAACGCCATCGCAATGCTACCCAAACGCCGCGCTATGCTCCAAGTCCAAGGGGTATTATACGTTCTCCATGTCCACATCTTCCAAAGGCCCGCGCGTGGCGATGTGGCTCGTCGCTCGGCTAGAGTTGTGTTTGATCGCGGCTGCCTCAGCAGCCTTCTCTCGAGTCCTGCGGTTCCATTCCTCTATTGACTCTGCGCCTCCTCCCTCAATCTTGACGGTCTTTGGCTCAGCAGGCACGCCTAGAACGGTGCCTTGGAATCGCGATTCGACGCCGGTCTTGCTGTGCTTCTTCATGAGTGCTGGACGTGCTGTTAGCGCTTTTATTCCTTGTTTGGTTATGCAGAACATACTGTTCAGGTAGTCTTCCATCTCCAGTTGGTCTAGATCAACCTGGCTGGTGGCTATTGGCTTGAGTGTGCCTGCTATCCGCCGGATCTCCTTGTTCTGGTCGCCCTTGACCCAGTTGATAAACTCTTTGACGTCTGCCGTGTCTTCGGCGTCGCGTCGCTGCTCCTCTGCTGCACGCGCGCCTGACTCCTCGCGGTAAAAGTCGAGCGGTTTTCGCAGAATCTGCTTCCATTCCTCCTCGCCCGCTGTCAGGGTAGGTACTAGCAGACCACAATCCTGCATGGCCATGCGTATGTCTGTGATGTTGGGCGTCGAGTCGTTGTGGTTGGAGTAGGCGTTGTAGGCGGTGCGCTCGGCGAGCAGCGAGATGTAGCGCACGGTGAGATCCACGACGGTGTCGACGGCCGACGACTTGCCATAGTGGAAGCCCGAGGCGCGCAGGATGTGGAGCACGGCGGGTCGCAGCAGCGTGCGAAAGAGGTCGTCGGAGGACATGCTTGCGCGTGGTCACTTGGGCACGTGAAAGTACTCTAGAAAGGTTGTAGAGTTGCGAAGGAAAGCAGGCAGAGCATTGTTGAATCTCCTCAGCGGTGGTTGTGGGGAATGCGAGCAGATCAACCGTCGAGAGCTTTGGCCTTTCACCATGCGCGCCTGCCAAGACGGAGCTAAAGTTCATTGATCGTCACAGGCGGGCGCAACTTCACATCTCGCTGCTAGACGCACACCTCGCACATGCGGCGCCTACATGCGCGCCTCAACTCCTCTCACATCCCCAACCCTGGCTAAACATAACCCACCGACACGATGAAGCTCAAACTCACGACAAAGGCGCCCGCGGACGCGCCTCCCATCGATGCGCCCGCTGCTCCATCACCTGCACCACAGAATGGCGCGCCCGCACCTGCGCCCAGAATGAAGCTCAAGTTCGGGAAGGGCGCGCTGTCTGCCGGCGCCGACGGTCCGAACGGCGACGCATCCAAGCAGAAGCGCAAATACACTAAGAAGGAGAAGGTCGAGAGTGCGCCCAAGAAGCGGGCGCGTGAAGACGAAGACGATGGCGACGCCCCGTCCGGAAAGCGCAAATCGAAGCCCACAGCAAAGATGCTCCAAGATTACGGCACCGACGACGATGACGAGCCTATGGCCCAGCAAGCCGCGCCTCTCGCACCACGCCCGCCGCCACAGCGTACCCAGTCTATCAAGATATCCATCAAGCCGAAAGTCGCGGCACCGGGCGCGCCACAAAGGACCGGCACAACGCTGGTCAAGCTGAAGGGCGCTGGAAAGCCTCCAGTCAGACCGCCCGGCGTTGGCTACGACAGCGAGGCAGACGAGGCCGAGGTGGACCCCGCCATAGAGTCACAATTCATACTACGCATGCAGCCAGGAGAGGACTGTGATGTTCTTCGCAAAGCCATCGAAGACAAGAAGGTCGGTGTGTCTGTGGCGCAAGGAGGGCCGGGCGTCCAGTTCCGCTTTTTCGACCGGGAGGGCAGACGTGCTATGGTTACGATACAGGGCCACAACTATGCTGCATCCATGGTCGAGCTTCCCACCGTCATTGAGACAATGAAGAGCTGGAACAAAAAGGACTGGGTCAAGACTGCAGACGTATGCCAGATGCTGCTTGTTCTAGGCAGAGTACAGAGCGAAGAGGAGGCGAAAAAGTACCCTCGCCCGCACATTATCGAGCCGGAGTCACATCGTTATCCCCACGGCATCACCCCGCCCATGCACTGGGCCCGCAAGCTGCGCTTCCGTCCTCGAAAATCTTATTTGGATGTAGAGCGAGCGGAGGCCCAGATGAACCGATTACTTGCACAGGATGAAGTGTCCGCAAGCACCAAATATGATCTCGTGGATAGTGACCACGAGTCATCCCAGGACGAGAGCGAATCGGAAGACGAGGAAGACGAGGAGATGCCAAATGCGTCAGAAGTGGTCGAGATGCCTATGGAAGAGGTCGATCCTGACCTTCTCGAGCAAATGCTCCAGGAAGGCCTTGTAGACGAGGACGACCTCGAGATCCAAGGCGACCCCCAGACCATTAATGCAATCCTACACCCCGAAACTCCCGGTACAGAGCCCGCGACGCCTGCGACCGCACACGAAGTTGCCATACACGCCCTTCAACAGAACAATGCAGCACCAGAAACAGAAACCGCAGCCTCTACTCCAGCAGCAGCCACATCCGCCGATGACGACGATGACGACGACGATTCAGACGAGGATGAGGTGGACGATGCTGCGGTTGCCGAAGAGCAGCGGAAGGAACAGCTTCGTAGGGAGATTGCTGAGCTGGACGAAGCTATTGCGACGAGCTTGGCTGGACTGGAGAAGCACAACAACAAGCTGTACAAGATGCGTGTGCAGACTACTATCGACAAGCAAAAGGCCGATCGCGAGATCAAGCGCAAGCAGCTTGGCGAGGGTGCGGACATGGATGAGTAGTCGATTGCTCTCATGCATTGAGTATGCGCAACTTGATATTTGTACTACTATTGCTTTTCAGCATTGCGTCGGCGTTGGATTCTGGGTATCAGGAGAGTGCAGGCTTAGCAGCACATGTGCTATTCAGGGAATCAATGATTGGGTCGCATGGTCTTCCTCAGTGTTACCATAAGCTCTTGAACTGCAAAAGTTGTCACATATAGGATGAGCAAACACTTGTCTGTGGCAATCTTTTCTGAAGCACTCGCCCTCGCCTTCCCATGTCTACGATGTGAGGTTCTTGAACACCCACACACATCCCAAAATCAATGTCGAGTGACAAGTGTGATAGATGCCGTCCCTCGCCGAAAGTACCCATCCAGCCAACCGGAGCGCTTCTTTCCCCGCACAAGTGAGCGCGATGCCCAGTTGAGCGTGACATGTCTTTCCTCCAAGCATCAAGATCTTCGTGACATGGCTGCAAAGGGTGTTGCAAGCGAATCGTCATGATCGGTGAACGGGTGTTCGACCAGGTTGCGGAGCTGATAAGGTTCGTCATGGCGGTGCGAGGTGCAGCGATCGTCAGACGGGTGTGAGTGTGAGGGGCCCACATTTATTTGCGCACGACTTTCCGTCGAGTCTGTTCAGCACTTTCATACACAACAACTCAAATGGCGAAGCGCAAGAATCAGTCGTCTGCCAATGGCCAGGCGAAGAAGAAGAGGGCTATTTCTGACGACGAGGCGCACAAGAATTTCCGCAATGGCTTGTTTGAGAGCAAGGTGCTCGAGGTCTATACGAGCTACTATGCTGAGTCGCAACCGTATGTAGTGAGGCAGTCCACATTTTACATTCAAATCTGACATTCGAAAGGTACAAACATGCCGTCATACAGAACCTCATCGACGACTCCCTCCTACGCAATGTCCGGAACGAGATTCGCGAGCACATCCACTTCACGCCCAAAGAGACGGACATCTACAAGATTCACCAGTCAGGCGACCTAGCCAACCTCGATGGTCTGGAGGACTCGGCGCTCAAGCGGCTACCAAGCTTGCTTACTCTACGCGACTCACTATATTCGTCCGCCTTCCGCAAATACCTGTCAGGCATAACTGGGTCAGGACCATTGAGTGGAATCAAGACGGACATGGCTGTGAATGTCTACACACCAGGATGCCACTTGCTTTGCCATGACGATGTCATTGGCAGTCGGCGAGTGAGCTGGATCTTGTACCTGCTCGATCCTGACATTGAGTGGAAGGCAGAGTGGGGAGGCGCGTTGCGGTTATACCCTACAGAGCATCTCAAGACACCAGACGGCGATGAGGTCAAGGTGCCGCAACCAGACTTTTCGCTTTCGATACCACCAGCCTGGAATCAGCTCTCATTCTTCACTGTTCAGCCAGGTGAGAGTTTCCATGACGTCGAGGAGGTGTATAGGAGAGGCCTAGAAGAGAAGGAAGAGCAAGATGGAGGGCGCATCCGCATGGCCATCAGCGGCTGGTTCCACATCCCGCAAGAAGGCGAGGAAGGATATGAGGAGGGTCTCGAAGAGAAGCTTGCAGAGAAGAGCTCGCTGGCGCAACTACAGGGCGGCAAAGCAGATGTCTTCGACGAGCCACAGTCACAATGGGTCGACATCCCCGACTGGGAAGAGCAAGCAAAGCAAGAGAATGACGTGCTCACCGAGAACGAAGCCGACTTCCTCATCAAGTACATCAACCCGAACTACCTCACACCAGACACGGTCGACGAAGTCTCCAAGACCTTCTCCGACGAGTCCTCAATCCGCCTCGCGGACTTCCTCTCCGTCAAGTTCTCCGCCCGGCTACGCGAGTACCTAGAGTCAAAAGACCACGAGGCCAACCCAACCCTACCCGCCAACCCACACCACAAAGACTCCATCGTCGGCACCGCCCGCCCGCCCCACAAGCACCGCTACCTCTACCGCAAAGCCATCCAACCCATCCCCACAACCCCATACCCCGAGAACGACGGCATGACACCCTACGACGACCTCATCGACGTTCTCTTCCCCCACCCCGCCTTCACAAAACTCATCTCCCTCATCACAGGCATCACGCTCACACGCAGCAACATCTTCTCGCGCCGCTTCCGCCGCGGAATGGACTACACGCTCGCGACCGCCTACGAGGAAGAAGACCCGCAGCTCGAAGTCTGCCTCAACATCACGCCGTCACGGGGCTGGGGCGACGAAGACGAAGACGCAGATCCCGACGCAAACGCAAGCAGCAGCAAAGCACCCACACAACCCGCCGAAGAAGTCGGCGGCTACGAGATGTACATGGCCGGTGACGACGACTCCGAACACCCCGCAATCCCCACGTCCCACAATGCTACCGAGACCGGCGCAGGCCAGCGCCGCAAAGCAAAAGCCGATCCTGCGATATACAAGAGCGCGGCTGAGGACGAGGACGATGGGATCCTGTTCAATCAGAGTGCTGCGTGGAATAATTTGGCGATTAATTTGAGGGATCGGGGCGTGTTGAGATTTACGAAGTATGTTAGTAGGGGTGCGGGGGGGGATCGGTGGGATGTGTGTGGGGAGTATGGGGTTGAGTTTGGGGATGAGGGGAGTAGTGAGGGGGAGGGGAGTGATGAGGAGTAGGAGAAGATTATGCGTGGAGATGGGGGTGATGATGAAGGTTTCGATACGTTTAACACGAGGTGTTTGTGTGAAATGTCTTAATGGGTTACGACTAACCACGAACTCGATCTGTCACTCCCACTCGTTTTGTATTGTTAGCTTGGAGTGACTTCCGAAGCAGATAAGTCTATGCGTGCTAACTCTTATTGAAGGATGCATGTGCTATTGACATGTACAATAGCTAATGATTCAAGCTCTAGATTCAGCTGTCATTATACGTTCTCCGGCCTGTATCACGATGTATGTTAACGAGACCGATCCTTTAGCGACCCTGATATCTCTCGATTCAACACTTTGCTCACTTGTTATCTGCATGTCGAATGTATCTAGACTAGATGCCACTCGTAATGTTCAAACCTCGAGCACGTGCTCGGCTGCCCATGACCGAACAAGCTGTTTGCAGATCCACGAGTTTGTGTCACTTCAACACTTCCACACTTCGTCCTCCCAGAACAACCATTCTCCCTCCTACGTAATGATAACGAAACTCCATCACACGCCAGACCGCATCGTCGTCGGTTGCATCTACCACATGCGGCCTGTAAGCGAGTACGAAGACCTTGGTTTCGAAACAGACATCACGATACCTACCACGCCTTGCCAACACATCCCCGCGCGCTTCCATATGGTTCTCGTGATTGGACAAGTACTCGATCGCCCGGGATACTGGCGTGTCATGATTGTACGTATAATCCAGTGTTTCTTGTTGTGACAACTTACTTAATCGTCGGAAAGATCACAACTAAATTCATCGACTTGAAGATTAGTACGAGCTACAGATTAAACTCACGGTTCACGAACTTCGTTCCGTTCACACCTAGTGCGAAGGGAGCGTATACGATGCAGCTTGAGCTGGCGGGTGGTATGAGGTTCAAGAAGGCGTCGTACTTGCGTATTGAGAGGGAGTACTTTGTGCATGAGGCTGGGTTGATGGAGATGCCGGAGGAGATTTCGAGGGAGAAGGTTGGGGCGCATTTGAGGGTAAGGGGAGATGGGGAGATGGGCATGGAGGGTTTGATGGGTGTTTTGGCGGTGAGGAAGAGGTTGGGAAGGTTGGTTGAGAGGGGGGAGGATATTGAGGTGAGGGGACCGGAAGAATGAGTTGGGAGGTAGGTGAGATTGATACCTTGCATCATCAAGTTAAGCCCGGCTGACGAACACGATGATACGAGAAGAAGATGTTGCTATCATAACTTCTAGGTGCCTATTTCGCAAGTTCCAATTGTCTCTGAGTACCACAAGGTACCTATATGGTATGTCGCTGCAAGTCGCCACCCAGATTGGATGCGAGCGAAGGATGTGCCATTCATTAGCACCCATCACCAGAGTAATATCCTTATGCGAGCCTTTCCTTCCTTGTGTACCTCGTACGAGCTACTTCGTGTGTTGTACCGAGGTCCAAGCACGACGCGCCACAATACCTTCCTTCTCTTTCTTCAGTCTCACGTCCATTTCGATAACCTCGCGCATTATCTTTGCCTGATGTCTCTTCTTCCCGATTTTCTCTCGGACGGTCTTTGAGGTGACGGTCACTTCCTGACTATCATCAGAATTTCAATGTAGTGTCAGCCCCACATCTCCACACCCCACACTACTACAGCACGGGTATCATCTCACCCCGGATTTCAACAAAGCTACTTTCGAAGTTTCAGTAACCACAATCACAGTTGTACGTTATAATTCTTTTGCATTAGGCCGCCAATCCGGACAGGATGTCTCCAACAGAGCACACCATCAATCACTCTACGCTTGGCTGCTCACTACGCGGCAAAGCATCGGACGCCTCAGTGCAGTTCCGAAACCTCAAGTATGCGTCGATACCAGCCCGCTACAAGGACTCCTCTCCCAACGACACTATTGAAGTCGGTCAAAATGGCGTCTTCGACGCCACCCACTTCGGCCCATCGTGTCCACAGATGCACAGAGCGCAAGCATTCGATCTGACCTTCGCTGGTAACGTCATACTACCTTCCGAGAAAGGTCAAGGCGACACAGAAAAGATGGACGAGTTTGAATGTCTACACGTCAACGTGACTGTGCCGAAATCCGCACTAGACACAGAAACGAGCAGTGGGAAAGGCCTGCCTGTATTCGTATGGATCCACGGCGGCGGCCTAGGCATTGGTTCAAATTCCTGGCCGCAATACGATCTCCAGCGCTTCGTTGACCGGAGCGTTGAACTCGGCAAACCCATCGTCGCTGTATCGATCAATTACCGCCTCGGCCTGTGTGGCTTTCTGGTGAGCAAAGGACTAGGCGCGGCAGGCAATATGGGGTTCAAAGACCAAGTTCTGGCGTTCCGATGGGTCAAGAAACATATCGCTGGCTTTGGCGGCGATCCTCACGACGTTACCGCGGCGGGTGAATCCGCGGGCGGGATCTCGCTGTCGACGCTGCTGTGTGCAGATATGGGTGAAGAGACTCTGTTTGAAAGGGTAGCGATTATGAGCGGCGAAACTACATTGAAGAAACCGCGGAATTCGTGGTGGCACGAGAAGATATACAACCACCAAGCTAAAACCCTAGGTATTACCGTGAAAGATCTCATGACCATGTTCCAGGATGCAGACGCAATCGAACTAGCTCAGAAGGTACCCTTCGCGCAGAATCACTGTGGTTACATCGACGGCACGTGGCTTGGCTCTGATCCAGCACCCAGTGTTCTAGCGGACGGCAGTGATCCGCGACATAAGCCCAGTTGGTGCAAGGAGTTCGTTATAGGTGATACGGCCCACGACGCCACGGTTCTCAAAGCAAGGATCCTGGATCATCCGCGCGTGAGGGAAAACTTGCGAAACGCATGTGCCAAATATCTCACTGAAGCGGAGACGCAGCGCTTACTAGCAGTATACGGCCTCGACCTAAAGCTGTCAGAAGACGAAGAAAAAGCCACACTCCTTATCCTCGCATCCGAACTCCGCTTCTACCTCCCCTCGCTCCTCGCACAAAAAGGCTGGCTTTCTACATCCCCACCCAAATCCGCACACCGATACCATTTCCACGCCTTGAATCCTTTGGCTGGCAACTTCACCGGCCTTTCGAGTCACGAATTGGATGTAGCGTTTCTACTGCAGAATTATAACGAACACCTCGACGAAGAGAGTCGGGCGCTTGCACAAGGCATGACGGATCGCTTCATCGCGTATGCGAATGGCCAAGGGTGGTGTGGGGCGGGTAGGGTGGTGGTGTTTGGACCGAAGGGTGTGGAGGAAGTTGATGCAGGGGTGTATGATAAGGTGTGGAGGGGTGGGAGGGGTGAAGTGTTGATGAGGATTGGGGCGGAGAAGATGTGGAAATTAGCGGAGATGTGGCAAGGTGTATTGAGCGAGGATGTTGAAGAGGTAGAGGGTGGGGCGAAGTTGTAGAATGGTTCGGGTCGGATGTTGGTTTAGCGCTCTGGTGTTGAACGACTGGCCGGACGGTCCTGCGACACGATGGAAAAACTACAAAGAGAAGGAATCGTCAACTCTATTCTGTTCAAGAGGGTACGACAATTCAAACGATAGAGCTTAACTTGCGATACCGCGTCATTCACAAGCAGATAGTCATCGACTCATCAGTACCCTACATTCAATGGAGTACTCCAACAAGGCCGAAGAAGGCGAGCGTAGCTGCAGTGCTTGTCAACTTCGAAGTCACACTCGGCTCACCTGTCATGTTATAGATGGAGTCTTTGAAGAGAGAGGATTACAAGACATGACAGCACCACTATCGGACACAGATCCTACCGTGAAACACATTGACTCCATCTGCAACAAGTTGAATACCTGTGGATCAATCTGTATCGCAACGTGTGACACCTTGTAAGTGCCATAAAACACCCACCATGAGAAAAGCTAATCGCAACAAAGGACATTGCAAAACCGCGAACAGTCACCGCTTCTCCGCTTAGCCACTGAGTTGCGGGAGATTGTATATGCTTATACAATAGGAGGGCATAACACTGTCATCGACGAGAAGTCTACGACCTGCCAGGCGATTTTGAACGTCTACACTGAGAAGCCGGATTGCTCTCGATATCCAGTCTCGCCTATACTACATTCGAGTCAGACCTCTCGGCAGCTCTACGCCGAAACAAAAACCCTAGTTTTCAAGCTCAACGACTTCCACTTCTCGTGACGGACAGCCAGTTTGCTGCTTGACAACGCTATCACAGAAGCTCAATGGGCTCTAATCCAAATCGTTCGCATTGGCATCAGCTTCCTCGAGGTCTACGCCACACGCGAGGAATGGTCATGGCTTTTACGCATAGACCTACCATACACCAAGCTCCAGGGCCTGAAAACGCTCATTGTTGGTAAGATGCTCGCGATGAGCGCAGATGCAAACGTGAGTCGGGCGGAACGTTTCGTTGCGGAGCGGGCACACAGGACGGTGCGGGTTGTTGTGGAGCAATGGATCAGGCCGGATGAGGGGGAACAGTTGACTTACTTTAAATTGGTGAAAAGATCTTTGCGGAAGGAGCCGGCTTCGGATGAGAAGAGGGGTGTGCTATTGAAGGCGTGGAAGATTCAAGGGATCTTGGATCGGGCGTTGATGTTGAGACGATGATGTTGTGGAATATGGTGTTGATGTTACGGTGGCTTTTTTGGAATTCTGGATATCTCGGCGCCACAATCTCGTGTTTACCTTGGCTTTCATATCAATCCCGTGGTACACTAAAGAAGATCGGGGTGTATGAGGTCCAAGTCCTGTTCCACAACCATTCGTGTTTTGCGAACTTGGTTGACTGGCTCTTGCAAAGGATGTTACTTGTCTAGTACATGCTGAACAAGATGGCTTTATCGCGCAACGGGCGAGGGCGACCTTGGGTGTTGGCTACGCAACTTTCACGTAGATCGCCATGGTCTACAACCATTAGGTGAAGTTCTGTGTTCCACTCTTGTGATTTTCTTCCTATCCACTGGCAAGTATGCCCGAGGGTTCCGCAAATGTTGAAAACGACCGGGAAGCAAGGATTAGTATTTCAACGGACTAATGGTTCCAACTTCTATAGCGCAAGGAAATCACATTGTCCTCTGTAGTGGCCGCAATCTTGGTGAAGTGAGGCTGCCTGAAGCCGCGCTTAAGAGAAGGAGAATCGAGCAGTGTGTTACCAGCCAAGGGTCAATTATGGTTTGCTCGTAGCTCTTACCCCCTCACTTCCAAGGCTGTTCTCTCTCCTCTCAATCTATTCCCAACTTCTCTAGCTTTTCAGTAATGGCAACACTTGCCAGCAGTGAGTGATAGATCGCCCACACGTGACTCCCCGGCTAGCGCCTTAGCTGGTTCTGCCCTCTCCGTATATAGCCTCCCTCCCCCATAGTCCAACACTACAAATTTCTCGCCCACTGTCAACAATGTCCAGGCCAGCTGGCTCTTGCGAGACCCATGGTGGTCTCTCCCCTGATGAAGCGGATGCTCGGTACGTCAAACGTTTCTATATACAAAAGTTCGATACTAATGGTCGCGACAGAGCCCTGCGCAACCAGACCACTTCACGGTTACTAATTCTACCCGCTGAGCTCCGCAACCAGATCTACGACTACGCTTTCGGCGGCTTCGATATCAAATTTACGATTCGAGGTGTACACAACTTGGTCTACGAGCGCAACCGCGAAACGGAAGGCCACAAGTCACAATCTGTTTGTACCCTTATAGAACTGGTCCAGAGCACCACCATTTGCCGCCAGATTCACTTCGAGACCGCACTCCTCCCTCTGCTCAAGAACATCATCTTGCTGAAACACTCCTGTGGCTTGCAACCTATACTTCCTAGGATGCCTCGTTCTCAGCAAGATGCTATCACCAAGATCCGACTGCAAAACCTCAGCGTCAATCGGCGAGATGGATGGATTACCTCGCTCGATTCCTGCGGCCTCGTAGAGCTTGGAGGGCTGTGTGAGGTGATTTTCGAGCTGGAGAGTCGCAAGGACAAGCCACTGGACGATCTGAAGGACACCATTCGTCTTGTGTTCAAGGAGACGAGGAGCAGCAGGGTAAAGCTGGTGTTCATGAACTCGACCGCTTACAGTACCATGGTATCCGAGAGTATTATTTGGGGACATCAGCTGTAAGCGCGGCATTATGGCTGCATAGTCAGTCATTTGATTTGTCAAGAAGATGAAAAGAACGAGGTGTAAAACGTACCTAAAATCATGGAATCAGCAGAACATTCACACTCAGCATGCTAAAGGAGTGATCAGTGAATACTATCCATCGTTACCCAAGCAACGCAGATTGTTTTGAGCGCGCAAAAGTTATGGAAACAGTTGGAACGGCGACGAGGAGTGGGAATTCGGCGCGGCGATGGATGCCATTTTACCAGCGCACAAAGCCAGTCCTTTAGAAAAGATGGTTTTAATATCGTTAGAAATAGCCAGGCTAGAGCTGAGTGGCGTGGAAGTGCAGGTGCAAGCTTAGCTGTGCGCACGTGCGACCGTTTGCTCTTTCCTCGTGCATTTCACCTCACATAACATAATGTCATAGCCTGTGCCACCCCTCTCTCACTCACCCTACAAGTCTTTCTCTTCTCCCCTCTACCTCTACCTCTACCTCTACCTCTACCTCTACCTCTACCTCTACCTCTACCTCAATCTGCCACTGAGCTTGCCGGCTCATCTCCGAACACCAGCAATGGAACCAAGGCGCGAATCGACCGCTTGGGGCAGCGCGTCGACGGAAACGTCCAAAGGACTCACCAACAAGGAAGCAGATGATCGGTTCGCAAGCCTTTGAAGTCTGGGAAGTTAATGTACTAACGTATGACAAGAACGCTGCAGAACTAGAGTGACTCACCACTGCTTCGCCAGCCCGCTGAGCTACGGACTCAGATCTTCGACTACGCTTTCAGTGGCTACCGCATCATCTACGTATCCGGCAGAAGGTTCCGTAAGGTATCACATGCTGACCCGAAGATCTCGGGAACGTCCATCGTTTCCACTTTGCAGCCTTTCCTCCACCGCACCACTGTCTGCCGACAAATCCACTCCGAGACAGTACTATTACCGCTTCGCAACAACGAGATCGAACTCGGATACTTCGATGAGGACAACAACAAATGCTCTGCTATGACGACCGCACAGCAGGATGCTATCGTGCAGGTGCGAATCAGTCGTGTCCCGGTTGTGCCTTTCAGACACTTTCGGGTTGGACATTTCCCCACGAGCGGCGTACTGAACTTGAAGGGCTTGCGTCGCGTTGTCTTTGGATTTCTCGGCGACAGTCACTACCATGAATCATATCTTGAAAAAAATATGGACTCGATCCGCGCACTTTTCCGGCGCGAGGTGGGGGTAACTTTCGTGAGCCACGATACTAGTAACGATATCCTCTCCAAGCTTGTTGACGAATGGTAAAGTGATGGAGGCATGAGTTGCGGCTGAGAGATACCGACTGCGGGTTCGATTAGGGAAGGGACAGCACGTGAGGGTTCACAGGAAAGCGTTGTTCGAGAAGGATACGTGCCTCGAAGATGAGGATCAAATGGAACGTAACCGCTCATATTCGACCAAGAAAGAGGCACGAGCATCACAACACGTTTCAATACTCAGCTCAATGCCGTCTTACACACCAATCGAGTCAGACCAATCGTGGTGAATAACTCAATAGCAACAAATGAGCTGTGTCTATGCAACTCAAATTCAGCCGCTGTTTGCTCTTTGCTTTCCATGCTTCCTGTGAGACTATATCTAGTCTTGACCCTCTCACCAAGCTCTTCTCATCCACCACAGCCTATACCGCTGTACATACCCAGGGCCGCGTTGACTGTCGCCATACCACTGACGCTGGGCAGCACCGACACGTTCAAGACCGTCTCTGCCCATCAACAATGGCGACCTCGTTGATAGGAAGCGCACCGCTTGAGAAACACGGACTTGTAAAGTCCCCGTGGGACAGACGGATTGGAGTAGGGATGCTCGTGTAGTCGGGGGTGGAGGAGCGTGAGCGCGAGCAGATGGGGGAGGCCGAAGAGGATAGGGTGGAAGGAGGGATTGTTGAGGAGAATGGGAGGAAGCCGCTGGGTTATAGAGTATTTGGTAGACTGGCACTGGATATGATTGACTTTACTTGACTGCGAGAAGGACTTGAAGTTGATAATCAGGAATTTGTGGCTGTGTGAGGTTATTGCGAGGTTGATTGTCCTCGTGTGCTAATATTTCCAGAATGTCTGGCTTCAGGCCGACCACATGTGACATGATGCCATGAACGCGATTACTTCAAGCAATCGCTTGTTGCAAACAAATGCGCATTCACTATTGTCGACTGTATAGCTCTATGGGTATCTCTGATGCTGAAAACGCCAACCCGGATCATGTAGCAGTCTCCTCGACCGCGGCATCCACCTTTGCCTTTTTGTTCTTCTTTTGCTGACTCTTAGACACGAGCACGTCCTTGGCTGGCTGCGGCACTGGTGTTCCTTCAAGCTCGTCCCCTGGCCGCTTGCCATTCGTGTTCTTGCTTTTCTTCGACTTGCCCTTCTCCTTGGGCTCCACATGGGCTGGTGGTGCGGGCTTCTCACCACCGTAGACAATATCCACCACGCCCTTGTAGCTCTGGCGCTTCAGTCGTGCATATTCGACCACACTACGGGGCTCCTTGGTGAGGCCGTCCTTGCCCCTTTCTGTTCCCAGGCCCCAGACAGAAGCCAGATTGATGATGTCGCTGGGAGCCCGTATGCCAAGCGCGCTCTTCGCTTCCGAGCTGAAGATCAGACCACGGCCCCGCGTGACTCGTATGAGCTGTGTCGCATTGCTGATCAGGTTGCGCTTCGCCGCTGGGTCGCTGGACAGTATTCCCTGACTGTAGCACAGCTCAATCTTGATGCCCCGTGCGATCGCAGAGCCCAGCATGGGAAACTTGAAGTAGGTTTCGAATCTTCGCGATAGGTCTAGCGAGATGATGTCAACGTCGAGGCTTTGACATGCTTGCTGTAACGTGCGCTCGTCGGTGGGGCGCGCGGCGACCAGGTCATACAGCTGCTGCAGCTGGGGTATGCGGAAGTTGGAGGCGGCGTCGGTGAGGAAGATGTTGCATCGTTTGAGGATGCGCAGGCGTGGCGGCGTGGAGAATGGAAGGGCATTTGTGACGGGCGACGACTGTGAACTTCTAGTCAGCGGTTGCCACGATCCCAAGAGTCAAAACAGTGCATTTAGCGGGTCTTGAAGCGCATTTCACGGCAAAGTATTTGGAGTACTGAAACAGAAAGAGTGGCTCCGTTCCTACATACCAGGTCGGTCGGCAGCTTCCCTGAGAAGGTGTGCGTGAGGGCAATCACGTCGAATCCTACTACACTGCGTCAGTCTTCTATAACTGTGCGCAAAGGCGAGCATCTGCACGCACATTCGTCCAAGAACGCGACAGTCCGCTGCAGTTCCCTTGTCGCGCTCGTCCACGGTATATTCAGGTCGTGGAACATGTTTAGTACGACTGCAGCGGAAATAGGAGGAGTTCGCCAACGTGAGAAAAGACTAGGTGAGAGAAAGACTATCTACCGTTCGCGGTGGAACATTGAGGCTCTACTCTGGTCACGTGAGTCGCTAAGAGCCAACAGCCACAACGAGCCGCCAGAGCTTGCACCACGACGACGCGCAGGCGGAGCTCCTTCTCGGCACCAAACCGCCATCCCCGCCGCCGCCGCCCACCAAATCCACCACCGAGCCCGCATCGCGCACCCGTCGCCAGGCTTGCGGAGGACTCTACACGCGCTATTCCTCACTCCGGATCAAGGCAGCTGCTCTCGGCGTGCTTGCTGGCCTGGCCCTCGTGCTGCTGCATCCCGCTCATCTCCGCCTGTTCACCCCACCACACGACCCGTCTACCGCATCCACCACCTTTTCTGCACCCCAGACTGTCGCTGGCACGTCGCCGCCTGCCGCCGACACTCACCCAGCCAGCATGGCGCTCAACAGCACCACCGGCGCGACCAGCGTCGCACGTGTTTACGCCGATGTCAATGCGAACATGCCCCGCTCCTATTGGGATTACGACTCCGTCAACATCTCCTGGGGCGTCCTGGAGAACTACGAGGTGGTCCGCAAAATTGGGCGCGGGAAATATTCGGAGGTCTTCGAGGGCATCAACGTCGTCAACTACCAGAAATGCGTCATCAAAGTGCTCAAGCCCGTCAAGAAGAAGAAGATAAAGCGTGAGATCAAGATCCTGCAGAATTTGTCTGGGGGCCCCAACATCGTCTCGCTACTCGACGTAGTGCGCGACAACCAGGTCAGTGATGGCTCCGACTGGATAGGAGATTGGGTACACCGTTCTCACCTGCTGTCGTGTGCTCGAAGCCGACGCTAACACGCGACACCGCAGAGCAAAACACCCTCGTTGATTTTCGAATATGTTAACAACACCGACTTCCGGAGTCTGTACCCAAAGTTCCAGGACTATGACGTGCGGTACTACATACACGAGCTGCTCAAGGCACTGGACTACTGCCACAGTAAAGGCATCATGCACCGCGACGTCAAGCCTCATAACGTTATGATCGACCATGAGAAGCGAAAGGTTGGTCTCTCGCCGCCAAATTGACGGAGTCGTGGCTGACAAGTACAGTTGCGACTGATTGATTGGGGTCTCGCCGAGTTCTACCACGCCGGCACCGAATACAACGTCCGCGTCGCGTCGAGATACTTCAAAGGGCCGGAACTGCTCGTCGACTTCCAGGAATACGACTACTCGCTCGACATGTGGTCACTGGGCGCCATGTTTGCCTCAATGATCTTCCGGAGAGAACCTTTCTTCCACGGCAACAGCAACTCCGACCAGCTCGTAAAGATCGCCAAGGTCCTGGGCACAGAAGACTTGTTCGATTATCTCGACAAGTACGACATTGAGTTGGACGCTCAGTACGACGACATACTTAGCAGGTATCCGAAAAAGCCGTGGCACTCATTCATCAATGCGGAAAACCAGCGGTTCGTAAGCAACGATGCGATTGACTTCCTGGACAAGCTGCTTCGCTACGATCATCAAGTCAGTCATCTTAGAACGTGCATTACGAAACTCTACTGACAGCCTTAGGATCGTCTGACAGCGCAAGAAGCAATGGCGCATCCTTACTTCGCACCGGTCCGGCAAGCTGCACAGCAAAACAGCAGCAGCGCGACATGATTGATACCCTTTGCAGTAACTAGACCTCAAATAATGGCATGAATACACAAACAGCAAATTCCACACTTCATCTCCGCGTTCCGCAATTCCCGGCGCGAAGAACCACTATTCTCAAACTTCATCTTCTAACACAGTCCTTGTAGCAATAAGGCAAAATGCGATGGACGAGGTGGCTACTTTTGGGTTGTTTTGCATAGCCACTACAGGTCGTGCTGCATGTCACTGAGGGAGAGGTCACAAGCATTGCGAGGCGTTAGGGTAGCGAACAACCAAGCTTTTCTATGAGGCGGAACTGAGCGATCCCAAACTGTACTGTCAATGACACTCTTACGGGCATCCCCGAAGATGTTCACGGTGACCTCCTATCGTGAGACCTGACTTGCTTTTCGATGTAGTCGATGTCCCGTCCCTCCTGCGTCATTCTCCAGGATCTGTGAACACCACTTCGTAAATCTAGTCGTGACGGGCGAATCAACATGTCGCATACTCGTCGAGCTGGTATGTGCAGGCGCTCGGATGCGTGGTGTTGCGGGGAGACGTCTGCACCTAGCTTGACGCAGGTGGGCTTGGCTTGAGTCAAGCTCCAAATGACTGGACTTTTTCCCAGCTCATTCATATGCCGCCCCGCGCACCCGTGTTTCGCACTGCTACTTGCAGACGATACCCCCAGTACACACTCCCACTTCAAACTCGTCGCTTCCTCTGTATCGCGCCACAACCCCGCCAATTGCGACCGCGACTCCACCATCTCCCACACGCTGAGCGCGTGCTTGCAGCCCGCTACACCACCCCCACCATGGCCCTTAACGCGAGCTCACACAACATCACCGGCGAGAAGACGGGCCCTACGTCAGCCCCTCCACCTGCCCCGAGCGACGATGTGAAGAAGGACCTCCTCGGCGCGGCAGATGCGGACGGCACTGGTCAATCTGCGCCGGGCCAAGAGAACGACAAGGGCATAGAGAAGAAGGAGAAGTCGGCAAAGGAGCTCGAGAAGGAGCGAAAAAAAGCTGAAAAAGACGCCAAGTTCAAGGCAAAGAAAGCAGCCGGCGCCGCCGGCCCTGCGAAAGAAGGCGGCGCTGCTCCCAAAGAGAAGAAAAAGAAGGGCAAAGAGGAGGAGCAATTGCCCGAATATGTCGAGGAGACACCAAAGGGCGAGAAGAAGCGCCTGCAGAGCCTAGATGGACCTTTCACCAAGGCATACATTCCCAAAGTCGTCGAGTCGGCGTGGTACGACTGGTGGGACAAGGAGGGCTTCTTCAAGCCTGATATGCCTGGTGGCAAGGTGAAGAGCGCTGGCCACTTCGTCATTCCCATTCCTCCACCCAACGTCACAGGCAAGCTCCACTGCGGACACGCGCTGGCAACCTCGCTACAAGATGTCCTTATACGATGGCACCGCATGCGCGGCTTCACCACACTATACCTGCCTGGATGCGATCATGCTGGTATTGCCACACAGAGTGTTGTCGAGAAGATGCTCGCGCGGCGCGAGGGGAAGACTAGGCACGATCTTGGCCGACAAAAGTTCATCGAGCGCACCATGGACTGGAAGACTGAGTACCATCAGCACCTCACACACTCCCTGAAGCGCATGGGCGGATCGTTCGATTGGACGCGCGAAGCCTTCACCATGGACAAGAACCTGTCGAAAGCTGTCACCGAGAGTTTTGTCAAGATGCATGAGGATGGCCTGATCTACCGCTCAAATCGCCTCGTCAACTGGTGCGTTCAGCTCAACACCGCTCTGTCAGCTCTCGAGGTCGACAACAAGGAGCTCACTGGCCGAACGGTCCTTTCCGTCCCTGGCTACGAGCGCAAGGTTGAGTTTGGCGTCTTGAGCCACTTCAAGTACCAGATCGACGGTACGGATCAGTTCATCGAAGTTGCCACTACCCGTGTTGAGACCATGTTGGGCGACTCTGGTATCGCTGTTCACCCGAAAGACGACCGATACAAAGATGTCGTTGGAAAAAGCGTCCGACACCCTTTCCTCGACCGACTACTGCCCATTGTTGCAGATGAATACGTCGACCCTGAGTTCGGAACTGGTGCCGTCAAGCTGACACCAGCACACGATCCGAACGATTTCAACCTCGGCAAGAAGCACAACCTAGCCTTCATCAACATCCTCAACGACAACGGGACCATGAACGAGAACGCAGGCAGCTTTCAGGGCCAAAAGCGCTTCGATGTTCGTTACAGCATCGTCGCAGCGCTCGAGGAGAAGGGCTTGTTCGTCAAGAAGGAAGATAACCCGATGAAGGTACCCATCTGCTCGAGGTCAGGCGATGTCATTGAGCCTATCATGAAGCCTCAGTGGTGGATGAGGATGGAGGGTCTGGCTAAGCCAGCCATTGAGGTCGTTGAGAAGGGCGAACTCAAGATTCACCCAGCAAACTCGGAGAAGATCTACAAGCACTGGATGAACAACATCCAGGACTGGTGTCTGTCGAGACAACTTTGGTGGGGCCATCAGATCCCTGCTTACTTCGTCAAGTTCGAAGGAAGTGAAGGCGACAAGGGCGACGATGAGCAGTGGGTCACCGGTCGCACAGAAGAAGAGGCACAGCAAAAGGCCGAGGAGAAGTTCTCTGGCAAGAAGTTCACACTGGAGCGCGACGAGGATGTTCTCGATACATGGTTCTCATCGGGCTTGTGGCCTTTCAGCACACTCGGTTGGCCGGAAAAGACCCTGGATATGGAGAATCTCTTTCCTACCTCCGTATTGGAAACCGGATGGGACATCCTTTTCTTCTGGGTTGCTAGGATGATCATGATGTCACTGCACCTGACCGGGAAAGTTCCTTTCACGGAGGTCTACTGCCATTCACTCATTCGTGACTCAGAAGGCCGAAAAATGTCGAAGTCTCTCGGCAACGTCATTGACCCTGTCGACATTATGGACGGCATCACGCTGGAGAAACTCCACGACCAGCTGCGTTCAGGTAACCTGGACCAGAAGGAGCTCAAGACCGCAGAGAAGTACCAGAAGACATCTTTCCCACAAGGAATTCCAGAATGCGGTGCAGACGCTCTACGCATGGCTCTCGTTGGTTACACAACCGGAGGAGGCGACATTTCGTTCGACGTCTCCGTCATCCACGGATACAGGAGGTTCTGCAACAAGATCTACCAGGCAACCAAGTACGTCCTTGGCCGTCTGGGCGATTTTACTCCACGCGCAAAGATCGAGAAGTCAGGAAAAGAGTCATTGCCTGAACGATGGATTCTGCACAAGCTCACAACGTCTGCGAAGAGAATCAACCACCACTTGGACCAGCGCGAGTTCTCGCTTGCTACTCAAATTGCTTACAAGTACTTCTATGAGGTGAGTTGACTTTTCATTCAAGAGAGACTGATGCTGACAGCTCACAGTTCTTATGCGATACCTACATCGAGAACAGCAAGGCCATTTTCGACGAAGGCACCGACGAACAGAAAGAGAGCGCCAAGCAGACTCTCTACACTGCCATTGAGGGCGGTCTGACCATGATTCACCCCTTCATGCCCTTCCTGACCGAAGAGCTCTGGCAGCGCCTGCCCCGACGAGAGGGCGACAAGACCCCTTCCATCACCGTCGCTTCGTTCCCCCAGTACGACCAGCAGTTCGAAGACGAGGCAGCCGAGCACGAGTACGAACTTCTCGTTGACACAGCCAAGGGCCTACGCTCCCTGACCGCCGAGTACGCCATCAAAGACGGCGCAAAGACTTACGTCCAGTCCCTCTCCTCCACCGCACACACCACGCTGTCTGCCTCAACATCCCTGCCATCCATCAAATCGCTCGCCGGCAAAACCGTCGCCGACATCTCCATACTCTCGCCCTCGGACCCCGCGCCCACCGGATGCGCCGTGTACACCATCGGCTCGTCGGCCACGGCCTATCTCGACGTCAAGGGCCGCATCGATCCCGACAAGGAGATTACGAAAGCGCAGGATCGGTTGGTCAAGGCGAACGAGACGATTGCGCGCCAGAAGAAGGTGATGGATGCGGAGTGGGAGGAGAAGGTTAGTGATGTTGTGAAGGATACGGAGAGGAGTAAGCTCAAGGATGCGGAGACTGAGGCAAGGAATTGGCAGGCGAGTATTGAGCAGTTTGAGAGGTTGAAGTTGGAGTAGGTGATGTCAGCGCGGAACAGAAGGTACCTAGGTACGGTTTGGTGAGGAAGATGGAACGAGCGATTCTCACGTCTTGTATTACATAGAACGACACCGACACAAAAGCGTGATCTTTAACGTCCAGCCTATTCTTTCTCTTACAGTCTCGCAACATTACACTATCGTCACCATTTCTCCTCACTTCGTATCAGAACTGCGCTTTTTTCTTCCTTCATATCGTCGCACCTTTTAGGCGATCAAACCAAAGGGGCACTCACAATGCTGATTGAACCCGATGCTTCAATACGTCTTGCGAGATTCTTGCCTCGAATTATTCCGCTTGGTACGCAATTCTCAGGCTAACAGCCAACACCTCCCCAGAGCACATTGGATCTAGAACAATACACCAAATGTTGGCCTTCCACCTCGCCCTCTTTTCGGTGTTCGTGAAAAGATCCGAGACCATTTCTCTTCTCTTTTCGGCTCCCACGGCACCAACACGGGTCGCAAGAGCGCTGATTGGTCGGCGCACCCACTATCTACCAATCAAGTGTGTCAGACAAGCACTAGCGCGACGTAAGATTGAAAAAGGGTTGTTGTCTCGAAACCGCAAAGGCTGAGCATCAAACCCGGCGCTTATCGCAACGGAGCGGCAGAGCATGGCCAGATCTATGTGCACATGTTACATGTATGCGCAGGATTGCCTGCGTTAATACCGGTACTCCCCTGTTGCACTTAAGCTTTGCGTCCATGAACGTCAACGATCGACCATGCCAAGCTTCAAGTACTACAAGTACTACTACTACATATTGCTCGTCGTAGCCTTTCTGGCGTACCAATCGTGGCGGATACGCAGCGCAGATGTATATCGGGTTACGTCATGGATGCCTGGTGTGGGAGTGTCGTTGACGGTGCAGTATGCTGTTGTTTCGCTGCGGCATGATGATGGGACGTTTGAGGATGTTGGGCGTGTTGAGGGGAGTGAGGAGTATGTTGAGATGATGAGGGGGTATAGTGCGCCTGTTCCGCAGTATACACGGTACGTTCGAACCTGATCGCCACGAAAGCGAAGAACAAAGATACTAAGTCCGTATCTTAGAGACCTCCCCTCGCACAACGCCTGGCCATACCGCATCCTACGCACACTCCGGAAAACCATCGGCCAGCCCGCATCCCCAGACGTCGCTATACTAAGCCACATCCTCAAATCCGCACTCACCCAACCCCTCACCACCCCAGGCCTCTCCCTCCAAGGCCTCCCCATAGTCGTAAGCTACCCGGCCATCCACGGCCTTTCGCACAGAGACATCGTAGACGCAGCATCGCACCTAGGCGTCCACGTACTCTCGGGCTACCACTTAGACCAGCCGCGCACCAACATCGCAGCGTATGCAGGTCATGGCCTGGGCCTCTGCCCGTTCGACGACGACTACCAGACGTGCAGGCAGGGCGCGATGAAACTGCCCGTGCGCGACGTGCTGCTGGTCGAGTACACGGAGCGCGCGCTATTTTTGCACGCGGACACGATGTGGGAGGCAGATCAAGCTGGTGGGTTCGACATGTATGTCTTCTCGGACTTTGGGCTGGGGAGTAATGGAAGCGCGGGCACGGAGGGTGTGGGCGAGGCGGTGCGGAGGTTCATGAGGATGAGGTATGTGGATGAGGATTTTGTGCGGCAGGCGAGTAGCATTATGGTTATGATGACTGGGAGTGCGGTGGGGAGGGAGGTTACGGATGCGGTGGTAGGGGCGGTGGGGGTGGTGTGTGAGGAGGTGGAGGTTAGGGATGGGGGGCCGGTGTATGTTGCTGCGAGGGGGGCGGCGGAGTTTGCGTGGAGGGCGATTGAGAGGAATGGTGGGGATGAGTTATGAATTTTGTTGATTGGTTCTGTTTATACTGTGCCTTGGTACCCTGCGTTGCTTACGGTGGTGGTGTGGACTAGTAGTTCTTGCCGTTTCCAGCTTTGTACTTGAGCGCTTTCAAATCCACATCTTCAAACATGCGAACATTGACACACGTAATACCAGCAAAGAACTCCGGATCTACCAGTTCTCAGAATCAGCAAAACATCCACAACTCACTCACCAACTCAACTCAACTCACCAGTGCTCCGCGCCATACACGTCGCCCCACAACTCCCACAGAAGTAATGCGCCATCCTCTTCGAATTGAAGCGGTACACCTATCTTTCTATCAGCACTCCTAGCCCCCATTCACATGTCAATTGGATGACTTACCTGGAACTCCGAGACGTCGCCCTTGGTGAATTTGATACTCTCGTTGGCTGCGTAAATGAGCAGATACCCGTTGCGCGTGCAGATGCTGCAGTTGCACTCCATGACTTCGCAGGATGGGTCGGAGAGGGGAGGGGAGGCGGTCACGTCGTATGCGAAGGCGCCGCAGTGGCAGGATGCGTGGTCTGTGGGGATTTAGGATGCTGTATGGCGTTGATGTGGAGTGTTTGATACGTACATGTTTGCTTTGGTGCGTCTGCGCTTGGTGCTGTGGGCAGCGCATCGTCGTTCTTGGTGGTGTCTGACATTCTTGCAGGTTGGTGAAAAGTGCGGTGTTTTTCGCGACGAGAAGAGTGATGTTCGCACGTTCAGAGCTTGAAGAAAGCAAGAGAATCAACTTGCAGAGGTATAGTTCAAGCGGCGATGCTAGTCTTTATATACTTTGACGACCTTCCGAACGTCCGCCCCTCCAGATTAGAGATACGGGAAGTAGCGCGTTGCGAATCAGGCCACCTCCACACATGCGACATGCGACGCGCCATTGGCGAATGAGGCGTCGCGGGGGGCCACGCGGTGTCAGCTGAGAGGGCGTCAAGGTATATCGATGCGAGATACGAGGCAAGGCTGTGAGTCACACCTTGGCGAGTAGTTGGTGAGGCGTGCGATGTGTTACTGTCCGATTGATTGAGCTGCGGATTTGTTGGTGCGACAAGGTAGTGTACTTTTGGCTTCATGACAAGGCGGTGTGGATGTGTATCAATATGCTGTGGCACGGTGCGGTATATTTGCTAGAACTATGGCGTATGCAAAGGGTATATGTGTGCGGAAAAGAAAAATACAAGCCCAAGTGTATATGCGGACAACGCGAAACCGATCCATCTACTTTCCTGAAAGCACCGTCTTTTTCGTCTCCTTGATCTCAGCCTCGAGGTCCCTGTCGCCCTCACCGCTACCGCCACGGACCTGCTCAGCCCCTTTCTTCGACCACTCGCCAGCCGTAACGTCCAGCTCCCTCGTCGCATTCTCTCGCTGCTCGTCCCTTCTCTTATAGAAATCATCAACCTCCTCGCAGCCTTTGGGCGTGCGGCAAACACTTCTCGCCGACTCTGGAGCAGTCTTCCAAAGCACTTCTCTGACTTCTTTTCCCACTTTCTCAATCGCGTCCATGGCCCATATAACGTCGAGGTGCTCGTAGCCCTCGATGACTTTAGAGTGTACTACATCAACGAAAGGCTCGCGACCACGCTCAAAACGACGGAGAAGACGGCGGCCATCCACTAGATCGTCTGCACCGCACACCCAGAGTGCGAAGGGAGGCGTATTGGGACCGTACCAGGCGTGACGTGCGTTCGTGCTAATTCGCCTTTGTAAATTGCGCTTGTTCCTCAGCGCGTTTGTACTAGGCTGTGAGTCTTCGGAATAGTCGTCGTCGTCAGAGTCGTCACCTGAAGACATTGCGCGCGTAGTTTTGCGATCTTCCCTCTCGTCTTCCCTGTCCTCCATCGTCTTTTCTTCGCGAGTAGCAAGAATGCACTTTTGCTTCGCAAAGCACTCGCGTCCAAGCCACCATCGCATACTTTCCGCACTAACATAAACCGGGGCAAACTGGAACATGCGGTACTTCAGGTCTCGCTCCCAGCGGTCATCTGTCCAGTTAAACAGAAACGCGAAGACGCGGTAGCCCATGTCGCCATATAGGCTTCCAGGTAGAAGCGAGTGCATGGTCATCATGAGCGGGATGAACGCGTGGATGCCGAAGATCATGCGGAACATGAGTGGGGAGATGACACTCATGAACTTGAACTGCGCTTTCTTGATAAGTGGACCCGCGTATGCAGCTGGAGCAAGTGCACAGAAGACCGAAATCTTGTCGCTAATCTCTGGTCTTTGCTCCTTTGCGAGTGCGACTAGTGTCTGGGTAGTGCCCTGGCTGTGAGCGATGAGGCCTAGCTTCTCGAAGCCTGTCTCCGTCAAAACGCGTGAAACGAGGGCTGGCAGGTCCAATACACCCATCTGTCTGATATTCCAGGCCCACATTCTCGGGTCGTCGTACTTGAGCATGACGTGCCGTGGTTTGAAGCCACAGCGGTTGTTGCCGAGCCATACATCGTAACCACTCTTCGCAAGGAAAAAAGCCAGACTATCGTCGTCATTCGTGCAGTAGGCGCCAGCGGACTGTAGTAACCCGTGGATCATGAGCACTGGGTACTTTTTATTGCCATCAGCGTACTGGGATGCTGAACTACCCGGTGAGCCGGGTTCAGGGAAGATGTCAGCAGAGTGTGGCGTTCTTTGTGTTTCTCGTGTGCGTCTGTAGTCTCGGGGATTGTAGAGATGCCATAGCTCGATGATGAATCCGTCTTCAGTCTGTACGTCGAAGATCTCGCAATCGAGCCCGACGCGACGTGCATAGATGCGTACATCGCATTTCAGAGGATCTGGTCCACCTTCCAGTGGGACAAATTCTTCTTCGCTCTGATTCTCAACATCGTCGCTTGCCGTCTTCTTGATGGGCGGTCGTTGTCGTTTCTGCCAAGCCTTTTCAGCTACCGTCCTCGATCGTTTTCGCCTGTTCTCCTCCTCGTAGAATGGCCGTCGTTTGTCGGGATTCTGAAATGTGATCAACAGTCCCAACTTCTTTATCCAACCGGGTATGGATGTGAACGCTGCACCTAGGATGATCACAAGCAGGAAGAAAAACGACAAGATGGCGGAAGAGATTCGGAAGGTCCAGCAATGAACCTTCCTCATCAAAGTAGGTGGCCCATACATGGGAAGGGGTGGGAAGAGAGGGCTGGTCCGCCATGGGGCTTTCGCGTCACCGAGTGCCGCATCTGACTTCCCTTCTCCTGTCTCCTCTTGCTCTGCCGTCAGTAGGCCATGCACGGTGCCGTCCTTGGCTATACGAGTTCTCGGCTCAACTGGCGCGTCTGGGAATGCATCACGGCTTTCGATCTCATTACGCAGCTTATTGAGCCGGGTCGCTTCTTCTATGGGAACTGCTGGCAGTCGACGACCATCCGCAGTCTCAATAATTGGATCTTGCGCCGTTATGAACTTCGCCTCGACTGCCTGAGTCGATCCAGTATCATCGTTTTCTTGACTTGGTGTAAATTGTCCCAGGCGCTCTGCTTGTTGTGTGAATTTTATCGCAGCCTCGGTTTTGGATGATGATGTTTCGTCGCTGGTGAGTTTTTCTTTCAGCTTTGCAGCTGTTGCGGTGGTCGCGCTCATCGTGTCGCCAGATTCCAGTAAAATTGTCGCAGTGGAGAAACCTGTGCAGGCGCCATGCAAGCGGAAAGTCAATGGAGGTCACCGAGCACTGCCGATTGAAAAGTTGGCACGGGGTGGGTGCTCGTTTGGGCAAATTTCTGCTCGAGAAATGAGCAAGAAGAGAAAGAAGTGACGAGGAAAGACATGGTTGGCGCGCATGGCGAAATTGCTCATGGCGGCTGAACTGAAGCGATCAAAGCGTCCGGATCGATCGCAATGCCCCTTACGTCATTGATCGCAAGAGGTAGTCGCCTATCCAATTCCAGACCTGATCAGAAACAAAAACATGGTTTGTTTCCCGCGGTCAGTAGGAGCCATAAAGATGGATGAAAGAACGAAGAACAAGTATTAGAAGTTGTTTGTGAGTAGATGAACTAGTTTTTCGGCGATTTCTCCGATAACTAAACGGCGGATCAGAGCTTCGCAAGAATGCCACTATGAAAGGATACTGATGTGCAGGAAGATGTTAGAAAGAAATCGGTCTGCCAAATGTTGCATAAGCAGCTTTGATCTGTTGACAGCGATCAAAAGAGTTGAGATAGGATGGGCTATGAGCACTGGTGATGGAAAGCAAGCCAGTGCGTAGAGACATAGCAACCTTACACTATGCAGGTCTACGCACTGCGTAAGTACCTCGAATCAAAGCCCACATGTAGAAGAGGAAGGATGGCTTTAAAGTGCAATCATGATGTGGTATTCGTCCCATATGCCCATTGCGCCGGCCCAATGCATATGTACATCTATACACCAATGTACATTTTGTAGTTTCCTTCACTTTCGCGCATCGAGAGCTTGCTGAACAGCCACAGTAGTACCGCCTGACAATTGCTGTGCTTGCTGCTGCGCTGGTCGTACTGCAGGCTCATCAGGTACAATGACATCGTCGAACTCGTCCTGGGAAATGGCCCTGATGGTGTAGGTGTCTGCTGAATGTCAGACACTACCGTATAGGTGAACACATGTACATACATATGCCAATCACGAGCGTGCAGATGGCCGCGCCGGTGATTGTGTTCTTGACCAGGTACGGCGCGCGAGTTCGCAGCAGAGCCGGCGAGGCCCGCATGCGGTCGTCATAGTAGGTCGAACGGAAGGGTTTGCTGCCCAGATCAGTGATTGACTCGCGAGCACACACCGTTATAGACACTCACTATCCCATGTTGGCTCGTTGAGACTCTCAGACGCCTGCGGGGAAAGACCGATCAACTTCGCCGCGGTGATGCTTTCGACTTTCTTGCTGACTAAGCAGATTCTCCTAAGTTAGCGCCCTCGCGCAACGTTCACCAGCAACGCTGGTCACTGACCTCACCGGGCACGAGCAAGCCATCACCACCGAGCGCATACTTCTCCTTCTTCACACTCCTTCGTGCATTAGTTATTAGCACTGCTGGGCATGGGAGAGCGAGCGGCGGCAACTACAGAAGTGCTTTGTCGCGCGATTACTTTGACTGCATCAACGCGCGCGTGAAGAAGCCGCGCCACCCCTTCAACCTCACTCTCAAAGGAACAAGGCTCAACCCGTGATCTGCGCGCTCAACCACCATCATGAATGCGCAAACGCTGCAGCAGCTCGAGTCAGCTCGGTCACTCGCCTTAGGCGACGGTAGCTACTATCCTACCATCATACCGGGCGTGCTTCCTATCATCGGCTACAGTGCAGACAATCAGAGTGTTGACCTCCAGCGCTGGGGTGCTGAATTCATCGCCGAAGCCTTTGCGTCCCCCACATGGCCGCCTGAAGCAAAGGAGAACGCGGCGTCTTCTGTGCTGCCCACCCTGAAGGGCTTCATCGAGAATGTCGAAGACAAGGCCGTCACCAAGAGCGTTGTCCAGGCGGCTGCGAGTGTGTACCCGCTCGTCTACAAGCACACGTAAGTCCATCCTTCACGCATCAGATAGACCCCTGCGTGTCAAATGTGTAATATGCACCGTCATGTCGCATAGAGAGCCTCGCGTCTACCTGCTTGCAGCTATGTTGAACCCTCTCTTATTCTTGAACGTGTCCCAGTGTCTCACATCCCCACGATGCCTCCAACTGGGAGATCATGTCGGCCATCAAGTCGAGCATCCTGCGCCGCATGGATACCGCCGCACCCGGTGTACGGATATGCTGCATTAAGTTCCTCCAGCGCGTGGTCTTGGTTCAGACGCCAGGCATTGTCGACCCTAGGGTAGGTGGTACCTCATGCCAAATATCACCACATCATGCTCATGTCTCGCAGAGGCCCGATCACAGCGACATCTCGCTCGCCCTTGTACAGCGCGACCACCCGATTATACCCTACGCGAGCCTCGAGGCTGAAGGACATGGACTGCTGGATCGATTGTTGGATATCATACATGGGGACCACAGGTCAGACAGATCCTCGCTATATGTTCCAGCAGATCTAACAGGACGTAGTGATGGGCTCGTGATAACTGCAACCCTCAACAGTCTGGGCATGTTGATCCACCGTCGACCAATTGCTGCGAACAAGATATTGTCAAGCCTGTTCAAGTTCAATCCGTTGAAGCTCGCAAATGCGCCCATGACGCCCAAGAACAAGGTGCTCATCAAGTCGATAGAGCGCACAACGCGCGCATTGATGATGAACATCATGAAGAGGTAAGCGCGACCCTCGGTATCGTGCTTGAGCCAGCTGCTGATGTATCACACAGGAACCCTGATAACCCGGTCAATGGACGAATACAGCAGTATCTAGAGCACATGCATCGCACGCGTATAGAACTCTTAGACGAGTCCAACCGGAAACGCCCGGCGCCTGTAGAGCCAACCGACGGCCTCGATCCAGCCAAGAGACAACGACTTGCAGCTGAGATTCCAGCACGTGCGCAGTCTATCACACCTCTTCCCTCGGGTCAGGTCAGCTGGGGTCAGCTATATACTCTCGACCCTGAGGGTAGTAGCTCTGTGAACTTCGACGTGCAAGCTTTCAAGGACCCAGAGCAATTGCTGAGGATTGTCGTGCCTGTGCTTCAGTCCGTTGACGCACAGAAGCTGGATCATGCCATCCATGTACGTGATCATGCTTTAGAGATCTTGCGACAGGCCGAACCCCGTGGCTAGGCGGCCGTGTTCCGATGCCTCGCCTAGTCACCTGCCCAAACAGATTTACGACGTGAATGGCAGCTAACACTCACTCAGATTGTACGTTCAAGATACCTCAGCCTCAGTCAGGCCGCATCGAGACAAGCAGCTGCTCAGGCACCAGCACCACCAGCCGCCGAAGACGAAGAAGAATACGAGCCCGACTTTGAGCCGGAAGATGCAGAGCAAGTCGTCAATAGACTCGATGGGCTCCCACCGATCGACCACCCTCCGCAACCAGCACCGGCAACCGCACTTGCAACATACAAGCTTCCAGAGGCGCCGCCACTCTCTGAACAAGATGTGCAAAAGTACGGTGACCAAACTGTCTACCGAGCGTTCGGCATGCTGTCAAGTGTTGACGAGAACCAAAAGAGCAAGGCCATAAAGTCGGGCTTCAACCGGCTTGCCGCAACTGACTTCGGTCGAGACGCATGGATCACAATCCTCTCGCGACTAGCCACACGGGCAAGTGCTGGGCTCGATGATCCTGATGCCGGCGTCAAGGATGAGTTTGCTGTCAAGAGTTCCAAAGGTAGCTTCTCTATCAGCGAAGCAGTACGAGATCAGCTGTATGACTATATCATCCACGATTGGAAGAGAAGGATCGATGTTGCGATATCCTGGCTGAATGAAGAGTGGTACAACGACCAGATACTGGCACAATCATCGAGGAGCTCGACAAAAAACGGGACGAACGCTCATACCTCATCGACCGCCGATGCGCCAAAGGGAAACTACCAGCGCTGCACTCTTCGCATGTTTGACGGCATCCTCGGCTTCGTTGAGCACACGGACAAAATTCTGATGCGCTTCCTCTCAGAGATCCCAGGCCTCGATCATCAGATATTGTCCCGCCTCAAAACCATGGCCAAGGACCCCGAGCGTATCGATCTGGCATGCACGTCACTTCAATACCTGTATATGTTCAGGCCACCTGTTAGGACTATTGTCGTGGACACCCTGGCAGAGATGTGGCAGGAGAACGACCGCTCGAAACCGAGTGCTGGCAAGTTGCTGAGAAAATGGCGCCCAGATGTGCTTGGCGAGGACCGATCGGCGACAGCAACGCCGGCAGTGAAAATGGAAACTGAAGGGCAATTGACGAAGGAGAGCGCTAATGGCGCGCTGGAGGTCAAAGCTGCCTCCTAGAAATAACGACTCGGGTGATGAGCAGGGAGAAAAGAAAGCGAGAGCAGCTCAAGGCTTCTCGGGAAATTATCATTTTCGGTAGGCGTGTAACAACATTTCAATGGCGTTTGCTTGCATGGCAAGGGGCGGCATTATCACCGCGCAGCCACCAGGACGGCTCAAGTTCATATCTTCTCACTTTGTCTTCATATCACTTCACAGCACTTGGGCTAGATCAGCCCTTGCAAAGCAGACCGTATGAATCAAGATTCAACAGAACCATTCAAGCACATTTTGGACTTTAACTTCCATGCCCTTTATCGCATGCTTCAAATTTCACTGACTACTCTAACCCCTCATACACCAGCCCCTCCACCCCGGCCACAAACTTCACCCAAGCCTCGTCATTCCACGGATAATAATTCCCATTAGCAAACACTACGATCCCCTTCTCCCCATCAACCCACATATCCGTATTCGCCGCACCATACCAATACACACTCCCCTTACTCCTTCCTCTCTTCCCGTCTTGCAACACCCTATCCGCGCCCTGCACACCACATGCGATTCCGAAGCTGCCCTTAGGATCCAAGTGCGCCGCGTCCAACGCAACAGGCACAATGATCGGCGTGCCGCCCGATTCGGGGACTTGGCGCTGATGCTGCAGGTGTGACGGTAGGCACGCTGTGCTTATCTCACGTACAGACGCAGGAGAGAGGACGCGATGCGAAGATACGGGGTCGACACCTGAGTTCTGTGGGAGCATGATGGATACGATACGTGTATAGTCGGATGCGCTAGACACGAGGCCTGTTCCCAGGGCGCCGGTGTGGTGGGATCCAGACGGGTATGGATCCTCACGTACGATTTTATCTGAGCCATTGGGTGGGTCGAGAGTCATGGATCCATCTGGCGTTTTGAGTATGCGGGGCCAGAAGCGTCCGTGACTTTCTGGTCTGGAGAGTATGTCGCCGCCGAATGCGGGCTCGAAGCCTGTGCTTTCGAGGCCCAGGGGGTCGAAGATGTTGGCTTGCAAGTAGTCTGCACATGCCTGCTTGGTGAGGCGTTCGATGAGGACGGAGATCCAGTCCAGGCCTTGGCCATAGTTGGTTTGTGTACCGGGGTGCCATAGGAGTGGGGAGTTGAGAACAGTGGCGTATGTGTCTGTTGCTTCGTTTGTGGTTTCCCATATGCCTTTATCTTGGAAGTACTCTAGCAAGAGCTTGTTGAAGTACGTGTGGCCGCCGCCGTAGGTGTGGTTGAGTAGCATGCGGGGTGTGATGTCGCCGACGCGGTCTTCGAAGTGCCAGAGTTTCTTGCCGTCGTTGTCGGTTGAGTAGCCTGTTAGGACTTTTTGGGCAGCGAGTTCGGGAAGGTGTGCTGTGATAACTTTCGGGTCGTCGAGCGAGGCCAGTCCGCGTTCGACGAGTTGCATGAAAGCGATGGCGCCGACCAACTTGGTTAGCGATTGAATGTATACGAGAGAGTCGGCAGTGGGTGTTATGGAGTCTCCGGAGCCATGAGAAAATAGAACATTGTTCTGAGCATCAATAATGCGAAGAAATACGCCTGGGAGGGGCGCTGAACTAGTGGACTTGGTAGCGTTGTCGACGTATTCACGCAGGGTGGTAGTGGTGGTGGTGGGCAATGACGGCGCCATGGTTCCAAAGCGAGCAAGAAACGCTTTGCGAAATTATCCGTGGAGCTAGACAAGACCTGTTTATATGTGAAGAAATTTGAGCCATTCAAATATCTGGTCTTGCTGACGTTGGCAAGCCTGGGCTGCGGCTGCGGGCATGTACTCTTGAGGCGAAGCTTGATGACCACGGGTAGCCCTAATATGCTGCTTACTCTTTAGGGCGATCAATTTTGACTGGACAGACTTAAAGAGCATGTTATAATCCGTAGAATCTAGATAGGGAAATTTGCCGAGTTCAAAGACATCAGTAGCGCGATGACAGCAGAAATTGTCTACACCAAACCGGATTTGTGGCCTATGAACGTTGGAGGTTGTGAAGATTTTATTAGTCATTGATTCCTCGGATGACTACTGCCGTGAGCTGTATTTTGCTGATGATCCCAGGTTGACCAGTAAGACAATGCAGTTCATGAAGGATATGCTGCTAATCGTTCTGTATATATTAGTTTCCGCAGGCGATATCGCTCTCGTGGCCGAACTCGCAACTACTCGCTCGACTGGTGTGGCCAAATGACCCAAGTAGCAATCGCCACTAGAATGTGATCTGGTTCTCTGATGAGGCAGGGAGCTTTCTTGTGCAAGGCTATCGTAGGGACCGATGCTAGCCGTTATGATTTTGTCCACGGCAGGCCTAGCTTCTTCATTTCCACCGCCAGCTGTAAGATGTAATCAATACTCTCACACTGCGTCTTTGCCTTGTGCACGTTGTCGCCCCACACATATCTGTCAGACGTCAGCATCTTACAGCCCAACTCCTACACCGCAGTATGCACTCACATTCCGTGCCTCTTCACAAGGATCGCATAGCTATCCGGATACTTCTCCATAGCCGCTTCCAAACTCTCTCGCAGGTCCTCCTCGTGTGCTGTGTTCTCGATGATGGGTATGCGCAGGCGGTCGTAGTAGCCTAGGTTGCCCTGCTTGCCGCGACCCTTGGGTATGCCCTTGATCTGTTCAATCTCCTCGATCTCGAAGCATGCGTCGGGGCCAAAGTCGCGTTCGACGAGTAGTGTGACGAGCACAGCCCATTGCGAGTGCGTGTGAATGCAACAACCGGCACCGCGTTCGAAGGCGGCGAGGAAGAGAGGTGTGCAGGCAGAAGGTTTGAGAACCTAGACTGGTGTGAGTGTGAGCGCGTTCTACCAATGTTGCGCTCCTACCTGAGGCTTGCGAAGATACTCTTTGCTGTTGAAGTCCATCACAAACATATCGGTGGGCTTCATGAGCTCTTTCTGCACGCCGCTCGGCGCAATGTAGATTTTGTCTTCATGGCGAATACTGGTCCCTCCCCCAGTTCCTGTCACCTGGGCCGTGAAACATGTCAGTCATGATCTCTTTACGATGTTCACGCTGAGTCTATGTAACCTAGGAGGGCTCGTCGTACCCAGCCTAGATTGTAGAATTTTGCGCACAGTGTGCAAATATGGTTTGCTGGGTGATTTGGATCATATGAGTGCACCAGTGCCTCTGGATCTTGCGAGTTTGCGCTCATTGTGTATACTGTGGTCGAGTGCGGAAGCTTTTCAAGCTCGTAAGAGTTGAAGTTCACAAGCCAAATGACGAAAGTCGCAAGCTTCACTGCCCCACGTGGTCCAAGCACTCAGACCAATCCCGCCATGCTTGGCTCTAGTTCGCCGTAGTGAGGAACAAGCTCATGCGCAGTCTCACGATGCATGGAACAGCATATGAATGAGTGTTCATAATTCCAACTTCTATGGAAAGAAAACATCGGCCGTCTGGTAAGAACTCATGGCCGGAGGTATCATCGACAATCAATCATCATCCTTCCTCCTATCGCAGTGGGCTCGGTCGTTTGGGTATCACATCTAATTATTCGTCGCGGGTGGTTCCTTTGCGAGTGGGGACGGCTCATGCTTCTTGTCCTTGTCGAGGTGCAAAGCTTGCTTGATTTTTCCAAGGGCGCCCTGACGGTCGGGAGACTGGCTATGGCTGTGACCGCCATGCTTCTCCTTGTAGACGTTCCCTGCGCCGCCGCGCTGAACAATCGTTAGTATCGAAATGCACCCTGTGAGGGTGATGCTTGTCTTACCCCTGTGTGGAAGTCGTCGTATCCTGGCCTCTGGTCAACCTCAGGGACCATGTCCACGGAGCGTCTTCCACGGTCGGTCTGAGCGTCTAGGCGAGGAGACTTGCCAATGTTACCAGCTGTAGACGTGTAGGCACAGAGTCAGCGTCTGTCTCACAGGTCGTGCATTTGCTACTTACCACCACCGCGACCGGTAGAGAAGTCACCATCAACGCTCTCGCCCTGGACGCCTTCACGGACAATGCCGCCATCGGTGTAGACGTTGGCTAGAGGTGTATGTACGAAGTCAGTGTATGTCTCGCATGCAGTTCGTACATGGAACTGGCTTACTGTCGGGGCCGATGTTGCCAGCGCCTACATATGGTCAGCACCTGTGTTGTGCAAACAATGACTGGGGCCAGGCTCAAACTCACCTCCACGGCCAGTTGAGTGAATAGGTTGTGTGGACATGATGATTCGTCGAGCTATTCAAAAATGCCGCAAAAGCAAAAGGTGTATCTTAAGGTCCGTTAAAGCTGGTGTCAGATTGTAAGGTAGACTGGGGTGGCAGATCAAACGCGACAACAGCCTCTTATATTTGCTCTTTACAAGACAATCGTTCAGGCCGCTTCAATCTCAAGCAATGACGCAATCGCATCTAAAGCTTCTCTAACCATTGGCGACGCGGGATGGAAAGAAGGTCCGAGTCCGAACCGGGCATTTGGCTGTTAGTCGTCCAACAAAACAAAGGGCCAAGGAACATGCCGAACATGTGGCAGGCGAGTAGACGGCTTTGTTGTAACCATGTTGTCGATGTGTGAGGTCAGATCTCCGTCCCGATCGCAACAAGATAAGGCCGACACCAATGATTCGTCGGGTGAGGTGACTAAGCGGCAGCAATCCCACTGATGACTGCGGTGTTTGAAAGCGACCACTCCGGCTCCATGGCGACTGACCTTGCGCGCAAGACGTGATTGTTGCAGGCTTTGGCGAGGCACGAGCAAAATCGAATTTGAACCGTTTTGCCACCCCTAGCGCAGGAGCATTGCGCTTCAGCTCATTTTCCATTACTCTAGCAATAATACAGCACATATCCTCGAGGTCAGCGATCAGTGTTTCGCGGAGTCGCTTCTTATCTTCGTGACTGCTGATGGCATGAGATACGTGCGCATGGTGTGTTGCTTCTCCAAAGCTGTTGTATCCTCAGCCCTGCGTTGCTAATTGATGATCTGAAGATGCTATCTGAGGGGTTACTTTACCTCATATATGTCCTGCGTCTCCGCCCTGCGTCCACTTCGGCAACGGTAAACAATGTGCGGTGACATATGCATCGGCGCCAACATCCGCTCAAAGAAAGATTTGACGTCCCTTTGCGAAGTAGAGAACATAGGGACCGGCGCATTCATCCGATCAACCTTCACATACATCGACGACCACGACAGAGCATGGTTTGGTCAGACAACGGATATAAGGAAATACGATTTGACTGTTCAGGATCTGAATCGAATTCTGCAACGAGTTCCGGACGAGAGGATATATCCACTGAAGACCACTACTCTATCTTCAACATCAGAGGAAATTCGGAATCAGTCCTATATCAAGCGACCTAAGCTATTATGTCTTGACAACGAGGCGGAGGCAAAGCTTCTGCCCAAATTATTACTCGGTGAAGCGGAGGTGTTACAGTTCCTCAACCAGCATCCTCATCCGAACATTATCAAGTTTCATGGGTGCACTGTCAATCGCGGTCGAATTACCGGTATTGCCCTCGAGAAATACAGCGTTATCCTGCAATACCGTCACGAGGATGTTCCGCATCCTCTTGATGTTGATGCTTGCATGCATGGTATCCGTGCGGCTGTGAAGCATCTTCATTCTTTTGGACTCGCGCACAACGACCTCAATCCCACAAACATTGCTCTTGATAGCGATGACAATCCAATCCTGCTAGATTTTGGGTCTTGCAGAAAATTTGGAGAAGGCCTTCTCTCAGGGGGTACTTCCGGCTGGATAGACGAGGATTATTCCACATCAGCTCAATGTCATGATGAACTTGCTGTGGGGAAACTAGAGGCCTGGCTTCTAAGAAAGGCACAGGAGCAACGCTAGATCCATGAAGATTGTTGTGCACACAATACTCATGTCGCCTGCGGGCTGCTTGCATGAGCGTCTTGATGTGTGTATACTGTCAGTCTGTAATATCGACTTGATTCCAAACACAAAAAGAGATGTCTGAGCTTAACCACCCATATCTGAACCTTTGCCATCTGTGTATCATGTTTTCAAAAGTCGTAGGAAATAGGTTCAAGACAGCCTAAGGCCTGTTGAACACGCCGATTCGGATTATTGTCGGACGTTGGGCACGTTGCCCTCCCGCAATCCTCTCTCCTAAGCTCTGTTCGCGTTTTCCTACTGCCATTCTCATCGATCTCGACGATAATCGTAGTAGTATGCGTGCACCTCACTTTACGTTAGTAGGGATCACTGTAAATAAAGAGTTACCCACATCTTCAATGGAGCTGCACTTTGGAGATGCGATTACTTGCTTTGAGAGTGCGCGAAAATTTGTTGAAAGATACCTCCATGACATTCACACATGTGAGGGGGAACTGCGTTGAAGCAATAAACCTGTGCTGACCCTGCGACACGTCACACTACATACACATTCCCGCTACTGTCACCAGTTAATATAGAAAACAGAACGGGATGGCTGCAGGGATCCGGTGCTCAAGGGTGCAAGATCCCTGCCCAATGCATTCTCGGAAATGATGCCATGTGTCTATACCTAGCACAGGTCGTTTAGCCCTCATGTCGAGCAAGTCCGTCTCGATTTCTGCCGAAAGTATTAAGTCCAATGTCTCCCTGCGCATCCACGACCTACTAAAAGTCACATGTCACTATCTGCCTATCGCCACTATCGCTCTTGTGCGCAACTGTCCTGTTACGTTACGACCCTCTGTGTGCTGACTTCACGTCCTGCGTGCTACTCCCCACCTATATGTTGATACGATAATAAGGCTTACCTTCAGCGCCTACCCAAATCTTCTTTGGAAGCATGTTTAGACAGTCTTTTGAAGCCAAGCAAGATTGACAAACAATCATCGAATCTTGGGCTAATTCAGCCTTAGCCCTCACAAAGTTACCTTGCTAAGTACTGGTAGCTACTCCCGTGATACTTTACTGAAAAGTCTTCTTGTTACAATCAGCATCATATCACATCTGGGAAATGCGTGTGGGAATTAGTTACCAAAGGTATGCAGAGTCTAGAGATAGCTGATGAAGACGACTTCGCTGCTTTCGAAAACAACATGAGAGCTCGCAGCAAGTATTTCTCTGAGTCGCTTCGGTACAGTACTCGGAATATTACGGACGTCATATCATGATGATAATTAATGTGTGGGAGCTGAGATCTGGCGCCACGCCGCCTTGCTGACAATATGGGAATGTTACAAAACCGCGAGCTACCACACGGCTTTATCACGAAGTCTCGTTGCCCTTTACGCGAAGGTCGGTGGTTCAAAGCATACGAGCGTCTTCGTGTAACACTCAGTATGTTGCGACACTACTTCGCACTTGAGCACGTTAACCCCTACTTCTTACCAGCCTCATCTGGAGGCGCCCCTCCTGTCGTAGGTAATCCCATGAAAATCTTGAAGTAATCGTAAATCATCCACTGCAAACCAGTGAGTGTCCCAATCATCACAATACGGACCGGCAATCCATTCCAAAGTCCTCCGAAGCCAATGTCCTTGTAAATTCGCCCAACAGCAGCACCTGAGGTCTCTCCAGGCTGGCGACTCGAGTTGAGTTTGGATACCATCACATCAGCTGGGTGGCTGACGATTGCGCACAATATACCAGCAGCGTAGCCGCCGACAAAGGAAACACCAGTTTGCGCTGCCTTACTGTAGTCTGCTTTGGACCCAGGAAGGTATTTGTATATCATCTCGACGATAGTTTCGAATGAAGCGAACTTCATCATTGTGTAAGGAATTTGTCGGCCCCAAAGCGGATACAGGCCTTTGTACAAGCCGCCGAATCCTTCTTTCGTCGTGATAGTAGAGATACCTTTCAGTGTGCCTGTGGCGAAGGGTGGAACTGTGGTTTGCATTCGCACCTTGACGGCCTCGAAGGGACACAGTCCAATATCGGCGATAAACTCAGCGGAAGCAGATCCCGCGAGGTAAATCAGCGTCTTGTACTTCTGGGCATTTTCTTCGCCTGCAAGATCGCCGTAGAACTTCTTGAAGAACTCGTAGCCGCCATACTTCAAGCCGCCCTGCACCGTGTAACCCCAGAACGTCGGGCCCCATCCGGTGAAGACGCCACGGAAGCCTTCGGCACGGCCGATCTTGCCCCAGGCTTGGAAATTGCCTGTGTACATTTTTGAATCGACTTGGCGACGGCATTTGACTAGATCGAGAGGCGTGACGATTGTGTGTGTCAGGCCACATGCCATGATTCCACCGAATGTACATGCTGCGTAGTACTTGGGCGAGTAGAGCTCGATGTGACCGGCCTTGACCTGTGCTTTGTGGCTTGCTTTCTCGAACTCAGCAATAGCGGCATCGCCGAGTTTGATCGCTTTGTTCTTCGCATCCTCATTCACGCTCCACGCTGAATAGAGATCTTGCTGGGCTGTCCATCTCGATGATGTGGTTGCTGGGGTATCCGAGAGTCGTTGTGGCAGCGGTGAGCATAGACTGAAGGTCTGACTCAAGGCAGAAAGTGTCGGAAACATGTTTCGTGTTTTGTTGTCTGTGGATCAAGATGGGCGAGGTTGGCGTCTCGTCTTGGCGCATTCGTTGTTTGGAAACCAACTTCGTCAAACACGTGTTGCAATGCGCCGGCCCGGAGCGCGAATTCTTCCTCTTTGCGTCTCGAGACTATCAAAGTGGCTGCCACAATTTCGAGGAAAAGAAGATGTATGCTGAGAGCCAAGTGCCCCACTGCGTCACCACGGAATTAACGATCGGGTTTCCGGACGGATAAGTAAACACCGTGAGAAGGCCAGATACGAGCACTAACATCATTAAGTTTACGATTAATTGTCTAGCTTGTAGTAATACCACGGCATCGGAGTACGTGAGGCGCCGAGTATGTGGTATCAATTCCTCAAGCCTTGCTCGTCACTTCGTCGAGCTTGTCCTTCCTCCGCCGACCGGGCTTGGACCTTGCTTTGATCTGCATGCTTCGCTGGGTCGAATACATAGATCGGAAACTCCAGGAAGATGGTTCTCTTCAAGATCACCGGCAACTTTTCGTATAGCTGAGGTGGGAAAGGAAGGAGGATGCTCGTGCGCTTGAGGTAGCGCTCATATTCAGGCCAGTGGCTGCCTTTCTCGTATCGCTTCTTCGCTCCAGGTCGCTCCTGTAACGGCAGACCGGACAGAAACATGAGTAGAGAGGTAAGGAAGATTGGTCCCAGTATTGAAGCGTATAGGGCGGCCTTTGGACCGCCTGACAAGTAATCGTTTGCCGCAGGCGACACAGCGATCGTGAAGATGCCTAGAAATGTCAGCGGGGCCCATAATAATTCAACTTCATTGCTCACCAAACTGTACGAGGATCTCGCCCATGTAGTTCGGATGCCGGGTCCAAGCAAAGAATCCCACATCGCAGACTGCACCGTCGCTCCCATGCGCCGTACGAAATCGGAATTTCTGAACGTCGGACACGCTCTCCATGATGAAGCCAATTACGAACAGAATAGTGCCCGCAATATCACATCCCGTTCCAAACCCGGGCTGACCGGACTCGGCGACTTTTGGCGAATTGAGGATGGTCACAGGTAGAGAACACGTCCACACCCAAAACATCTGAAATATCCAAAATCCCAAGAAACTCCAGAACTTGTCGCGCTTGTCGTCGAATCTGTCGTCCTTGCCAGTTTTCAGGATCCTGAAAAGCAGAAAGCCGCTCAATCGAGCTGCCCACGCCATGATGAACAGCGAAACCACTACATTGCGCGCCTGGTCTCTGTCTTCGCTAAAGGATAGCGTGAGAACCGCCAGCAAAACGAAGTTTGTACCGCCAGCGAAATCCGTCAGCTTGTCGAACTTGAAGCTGAAAGCGATGGCGAAGAAGAACAGCTGGTAGGCGACAGTGACGAGGAAGGTGATGGCGAGGTAGTAGTCGTCGAGAACGTGGACGGCGCCCATTTTGCTGAATGTGTTGGACTCACGATGTGGTCAGAGTGAAGCTTCTGCGGACGGCGCAGCTTGTACATATAAACATTCGTCTAGCTTTCGCACTCGCGTCTGCTGCGCCCCGATAATATGGCTGTGCGACCAAAGTTCGACCGATTCCGTTGGCTTTGTCACTCAAAGCGGACGTTTAGGAGGACTGATGACCGCATCATCGATGCCAAGCGCGATCGGGTGCTTGTTGATTTCCGCCCGCGATCTTCGCTCAGAACATGGACCAACAACAACATTGAACGGCATTGTTGCATGTGCACCCTCACTCACCCCGCAATCAGATTTCTGCCCGTTGAGAACAAAAAAAAGCAGCATACTAAGCGACCTCGCCACACTGAACGATGCGCTCTCGATACAGGCACGTCGTGAAACACCCCCGGTGTGAGGCGCGTCGCCTTGTTGCATGTCGCGTCTCAGACGTCGCGACACAGCGCGTGGCCAGACTATCGTGAGGCTTGACAGCTCCCAACTTGGGCTTCCAGGATCCTGTCGATCGTGAATCAGGTGCGGTCCACCCAGGATACGACATCCTTGGCTATGTGAAGCCGACAATGCCATTGCCGGCTGCTGTACTGGGACTTAGGCCCGGCCCATGAGACGCCCCAGGTGCGGTGCGAGTAGCCGCGTGGACTGGCACGCTCAAACTCGTTGCACTCTTAGAAACAGAATGAGCGGGGAGGTTGTCGGACCTTGTTAAGTAGTATGCTTTCGCGCCTCAGGCATGCTTTTCGAAGGTTTGGACTCGTCGTTCGGGACCTCACGCTCGTTTTCATCCGGACTGTCTGGTCTCGTCGCGCGTCTGCCACTCTGTCTCTTCCTCACTCCCTTTCGCTGCTGCGCAGGCTTTGAGAGAGTATTGCGTGTTACGACGTTCTTTTCAATTCTTTCGCAGCCGTGCTGTTGATGTACTTACTAATTTAATTTTCTCTTATTGCTATCCTCTCTGATTAGGCGATTGCGTTCACATATCAAGAATGCGCCGCTTGAGCACATCTTTGACGGCGCTTCTGCTGATTGGAGCAGTACGCATTATACATCAATATCGCATCAGCTTGCTAATCATCGCGTAGGGAGCTGCCGATGGAGTATTTAATCCCCGCAACAACGTCAATGGAGTAAGAGTAGAGGGAAAGAGGATAGAGAACCTGATATCTGGAACCGACAGACTGGAGAGATATGACCTTGGCGATTTCACCGAGGAGGAACAACAACAACAAGGCGTGGGACGTATCGTTGCCAGAGCTGCCCAACTGGGGGTACCCGATGCTGGCGCAGGGCTTGGTGGACCGGCGCCAGGCCAGATGAGCAGTTCAGGACAAAGCAATACACAACAGCAAGGAAGTCCACTGGGCCAGATCTCGCCACAGGGCCAAGGCAATGGTATTGATGTCGGCGCAATACTATCTGGCAACACACCACTTCAAAGTACAGGCAGCGACGTCAACTCGAACGACGTCGCTGCAAACCTTGCGAATCAGCTTGCACAGGGCGGAATACCAGGTCCTAACAATCCCATGGCCCAGAACTCCGCGAATGGTATGGGCCAAGCGAACGATATGGGTCAAACGAACGGTATGGGTCAAGCGAACGGTATGGGCCAAGCGAACGATATGGGCCAAGCAAACGGTATGGGCCAAGGGAATGCACAATCAAGCGGAGGCAACCTTCAGATCATCCAGATTCAGCAGACCGTCGTACAGGAAGCAAATGGCCAACAAATACAGACCGAAATCATCCAGGAAGTGGGGCAGCAACAAGCCGCAGCTACACCTGTTATGCCTGCCCCTCAGGCTCCACCAGCTGAAGCTCAACCGACTCCCATGGCGGGAAACCCGGCTATGCCTCCCGCTCAGGCGCCACCCGCTGAAGCTCAGATGACCCCAGCCGCGGCACCCGCAGGAGAGATGCCAGGCGAAGCCAGACCTTCGGCACCGATGGCCGAAGCACCAGCGGAGGCTAAGCCTTCCACCCCGATGGCTGAGATGCCCGCAGAAGTGAAGCCCAGTTCGGCAATGGCTATGGAGACCTTGAAGCCTTTACCTGAAGCTGAAGCTGCCAAAGGCATGAACGGCACAGTATGTACAATGAAATTCCTGAGACATTCCGTAGCTAACGTACACTTCAGTCCATGGCAGAAGGAGCTAAACCCGAAGCATTGCCAAATGCCGCAGAAGGCGCCAAACCGGCCGCAGCCGCCATTGAAGCCTCATCAGCCCCAACGAACGGCACCAAACCAGCAGCAATCACAGTCTCAGCAGGAGGCGATTCTCCCCCTGGAGCACAAGCCGCCGTAGCTTCTTCGTCTTCTAGCGCCCCAGCAATCGACTCAGCGAAATTGACTGCCGGTGGCATTGCAGGTGCGACTACAACGACCCCAGCAGGAAGCGCAGTTACCGTTCAAGCCCAGGGAGGCGGAGGCAATGGGAGCTCGCCATCGAGCGGTTCTTCTTCAGGGGCCGGCGCAGCGAAAGCCATGGGCACCGGTCAAGCATCCGCAGTCACGGTCCTCGCTGGCTCGGGAGGACAGGGTCCTTCGGGAAGTAGTTCTGCGTCCGGTCCATCGAAGGCTGGAGCAGCCCCAGCAGCAATCACCGTTCAAGCAGGATCTGGTAATAGCAGTAGTGGCGGAATGGCCAAGGGCGCCTCAGCAGGGCCAGTAACTGTGGTTGCTGGTGGCGGTGGTGGAGCAGGCGGATCCATGGCGTCGTCGTCCTCGGGAAGCGGCGCAATAGGTGTCGTCGCGGGCTCAGCGAGCACTTCATCGTCCTCCATCAACACCGCCACACTCACAAAAGACGGCCTCATAGCCGGCACAACCACTACCAAAGCCGCCGCCGCCGTGACCGTCCTCGCCGACAAAAACGCTACAGCCGCTGCTGCTCAAAAGGACTCATGTGCATGCCAATGCCGCTGTCCAGCCGGCTCGTTCCCCATGAACCCGCCCCAAGCGCCGTCCTTCTCTTTCAACGCGATGAGCGCGGCGTCGAGTACCATGCAAACCCAGGCCTCGGCCATCACAGTCGTAGCAGGCGGTGAAGCGCCCCCAGGAGTTCAAGCAGTGAAATCGTCGAGTTCATCGAGCGTTAGTATCGATTCCGCAACACTGAGTAAAGTCGGGCTCGTCGCAGCGACCACGACATCAGCGGCTGGACAGGGCGTTACGGTCATTGCGAGCGGCGGTTCGGCGTCACCGTCACCGTCTGCTGAGAGCACGACGTCGAATGTGCAGGCGCAGAGTCAGGTCCAGGCTAGTCCGACGACGGTTGGGCCGCCGCAGAACTCGGCGGCGGCGGGGCTGCCGTTTGATATTGAGACTGTGCAGTTGCATAGTCGGGTGACGGTTAAGTTGGGGGAGAGGGGGGCGGTGCCGACGAAGAGGGGGTGGTGGTAGGTGGGAGTTGGGGGAGGGCATGCTGGGCGTGCTGGTTTGAGAGGGAGGGGGTTGGATGTGTAAATTTAATACTTTTTTGAAGTTGGAGCGCTTGGGTTTAGTTTTGAGGGGTATATACTTGAGAAATATGGGAGATGTGATTGTATGCCAGTGTAGCAGGAGTTGAGTTGCTTGGTAACGTTAGACTGATCTTAAAAGAATTGTGTCTACTTCGTAACAGTGAAAGGACGAGAGCCTTGAGTTTTCCTATTTAGGAAGGAATTTGAAGGTGTTGATTGCAGAGCCAATATTGTGCAGAAGGGCTGACCAATCAGATTGTGGGTGTTGAGCGGCTCTGCAGCATGTGAAGATGCATAGCCAGACACTCAATGAGCAGTCCAGAAGAGATAAATGTATGCTGAGAGTATGCAGACACACATATTCGTATTTGCTAGTGCATGTCTGAAGTCGCAGAGGAGCAATCCCTCCGGCCCAAGGAGTGAGTAGCGTGCCGAGGTAACGCGCCAGTGCTGGCTTCAGCTTTCTGAGCCGCATGCGCCGTCGAGTCGAGCTTCAACAACGCATACTCGCCCTCATTGAGGCATTTCCCCCACATATTCCAAGATGGACGCATCCAACGGGGCGCTCCATCCGCGCAAGAGGCGGCGGAGAAGGCGGTTCGACCGGCCAGCGATTTCGGCGCGTCTGCTGCTCGACGAGCGCATGAAGGGCGAAGTGGGCGTGCTGTCCGAGGACCTCTTCAGCGACCTGTTTCCCGGCTTCAGGGCCTCTAGTAGACACGAAGACGGCACAGAGCCCGCCCGCGTCTACCACGTCGCCATCACGCCGTGGCTCCCCAGCTCCGTCGTCGCTTCCCACAGCGTGCCCTGGACCATTCTGCCCGTCCGCCTCGCTGGCAAAGACGACGCCTCTGCCGCGCGCCCGCAGTCGCACTCGTCGCTGCAGATCCCCGCCTCGTCGCTCGCGCTGCAGTCCTTCTCGCAGGTCCTGCACAGTCTCGCACCGAACCGCACGCAGCGCCGAGACGCGCCCATCGAGGTGCGCATTTACGATGTCGTGCCCATTGGCCTGGACACGGTCTACGTCAACCTGGACACGGAGGCGCTGCGGAAGCTGGACGAGGTGCACACCAAGTTTGGCGGGGGCTTCATGGACAAGGCGAATGGGTCGCTGAGGGGCCCGAAGAACCGCTATCTCGACATACATGGGACGAAAGGGAAGGCGGTCAAAGTAGACGCAGCAGCGCAGGAGCAGGTGTGGAGGAACGCTGTGAGAGACGCCCTGCAATCGCCGACAGTGCTGCATACGGGCGACCTGCTCCCCCTACCGCTGCCTGCCCATCCCATCACACACGTGCCGCCGCCGCCCGCGAAGATCACCGCCTGCTCGCCTGTGTCGCAGGGCCTTTTGCTGCCGAGCACGCGCATCGTCGTCCTCCAGTCGCACCGCAGCTCGAAGCATGCCGTTGTCCTGCCGCCCCTGAGGCCGACCCCAGCCACAAACGGCTTCGGCGACGACAGCGAAGCAGACGACACGTCCAACGACACCTTCTACTCAGCCGCCGAGGACCGCTCAGAGTCGCGCACTACGTCACCGCCCGACGAGGAGTCGACGGACAACTTGGATTCGGAGCTGTCTGGGACGGATGGCGGCGATCTGTCGGACGAGGAGGATATCATTTCGCTGAGCGCGCCCATGCTACCGCCGCAGTCATCGGGCGTGCTTTCCTCTTTCACATCCGCTACTCCACGACCGGGTGGCTTCCGAACCAATGGCATTGCCACCCCTGGGTCCGTCTATTCGAGCTTCACAGCGACGACAGCACGTGGGCCTACGTCGAACAAGAGCAAGGTCTTCAAGGCGCAGGGACTATTGCAGAGCATATCGGACGAGCTGGTGCATCCGAAGCCGGGCAGCGAGGACGATGAGGAGGCGCGTGTCTTTGTGGATACCAACACTCTGGTCAAGGTCGGGTGCTTCTCAGGCGATTGGGTCAGGATGGAGGCCGCTGAAGAGCCCTCGTCACACCCGCTCTGGGGCCTCGGGTCGTTTGGGGGAGGTGTAGATGAAGAAGACAGCACGAATTGGCGGCCGGTCCGAGTCTTTGGACTTCCGGAGAACATGTCCAAGAAGATTGCGCGGTATCAGGTCGTCAAGACGGCAGATCGAGATCGACGGTCGAGTGTTGCAAGCTTTGCGCCAGCGAGCAGTTCATTACAAGCGTATCTCTCACCTATCCTTTTAGCCAACCTCGGAAGTCCTTCGCACCTTCGCATCACTCCAATTACGTCTCGTCAGCCGTCACTTCTACCGCGAAATAGTGCCCTACAGAAGCCACGCATTACAAGCTCTTCTGTGCCGCCGTCTGCAAAGGAAGTCACCCTTCTGAAGCTGTCTACGCCACTGTCCTCGGATCGTCTACTACAACCAAGTTTGTTTGCTGCGCTGAAGGAACATTTCGAGCAGAAGCGACGTGTGGTGAAGAGCGGGGATCTGATTGGAGTCTCGATCGACGAGTCTCTGGGCCGAGCAGTCTTTCAAACGGCAGTAGATGAAGAAGCTGGCAGTGATGAGCTGCTGTCAAGATTGAAGACGAATGGCAGTGACAGCGCGAGCGCCGACAAGCAAAGCCCGAAAATAGTGGCCTGGTTCAAGATCGGCAACGTATCAAGTTCATCGCACCCACCCCGGGACACCGAAGAAGGCGACTTGTGGGGTGGAGCTGTAACGGTGGACGCAGCCAGCACAAAAATGGAGATGAATGGAAGCGAACAGGGCAAGACGCCTCCACCGATCAACAACGCATGGCAGTACTACCTCGGAGCCAAGCGCACGCCAGTAGGGACCTCACAGAAGACAACGGCTCTGAGCGAGCTTCCCAAGCCTTACGTTTCCTCCCTTCGCCGAAGGTTACGAGAACTCATGTCAGTGGCGACCAGCCCGAGAGCTATACATCTTGGACTACCACCAATTGCGGTCCTGATCACGTCGACGCAACGAGGCATTGGCAAGGCTGAAGTAGCGACCAAGGCCTGTGAAGACCTTGGACTACACACTTTCACCATCGACGCTTTCGACATTGTCACAGAAGGTGGCGCGGGTGGCGGCGATGTCAAGACGGAAGGCTTCCTGAAGGCGAGAGCTGAGCGTGCCTTTACGTGCGGCGCAGAGTTCACTGCTTTGCTTGTGAAGCACGTTGATGCGCTGACTGCTGACCGGATGAATCAAGCCCTCAAGGAAATCTTGGCAGATTCGCGTGTCTTGGTGGCGACGACGACGGAGATCGATAAGGTACCTGAGGGTATTCGGGGTCTGTTCACGCACGAGATTGAGATGTCAGCACCGGATGAGGGCGAAAGAGAAGGCATCTTGCGAAGCATCATTGATGATGCTGGCATCAGACTCTCACCTGAAGTCGACTTGGGCAACGTAGCTGTCAAGACTGCAGCGCTTGTCGCAGGCGATCTCGTTGACGTGGTTGACCGAGCACTTGTTGCGAAGCGCAATCGGATTGAGGAGCTAGCTACTGCTGCTACGAAGGCCCAGTCGTCAGCAGATAAGATTACAACACGAGACATCGAGCTTGCAGGCGGCCACTTTAGTAACAGCCTGACCAAGGCCGATCTCGATGCCGCCGTTGATGCAGCACGCAAGAACTTTGCAGACTCTATCGGGGCGCCTAAGATCCCCAATGTTGGCTGGTCAGACGTTGGTGGTCTCACACATGTCAAGGACGCGGTCATGGAGACTATTCAACTACCATTGTCTCGTCCAGAACTGTTCGCAAAGGGTATGAAGAAACGAAGCGGTATTCTCTTCTACGGCCCTCCTGGAACCGGAAAGACGCTGCTTGCGAAAGCCATCGCCACCGAATTCTCGCTCAATTTCTTCAGTGTCAAGGGCCCCGAATTGCTCAACATGTACATCGGTGAATCCGAAGCCAACGTACGACGCGTGTTCCAGCGGGCCCGTGACGCTCGGCCCTGCGTTGTATTCTTCGACGAACTGGACTCCGTTGCGCCGAAGCGTGGCAATCAGGGTGACAGCGGTGGTGTCATGGACCGTATCGTCAGTCAACTGCTCGCCGAGCTCGACGGCATGAGTGACGGCGGCGAGGGCGTTTTCGTTATCGGCGCAACGAACCGTCCAGATCTACTCGACCAAGCCCTCCTGCGTCCCGGCCGCTTCGACAAGATGCTCTACCTCGGCGTCTCAGACACGCACGAAAAGCAGCAAACCATCCTAGAAGCCCTAACTCGCAAGTACGTGTCCCCTCTTCCCCTCCCCACCACCACACTAACCACCCCATCCCAGATTCACACTCCACCCCACGCTCTCCCTCCACCGCGTCTCACAAACCCTGCCTTTCACATACACCGGCGCAGACATGTACGCCCTCTGCTCGGACGCAATGCTTAAAGCCGTCACGCGGCAGGCCCGCGCCGTCGACGCCAAAGTCGCTGCGTACAACGACACGCACGCACCGCGGATATCTATTGCGTTTTTCTTCGATCACCTGGCTACGACGGAGGATACGGCTGTTATGGTTACTGAGCGGGACTTTGTGGAGGCAAAGGGGGAGCTGGTGCCTAGTGTTAGTGCGGATGAGTTGAGGCATTATCAGAGGGTTAGGAGGACGTTTGAGGGGGTGGGGACGGAGGATGGGGGTATGGGGGGCGCGGGGACTGGGATTAATGGG